>Ga0182030_10005977_pt1 | contig 25764 bp, 22 predicted proteins | sample 812S3MmetaG_FD_121299 | JGI IMG/M metagenome (GOLD analysis project Ga0182030, IMG submission 121299) | Permafrost microbial communities from Stordalen Mire, Sweden - 812S3M metaG (Illumina Assembly) | ecosystem: Environmental > Terrestrial > Soil > Wetlands > Permafrost | place: Sweden...
CTTCTAATAAACTCGTTGTAGTTTTGCAGTTGGGATTTATAGACCGGTTCCGTCTCGCCGATTAAGCGTTCTTCCAGTTCGCCTAAATACTTATCCATGTCTATCTCGCGGGTTCTAATCAGAATTTGTAATGGGCAGCCGACCGAATTTAAAAAGCTTTCGTAGGTATCGATAATGGCATCCTGCTCATCTTCGCTTTTTAGTTCAAAATTTACCGACGACACATTCAGTACCGCCCGGTAGCGGTAGCGGGATAACAGCAAAATACCGCTTTTCACACCGTTAATGTCTATTTGGGTTCTGGAACTAGATTTCTTGTTTGATTTCTGTAAAACGAACATACAGCTCTCCTTTCCTGGTTTCAAATGCTAAATTGGCCTCGGGATTATCAATCAGATTTTGCAATTTAATCATTTCGGCAACAGATAGAGATAGCTTCTTACGCTCCCGTTGCGGCTTTGCTTCCGGTTCTTTTTCAACCTCTATTGATTTGTTATCGAACATTTCTCGCCCGTGCGTACTTTGCTTGTTGAAAATGTAAAATCTAGGCCGGACGTTATACTGGATTAAAACAACCAGCCATAGTATCAAGATTTTCCCCTTAATTCTGATAGCCATAAGCGAGCAGACAATGAATAACGTGACGATTATGACAAATTTGTATATAGCTTCATGAAAGAAGGGTGGCAAAATAACGTAGAGTAGACTTCCGGCAAATACCGGTGCAGTTAACAGCAGTAACTGGCTTAAGCCTAGATTACCGGCAATCCTATCCTCTACGGTTGTTACTTGGGCGGGTACTACAGTTACTTTCATGATAACTTCTCCTGTTTAGTTGCTTTTGACTTTTCAGAATTATTAGTTTGCTTGGGGGCAACGGTTGTCGTACCGGTAGCCTCCTGGGTTTTATTCTTACTAACGGGATTATTGACTGCGGCTGGTCGGCTGGTCGGTTGTTTGTAGTTAGTGTTATTCGTACCGGTGTACTTTGGCTCGCCGCCAGACGCAGATTTTTCTTCTTTTTTAGAACCGTTCTTATTGTCGTCATTATTATTGTCACCACGACGTTCCCGTTTTAGGTAGCTGATACCGCTGATAAACTCACTCCCCAGCTTCTTGACGCTACGCGGACCGGCACTTATATAACTTAGCTGCATCATGAAGCTTTGGGTTTTAAGCAGAGCGAATAATGCTGCAACTCCGACAATCATAGACATTAGCGGATCGGCCGCATGAGTGGGGCTGGAAGCAATCATGCCGGTAAATAACGAAGCGACTAACTCCAAAATAACGACATGCACAAACAAAACAAAAATCGTAGCCCCGTAAATTTTAGCGGCAATTTTTGCAAAATCTCTAAAACTTGGTAACAACCAGATCAGCAGGATAAGTGGCGATAGCACCGCCCCCAGATAAATCATCACAATCCGTCCGACATAGTAAACAAGTAGTACCACGGCTAATATCAGGAAAGCCACCATAATAAGTAGTGCCGCCAAACCGTAGCCGCCTGATCCTTTAGCGATATCTGTCAGGATATTCCAGACTGTGATTTGGCCAAAGGCGATATGCAAAGCATGGATCATGGCATTCGAGAAGCTAATAAGACCGTCAATTAGAAATATGGAGCTGTTGGCCAGTAAGAAGACTAAACCGATTTGTGGCAGCAGGTGCTTGAACTCAATTTCCTCCAAGCCAAACGTACTGGCACTCATCAGATGAAAACCAAGCAACCCAACGACTAGTACGAATATAACGTCAGTTATACCGACAATTGCCAGCCATAGGTTAAAGACGCTGGAATTAGCTGATATTAACGGCGTGGCATTGGTAAAGTCCGACAAAGCCTTTAAAAACGGTGCCGCAATCGACTGGATAATGGTATTAAGTACCCCAGTGATGGCGTCAAGTATGACGCCAACTATACCGCCGGAGGTTTTATCTGGCGTAAGAGCGCTTAGTCCTGGTAGACTTGATGAAATCGGTACGGCCGATTGGCTGTAAGCATGGGCGAAAATAGCGGTTATTGTACCGGCAGCTAGGACTACAACTAAACCCAACAGTGCATTACGGATCGTTAACTTGGCGGAAACCAGTTTATCCGGCTGCCCAGTAGAGGTCATATAATGGATGCCGCCGTTAATCAGAAAGAAAACGCAGACAAGAGAGGCCAGCACACACATGCCTTGCACGATTGGTGCAACGTAAGACTGCATATAACCGGTCGCAGACTGGTCGGCCAAAATCTTGAAGACGGCCGAGAAGTCCATCGGCGTTAACTCCCGAAGGCGCTAGTTGCCAGCGACGTTACTATAGTGCTAAGCACGAAAGCTGCAATGGTTATACATAACCCTAGGGCTGAGAAGAACAAAGTCTTTTTAGCTCGATCCAAGTGTTCTGGATTACCGGAGCTGGTGATGTAGTGGAACCCTCCCCATACAAAAAAGCCGGTCGCAATAAGACCGGCCAGTCCTGCAAGAGCTTCTATGACACTTTGTATAAAACTTTGAACCTGGGTAATACTACCCGAAGAGGCTGCTAGAGTTGGGCTGGATAGAATGAATGGCAACCCAAGCGTCACCCAAGTTATTACAAATCTTTTTGGTGACTGAAGTTTTTTCATACTATCTCCCTCAATGTCCATATTTTGTACATGGTATTACGTATAAAGTCAACAATAGTACATAGCATAAGTGTTATAAGGTGTTACGTTCATAATTTTTATGCTTTGAGAAGTTAACAGAGAGAAACTTAAGTATTTAAGATCAAGTAGATGTTATAAATATTACAATACTTTTTTGGATAGTTTCATCATAGTGTTGCAACTTGCAATAGTTAAGTAACGCAGCTACTATTTAAATATTATGAGTGAACAAGCAACTTCCGGTGAAGGTATTAAACTAGGTACGTTTGAGCTGGCAGTAGAGAGATTCCGCGCGGTAGCGGCTTTAGGCAAGTCTGCACTTGTACTAGAGCAGCAGGCAGAGGAAATCAGGCTTCAGCTAGAAATTCTAGTATTAGACCAAGATTACGAAGTTCCGGACGGCAAAGTTTTGAAGGTTACTTGTACGCAACCGACTTTCCCGGGGTATCTAAAACATCCTCCTATCTTAGAAGTGCTCGAAGGCGAAGAAGGTAAACAAAAGTGGGTATCATTTGCCTCAGACGAAGAAAAGTACGATGCGATAATGAAACCAGCGGAACTTAGTCCTCAACAGGTTACCTATACCTTTTTGGGAAGATCAATCGAATACGATGGGGATGACGCAACCGTTTGGGTTTATAATGATGATCTTAATGCTCGAGTTCAATTAACCGAAAACGTCTGGGTAAGCGAAATAGACAACACGGCTTTAGCTTCTGAAAACGAGTAGAACAATTAGAAAGCAAAAAGAAAGACTTATGTTGCCTCGCAAAACACACAAGTCTTTCAGCTTTTAGTATACAAACTTGGCTCAACATTAAAATACTTTTTATATAGTTACTTAAACTTTTTAATATCAGAGCCTGGTGGTTTCATAGATTTTTAAGGTATTCGTATATTTTTACCATTGCCATAGTATCTAGACCACAGTACTCAACGAGGTTTTTCAGAATATTTTCCTTTTCTTCACCACGTTTATCATCAAGAACAGCTTCCATCCATAATCTCTGAGCCGCTCCACCTTCTTGGATACCTAAAACTTTGTAGGATAGCTCAGGTACTAATACCGGCAGTACGCTTTTAATAGAGGTGCTACCCTTAAAGTCTTTATCGACATACCAACAATTCGAGAAAGGTAGCATTAAGTCCACAATCCGTTCATTAAGTTTTTCGTAGAAGTCCTTATATTCAGGCAACAAGGATCCGATAAGAGTATTACACCCCTTCTCAAAGTTCATATTCCAAGTTATAACCGATCCAGTTTCACCAATTTGTGATTTTAAAGCTTCACTTAGGGGTTGAAGCGGACTATTGTTGTCTCTTTGCAAGAATTCTACATGCCTTAGTTCTGCCTCTGGTGAGTCTAGGATATGCAGGGAGTACTGAAATGGGTATTGCTTATAGGGTTTCATCCCATCAAAATACGGAACGATACTAGCTAGAGTTTCATAATCGAAGAAGTAGAGTGGGAATACTAATGAACTCAAAAACTTCTTAATGTTAATTTGGTCAATAATTGGTTGACCTTGTTTTGCGGCTTTAACCTGTAGCGTCTGCTTAGCTGAAAGCTTAAAGCTGTCTGGTATATCAACAAGCTTAGCAACACCTAGTTTCTCGAGTTCACCCGTCTTTTCTGCACCAATAATACATAGATCATAGATACTGTCTGGTTCAACGTCAGTAAGACCTCTATAAATAGCCAGCCATTCATTAAATGAGCCCAATCTAGCATACGCAGGAGAAATATCAGGTCTATTAGTTGAGTTGACCACTTTTAGCGCAAACTCTACTTTACTTCTAGTAAATGCTAATTTATCTTTAACTGAAGCTGTGATGTCAGTTGTACCTGTTAATTCTTTAGGGTCTATATCTCCGTCGCGTACAAAATTATTATTTACGTGCACAACTGATATATTCCTTACCGTAAAGCCACAATCCTCTAGTACTACAGTTTGAAACGCTAGGTCATACTCATGCTCAGGCTTTGCCTTTGTGCTAGATTTTATCTCGTATAGATCTAGCTCTTTATCTCCGATTACAGTTATAACGTCGCAAATAAAAGTTAACTGATCATGCTCGAAGCGTCCTTGAAAGATTGTTTTTGCGCCATCACTCAATGCCTTATCGGTACGTTCAGGTAAGCTCAAATACTCGTTATAGTTATCAAAGCCTAGCTTTACTCCTCCAGGGAACAACTCTTCTGCATAGGCCTCAAACATGTGTCCTGCATCGAATATAGCCTGTGTATTGTCATCTACTAGTGGTAGGCTAGCTTTATCATGCTTTTTTAGCCAAAGCCATGCTGGGTGCTTGAGAAACATCATGTATTCGGATTTAGAGATTATCATTATGAAATGGCCTTTCGAGTATTATCGATCCAGCTTACAAATTTTGGCTCTACTGTTTGCGAAGTGAATATATGGATTTTCTTTCTTGATCTAGTAATTGCTACTAAAAACTTATTTACACTTTCATCATCAATACCAGTGGCCGGGATAAGGTAACGATCATCAAAATTGACCATGAATACGTAATCATATGAAAGACCCTTAGAGCCTAAGATGGTGGTTAACTTGACCTTAGTAGAGTGGTGTACTCCATTATACTTGCTTGAGAAAACTCGCTCTTTGGCATTTTGTTCTCCTAGTTGATCTGGGCATACATTAAGTTTTTCAAACAATAGATTACGCTGCGCATCACTTAGTGCTTCGTTCTTTTCAATTTTCACACAGGCTGCTCGGAGATTTTTTATTTCAGTTCGTAGTTGCTGTGTTATAGATTCTGAGAATTTAATATCACAGTCTTTACTTTTAACAATTGCTTTTTTAAGTTCATTCTCATCAGTGAGCCCTTCGGTACAAAGCCTCCAGGCTAAGTTTGATTCCTTATCTTTCACAAGTAAGTTCAGCCCATCTAATAATATTTTACATTTATCTATATCTGAATCGTCGCCAGAGACATTATTATATCCTTTTTTTCTCAATGCTTTCGCAAGAGGGTTTATTTGCTTCTTCAGACTGCATATCACTAATACATCAAATACTGGAGCGCTCTTGAAAATGTTTGCTATTGCTTGATCTAACAAATAAGCGTTTTTTGTATGAAAGACATTTTTCTTTACTTCAATTACTGGATTTGCTTCGGATACTAAGTCCTTTTTAGCAGTTGGAAAATATAGGTATTGTTTATCCAATCTCTCGCTGAGTAGCCCCTGAGCCTTTGCATGACTAACACAGTCGTGGAATGCATCAATTACGACTTCTGTGCTCCTTGAGCAATATGGTAACTCAAAAGATTCGTACTCGGTTGACGTATGTATGGTGCGTATATTGTCGGGCCTAGCATGTTTAAATGAATATAGTGACTGGTCATCATCACCAACAATCAATACATCGTTCTTTTTTGCGAGTAACTTTATCAGTTCAGCTTCCAGCAAATTAAAGTCTTGGTATTCATCTACAAGTATGAGATCGAACTCGGGAATCTTTGAGGGATCTAGTGTGTAAAACTTTACTAGTTCGAACACAATACTCGATGGGTCGTAGGACTTATAATATTTACTTCTACGAGCGAGATACTCAATTGCATCTACTTCGGAGTAATCCAAGTTGTGTAGTATCTTGTCCAGTTCCTTGACCTGGGATTTCTCGTCTTTTAGATCCTTAGAGACCACCTTCAGTAAGTCCATATAGATAGCTTGATGGTTTCGCAGCTCTTTAGCAGCAAAGCTATGAAGAGTACAAACTTCGGCAAGTGAATGCATATCAATTGTCAAGTCTTTTACTAACTCGTTTATAAATGTAAGTACCAGAATCTTTGTCTTGTTCTGCTCAATCAATTTCTTTGAGATTTCTTGGAACAGGTAGCTTTTACCTGTACCCGGGCCAGCCATAACTGATTTCTTTGGTGAGTTAGAATCTAGTACTAACTTAGCGTAACTCGACCGTTCGTCTTCAAGATTATCGTATTCAGCCTTTGTTAACGGCATATAATTAGCCTAGTCTTTTAATACCTTAGCAAGCTCGATGAAGCTTGGAGCACGATATTTATTAAAATCATCCTCTGTAGCAAATAGATCTTTGTATTTATGTTTCTTCTGTTGCTGACAATCTCCCATTATTTATAGTCTTCTTTCACATAGATCTTTGAGATTGGATGACAGTGTTATCTGGTCATGGGGAACGATTACGTACTGCCACTTCTTACCACCATTCTCAGTAGTATATTCACTAGCTTGTTCGCAATATAGCTTTGCTGCCTTAGCTTTTTCTTGAACTTCAACGGAGCTTACCTCGGTACTTTTCTTTATCTCTACCATAAGTATTGATTCTGGTGTCTCTACAACAAAATCAGGCTCATACTTCTGTCCGAACTTGCCCCAAGTAATATTGAACTGTCGAGCTGAGGGGCGTAACCATTTAATAACAAAGCCGGACGAATCCTTTTCTAATAATGTGGCGAAGTCTTTTTCGGACTTTGAGTCAAACTTGTACTTGTCATGGCATGCCTTTTTAAAGCCTACGAAAACTTTCTGCGGGATCGTGTTTGTTGGAGTAATGGTTTCCGTGTAGTGATAAGTTTGATCACCTTTAATTTGTTCGTACGCATGGGGGAAGATTTCTGTAAACGGTAGCGTTTGGGTGAGATCGTACCTGACGGGTAGCCTCGTTAAGTGGTCACCAATCTGTGCTGATATCACATCCGCAATTCTTCGTCTTTGTGTGTATACAACATTAGTAACCTCATCGTCGTTTTGTAGGTAGCTCCTGAAGTGATCAACCGCCTGCCCAGCTAGCTTATAAAGAAGCTTGGCGTTAACATCGTAGTCAATAAAATCTACATCTAGCAACCGAGACACTATTGTGTTTTCAATTACGTCTTCCTTGTTGTTGATTACGGAATTACTTATTATCTGACGCTCAGCGTTTGTGTCTTCAAGAGACTGAAGGTAAATATCGTTAGACTGAGGCCTGAGGTTAATATTGGTTGTATCAAGATCAAAGTCACTGATTGATACGACGGATTCGTCGGAAGGAACAACGGTCAGTCGCGGGATCTCTATGATATTCTTTTGAACTATGCCTATCTTCTCGTCTACAGCATGCTCAATTATTGAGTTGGTATTTTCATCTTCAAACAGAATGCTTTGTTTTCCGCTGTCAACTCGTGCCTTAACCCGATCAACTATTCTCTTTCTGATCTCGGGGTTACTTAGATCATCAATTCGTACATGCTCACTCGCTAATGAGACAATCGCATCCTGCACGGCAATGCTTACCAATAGCTGATCGCTTTTCTCAGCACGCTCCGTGGGGTCGGAAATAGCCTCTATTTCTTTACGTTCATCCACGAAATCTTCAAAGGTATCTGAGCTCGAGCTTACAACTATTTTTGGTTGGTTAATCTCGGGTAGGTCGTCGATTGTAATGATATTCCCCCGGCGTACTAGAGAATCAGGCTTATTTGCTTCTTCAATTATTGCTTGGTACTTGTCGTGTGAGACTATTGTTAGCCTATCTACGTCCGGATCATTAACACGTTGCCCATATGGTAGCCGCAACCCTCGACCAATCGTTTGCTCGGTCAGTGTAGCGCTAGCAGAAGCGCGAAGCGGAATGATGGTATAGAGATTAGTTACGTCCCAACCTTCTTTTAGCATATTAACGTGGACGACGATCTCTACGGAGTTTCTCGGATCCTCAAGACTCAGTAGCTTCTCTATGTTTTCATCTTTCTCCTCACCCCGTAGATTTGAGTGAACTTCAATGACTTTATTCTTATAATAACCGCCAAAAAAACTATTACTTTCAATAACAGACCTTATCTGAGCTGCATGGCTAGTATCCTTGGCTACGACAAGGACAAAGGGTTTTATGATCTCTCTGCCATTATTGCGGGCAAATACTTCAAGGGCACTTTTGGTTTGTTCGTGGATCTTTATACCATCTTCAAGCTTTATAATATCTATTTCCTCATCTTTGTACTGCTTAGGCTCAAAGTTACTCCTGGTTGCTACGAACGGCTCTTTTACGAAGCCATCGTCCATTGCGTGCCGGAGTGAATACTCGTAGACCACATTCTTGAACTTAATGCTTCTACCAGCCCCTTCAACCTGCGGTGTAGCGGTCAACTCTAAGCCGAGGATCGGACGCAGCTCATTAATAACAGTCATGCCACGGTCAGCTCGGTAATGATGCGACTCATCCATTAAAATGACGAGGTCATCTAGTGCTGAGAGGTATTCAAAGTAAGATTCACCGAGGTATTCACTCAGGCGCTTAACTTTTGGGTCCTTACCACTTCTGGTATCAGCGCTAATCTTCTGAATATTAAAGATATGGATATCAATTTCGTTCTCAAAGTAACTGGCCGTGATCTGCTTTCTAGGTGCTAGAACCTTTTGATTGTAGTTGTCACCGGTGATAATTCTAGGTGGAGTAACTGTAAACTCAGCAATACCCTTAAAAACGTATTTTGGGTTAGAAGGGTTACTGAGATCGTCTATTAATTTCTTATAAATCGTCATGTTCGGTGCCAACACGAAGAAGTTACGGACACCCCTAGATAAATACAGGTAACTTATAAACGCACCCATTAGTCGTGTTTTGCCGACACCGGTTGCAAGTGCAAAACAAATGCTTACAAAGTCCCGTTCGAAATCTGTACAGGTCGGGTATAAAGTGTGGACCTTCTTAAGCTCCTGGACTAAATCAGTGTCGCTTTTCAGATTGAGCTCCTTAACCAATCCAGAAAGGATATTAAGGGCTTCTTCTTGTGGTGACCTAAGGCTCAAGCGCTGGCGGATTTGGCTTGCAACGCGGTCACTCATTCTTCCGACTCCTCGTCTATATCTTCTGATTCAGATGATTCAGAGATATTAAGGTTGTAATCATCTTTGCCAAACTCGCAACGGCCGAGGAGTATCTTAGGTATCTTCTTGATTGTTATATTGTCGTGAAGATCTTTGCTGGCAGTATCAAACGCCTTACAGGCTATGAGAAGGCTTTCATCCTCTTGCATACCGTCATGTATGGCGTCAACAAGCTCAATGCTCACGTACTGTGTAGTCGTATATATGTAATCTTTTTCGGTTGAATAACCTTGTTTCCAGTAAGTTGTTTGGCTTGGGTTATAAGTGAAGCCTTCTTGCTTTGCCATCGCATGAGCCAGCATGTTAGCATCGAACTCCTTGGCGATAACCCAATTTCCAAAACTGTCCTGTGTAAGTAAACTTGGCGCTAGCTCATAGAACTTAAATCCGCCTCCACCTTGCCATTTATTACTTTTTGAGGCTCCACCTTGATCACTCCCGTCGACCACAGCTTTAAGCCGAGGAATACAGTGCGTATATGCATGTTCACCTAATTCGACTCCGATCCAATGTCTGTCCATTTTGCTGGCAACTGCTGCAGTAGTCCCTGATCCTAAGAATGAATCAAGTACGATGTCGCCTTCATCGCTGCTAAGTTTCAGGACTCTTTCCAATAGTCGTTCTGGTTTTGGTGTAGCAAACCTGTCATTTCTCCCGAGTATGTTCATCAACTCACGAGAAGCCTCAGTAGCTGTACCACAATCATCCCACCACGTCCCAGATACTTGACCCTTACTCTGGGCCTCTGATAAAAATCGTTTCATCTGAGGTTTGCTTTTGCCAGTCTTACCCCAGACTATCCGGTTGTCCGCCAATGCCGCTAAAAATTTATCTTCGGTTGTCCGCCAACACCGGCCTTGAGGTGGCATATACTCAACGCCGGTGTGGGGGTTTTTAATAACATAAGTTAGGTTGGGTCGTAAGTTTGGAGCATCGAAGGGATCTGCTCGCCAGGGCCCTCGCGGGTCTTCATCAGGATTTGTGTATGTATCCGCATCTACGTCTAAAGTTTTAATTTTAGCTTTCGTAATATCCTTCGCGTAAACCAGTATATAGTTGTGCCCTAAACTTATCTTTGCATCATTTTGCTTAGATTTTCTTGAGTTCCAAACTATAGATATCACAAAATTATGTCTACCAAATACTTCGTCAGCTAGAACTTTAAAATAATAGACCTCATTATCATCTAACGTTACCCAAAGTGTTCCCGTTTCATGTAGTAAATCTCTAAATAATTCTATACGAGGCCTCATTAAATTTAGCCAGATAGAATGCTCAACCCCGTCATCATAATGTGTAAATGCGGACCCGGTGTTATACGGAGGATCAGCGTAAATAGAGTTAATCATACCTGAGTATTCCTGTTGGAGTGCTTTCAGGGCTAGCAGGTTATCTCCATGGATAAGCATATTCTGGCTTGTTGGATCTCCATAGCTTTTGCTCGGATCTTCTATAAGAATGCGTGGCTCAAGAGTTGGCTCTTCGCCTTTGCCGATCCAGGTTAGTTCTAGTTTTTGCTTGTTAGCCATAAAATTCCTATACCAGCTTCCATTTTAATACAAAAAGACTCTCGATTGATGATTCAGATTCTAATCTGGTCTGAATGGTATCCAAAAGTTTGTCTTTCTCACCATCAATCTCGTCCTGCTTATCGAAAAGTTCTCTCCGTAAATTGTTCCGTTTTTTCTCAAGATCTTTGATAGTACGTTGCTCAGCCACTTTATTATCTAGTTTTATGAGCTTACGAGCGTCGGTTCGTCTTGTTTTAATCTCCTTGTCGAGTTCTTTGATTTGAAGCTCTAGACTGAGCTTTCGATCTTCCGCCCATGATTCAATCTTGTCTAGCTCTTCATCGAAGTAGTTGCTATTTCGCTCGGCTATCTCGGCTTGCCTAGATTTAATGTCTTGGCTAACGTGCTCATCTAACTTAGTTTTCTCTTCATATAGCAGCGAATCTACCGGATCCACGTTTGAGAAATGTAGGTCTAATAGTCGAAAGCATTGATCTTCAGTCAGGGTATTGCCGTCGCTTGATAGGCCACTGGTTATTATATGTTCTTCCTCGTTAGTACCTTGTATATGCAGTCTTGTAACGGCTAGGTAGCCAGAAGTCCCGAGTAGGGCCTCAAGAGTCGATATCTTCTCGACTGCCGATGAATACTTAATATCGCAAGATGAGGTGGGTGTATCAGCCTGCTTCGCTTGGGTAAGGAGTTTTTGGGCGAGCGGTGAGCTAGCTCTGTACATATGTGCGTCGACGGCCGGTTTCATTTGATAGCGCTCTCCTCCAACGTGTTCCGGGATTGGTTCTGTTATCTTGAACGAGTGATCTGTCTCGTCAAACTCAGCGTATCCTGCTAGTTGGTGTCTTGTAACGCTCCATAACCACTTCTCATGTTTATTTAAGTACTCTTGGCTTTGATCCATGCTAATACGTAACTTCTCGTGTACGTCTATATCGAAGTTTTCTAATAACTTTTGCTTGGTGGACTGCATGTTTGAGTTTATTTCATCCTCAAGTTCGTGCTGAAGCTGATCAAACTCGGCTTTAATCTCTTCGGGCGTACGGCAAGTTTGATAAATAGCAGCGATGCGCTTTTCGATATCAACACCAGACTCAATCACCCCTAAAACCTCGTCACTGGCGCCAAAAACACCCTCAAACAACTTAAACTTTTCGCTGAGGAGCTCGAACACTCGTTTGTCTGCAGCATTGCTTTCATTTAAGAAGTTGAGTACTACAACGTCGTGCTTCTGGCCGTATCTATGGCACCGTCCAATGCGCTGTTCTACTCGCTGGGGGTTCCAGGGTAAATCGTAATTAACTACCAGGGAGCAGAACTGAAGATTTAGACCTTCAGCAGCAGCCTCGGTAGCGATCATTATCTCTGCATGGTCTCTAAAGTTATCTACGATTGCCGCTTTTCGATCCGCCGTCGTAGAACCAGTCACGCGATCTGTCCCTTCATTCTCAGCGAGCCATCTATGATAAATGTCTGTTGTAGCAGGATCGGTATTCGAGCCATTAAAAAGAACGATTTTATTGTTAAATCCGTTGTTGCTTAGAAAATCAAAGAGATACTTCTGGGTTCGTGTAGATTCAGTAAAAATGACTGCTTTTTTATTAGCACCTAAGCGCTGTAGTTGGCCAAAGCACGCTTCTAGCCCGTGCTGTAAGGCGTCAGCTTTATTATTGTGGACAATTGACGCTGCAATTTGGGCATAGTTATGAAGATCCTGCGCTTCTTGCTTAGCGAGTTTCAGATCGACAGTCTGCTTTTGGGTTGATTCTTCTATTTCATCAACACTCAACTCATCTTCTAATTCATCTAGAAGTTCATAGTCGGTAAAGAACCCTGTTAGAGAGGTTGGTTTAGAGAACTTACCGCTTGATATCTCATCTTCAAGACGGCTTGCCAGCGAATGAAGGGTTTTGGATATTGCATATGATGATGAGGCGAGTAGTTTTCGCATAACCAGGGTCGTAAGTTGACGCTGGCCAGTCGGTAGGGCATATATGATGTCCCTTTGTAGATACTCTGAGACTAAATCATATAGCTCCTGCTCTTTTTCTGATGGCTTATAACTCTGAGTATGCGGTATGCGGTTGGTGTAGTTGATATACTCCATAACTTGCTTACGGAGGGTCCTAAAGGAGAATCTCTGCAGACGATTACGCAGATCGCCAAGTGTCGTCTCATTACCTCTATTAATAAATTGATCTTTGAAGCTTTTTTGGTCACCAAAAGCATGCTCATCGATAAAGCTTACTAACCCGTAAAGCTCAAGGAGACTGTTCTGAAGCGGCGTTGCGGTTAGGAGAAGTTTTGGAGATCGTTGCAGGGCTTTTTTGAGAATATTGGCCGTCTTGTTGCTTGGCTTATAAACGTTCCTGAGACGATGAGCTTCGTCGATGACTACTAGATCCCAATTGATGAGCGAAACATCCTTTTCTTTGTTGCTGGCGAATTGATATGAGCAGATGATCGCCTCTGGCTGAACAAACGGAGAATCGCTGGGGTTGTCTTTGACGTATAAATTGTAATTCTTGCCCTCTAGAATAATGCTATTTAAAAAGAACTTATCCTGAAGTTCCTGCCTCCATTGTTGCCGAAGACTCGACGGACAGATTATAAGAATTTTTTGTCTTCCCTCAGCCCATTTTTGAGCAATAACTAAGCCGGCCTCAATTGTTTTTCCTAGCCCGACTTCATCAGCAAGAATAGCTCCACTTGCGAAAGGGCTCCTAAAAGCGAACAAAGCAGCATCTATTTGATGCGGTTTAGGTTCGACTTGAGCATCAAGAATCGTTGATATAATTTTTTCTTTGTCGTTTGAAGGAATTTTACGCGTTAAAAGATGTGCAAAATATTTAGCTTGATGATCTGTAATTAAGGCTCCCATATGTTGATAGTATATCGCTATAAGATATTTCGTAACATAAAATCATAGACTTGACTTCAAGCGATCGCTTATATTACTACTAAAACTAGCTTACTTAACTGCTTTTCGCATCACGTCATCCAAAGACATAGTCATTTCGGCAATTACTTTTCCCATACCGGAATTATATCAAATAAAAAAGACCTCCGAAGAAGTCTTTCATAGTGCTTGGCTGGCCTTGGTGAACGAAGTCAGAAGTAAAATAATAGCTTACTCCACAGCATAGCTCACTATATTATGGCTGGTCGTTCTAGGCGTGGTTCGGACTACTCATGTCTCAAATTCCTACGCTTCACAAGTTTAAACGTGTAAGATATTAAAGCATCATTCCACCTGATTTATCAGGTATATATTTACTAACTGGCACTAACCGGTATCTTTCTTTACCTACTTCACGATATACATGATCGCCATCTACTACCTCAATAGTATTGATAATACCGGCCTTTTTAGCGTAAATTGGTTCATTTGGTTTTAGTTTGTCAATGTCGGCTCTGTCCATCATATAGACCTTGCCGCTTAAAATATTAGATGTTCCATCATTGAAGTTCGCAATAACTACCACACTTCCACCTACGGTAGTTAATTTGTATTTCTCAGCTTGACTGTATATATAAGCATTTAAGGCAGCATAATCATTCCCCATACCGCTACCGTTATTCCTAAACGATGGGTCAAACTCAAATCCAGCTATCTCTTTTATGCCTATATCATCTTTTACCAGCCCTTCGGGACCATATATAAGCAATTCGCCAAACTTTGTGTCAGTTACTTTTATACCGCTTTTTGTAACCTGAACAGAGAATAACTTCGTATCTGGCGTATCGAGTTCAATGTCTTTTTTGGGGGTAGGTTGAGCTATCTTGATGGCGCTTTGCAAGGCAGAATTTACATATATAGGACCCTTACCACCGGTAAAAGCATTGGCCATGTTGATGATCTGCTCACCCGATACTACTTTCTTAGTATTTGGGTCAACTCCTCCAAATATAAATGTATTGTCAGGGTAGTTATTCTTTTGAGTCAAGTATTCGTCAATAGCTTTAGTCATCCACACCTCGATCGAATTTCTCAAATCATTGATATTCAAAGTGATTAAATCCGAATAGTTTAGTCTATTTAGGAGAAAACTTGCAAATTTAGCATCGCCGGCACTGGCTACTGTAATAGTATGGCTGTCTTTTAGGTTCTCAACTTTCTGCATATTATCGTGACGTACCTCTGTTTTGCCGTCTTTCTCGTGAGAAAGCCTACTGTCACCAGCCAAGTAAACTTTATCCGATAAGTTAACCCCTAAGATAACTGTCATCGGATTATAGTTTTAACGCAGAAATGCCTAATATACTGCCGAGTTCATTCTTAACTAGACTCTCTACGTTAATCTTGTCGGCTAACTTGATATTGAATGTTAGGTAGAAATTATTACGTTCGGCTTCGCCTCTCTCTATACCTTCGATAATATCCACTCCGCCCGCTGTTACTGTAAAGTTAAACATACTATCGCCCCCGGTACTTCTACTGACCTTAGATGCGATAAAATGCTTATTCGCCAAGTAGGTTAGAGCGTTATATAGGTCGGCCGCCGAGTCCTTGCATACTGTTAGTAAATCTTTAGCAAGTGTAGTCTGGTCACTCAACGTGATTACATCAAAGCCAGAGAAGCTGAGTACCTCTATTGAGCCATAACCGTTCTTACGTTGTAAACTGTAAAAGTACAGTAATACTTCACCAGCTATTTCTTTTATTGGTCTCATTACCTAATGATACTAGAATTAAGGTATATATGGATCAAATAATAACTGTTAAAGAGGCTCGCAAGATACTTGGTAAGGATGCAGATTCAATGTCTAACCATGAGATTGCAGAAGTTATAGAGACCTTGCATCTAATGGCTAACGACTCACTTAACCAAGCAAAGCATAAATTCTTAATGCACATGGATGCTTTAGCTTTGGCGAATGTGATTTACGATATTTACCAGGAGCAAAAGTGATAGAGCTTAACAATCTTGACGAACTTCTCGAACACATAAGCAACGTCACGCCAAAGTTCATAACTATTGACGGTAGGGACGGTGCTGGCAAAACATACCTTGCTAACGAACTACACAAAAGGCTGGGCGGTACGCACTTAACCGAGGAAACTTATAGGACTACAGACCTAGGGGGTAACTTTGTACCAAAAGAGCTTGATATGATGCTTGATGTAGCTAGAAATGCCTCTAGTCAACCGATTATATTCGATAGCGTGTTAATGCTCTGGCTCGTCGAAAAGTGTTGCCTAAAGCCTGATCTAACGATTTACGTTAAGAAGATGACACCAATGAGATTGTGGAGTGATGAGAGTGAACTAGATGATGGAATGACTAAAGAACAAGCCATTGAAACTGCAAACGGAATGGGCGCAGGTGTTTTTAGGAGACAAATGATTAACTATCATTTTGACTACTTGCCCCATAAAAACTCCGACGCCGCATATTTGCGAACCGAAGGAGCTTACGATTGAATACATCATCCGCATCTGTTGAAGTCACCACCCATTCCACAAATTTGAATTTTAGTACTGTCGTTGCCCTCAAGGGCATAACTTGGGATGTCTATTTTTCTAATAACTCAATTAAGGCTACTTCAAGAACTTTTTTCCCTGCACCTGATGACTCTAGTGACAAAGCCTATGATGATATGCGTTATGTTTTGCAGCCGATTGTTGGTCATATCAGGAACCTTGCCTCTTTTTCTCTTGGCCTTGATGTAAAGTGGGGGTTTGAAGGTCATTTTGCAAATACTGGCTATAATTACTCGGACATGATATTTCCGTCTATTCATCAGCAACAGACCAATACTTTCGGTGACGAAAATATAAATCGGGCACAGAGAATGATAAAAGACATTGGAAGTAGTCGTAAAAAAGGACTTAAAACTATGTTGAATTACTGGCGTCGAGCAGCCGAGCTAGATGAGTTAGGCTATAACTCGGAGTCATTTCTTGACTACTACAAGATCATTGAGTGCCTGGCTGAATTATGTACAGACGATGGTGCCGTACAGAAGACCTTAGACAGGTTCTGCCCATCTGGTCATGTGCAGTCAACTCTCAAGAGGAAATACCATTGCAAGACGGCTAACGATGAAAAAAAGCTCAAGGGGCATATTAAATTCGTAGCTAAAGCACTTAGCAGTGCGGGCAGATCAGACAGGGTTGGCCGTGGTTTTTTCACGGCAATGCTGGACTGCGTATTTATTCGTCATAACTGGAATGTTGCTCACAAGTTGATTAGGTCAAACCCGTACGATAATTACGACGCCATTGGCCAGCATAGTGATGAGTTTGATTTGGTTCAAATAGAGAACATCTACATCAGTACGATAACCAAACTGTTGGTTTTGCTTTATGTAAAGCCCGATAGGTACAAAATAGATGTATCCCAAGGGATAGGAATAGTAGTACCTAAGCCATAATTAGCCTTCTTAGGCTATTTTATCCAACTCATTTTTCGTCTCTCTCGCAAAAAGCTCAACTAACTGTTTTTTGGTTATTGGTTGATAGGTTATTTCCATTTGGCGCACAAGTAAAGGCAGCTTTTTACGAGCCTCATCGTCGCTCAACTCTATATTAAAATACTTAAGATAGAGTGACTTAAACTTCTTAATGTCAGAATCGAGTATTTTCATAAAGCAATAATACGTCTTCTACCTCTTCTTGCTAAATAATCCTAAAAAGCTAGGGAACTTACCCTTAGCCGTATTTCGAGCAACCCGCATTGCAGGCGAATACCATCCTGCGCGATATTTAATGCGCTGCTTAATTCTACTTGGCCTCGTCCATCCTTGAACCTGGCTGATACCAAGCGAACGTTTTATTCGACGTTTTTCTGTCGTAATACCAAGGATCCTGTTAAGTGACGGCTGTCGGTAGCGAATGAGCTTCATAGCCTTCATTTTACACCAGAGCCAACCTTCTTAATTTAAAGTTAGCGCTTAGGCAACCTTAAGGGCGTTTTTTGTTGTATATTTTTTCTTTAATTCTTTCTCTTTTTTGGTAACTGTACTCTTTCTCGGCTTGTAGTCGTTAAGCTTAAATTCGTAGCCCTGCATATACTCAAGTGTCACTTTTGTGTAGTCGATCTTCTCATATTGCTCTGCGAGCGATTCCATTAAAGCCATTAGACTTATACATTTATCATAGAAGGCTTTTGAGGCTATTATGAGTGCCTCTGAGCCATGCTTTATAGCATTGTTATCTGTAGCTACTGCGGGTGGACTTATACTTCTTCCCTGTAGAAAGACGGCGTGAGCAGTAGTTAGTAAATCTGAGTAATATTTATTTAGCTCAAGAATGTTTATGTTTTGTAGAATCACTTCATTAACATAAGAATCTACTAAGCTAATGAGTTCAATATTAATTACATCAGCTGGCGAAGTGCTGGTATCAGGATACTCTAGCGGAAGACTTAGTGTAGCTCTTAGCATGTTATTATCGTCTAAGATCCCCTTAGAAAGATCTTCATAATGTTGAAGATTTTTTAAAATTAATATCAACGAGCCATGAACATTTGCGCTAATATCCTTTACCGCACGCTGGCTAGCACGTATCCTCAAACGAACCTCATGAACTTCGTTAAGCCGTATCTGTTTTCTGCGTACAATTTCACTCAATCCAAATGCCACAAAGGCGCCCATAAGAGCACCTACAAGTGCTGCGATCATACTACCGACTACTTGTATCTTAATATCATTATTGGGTAAGACCCTAATGTTGTAGATCATTTGATTTAATTATAGCTAACTCAGCAAAAATATGATCAAACGGGAGTATTAAAGTTATAATTACCGACATAATTAGAAACACCTACTTTAGTCGCAGTAAGTTCTACGATGGCCCTACACAGATACATTAGTTAGGGAAACCTTTTCTTCTCCCTTTAGGTTGCACGGCAGTATAATAAATCTATGTTAATCTCTCGTTTAAAACTTGGTGATAAGTACTATATCCTGCGTCATATAAGTGGATTTGTCCAAGATCATATGGGTAATGCTGTGTTTGGCTACACGGTGTTAGATGATGGTAATGAGAAGGGGTGCATCACAGTCGGGGTGTCCCGTACTTGTTTGGCTATCTGGAAGCACACCATGCAAGATCTTACCCCGGAGCAGGTTCAAGAAGCGGTGGGCAGGATCAGCGCATTGGTTTTGGCAAATATCAAACTTCCAGTTGGGCTTAATGATCTTATACAGATTTACCCTGAGGCCTTCAAAATTATTATTACTAGCGACCAAGATTTTTATGATGAACGAACCCGTACATTGCACATACGATCATACAACAGTCCATCAGAACTACTAAAGCATGTCGCACTTGATGGCGATGAGTCTGACGAAAGACTACAGGAATTCATCCTCGATCTACTTAAGCAATACAGGGATTGGAGCTTTGAGCAACCTACAGAAGGCAACAACTTGCCCAAAGGTGAAATGCCTTTTAATGAACTGTCGTCGTATTGGTTTTTTACTAAGGGTAAATTGTTAAGCAATCTTGAAGCGCTTTCCGAAGAAGCTAAAATTAAACTGAGGAGCGTCGACCAAGGTATTGTTAGTGCTGCAATTACACAAACGGGTATTAAAACTTCTAAGAAGGTTAGTCTTATATCAGAACCACCCGTGCAAGTCACTTCGGGGACATACATAAAACCAGAGATTATAAAAGCCTTTGAGAACAAGCAGGATGAAAGCGATTTTAACTTTAGGAAGCTCGTAAAACTTCTGGCTCAGCTTAACCAAAACTACGCCCTATCCAATGAGTATGCTTCCGCAATGTTGATTAGAGGTATTCTTGACCACATACCTCCATTGTTAGGCCAAGCCAATTTCAATCAGGTTGTTAGTGGCTATGCGTGGGGCAGGACTGACAAAGAGTACATGCAGCAGCTTTTAAACTCAAAACCGATAAGTGATGATGTCTTACATAGACAGATATCGGGTAATGAAGATCTTATCGAGATTACAAACCTGCCGTCGAGTGTGTACATGAATCGGTTCTTACAAGAATGTTTAGCCTCAGAGTCACCCTTGCCAAAACCGTTGGCTGCTACAAAAAAAAAGAGCTCTACGGATATAACGATTAAAAATAACGAGGTTCTCTGGGCTAATTGGGGTGGTTTAACCCGTAGCTTCCAAGCAATTATTACCATCGATAATTTTGATAACCCAAAACCAAACTTTATCGAAAAGGTGTGCATTAAAGCTACTGATGGCCAAGGAGATCCCTGGGTAGCGGAGACTTTCAAATTTCAACAACTCCCCCTTAATACAAGATATAAGATTGAGCCTTATGATAAGCAAGACGACGCAGTATTAATTAGTCAGCAGTCTGACCCAAACGCTCAGCCTGGTCTACCAATGCCAGATATTGATATTGACAAAGTTAATGTCCAGTTTGCATTTGCTGATGGCGCTAAAAAGGTCATTGTTTGTAAAGCAAAATCTAATAGCTAACAATTATTTTCCCTTTACGCGGGTTTCTCGGCGTACGGTACATCCCGGTCTACTCCGGCAAGGCAGTAGTTTACGGTAAAACGTGCTATAATAACTATGTAGGACAGCGGCCATAAGGCGTCCATTGCGGCTATACTTAACAACAAAGTAGGCCGTTTTTTATTGGCCGGAAAGTGAGGGTAAGATGCAAGTCACTGATTATAAAAAAATATACGAAAAGAAATACATTGTTTTTGTAGACGATAATTTTCATTTTATTGATGAGTCGGAACGTTATATAGCCGGAGAATATGACACAGCAGAAGAAGCGATAGAAAAGTGTAAGAGTATAGTCGAAAGATCTTTGGCGGAAAGTATGGGCTCAGCTTTGAGTGCTTATGATTTATGCAACTCTTATGAATTCTTCGGCGAAGATCCGTTTATAGTTGGTCCGACTAAAGTTGATTTTTCGGCGTGGGACTATGCGAGAATCCGTTCGAAGGAGTTAATGAAAATTGCCTTTACGCTTGATGATGCTATCAAACTCGCTACAAATGCACACCTGGGTCAATTAGATAAAGGCGGTAGTCCATATATCGAGCACCCTCTTTTCGTAATGAATATGCTTACGGGCGAAGAAGATAAAATGACCGGTGTACTTCACGATGTGGTCGAAGATTCACAGATTACTTTCGATAGTCTTAGGAATATAGGCTGTCCTGGGCCGGTTATTGAAGCATTGCAGCTTCTTGCCCACGATGAACAGTTTGATGGTTCAGATGAAGCATACATGCGTTACATAAAGACAATCGCTGACTCGGGTAATCAAACTGCAATTGATGTGAAGTGGGCTGACCTAACCAATAATCAGGACCTTTCACGAATACCCAATCCAACCGATAAAGATTTTGCCAGGTTGGAAAGGTATAAGAACGCCAAAATAGTCTTGCGACCGTTAGTCAGCAAATACCTGCTTAATAAAAACAAATAGAAGCGGTAGGCACTATAAATAAAAACCGCATAGGAGCTAGATATGGCTAAGAATGAAAGGCCAGGAAATGAAAATGGATAACTACTAAGAAGTGATTTAAACTAAAGAAAAAATAAGATATTTAGTTTAAGTAATTAAGGTTTAAGAATGACTGGAAATAATATTACTAAACCCTGGTATAAGAAGCGATGGGGCTTAGTGATTGCCATTCTATTATTCCCCTATTTTTTACTATGGTATATGTGGTTTAAGTCCAAGAGGAATACTACGGTTAAAATAGCTGTTTCAATTTTATGTGGCTTCTTCATAATTATTTCATTGGTAGCTATTGCAAATCCTAACCCTCAAACAAAAACTGCCAACAAGGTTGCATCTACAAGCACCAAGAAGACCGTAGGCTCCACAGAATCTTCTGCCACCAAGAAGACCACAAATCCTACAAAAACTACAGCCACCACTACACAACCTGTTGTTACTACTGCTGATCTTATTACCGAACCTCAAGCTGGAATTGCTCCTTTTATCAGCGCAATATCAGGAGCATCAAAGTCGGTTGACTTAGTAATGTACCAACTGGAAGACCAGCAAGTTGAGAGTGCTTTAGCTAGTGATGCAAGTAATGGGATTACCGTTAGAGTGCTGCTTAACAAGGGCTATTATGGAGAACAATCTACCGACAATGAGGCTGCCTATAACTATCTTAATAGTCATGGTGTACAGGTTAAATGGACACCGTCATACTTTGCTTTAACTCATCAGAAAACATTGATAATTGACGACAAGACGGCAGATATTATGACGCTAAACTTTACGCCCCAGTATTACTCAACTAGTCGTGATTTCAGTGTTACAGATAATGACCCTTCAGACGTATCGGCCATTGAGACAACATTTAACGCAGACTGGAACAGCAACAAGATAACTGCTCCTAGTGGTGCTGATTTAGTATGGTCGCCTGGCTCACAAGCCGAAATGGTTTCGCTAATAAATAATGCACAAAAAACTATTGAAGTTTATAACGAAGAAATGTCTGATAGTGCGGTTATTTCAGCACTAGAGCAAGCTGCTGAACGAGGAGTAAGCGTTGAGGTTGTTATGACTAATTCAAGCGACTGGAAAACTGACTTTACTAACTTAACAAATGCAGGAGTACAAATTCGTACTTATGCGTCTAGTGCATCGTTATATATACACGCCAAGATGATATTAACTGATGGAACTAATGTTTTCTTAGGTTCTGAAAACTTTTCCAGTTCCTCGCTTGATGATAATCGAGAACTTGGCATTAACCTCACTAGTAGTACGGTTATTAGTTCACTGGAGAGTACATTCAGTCAAGATTGGCAAGGAGCAACAGCATTTACAGTTACACAACCAAGCACAAGCAGTTCTTCTAACAGCTCCTCTTCAGGTTCTAGCTCAACGTCTACCTCGGAAGAAGTTAAGCTTAGCGATACTGGCATTTGTCATCTACCCGGTGACCCTTATTATGATGAGACAACCCACTACACACTTTACCCAACAATGGCGGCTTGCGAAGCAGCTGGCGGTAGGCCATCAGAGAACTAGCGAATGACTTTGACGTTATTTTTTAAATTTTTGATAAGGTGTAAATATTAGCCTAACAGCTGTGTTTTTTTCTTATCAAACTCTTCCTGAGTGATGATACCTTGCTGTTTGAGAGCTGCTAGTTTGGTTAGCTCGTCCGCAACACTACCAGTTAATTGAGCCTGGGTATTAGTATTTGCGCTTGCTGGTAAAGCAATCTTTTGAACAATAACTGGCTTTAATTCCATGTGTGATTTTCCTTCTATATGGAATACCGCTTCTTGCCCGGTGGTTGTAGTAATTGTAATATAAGTATCTTTAATATTTTGATTTTTAGATTTACCCGCCAGAAGAATGTTACGAGTGATTGTTCTTTGCTGTAATACTTGGTCTTGACCTTCTACAGCCAATTCTTTGATGTCTGCTTTATCAATAGTAAATCTAGCTTTGCGACCAATAAATTGGACATTATCAACATGGATAAACAAAACACCATCTGACTTATTGGTGTATTTATCATATCCACCATAGTATTGAGCTTTAAGCCTAACAGGCAACTTATCTCGCATTGCTTGAGCTCTTTGTTGCTGCTTCTCGTTTAAGTCCTTAATATTACCAAATATACCCATAGCTCGTCCTTTCTATCTCAATTTAAGCATACACTAATCTACTAGTTACTTTACAACGTCTCCCATTGTACATCGATCAATTCCAGCAAATTAGTATTTCTTATTGAATTGCCCAAGAAAGCTCGAGAATTTGCACTTAGAAGTATTACACATTAGCTACCACCTAACTCCGGGAAGCCATATAGACTACCGAACCCGTGAAGCACCATAGTGAGTAGGTCATGTATTACATCCGGCGGAAGCGCAACGCTAAGAATGACGGTGGCTAACACCCCGATTAAAATAATCAGCCAATCTTTCCGGCCTAGATGACTTGTAGCATCGATCAAGTAGTTAATTTTAGCGGTAAGATCTGTTGTTTGTGCCTCTGAGAGCGAGTAGGTAACCTCAGCGTACTTAGCAAATTCATGGAGTCGTTTGTTAATTTCCTCTTTCTCCTGTGTAGAAAACGGAGTGTTGTCAGTGTCTTCACGGTATGCCGCATCAAGCAGGTCAGCCTCGCTTTGAATTTCCGCCCATAGATCAGGTGTCTCGATGTCATGTTTGACGTCACTAAGCCAGACACTAAGACTAGTCATTACTCCACCCCATGAATATTTTACGTACGGGAAAGGAGGCCAATCCCCGAATACAGATTGACCAGTATACTTCGATGGGTCGCCACCAATGGTAAAACGAGCATTTGACAGTTTGTGACCAATCCATGCTTCAGTTTCATCTTCGCCTATATCAAATTCTTTTGGATCAAGCCCTTCCGCTTGGATAGCTTTTACAATGTCATTCCTTTTATATTTCTGTAGTCGTGGGATATGTTTATCCATTTTGAGTTCACTGGTCTGTGAATTGGCTTGCTGAGATCTTCTTTATCTCGATTATTAAAGCTGGTTGTCGATAACGGATAAGTTTCATGAACTAGTTATAACCTTATAGGATGCATACATCAAGCTACAATCTGTTGTACACTTTAGATATGCATAATATTCAGTATGGAGACTTAGCAACCTGGTTTGCAGCAGTTGGAACGGTAGCAGCGTTTTTTCTCGCATTTTGGCAACTTGGGACAGATAGAAGGCGGAGGCGCAAAGAACGAGTCGAGGAACAAGCCAGAAAAGTATCAGCGTGGGTAGCTAAAGAAGCGCCGTCTAAAGTAAAAGGGCAACCCCCAAGAGCTTGGATCGCTGTACAAAATAATTCAAGTGAACCAATATATGAAGTTATTGCAACGATTGTACGCTTTCCTCATATGCCTGCGAAGGATGGCGTAGACGACGGTAAAGGTGTACCGCTAGACTTCAGGACATTCTTAAGCGTAGTTCCGCCTGGTAAATATTATTCATCAGTAAACGGCGGTTATAGGGGTATGTCATTTCAGCCAGCGGTCGAAATAGCTTTTAAGGACAAAAATGGCAGGTCTTGGCTTAGAACCCGAAACGGGGGCTGCTTCGAACTCAAAGAGAGCCCGACAGTACATTATAAATTTAGTCCACCGCTCAGTTGGAAATTACCTGAACAAGAATTACCGGATTAAATATTGATAACATAAACTTTATTTCGAAGAATGGGTTTCATTAGATCAAACTATTTTACTTTGGGAAACAGCCTAGAACACAAAGTCAAGACACAGTATAAATCCTCTATTCAAAAGTAGACAAACTCACAGTCATGTGTTATTGTATGTGTTATGACTATTGAAAAAGGTGCTATTCAACCAGGTTCAGTGGTTCGGCATGATGACGGACTTCGGTATATGGTTGATGAAGTCGACAGGCTGAGCACTGTTGGCTATGAAGCAGCCTATCAGTTGGGTGGCTTAACAGTAGGTTATATTCAACTTGATGATGGCACCAAGCCGGCGGGTACACGATACACTAAAGACCTACCCGGCTTCGAGGCTCATTTTACTCCAGTGCTAACGCACGGTTCCGAAGCTGATTCTTCTGTCTCATCCGAAGAACTACTGCCTTATAAAAATGATGCTATAGCAGCACTTAGTGAGTTCTTAGGGCAAACTGTCACTTCACCGAGTAATACAGCAAAAGCTGAAAGTGTTATTAAAGCTTCGCATTCATCTCACGGCGGTTCTATGGGCATGCTTGGTACTTGTTTCGCTATAGTTGGCAATGTAATTGAGCCTACCGCTACGCTAGCTAATATGTGTTTAGCAAGTA
>Ga0182030_10005978_pt1 | contig 25764 bp, 15 predicted proteins | sample 812S3MmetaG_FD_121299 | JGI IMG/M metagenome (GOLD analysis project Ga0182030, IMG submission 121299) | Permafrost microbial communities from Stordalen Mire, Sweden - 812S3M metaG (Illumina Assembly) | ecosystem: Environmental > Terrestrial > Soil > Wetlands > Permafrost | place: Sweden...
GGCCATCGCCTAGCCGCTTTGCTTCTGGCCCCCATGGGGGCCAGAAGCAAAACAACCTCAACCCAACAACCTTCCGGAATAAGACGGAAGATCGAAAGTGCGAAAAAGTCTGGACACTACCAGACAGGCAGCGTGCTTAGAAGTTGAAACTCATCTGCAAGTCGATACTGCGATTGGATGCGGCAGATGAAAAGAATCCTCCCGCTAGGGCAGTCGATTTTCCAAAGAGCTGAGACCCGAGAACTCCGATCGGCTGCGCCAGGCTGACATTGTTCAAGATGTTCCTGCCCATTGCCGCAAAGGTGAGGGAATAGCGCCGAGGGACAGCTTGATCGAGCCGCGGCGGCCCGCCATTTCCGCTTAAACCGCCAGGGCCAAGGCCACCGCCGCCACCACCGGGGCCGCCACCCGGAGGTGGACCGCCGCCCCCGGGGCCGCCAGGTCCCCCGGGACCACCCGCAGGTAAAGCCGATCCCAGGGTCACCTTCGGCCCTATGCCAAAGGATTTGCTGAGCCGCAGGTTCATGCTGAATTGCGATGGCCCATTGCCGTAGTTATAGGGGATGCGCGATTGGTTCCATGCCGGGTCGAGGTCGAACGTTCCGTAGCTGGTCTTGACCGTGCTGGTGCTGCTGGAAGTTGCAAATGCGGGCCGGTCATTGAACTGGTTATCGCCGTTCAAATCCTGGCCTAAGCTAATGTTGAAGGGCTGGCCGGAATCGGCCACAATCATGGGACTCACAGACACTTTGTAGGGGGCCTGAATGTTACCGCCCAGCAGGAAGCGGTTCCGCACATCGAAGTTGGCTCGGCCATAGTCGGCGCCGGGATCGAATTGGTTGGAGGGGAAATAAGTTGCGCCGGAGGTATCGGCCTTGGCAACATTCATCACGTAGAAACCGAAGAGGGAAACATGACTCGCTCGCACGGTGTAATTGACCATGAGTTGATTCTGGTTATAGACGCCGCCGGACTGGAACTGGTAGATATTCTCGTTGATGCCGTTGGGACGCGTGCCGGTGCCCGTGCTTGCGTCGTAGGTTCCTGGCTCATACGCGTTGATGTTGTCGGTCAAATACTGATGGACCCCGCGGGAGTTGATATAAGTGGCGGAAACGGTGGCTATCTTTCCAAACTGGTGCTCAATCCCCAGTGCAGTCTGCATGTTGATCGATGCCTTGAAGTGCGGATCGATTTGATAGATGGTGGGAGCCGCTGTGCTGAGCGATGCCAGCGAAGACGCCGATGGCGCGGTTTTGCTGCAGTAGCTCAAGCTCTCGCAGAACTGCGGATTGTTAACCACATACGATTGCTGATTCACCCCGTTTTGGCGGATACTTTGGAGCACGTTGCTTTCGGCAAAGCGATCGTAAAACCAGCCATAGCCTCCCCGGATCACGGTCTTCGCCTGGGTGTTCGCCCGGCCGCCGGGAGCCCAGGCAAAGGAAAAACGCGGCGCCCAGTCGGCGCGGTCGCCGATCCAGTCCTGCGTCTCGTAGCGCAGGCCGTAGCTCACGGTGAGATTGGCCCGCACCTTCAAGTCGTCCTGGACGTAGAAACCAATGTCGAAGTAATTGACGGTTGCTTGGGCATTGCCCGCGGTGACGCTGTACTCGGCGGGGTTATGTGACGAGTAAGTGTTGGTGACGCAGTTGCTCGTCGCCACAAGACAATCATAAGTATAGGTGCCGTTGAAGCCGGAGTTTGAGTAACTCGCATCGTGTGTAAGTCGTAGCCTCTCGCCGAAATTGATGGCGTGCGCGCCCTTGGTCAGCATGGTGTTGTTCTGCAGCTCGTAGCGATCCTGGTTGTCGCGCACCGTGCCTGTGCTGTTGCCGCCTCCGGTAAAAGAGCCCTGTACGGTGACCGTCGGATCGTTGCTTTGCGCGACCTGGTTGTCACGATCCCGCGTGTACTGAAACCGGGTTTCATTGATCAGGTTGGCGCCAAGCACCTGAGTGTCACTCACTTGGAGGGTGTTCTCGTGATTGAGCGTGTCGTAAGCCTGGCTTTCGAGCGCAGACTGGGAGACACCGCCGTTGGTTTCCTTCTGCCGGTCGAACATGTAACGGATGCTGAGAGTATTGTTGTTGCCGAGTTGAAAGTCGAAGCGAGGGCTGATGTCAAGCCGCGATTGCGGGTTGGCAACGGCCGAAGTGTAGTTGTATGGATTGCCGCTGGCGTCCAGGATCTCCGCGTTCACAATGGAGTTTGACTGGTTGTCGCGGCGGAAGACATTGGCGAACCACGATGCGCTCTTGCTCAATGCTCCGCCGGCGTTGCCGTTAAGAAAAGTGCTGAAGTACGCAGGCTCTTCGGTCACAAAGGGGTTGAGCGAATTGAAGACGGAATCGTTGCCGTTGACCATGAGCATGCCGTGAAACTTGTCGGTCCCGGGTTTGGTAAGAATCTCGATTCGTCCGTAGCCCAGTTTGTCGTATTGTGCTGAAAATGGATTCTGGTTAATACGTATCTCGCGAATGGAAGATTTCGGAGGAAGTTGCCCGCCCGTGAATCCGTCTATATAAATCTGTCCGCCATTTGGGCCTGCCGACGGTCCGGCGAGAGCATTCAGCTCATTCTGCAACTCATCCGGATCGTCAGAGAGTGCATCGAGATCTTTGCCCTTGATCACAATGGCGCTGGCGTTGTTGTCGGCGTCGGTATTGACGCTCAGCCCCGCATCGTTTACCTGAACCTGCTGCTGTTCGACCGGCAATTGCAGTTTGACCTGATTGACGGTCGCTTTGCCACCGTAAACGTCTACACCGGGTATCGTTGCAGGTGCAAAGCCTGAAGCAGTGACGATGAGCGAATACCGGCCCGGAATCACATGATCGATCGCGAAAGTGCCTTCACTGTCGGCAGTGACGGTTTTCACGACGCCACTTTCATTAGAGAGCACAATTGTGGCAGAGGGAATCATTGCCCCTGAGGGGTCGGCAACGGTCCCGTGGATACTCCCATTCGGTGTCTGAGCCTTTGCTGGGGCCGCATACCCAAGGGCGGCGATAAAAAACAAAATGCAGAAACTCCTAAATATGGATCGCGAGATATTCATCATTTCTCCGGTTACATACAAGACCCATATTCAGGAGACATCAGGACCTTGCACAGTGCGGTCATATTCAGTAATGCTGTGTAAAGAATTGTCACAGCGCCATTACTCTTTGTTACATTTCTGCTGTGTCATACGAGGATGGGGAGCGTAGGCTCAGAGAAGTGGGATTTTCCTATGGAAGACGTTCTGCTGATTGACGACGACGTTGAACTCTGCTCGATGCTAAAGGACTACCTTGAAAAGTATGGCTTTCGTGTTTCTGCCGTACACCGTGGCGATACGGGCCTCAAGGCGGCGCTTGACCATCATTACTCCCTCGTCCTTCTGGATGTAATGCTTCCAGGTATTGACGGCTTTGAGATCCTGAGAAAGATTCGCGCGGACTCGGCAATGAACGTGCTGATGCTGACGGCGCGCGGAGAAGATGTGGACCGCATCGTAGGGCTGGAGATTGGAGCCGACGATTATTTGCCCAAGCCGTTTAACCCCCGCGAACTGTTAGCCAGGATGCGTGCGATTCTGCGAAGGACCGCTACGGCCGGAACACGGAATGAGCACACCCTGCTGCATGTCGACGATTTAGAACTTGATTCGGCTGCGCGCACTGTCTTTCAAAGCGGCAGGAGCGTTGAATTGACAGGCGTAGAGTTCGCGCTTCTGGAGGTTCTAATGCATTCTCCCGGAAAAGTCATCGCACGCGAGGAGTTAGCGGAAGAAGTTCTTGGGCGCAAGTTTAACCCGCTCGATCGCAGCCTGGATATGCATTTAAGCCGGCTGCGGAAGAAACTCGCTGAGGGCGGCTCCCACGAGGACCGGGTAAAAACGATTCGCGGGGCGGGGTATCAGTTAACGGTTCACAGAAATCAGGCGGAAGCAAAGGACTGAGCAATGCGTGGCCTCTTTTTCAAGATATTTGCAATTTTCTGGATTGCGCAGAGTCTGATTTTTATCATCTCTACGGCATTGATCGTACAGCACCGCTTTCCGCGGCCAGATGTCCTGATGGATTCGCTGTCCGGCTTCCTGCGCAACGAGGGAAGGGGGAGTGTGGACGCTTTCGAGACCGGCGGATGTGGCTCCCTCAAAGCGTTTGCCGACACGCACAAACAAATCATCGCTTTGACCGATGAGGCGGGGAGCAATCTCTGTCCTGGGATGCCTGAGCTGGCGGGTGGAAATGGAAACGGGACTCGATTCCCAGACAACATCATTGGCAAACAAGTGGGACAGCAATACGTTTGGAACGTTCCGGTCACTTCCTCCACAAGCAAAAATTATGTGTTTCTGCTTGCCCCGCCACACGCTCCGCCAGGCCATGAGCCGCCTCCCGATCTGCTGCGCTTCGCGTTTCCGCAGTTGCCTGTGGCAATCGCGGTAGGCGGCGCAACCACATTTGTGCTGGTGCTGCTGTTCACACGGCCATTGGTGAAGCTTCGGAAAGCGGCACGTGAATTGGCGCAAGGAAACTTGAAAACGCGCGTAATCGAACCTGCGTCAAGGCCCTTTTTCTTTCGAGGGGACGAGTTTCAGGCTCTGGTACATGATTTTAACCACATGGCCGAGAGGCTGGAGTCGCTTGTGGGCGCGCAGCAGTTGTTGCTGCGGGATGTTTCGCACGAGTTGCGCTCACCCCTGGCTCGCCTCAATGTCGCCTTGGAGCTAGCCCGTGAAGACACTGACCCCGACACGGAGATCGAGACGCACTTGGGCCGTATCGAACGAGAAACCGAGAGACTCAGCAAGTTGATCGGCCAGCTTCTAACACTCTCCTCGATGGAAGCGATGAACCAGGTGAACAACTTTGAGCCGGTGGTGCTGGATGAACTGATCGACCAGATGATTCCGGACGCCAGATACGAGGCCCAGCAACGGCGGTGCACAGTTTCCTTTCAGGCTAACGCAGAATGCGTGATCCGGGGGAATCGCGAGCTGCTTTACAGGGCCGTAGAGAATGTTCTGCGCAACGCCATTCGATACACCGCAGAGAATTCCGAGGTGGAAATCAGGCTGGTCGCGGAACCGGAAGAAAGAAGCCGCGTGGCTGTACTCGAAATCAGCGATCGCGGCCCCGGCATCCCAGAGAGCGAACTCCGCTCAATCTTTCAGCCCTTCTATCGCGTGGATCGCGCCCGCAGCGCGGAAACCGGGGGATTCGGCGTTGGCCTGGCGATTGCGGAACGCGCGGTGAAACTTCATCACGGAGAAATACGCGCATACAGTCGCGCCGGCGGCGGTACAACAATTCGTATACAACTTCCATTAGTCGACGGCAATGATCGCCAAAGACAAGGACTTCGAACCGCAAAGCTGGTTGGCTGATCGATCGGTCGCTGCGCCACGCCGGCGCCGGACCGCGGCCTGAGTCTGTTAAACCTTACCGGATCACAGTCATGATAATGCGGGCGGAAACCGAAACCTTGAGCTAAATTCGACTCGTCCCCCCAGGACGGAAGCCCGGCCGCAACCAGCAATTCTCAAATAGCGATTCTGGCGGGTTAACAAGATTACTTTCATGCAATCGCCCTGTGCGGGGCCCTGGGGCGCTGGAGCAATGACCTTTGGATTGTTAATATCGCTCTTCGTCAACGCCGGTCACGTGCGCACCCGAGCGCGCACGTGACCGATCTGGGAAAACGACCATTTATTCTCCAAGCGGAGAATGTGGTCGAAACGGCGATACCGGAATGGCATCCGCATCGCCCCTCTCCAGCGCTAGTGAGTATCCTCTGCTGCCTCGCGCTGGAACTCGAACTACCTATCCGTTCCGTCGTATTAAACTCGCGGTTCAAAGCCGCCCGAGCGACTTGCCGGGATGAGGCCGCCTATTTCGCTCCATGCCTGACGGATTAGTCGACGACAAGGGTCATCGATGTGGCGGCGGTGAGGCTTGAATTCGAACTGTCTTGGCCATCGATCGTAAGTGTGTAACTGCCCGTTGGAATGCCCGATGTCCCCGCGGAAACGGTGACACTTGAAGGCGAGACAGACAAGGAAAAGCTCTTGGACGAACTGGTGGTTGATCCGCCGCAGCCGGAAAGGAAGAAACCGAGTGCCACGAGAGCCAGAGTGCACGAGACGGTGCGGATCCGGCGGAAACGCCAGCCGACGAAGGCCGCCAGGAGTAACCCGGCCGAACCAAAAGCCGGCGTCGTGATAGGAAGCATTGGGTTGGAGGAGATTTTGGAGGCTTTGGAACTGCGGAAAGCGTGGACCTTACCACTTTGGACCGAAGCAGTTGAGCAATTCGCGCTGCCAGTCATGAGTGTCAGCGTCTCGCTCACCGCGCTGGAGCCGCTGATAATAGCGTTCGAGATGTCATAGCAGGCGTAATCCTGGATATATGTGCTGGAAGTGGACAGCGTTATGTCCACGGTTCCGCTGTAGCCGCCAGAGGGGGTCACAGTTACGGTTGTAGATCCGGAACCGCCGGAACCACCACCACCGGAGGACGAGCCGACCGTGATGGTGACGGTGCCAGTGGATGCTGCAAACGTCGAATCGCCTGAATACGTCGCCGTAATGACATGTTCTCCAGATGTAGTGGAGGAAAAGGTATAGGTCGCCGAGCCGCTCGAAAGCGCAAGAGACGATGTTTCGGTAGTGCCATCCACCACGATTTTCAGGGTGCCGGTTGGCTTGGTCGTGACGGAACTCGACTGTGCAGCAACTGTGATGGTGATGACGTCGCTCGCGCCCGAAGAGGGATTGCTGCTGGCTGCTGAGAGCGTGGTTGTTGTCTCGTCCAGAGATGAGGTGGAACTTGATGGCCACGCGGTCAATAGGTTGTAGAGATCGACGGAGCCAAGGCCGCTGGCCTCGTCATATCCCGTCGTCGCATAGTATTCCGACTCACCGGCCGAGGAGCAGTAGCTAGATCCGGCGGTGCACTCATTCCCTCCGCTGGTGATGTCGTGAAAGGCTGATGAGTACGTTGTGGAATTAGCCGCCAACGTATACAGGGTTGAGTTGATCAGGCCCTGCCCAGTCGAATTCTCCTTCTGATTGATGAGGGCGAGCATTCCCGCAAATATGGGCGCAGCGAAGCTGGTTCCTCCGGCTACGGTCAAGTACTGGTCGCTGGAATCGCGGAATCCGTTCGAGCAACTTCCGGTGATTTTGGTTGAAGTGGAATCGCTGGTGCAATAGAGATAGCCGGCATTATCCCCTGAGGAATCAAGGGAAATGTCCGGCACTAGCCGGTAGCTGCCCGAGGGAATGCCTGTCACACCGGTTTGCCAACTGGGCCTGGCAGTCAAGGTGCTCGTGCCTCCACCGCCCGACGAGAGCGCGTATTGGGCGCCATATGTCGAGGCCGTTGAGGAGCTATCGTCGTTCCAAACTTGCTCCGGAATATACGATTTCGCAGAGCTGACTACATCGCTACCGCTGGCCGACTCCCAGTAGGTGGTATTGGAAGAGGAGACATCGGCTGCCGGGAACTCGGTTCCGCCCATAGCCGTTACATACGCGCTGCTGGCGGGATAACCGACAGCCAGTTCTTCCTCTTTCGAGGTCGGAGTTGAGTTGGTCGTCAGATCGATGTAGCACGCCGTGGATCCCGAGTCGCCTGAGGAGACGATGATGCTCTGCCCCTGGCTGGCACCCTGCTCCAGAATGGACTCAAGGGTTGAGTAGTCACTGGAACTCAAATCCGGTTCGCATCCTCCGTAACTCATGCTGATGATCGGCGCAATTCTGGTATCGACTGCGTATTGGAGAGAGTCCCACACGTTGTAGTTGGTATTGTTGCCAACATATACCAGGTAGATCGTCGCGCCCTTGGCGATGCCACCGGAATATTCCAGATCGAGGTCTGATTCCGCTTCGTCTCCGGATGAGACGGCGGCCGTACCGGTACCAGGTACCAGGACCACTGTCGGATCCTTTACGGTAAGTCCGGCTGCATTCTGGAAGTTTTCGATATCCGATACTGCGATCTCCGACTGACCCATCAACGCAATCGACTGGTCGGTCCCCGTGTAGCCCGCGTTATAGGCCGCATTGATGTCGTAGATCGTCGCGACGTCTTTGGGCGTCAGGTAGTGGTTTCCGGATTGGCTGGACGTGAAATTCGGTGTCACCTCGCTGGACTGCGGGGTCCGAAAGCGCACATGTGGTTTTGGCCGGAAATCATCGAGATTGCGCACGGATTGCACGACGCCGGAAAGCACTGAGGGAACCGATATCTGTGTCGCAGCGGCGAAATGAGTCTGGCCGTCGACTTTGTAGTTGTGGATCTCAGTTTGAAAAGCCGACTCGACCTGCCTTATGGTTCCCGAGAAACTGACGCTATTGTGACTATTGGCCACTCGATCGACAGAGAACCCCTGTTGTTCGAGCCAGCTTTGGACCTTCGCGAGATCGTTGTTACTCAAACCGAAGCGGCTGGCGTACTCTTCCGGAGAAAGCCACTTGTGATAAGAGGAGGAACCTGGCGTTTGTTGCGCTTTCACTAAGGCGTCAAGTTCCGATTTCTGCTCTACGGTAGGTTCGAAATACATGGTGATGCCGCTGATCCTGGTGCCGGCGTTGGCGCGTCCAATGTCGTACTGCGCGTTAGCATGCGGATTCACAGAGCCCGGGAGCGGCACAACAGATCGTGAGTCGATCTCCTGACTCACGCGATCGGTGACCGTCTGCGCCAGCACCGGAGCACAACCGGGCAAAAGGAAAACTAGAGCGGTCGAAGCCAAAGAATGTATCGTCCTTGCACGCACCGTGTGTCACTTCCTCTATCGCAGACTTGTCCGAACACACAGATCAGACGAGGGTTTTTCATGTTTGCGTGTAAAGAAACGTAACGATTTGTAACGAAATACCCTGCGTCTTCTGCCGATTCGCTCAGCGCCGGTATCCGCTAGCCCTGTCGACTCGCCTGGCGACGCTCGTTTTGTATCTTCCGGGTGTTTTGAGTTGTCCCGCCCTCTCTGCAAATGTTTCGCCGGCCACAACCCCAGTCTATCGCCTCCCGGGATCTGCATGGGGCTTCGCTCCTGCCCGGCTCCAGATGGAATGCCATCGGGCGTTTATTGGGCTCAAATCGTCCATCGGCCGGGGACGGTGTTTCCCAAAACAGTGTTTATCAGATACTCCAGCGCTTCCGCTGTGGCTATGCCGGAACCGGCTGTTCTGAGCGGACCATCCGCGAGGCACTCGAGTTGACGGAGTAGAGCGAGCAATTGCTCGGCCGGTGTTCTCGCCCAGTCATCCATGAGTTCGGCCAGGTATTTGAGATCCTCAGAGTCGAGACCCACTTGCCAGTTATGGCGAATCATGATGATCGGGATGGTGTTGCGATGAAATACAACCGCAAGGGCCAGCGACTTATCCACGGCTTCAGAACAAGGCAGAAACCTCAAGAGCACATAGGGATACAGGGCTCGCGCCATCGCGATCTGCATCGGATCGGATTGGCCGGCTCTCAACTGATCCGGCGCTTCCGCAGGATTCTCATCAGGGTCAGCCCCTCTGCTGGTCGAATACAAATCCGGATGCATAGTCACCTCCGTGTCAGAAAAGGCCGCTCTGACTCCAGCCACGCGCTTCATTTGAAGGCCGTACCGCAGAGTGATTCTTGTCTGCTAGTCCGTTCCCGGATTGCTCTCCACGCAACCTCCAGATGCATCCTCCGAGACATGTACCCCCCCCCTAATCGACCTCCGCCAATCAAATGCATGCAAATCGCACTCGGCTTCTCCTGTGCACCGACCGATACTCGGCTTCCTTACATAGGAGGCGGTCCGCCACCCTCATTTCCTGGAGGGGGAGGAGGTGGACCATACGGAGGACTGTTGTCCTGATCACGCGCCTGCCGCTGCATGTCCTTCTGATACTTCTCGCGCTGACCGTCGGAGAGAATTGCGGAGATTCGCGATATTTGCTCATCGCGGATGGCTCGCATCTTTTGCACCTGTTCCCCGAAGTCCCTCGACGAATCCTTGAACAAGGCATCCATCTTCACCTTTACGTCGACCAGGACGGGCCGTATCTGGACCTTCTGGCTGTCAGATAGTGAGTACCTCTTTGTCATCCGGGCCAGTTCCTTATCCACGTCCATCTTGGGCATATCGGGATGCGGCATTTCCATGCCATCTGGAGGAGGGGGAGGCGGTTCCTGGGCCCTCGTCGAATACGCTGCCGCGAGCCAAGTGCCCACCACCAGTCCAAAGATCATTCCTTGAAGCCGAGCCATCACGCGCCTCATCGTCGTTTCTTCCGCCACAAAAGCTCTCGATTTCGCGCATCGCCCGCGGAGCCTATAGAGACCGCGGAATAACCTTCGCGGCCGGTAAAGCCCAGGTTCGATTGCTAATTGGCCAGACAGGTATCGTAGCCGTTCCGGTTGTAAAGATATGTAACGAAGCGTAACGAACTACAACGGGGCGCGGGAGGTCCCGCGATGCCGCTAGGCCCGATAACCATCTTGGATTACAAGAACTCGAACACCGCTAGCGTGTCCCCCTCGGCTCGTGGAGCAACAGGAAGAGAACTCAGGCAGAAATGTTGTCTATAGCAAAACCAGAGATGCTGTATCTCGAAACCATTGCATTCAAGTCGGCGCGACCACCAGAGAGCAAGTCGGCTGCTGGCCGGAATGGCGGAAAGGGCCGCGTTTCAAGAGTGTTTCAGGCTGCGTAGATTCAAAACGATTCAAGCTTCACGCTGTTGCGTTGACGAGCGAGCCGGATGAGAGACTGTTCAGGAAATTGTCCAATGCGCTCTGAGCAGAATTGACGTCGCCGGAGCTGAGCGCGTTGCCAATTTGCGAAAGCAAATCGGAGAAAGATGTGCTGCTGGAACTGCTCGATGTGCCGGTGGAACTACTCGTTGCACTGTTCGATGAGGAACTGTCCGTCGAGTTAAGCAGGCTCGTGAGGGAATCGTAGGCGGATTGGGCATTGGTCACGTCGCCGGAACTGATTGCGCTGAAGAGGCTCAGCACGTCCTGTCCGACGGCGCTGATACCGGAATTACTGGAACTGTCGCTGGCGGTCGAAGAAGTGGTCGAAGCGGATGCCGAAGTACTTGGTGTGGCGTAGGTTTCCAGCGTGGTCAACGCGCTTTGCGCCCCGGCGATGTTGTTGTCGGAGAGCGCGGTGGACACGCTTGCCAGGAACTCGCTCATCGGATTTTTCGAGTTGGTACTCGATGAGGTACTCGAGGTATTCGAGTTGACCAGTTTCTCCACTTCGGCCAGGTACTTCTTGGCGTCGCTGGTATCGCCTGACTTGATCGAGGAGAACAGGCCGGTGAGCGCGCTATCAAGCGAGCTTTGGCTTTTTGAAGTGTTGGACGTCGACGACACAGAGGAGGCGGAGAGTTCCGCAAATAGCGAAGAGCTGCTTTGTATAGCGGAGATTGACATGGATTGCAATCCTTTCCTTGCAGATTTCTCAGAGCAGCGTTCGCGATCAATGGATGCGGCCCCGGAATATATGGGTGGACTGCAATTGCGAGACCAAAAGCTATAGCTCGCTTTGCAAATGGGTGTGCCGATCCCGCATTGAGGAAATTGTTGCAAGACGATTCAAAAATGGGACGCGCGGCGGCGGATTCGGGGTCCCTTTCACACTCGGCCCCAACGAGGGCCGATCGTACGTAACCGGTAAGCCGCCGTTCCGCGTTTGTCCTATCGATAGCGCCTGGCACGGATGATTCTTGCCTGTCCATGCGTTCCTGGATCGTGCAGCAATGGCAAGTGATCACGGGGCGGATGCAATGGCGACATCTGTCCATGGCGCGAAGCCGCATGGATTGCACCCGTCGCCAATTCAAGTCCAATGCAGCATTTGGGATTAAAGCATTCACAGTGGTCGCCGATTAATGAAGCGAGTGTTCATTACCACGAGCCTCTGGGCGACGGATCGCACGGTAGTTCGGCGTGCGATGCGACTGCATAACTTGTCGCGGAACGGTTAACTTGACGCTTGCAGTAGTAGTTGCACACCCAATCCCGCAAAGGAGACAAACAATGCGGAAAATGATTGGCGGGTTTCTGGCCGGTGGAACGCTCACCGCTCTATTGCTTGCGTCGGCCCTGCACGCGCAGGAGTTGAAGCTCGGCAAGTACAACGTGCAGATGCACGGTTTCGGAACGCAGGGATTCGTGCACACCGACGGCAACAACTGGCTCACGATGAACACCAACGGAGTCGGGAGCGGGGCCTTTACCGACGCGGGCTTGAACCTGGGAACGCAGATCAACGACCGGTTGCGCATCGGCGCGCAGGTCTACGACCGCAAGCTCGGCGGGCTGGGCGACTGGCACCCGTCGCTGGACTGGGCCATGGTGGATTTCCGTGTCAAGCCCTGGCTGGGCTTCCGCGGGTGCAAGGTCAAGACCGTGCTGGGCCTCTACAACGACCAGCAGGATCTGGATTTCTTCAACACCTACGCCCTGCTGCCGCAGAGCGTCTATCCTATCGACCTGCGCGAAGTCATGATCGCCCATGAGGGCGGGGACATCTACGGTTCGATCCGCCTGCGCAAGAAACTGGGCTCGGTGAACTATACGGCCTACGGCGGCCGGCGCGATGACCATATGTACGGTGGCTACCCCTATCTTGTGTCTCACTTTATGGCTGGGGGGAGCGGCGGCATTAAGCTGACCAGTGAAGGCGGCCCCGTTTATGGCGGCGACCTGCGCTGGAAGGCGCCGCTGCGGGGCCTGCTGGTGGGAGCGTCGCGGATCAACGAAATGATCACCGCATCGGGCACGATGAATATGGGCGGGGTGGTCGTTCCTTACACGGAGTGGTCGAAGCACGAGTGGCAGAACCAGTTCTACGGGCAGTTCGCGGCCAACCGTTGGCACGCCGAGTCCGAGTACCGCCGCTATCTTCGCGACACGATGACCATGGGCGGCACGATGGAGGTCATCAACGATGTCCGGGGATGGTACGTGGCGGGCGGCTACCGCGTGATGTCCCGGCTCGAGGCCGGCGCCTATTATTCGCACTACTTCGATAACACTCCCAGCATGAACGCTCCCGGCAGTCCGGCGGCCGCCGCGCAGGCTGTCTACGAGTACGACAAAGTGGTGACCGGCAAATTCGACGTGAACCGTTTCATCTCCATCAAAGTGGAGGGGCACTTTATCGACGGCGCCGGCAATGGTCCGTATCCATGCGGGTTCTATGGGGCGCAGAATCCCAACGGATTCCAGCCCAACACCAACGCGCTGGTGGTTCGCACCAGCTACAGCTTCTAACACGGACGAAAAGAAGACCGGGCGCGGCCGATAGTAGACCGTGGAGCGGCTGATTTTTCAGCAATTCCGCCTGTCTGCGGATGGGCAACTTGTGCTCGGGATCGATCATCGCTTTGCGCTCAACAGACCCGCTTTGATGAGCGCTGTCTCTAAAAAATCATTCTCCAGCGTCGGCTCTCCGATCTTGGCCCGCATCCGGGTCACATCGGCCTTGACTTTCTGCCCGGCCTTGTCCTCGCCAAAGATACCGGCCGCACCTTCCTGCAACCGCGTCTTCCAGTCCGCGATCTGGTTGGAGTGAACATCGAACTGCTGGGCCAGCTCCGCCAGGGTCTAATCCCCATTCAGGGCGGCCAGGGCCACCTTCGCCTTGAAGGCCGCTGTGTGATTCCGGCGTGGACGCCGCGTCATCGTTGCTCCTCGTTTCTGCCGTCTTAATGGCCGTCAGGGAATAACCCTTCCACTCATCCCGCTGTCCGAATTTCCGGAACCGGCTCAGTCGATCCGAATTTTTCTTATGTTCAAGGTTTGTGCCGCCTCAAAGCTAATGGAGAACGCACCGTCGCCGATAACACGGTCAAGGCATCCAGCAATTGGCTTTGCTGGCCAACGAACTCAGCAGCCTGGTGGGATCGTTTAAGGTCGGATAGCGCGGTGATGCTGGGAAGACAGGAACTCTCCGAGGAGCCATAGTCTCAGAAGGTGCGTCAACTGTTCGGTCGCGCCTCTTCGGTCGCCCCGTTCCCGTTGGGCATTCCTGACGAACATTCATTTGTTCGGCTAAATCGAGCCAAGCTCCTCACGGCAAAGGGCGGTAGCCTGTTGCCGTGAGACACCGGTCCCCTAAGTCGAGGAGTGCAACCTATTGCTAGCGCATGCAGTTCAGTGCAAACCCAACTGGCATTTCTAGTCAACTGAATTCCCACTGCGATGGGCTTGGATCACTTTTGTATCACAGCAGCCTTTCTGGATGTCCACTCAGATTGCCATAACTCATTGAATATGAGTGGTGAGCTCGCTGGGAATCGAACCCAGGACCCACGCCTTAAAAGGGCGTTGCTCTACCAACTGAGCTACGAGCTCGTTTACTGCCGCTCTTTCAAAACTACCACAAGGCCAGGCGTATAATTTGTCGTCCCGGGGAAGGGAATCCACACCTCCTTGGGTCTCCTCTTGCGCTCCGCAATCTGCCGCGAATTGCAACACCTCATCCTCTGCGGCGCGGCACGGAAAACATTTTCAGCTCGGTAACCAAAGCCGCTGGTACGATGGTACCCGTGGGCTGCGCAGAAGCGATTACAAACGGGTGATAAAAGCGCGTATCGCTCAGAAAATGAGGCGCTTCCCGCAATTTTGATGACTTGAAAGTGTTAGCTCGATCGGCGAGCAAGTGCTATTGTTCCGGCGGCCCAGACGACACTACGATTACCACTAAGGATTCATCCGCCATCCGGGTTCGCCTTCCCGGTGTTTCGTATCGCAACAGCCGTATGTTGGGCTTTCACAAACGGGGTTCGTGCATGGCGGAATTGCAACACTATACCTTGGGATAAATTATGACGGAACACAAAGGGCAGTCCGATCCGAACGAGCCTCCGGAAGATGTGGCGTCGCTCTACTCCTGGGCGAACCTGCACGGCGCAAAGTACCGCGACTTTTCCGCCTCCCGTGCGCAAACCCGTGAGAAGGCTCGCCAGCGCGTTGAGCAAGCCATGGAAGAGGAACATCAGCGTACGCAGCAAAGCCTGGGGCCAAAACAGGAGCCAAAGCGCGGCAACGGCGACACCCGCAGGGAGGAAACTGCGCCGCAGCAGTCCGCGCAACAGCCCCTGTCGCAGCTGCCTCGCCCTGCACAACCTGGCGCCCCACCCCCACACGACCGGCCCAATCCCGACCGGCCGCACACGGAGCACCCGATTCGCGAAGATCTTGCTTCCGCACTCCGTGGTTTAGCAGTCCCGCCCTCATACCGCCAGCCAAGCCACGCGCCGAACGCTCCCCCGCGCGAAGAAAACTACATACCGCCGCGTAACCCATGGTCTGCCCCCGATCCCGCCGAAAGTGCGGGCCGTCCGGCGTGGCTCATGCCTGATCGGACAGAGGCCTCAAGCCCCTCCGGCCTTCCGCCGGCTCCCGAGGATACGCTGCAGGGATCGCGTGAGCGTCTCGCCACGCGCTGGTTCGCCCTGCGCGGCGTCCTTGAAGGCAGCGCGCCGCCCGCGCAAGCGGTACCGGCTCCTGTGGCCGCCCGCGCTCCGGTGATTGCTGTCTTCTCGCTTGCCGGCGGCGTGGGCAAAACGAGTCTTGTGGCGACTCTCGGCCGCGTACTCTCAGCTCGCGGCGAGCGCGTTCTGCTCGTCGACACAGCGGCCTATGGCCTGTTGCCCTTCTTCTTCGGCGCAGGCGATCAGCGCCCCGGAATGTTGCGCACCTTCACCCCTCCTGCCTCGGGCGGCGACGCACCCATTCAGATGATCACGCTCGATCCTGAAAACTTCGGATCCGAGACCTCGCCGCAAGAGGCTCTCGCCACAGAAATATCCAAGCATGCGCGCGGAGTCGGCCGCGTCATTGTCGATCTGGCCACTGCTTCCGGGGCCACCACCCGCCGCATCATGCGCCTGGCGCCGCAGATCCTGGTGCCGCTGATCCCCGACATGAACTCCGTGGTTAGCGTCAGCTCTATCGACGCCTTCTTCGATCACAACGGCGTCGCATCCGCCAACCCTTCGTTGCCCCACTACGTGCTCAACCAGTTTGATTCCTCGCTTCCTCTGCATCTGGATGTGCGCGAGGTGCTCCGCAAACAACTGGGCGACCGCTTGCTGCCCTTTGTGCTCCGCCGCGCCCCCGCTATCAGTGAAGCGCTCGCCGAGGGCATGACCATCATTGACTATGCCCCCAACTCCCCCGTGGCCGAAGATTTTGCCAGCCTGGCCAGTTGGGTCAAGAGCCTTTCCGCAGCTGCGACCACAACCTTCCGCGGGGTGCGCTGGAGCGAACGATGACCCCGACCGGGATCTGGCAGGACATTGGCGCAGGCGAGAATTTCCTTACCCGGATTCTCCGCCTCCTCTTTCTCGTTCTCGCCGGAGTCATTCTCTGCTTCCTTGCGATCGTGCCCCTCAGCTGGGAACAGCAGGCGATCCTCGGATTTGTGAGCCTCGTAATGGCCTTGTTCCTGGCTCGCGCCTCCGACTCTTACCTCGTCACTCTCACCCTCATGATGCTGTCCATGTTCTGCACCTTCCGCTATGGATACTGGCGCATCTCGCAGGTCGTTCGCTTTTTTCAAGACCCCTCCAATCACTGGGCCGCATTGGACGTATTTTTCATCCTCTGCCTGCTGCTTGCCGAGGCGTACGCGTTTGTCATTCTTTTTCTCGGCTACTTCCAGACCATCTGGCCGTTGCGCCGCGCTCCCGTCTCGCTGCCAGAGAATCCCGACAACTGGCCGGAGATCGACGTGCTCATCCCCACCTACAACGAGCCGCTCGACGTCGTCCGCTTCACCGCTCTGGGCGCGCTGAACATGGACTGGCCCGCCGACAAGCTCCACGTCTACATCCTCGACGACGGCCGCCGCAAGGAATTCGAAGAATTCGCTTTTGAGGCCGGCATCGGCTACCGCACCCGTCCCGACAACAAGTTCGCGAAAGCCGGCAACATCAACACCGCGCTCCAAACCATGTCTTCGCCACTGGTGGCCGTCTTCGATTCCGATCACGTCCCCACGCGCAGCTTTCTCCAGATGACGGTCGGCTGGTTTCTGCGCGATCCCAAGCTGGCCGTGATGCAAACGCCGCACCACTTCTATTCGCCCGATCCCTTCGAGCGCAATCTTCGGCAGTTCCGCGTCATCCCCAACGAGGGCGAGCTCTTCTACGGCGTGGTCCAGGACGGCAACGATTTCTGGAACTCCTCGTTCTTCTGCGGCTCCTGCGCCATTCTGCGCCGCGCCGCGCTCGACGAAATCGGCGGCATCGCCAGGGAGACGGTCACCGAGGACGCGCACACTTCGCTTCGCATGCAGATGGCCGGATGGAACTCCGCCTACATCAACATTCCTCAAGCCGCCGGCCTCGCCACCGACCGCCTCTCAGCTCACGTTCGCCAGCGCATTCGCTGGGCGCGCGGCATGGTCCAGGTTTTGAGCATTGAGAATCCCCTCTTTGCGCCCGGCCTCACATTTCCCCAGCGGCTTTGCTATTTCAACGCAGTCGGCCATTTTCTTTACGCCGTGCCGCGCCTCATCTTTCTCACCGCGCCGCTCATCTATCTGCTCCTCAATCGCACCAACATTCCCGGTTATTGGGCGGCAATTCTGGCCTACGCGCTGCCTCACCTCACGCTCTCTAATGTCACCAATTCGCGCATTCAGGGCGACCACCGCCATTCCTTCTGGAACGAAATCTACGAGACCGTGCTCGCGCCGTATATTCTGCTGCCGACCATGATGGCGCTCATCAGGCCCAAACTGGGTAAATTCAAGGTCACATCCAAAGGCGGCGTGGTCCGGCGCACATTCTTTGACTCGCGCATCGCTCTGCCCTTCCTCGTCATGCTCCTGTTCAATATCGCCGGCCTGCTAGTTGCCATTCCGCGCTTCTTCATCTGGGACACCTCGCGCCGCGGCACGGTGCTCATGAATGTGATGTGGTGCTGTTTCAACGTCGTCATTCTTGGCGTTTGCACTGCCGTGGCCCGCGAGTTGCAACAGCGCCGCACCACCGTCCGCATCAACGTTGCAGCGCCGCTCTCCCTCAGGCTGCCTGACGGAAGGTCCATTCCTTGTGAGACGGTCGACATGTCCAACGGTGGCGCGGGCATTCGTGTCACCGATCCCCTCGAACTCGCACCCGGCGCTTTCGTCCACCTCACTTTTGCGCGCCCACCGGCGGCCACTCCCTTGCACGCATCCGTGGTCTCTCTTGAGGACTCGGTGTTGCGCGTTCGTTTTGACAATCTGTCGATCGCAGAACAGGAAGTTCTGACCATTCAGCTCTATTCCCGCGCCGACTCCTGGCTCGGCTGGGGCGAATCGCGCGAGAACGATAACGTGCTGCGCAGCCTCGGCCGCATCTTCACGATCTCCATGCGCGGCCTCGCGACAACTTTACTCGGCCTCTTTGGTCGCGAAGACAGAGCTGCCAGCAAGCCCCCTTCGCTCTCCATCACTCAACTCGGCGTCATCTTTGTCCTCGCCTCAGCTCTCGCCGTCGCGCCTCCAAAAGTTCTCGGTCAATCGCCGCATCCTTCGTCTAGCCCCGCCATCTCCGCTAACGCCGCTAACTCCGCTAACCCCGCCAACTCTGCCAACCCCGCCGTCCTGCCCGGCCAGTATCACGATTCCTTCACCCTCGCCGACGCAGGATCGCCACAAATCGAGCTGCACTCAATCGACAGCCAGCACAACATCTACTTCACGCTGCCGCAAACGCACGTAGTCCGAACCGCCACCATTCACCTCTATTACGCATTTTCTCCTGCGCTGATTCCGCAGCTCAGCCAGCTCAAGCTCATTCTCAACGGAACGCTCTTCGCCACCATTCAGCCTTCGGCGGGACAATTCAGCGGCTCCGACGGCAGCAACGCTGAAGCCGATTTCAACATTCCTCCCGAGCTGCTCATTCACAACAACACGCTCACCATTAATTTCATCGGTCACTACACCATGGCTCGCGAAGACCCCGCCAACTCTTCGCTCTGGGCACGCGTCCATCGCAACACCTCTTTCGACATTCGTGGCGATCTTTTGCAGCTTGCCGACGATCTCAACCAACTGCCCATCCCCTTTGTCGCCCCGGCCGTCATTCAGCCCGTCAGCATACCCGTCGTCTTTCCGTCGCAGCCGTCGTTTAAAGCCATTCAGGCAGCGGGCATCGTCACCAGCTACTTCGGCCTCGTCTCTGAGAGCCGCCCAGTGCGTTTTCCCGTGCGCATCGGAGCCATTCCGCAGGGCAACGCCATCGTCATCGCCGAGAACACCGCCAGCCTTCCTGCTGGCTTGAATCTATCCGCCGTCAGCGGGCCCACCGTGGCCATGCTTACCAACCCCAACGATCCATACGGCAAAATTCTCATCGTCACCGGTTCCAGCGCCGACGATGCCATCATTGCCGCTCAGGCCATCGCGCTGCACACCGGTATGCTCAGCGGCGCGCAGGCGCCCATCGTCAATCTCTCGCTGCCCGCCAAGCAGGCCCCGGACGCGGCTCCGCGCTGGGCGCGCACCGACCAGACCACTCCGCTGTGGAACTACTCCACTGCCGATCAATTGCAGGGCGACGGCTCCGCGCCGCTCAACGTCTACTTCCGCATTCCGCCCGACCTCTACTACGAAACCGGCGGACCCGATACGCGCTTGCACCTCGCCTATCGCTACAACTCCATTCCCATCGGCCCCAGCTCCAGCCTGCAGGCGCGCATCAACAATGCGTTCCTCGGTTCCGCTCCGCTCTTTCCTGGCCAGGACACATCGCGCACCACGCAGACCGACGTTCCCATTCCCGTCGTCAACCTGCGCCCGTTCTCGAACACGCTTTCGTTCGACTACACCTTCCAACTGGCTCGCCAACAAAACTGCGACGACAGCACGCCCACTAACCTGCAGGGAGCAATCCTCCGCGACTCCTATCTCGATCTGCGCGGCTATCCGCACTGGACGCCGCTGCCCAATCTCGAAATTTTCGCCAATGCCGGATTTCCCTTCACGCGCCTCGCTGACCTGAGCGAAACCACGGTCGTTCTGCCGCCAGCGCCCACTGAGCAGGAGATCGAAACCTTCATCACTCTCATGGGCCATTTCGGCCGTCAAACCGGTTTCCCAGGTCTGCGCGTCACCGTCGCCGGCCCCGACGCGCTCCACGATGGCGCCGCCACTGACTTTCTCATCATCGGCGAAGGCGATGACCAGCCCGCCTTCTCGAAGCTCGACGCGCATCTTCCCGTCTCGCTCGGCAGCGCCCAGGTTCAGGTCAAGGTCCCGGTCCAGGACACGGAGGGCTTTTTCATCTCGTTCCTCCACAATGCGTGGTGGAAGCTCCGCCCCAGCGATCACACCGAATCCGGCGGCCTCACCGCCGGAGGCACTCCCGACGCCGTCATCGAGGGCATCGAGTCTCCCTACGACATCGGCGGCAGCCGCAGCATCGTCGCCATCCACCTCAAAGACGCCTCCACCTTCGAGCCCTTCATCAGCACATTCCTCAACGTCCAGCAGTCCAGCGATGTCTCCGGCTCCGTGTCCGTCTTTCACGGCGCCGAGTTCCAATCCTCCCGCGTCGGTGCGCAGGTCTATTACGTCGGAGCTTTGCCGTGGTGGACCGAGTTGCGCCTCTGGGCCGCAGAGTATCCATGGCTGATTGCGATCGTGGTTGTCGTTCTCGCATTTCTGCTCGCAATTTGGACTCGTGGATGGTTGCGCACCAGAGCCAGAGCCCGCCTCACCATGATTGACAACTAGCCCGAAAACTAGCCAAAACTGGCCCCGGAATTATCCCGAAACCAGCCCTTAGTTTTTGCCTATTTTTCCACAGCTTAGTCCTTCATGCGTCGCTCGGAGCCTCGCAAACCGGGCGCAAAATTTCCCGCCGCTCCGTGGTCCCTGGATAGCCGGCCCCCACCGGCCTCTTCCCAGCCGACGGCCCACGCCCCTTCACCGTCCCGTAAGCCCCCACGTCAGGACGCCCACCGCTGTGTCATCTGGGCCGATCGCGACGCCTAGAACCAAGATTCTCCATTTCCAAAACGACCTATAATCAAGTTTATTGATTAATACTATTGACATTATTAAGAATGTTGATTACATTCGACACTGCAATTAAGAAACGCGAACTCAACACATGGCCAACGACCCCAAACCCGCTTCCGACTGGCAAGACCTGCTCCGCATCGCCCAGGGTTCGCCCATCACCATCGAGCGCGTCCGAATCCCCGAAAAGCAGATCGGCATCGAAGGCCAGTTCACACTTCCCGAGCTCGCGTGCCTAAGCCTCGAAGATCAGGTCTTCGTCGTCGCCTTCATTCGCTCCCACGGCACCATTAAGGAGATGGAACAGACCTTCGGCGTCAGCTATCCCACCATCAAGGCGCGCCTCAATCGCATCTCCAGCCAGCTTGAATTCGTCGAAATCAACCCAACCTCGTCGCGCACCGACGTGCTGCAGCAGTTGAACAGCGGCGAAATCTCTGCCGCCGACGCCATCCGCGCACTGGAGGCCCTCAATTGATCCCCAACGTCGCAGTCCTCGAAATCGAGAGCCCACACTTCCACGTGCCGCGGCTCTGGATCCCGCTCATCCTTCTCTGGATTCCGCTTATCCTGCTCTCGCCGCTCATCCTGTTCGTAATCCTCGCAGCCTGCATCGCCGGCCGCGTCAGCTTCTGGAGTGCCATCGCCACGTTTTGGGGAATCCTGTGTGCCCTGCGCGGCACTGACGTGCGCGTCACCGCGCACGGCAGCAAAGTTCTGGTTCGCATCTTGTAACACCTTGTAGCGCCGGTCTCCAGACCGGCTGTCGTGCGGGTCTCCAGACCCGCACAAGGAAGGGCCGACAAGAAGAACACGCTCGAACAGATTCAAACGATGAGGAGAAACGCCATGAACGAAAATCGCCGTCAGATTTTGGAAATGTTAGCCGCGGGCAAGATCACCGCGGACGAGGCCGATCGCCTGATCGCCGCTCTTGAGCCCGAGCCGGCGGCAGCATCCGCAGGCGTCTTCACCGGCAATATCTCGGGCTCGAAGGTCTGGCCCGACACACCCGTCAAGACCAGCGCCAAGTACCTCCGCGTCCTGATCGAGTCCACGGAAAAGGGCGGTCCTACAACGGTCAATGTTCGCGTGCCCATGCAGCTTCTCCGCGCCGGCGTCCGCCTTGCCAGCCTGATTCCTGCGCAAGCCCACGATCAGTTGGACGCCACGCTCAGCAAGCACGGCGTTCCGCTGACTTTGTCGCAAATCAAGCCGGAGAATCTCGAAGAACTGATCGACCACCTCGGAGACCTGACCGTCGACGTCGACGCCAAAGAAGAAAAAGCCAAGGTCCGCGTCTTCTGCGAATAGAACAGGGAACAGAGTGTAGGTGGGTTAAGAACGAAAGGCAAGGAAAGATTGTTTTCGAGCCATAGCGGTCTTAGCTTTGGGGTCTGGGTCTGGGGAACAACCCGTCTGTCCCCAGGCTTCCCCAGGCTTCCCAGGCTTCCAGGCTTCCCAGGCTTCAGGCTTCCAGGTTTCAGTATCCTGTGGCATGATTTGGTGTTCCTCGAAAGTGTTAACGGCGCGTACCCAGGTTACGACTAGGCACGCGCCGGGTTGGTTGTTAGAATTATCGTAGTACGCTTACGTGCTGCCTGACGTAGGTGCTCGGGCGTGGTAACCTTCGCGGGGGATCACGCCCTTCCCATTTTGGTGCTTGGTTATCGCCACCGTCAGCATCAGGGCCGATTGGCTCTGGCGGGGCTAGAACCTAATTTCATGCGGTTTTCTCCTCTTGTTGGACCGTACTCCCGGGAATTGTCTGGTCCTTAACCTTTTTGGGAGCCTTTGGCTTCACCAATGATGGTTTTGCCTCTGTCCGCCCCGTGGTCAGAGCGGCTTTAGCTGTCTTTGCGGCTCTAGCCTTTGCCTTGGCTTTGCGGGTTTTCTTAGCTGCAACCTCAGCACTCCCCGCCGATGCCTTCGCAAGAAAGTCGTCATCGTACCAACTACGCAATCCAAATGCGCCATTCGGAAGTTTATGAAACTTACCAGCGTTGCCAGTGTTCTTCGCCAATGAAATGGCTAGGCTGCGAAGCCGGTCGTCTTCCTTCCATCCAAGAATGCCGAACTCGAACCCGCCGGATTCTAGGGCACTAAGGATTTCGTCGGGCTGGCAGGCCTGCTTTCTCATGGCGAGGTACTCGGCAGAAGCAGTGGCTACGCCCTTCCCGTAAAACTGATCATTTCTGACAATTCCACTGCGCTCATTGTCAGACTCTGGATACAGTTCTGATTGCCCCGACATTTTCAGGAGCGCATTGATCATGCGCTTTGTCTCATTCACGGTTTGTAGTTGTTCATCCAGCTTCCGCTGGAGAGCCGTTACTGCTGGTCCCAGTTCATCCGGCATCTGATCACCTCCGGTTCCTCAAATAGTAGCACATCCAAGGCAACAGGTGGACTTGGGCCAGAGTTCTGTGCATATCGGGCCACATATTCAGACCTTACGGAACCTTTCTAATTTTTCCTTGGGAGGTTGTTGGAAGGGTGTATTATCTGCGTATCGACGCCGGGTAGCTCAGGTGGACAGAGCACCGTAAGCAGAAGAGGCTAGGCCCCTAGACGTGGGTGAGTAGCCTAGCCCCTCTCAGGCGGAGGTCGGAGGTTCGATTCCTTCCCCGGCGCGCCACCATGTCGATGGTTCCCTGATTAAAGCACAATCTCGCGTTCAAGTAGCCACTTTTTCGGTCTGCCGGTAACCCTGTGGCTACGGCCCAGATTCCGCGTCAAATACTATATCCCGAGTTTGCCGATCATTTCCCCCTTCCGGGAAACCTGGGGACGAGACCTGGGGACAGACGGGATGTTCCCCCTCTGACCCTTACCCCTATCCTTCCTTGTCAAGCCCCCAGCCGCCTCGAAAGCCCTCCACCTCGCCCCCCAACTCATTCTATTCTGGAGTTCGTTCATGAATTGGAAAAGGCGACACAGCGGCCGCTGGCCCCACAAAGGGGAGGCCGACCCGCAAAATGGGTAAAGGATGAACGGCAAAGAAAGATTATTCTTTAGCCATAGCGGCTTTAGCTTTGGGGTCTGGGTCCGGAGAACATCCCGTCTGTCCCCAGGTTTCCCCAGGTTTCCAGTGACATGAGCCCCAGGAGAATACTGCGTGAAACCGGTCAACTACATAACGTCTTTTCGAAAATTGATTCTCACAGAACCCATATCCGGAAGCATTGAATTGATGCCTGGCATCAACATCACAAACGACCCTACAATCAAGGCGCAATGGCTGACCCCACAGTGCCGGGACGCTATCGGCCAAATCGAAGCTGCCCATTTAGAGAGAGAATCGAATTTCGTGTTTGGTGAATTCGATACCGAAGACATGCACGAGATGCCGCCCGAGGCCTTCCTCATCGCGGTCCTCAGATGGATCGACCTTCTTCTCAAGGATGCCTGGCTGCTCACGGATCACGTAATGCAATGCGATGCTGCGTTTCTGCAGGTGAACTTGGGCGATCGCACCGCCTGGACCAAAAACTACCTGGCATCGCAGGTTAGCTTTTCCGATGGATATTCGTATCAGGGTGGGGACATTGAAATGTCGATTGACGAAGTGAAGAACTGGGCGAAGACGACCGATATCGTCGAAAACTACTTTCACGAATCAAAATCTTCTCCTATGCGCTTCATGATGGAAAAAGGGTACAAGCGCTCCGCGAGAGCCATGCAGTTCGTCGCTGCGGCTCGACACGCCGAGCACTTGGCGTTCAAGATTGCCAACTACTGCAGTGCTTTCGAGACTCTGTTTACGACGGACTCCACCGAGCTTGCACACAAGCTAGCAGAGCGCGTTGCCTTCTTCCTCGGGCAAAGAGGGGAGAATCGCCGAAAAGTCTTCGATACGATCAAAAGTGCCTACAACGTGCGTTCAAAGCTCGTGCATGGGGACACGTTGAAGCAGAATCAGATCGGCGCGCTTCCCGCGCTCAGCAAGGAATGCGACACCGCGCTACGCAAAATTCTGTGGGAGGTATTCCATTCCGACGATTTGAAGAGAATCTTTGATGCTCACAACGATGCCATCGAGGAGCACTTCGCGACCTTGATACTTGGCACCCCAGCAGCTGATCTTTCAACCAACGTAGCTCAATAGGCCATTGCAAATGAAAACCTGGGGACAGACGGGATGTTCCCCGTCTGATCCTCGACCCCTATCTTTTTCTGTCAAGCCCCCAGCCGCCTCGAAAGGCCTCCACCTCGCCCCTAAGTTGTTCCTTTTCTGATCCCTGAACCCTGATCCCTGATCTCTGCCAAGTTTGCCGATCATTTCCCCTGTTTGGCGCACAATGGTCTCATGATCGACACGCAGACCGCGACCGCTCCGACGCCACCGCCCGTTTCCCGGCCTGCCTTTTTTCTAACCACTAACCACTACCCACTAACCACTGCTTTTCAGGCGCCTACTCATTCCATGATCAAAACAGGAACCAGGGGAACAAGGAAGCAAGCGAGCGAGGGAGCAAGCAAAGCCCGTGTCTCAGCACGAAGAGCTGAAAGCCGTGAGCTGAAACCTGAAGGAAGCTTTCCACTTTTCCGTTCCCTCAGTCCCGAATTCTACACGGAGCAAATTCGAAATCCTGCCCCGATCGGAGTCGAATGCGGACCCATTTTTTCCCGATCACTGACCACTGGATTCCTGGTCTTTCTAACCACTAACCACTAACCACTAATCACTGCTTTTACCCCCCCCCCCCTCCTCCGCAGACCCCACCCCCCCACAACTGA
>Ga0182030_10005979_pt1 | contig 25758 bp, 31 predicted proteins | sample 812S3MmetaG_FD_121299 | JGI IMG/M metagenome (GOLD analysis project Ga0182030, IMG submission 121299) | Permafrost microbial communities from Stordalen Mire, Sweden - 812S3M metaG (Illumina Assembly) | ecosystem: Environmental > Terrestrial > Soil > Wetlands > Permafrost | place: Sweden...
TCGCAAAGCTCGATGTTCTCGGTAGCCGGCGCATTTAGGCTCGGTGCATAGATCACGACCGGAAATCGGCCCGGCTGCATCTCAGCGTCCCGGACTGCCCAAGCGGCCAAGTCTATAGTGCCTTCCATGTAAGACTCGACGAACTTCTGCGGCTTGCCATCCTGGTTGGCTTGCCGAAGCTGGTCTCAGTCTTGATTAAGGCTTCGTAATCCCCAAAGGTCATCGTGCGATTGCTGGAACTTCGAGCGGGATACCACACCAGCGTCTGCAACGGCCGTGGGCTCCCGGGACCGGCTGACTTTTCCGATGATCCGCCTTCGAGTTGAAAGGTGCGCGAGTGACCGTACTGTTCAACAACCTTGAGTCCGACGCCGTACTGGCCGGGCTTTTCAGTGAAGGCGAAGCGGACGTTGAACTGCCCTGTCCAGCAGCAAATCCTAGACCGGAACACACGACGACCCCAAATGCGGCAATGTTAGCCGCAAGATGCACCCTGATCTCCTGCACTGAATGATCACAATCCTACCAGCCAAACATATCGCCTTCGGCCGATCATCGTCTCTTTCTCGGCCGACCGGATCGTTGGCGGCCGAAACCGAAGTGGATCTCGAACGGCTTCCATGCGCAATCCAGCCCGCCGGCGTCCGGGCGTTGAGCCTCCCCGTTCAGCAACCTTGAACCGCACAAGAACCTCACTAAGGAGAGTGTCCATGCCCCAAATGCACGTGCAGTCTGTCGAAGAAAGCACGGCAGTCCAACTCGCTCGGTCGCGCCGCTTTGTCATCCGGTCCGTCGTCAATTCAATTTCCAGCGTGGCCGGGTCGATCAGTTTCGTTCTGATCGGGCCAACCATTTCCCGCATTGCTGCAGTTGATCCAGCAATGGAAGCGTTCTACGTCGCGCTTCTTGCCGCCTGGTTCGGATCCCTGGGAAGGATGTGGTTTCTTACCTTCCGGGATCGCAACCGCCAGTAATCGGCATCAACCACTCACACCAAATCTGGAAGAAGGGAGAGCTACCATGCAACCAAGCTTAGGAAAGATGTCCGCCTACAAGATGCTCAATTGGCGGGACCGTGCCGCCAGTTCCGTCGAACAAACCGTCGCCGCATTTCTCGAAATCGGAGAGGCTATTGCCACCCGTTGGATTCAGACAACCAAAGGTGTCCTGCTGCTTCAGATGGTGCCGGACAACGGCGCATCGGGAGCAATCTACGTCTTCGATCGTCAGCGCGAGCAATGGTACATGCTGTCGTTCGAAGGTTGCGAAGACCAGTTCACCTCGGAGAAGTTCGACCGCGCGTTCTCCGAGTACGACCTGTTCCGCCTGGTCGAACAGCCCGGCCTGCTGCTCTCCGAGTTCCAACCGGCCTCGGCTTAGACTAGCCCACCTCGCCACACCCCAACAAGCAATTCCACCTCAACCCAGGAAGGAGCCGCCATGCGTCTGTCCGCAAGCCGTATCCGCTCGATCAACCGCGCGATCACCAGGGTCCAATCGTCCGCCTGGTCCGTGCCATACAGAAACCGCCACCGCACTTTGGTAAATCCGACATTGGCCGTCTCCGTGAACGCGGCCGAATTCGTGAAAGTCGTTGTGGTCCCAAGGAGCGCCACGCTGTAACGCGGGCAACTCGGAAATGGCGAGCAAAGGCACGAGGTGAGCGCAGTTTGCTCGCCGCTTTCCGCAGATTTGACCGAGTTCGGAAGCCGGGATACAACCACAAAGCGAATGAAGGAGGCAGGACGCCATGTATGCCAAGTTCTGTGTGAGCCGGGAAACGGCAAACAACTTTATGCGACTGTTCGTGAACCGGCGGGCCTACGGAATCCAGTCTGAGCGTCCACTGCCGAACGGTTCCGTTCCCTATTACCCGGCAAGGGATTGGAAGACCAAGGAGCCGAAAACGCTGAACGAAGGCGTGGTGCGGATGCATCTCAACGGCGATCTCACCATCAGCCTGTATGCGATCAATCCCGAAACTCAGCGCTCGAAGTGGGTGGCGATCGATGCGGACTTCGATGGCTCTCTTGAGTCGCTGTTTCAGCTGCAATGGGAGTTGAAGCAGGACGGGGTGGATGCCGCCTTGGAACAATCACGCCGCGGCGGGCATCTTTGGATCTTCGGCGCCGAGCCGCTGCTGGCCTCCGAATGCCGCATTTATGTCTACAATCTCGCCCTCCGACTCGGCATCCCAGTCAAAGGTGGTGGCCTCAAGGAAGGGATCGAGGTATTCCCACGCCAGGACCGGCTCGAAGATAGGGAGCTTGGCAATGCCATCCGCGGTCCGATCGGCGTGCACCGGAAGACGAGTCGGCGCTACTGGTTTTACGAAGCCGAGCCCACTCCGGAAGCGCAGCTTGCCTATCTCGACGGGTTGAAGAAGCTCACCGAGGCTGAGCTCAGGACCTTTATTGAAGGGATGAGTCTCCCCGAAGCGTACCGACCAATCATAGCGACACCGTACACTCCGCCTGCCTCAAGCCCACAGAGCCAGGAGTTCCGAATCCTGAACTACGTGCGGACCACGCGCAAGGACAGCCGGAACTGGTGGGCCAGGTGTCCCTCCTGCGCGGGAGTTGAGCGCGACCGCGCAGGCGACAACCTCGCGATTCAGATCAAAAATCCACGTTTCTACAAATGCTGGGCCGGCTGCACAAAAGAAGAGATTCGGGCCGCGCTCGGCCAGCCCATCCATGCGCGCGCGGCGGTTTAGGGAGAGAGTATGAAGGCCGTCCCCGCAAGCCGGAAGCCGGAATCCGCTTCATTGCGTCGCTCCCTTCACGGACTCGCGCTTCCTGCAAGTGTGCTCAATGGCCTCCAGAAGCGAGGCATCTATTGCACACCCGGAGTCTCGCTTGAACATCAGCACCTGGCAAAGCGCTATGTGCTCCGCGGCGTGGAATCGGGAGGCGCGGTTTCCGACATGGGCAGGGCGTGCGCTTTCGTCTCTCCTGAGGGAGATCCATTGCCGTGGTTGCAGTCGCTTGACTCCATCGCCGTGAACGGGCGTCATGCGATCTTTCTTGCCGAGAGCCCGGTGCGTGTGGAGATGCTGCGCACCGTGCGGACGTGCGAACTGTCGATCACGCTCCACACTTTGTCGCGCGTGCCAGGCCGCAATCGACCGGTGGTTGCTTCGACGCTGCTCTTTCGCGGACGCGACGGTGTTCTCCCCCTCGATCTCTGGAAAGAAGAACACCGCGCGCTCCGGGGAAAGTTGACTCCTTTCTTCTATAGCCGCGCCGGCGAAGTGCTGCATCCGCCAGAGCGATTTGAAGAGGCAATCAGGAAAGTCACGGCGGCTGTGTGTTGCGTCGGCTGCAAGCACACCCATGTGGGCGTGCCGCCAGTCGCCGGTGGATCGAGACCATGACGCAGCCCATAGAACTCGCGATCACAGTTGGCAAGCCGAACTGGGCTCCGCTTGAGCTGATCCTTCCGGCCTGCGAGTTGGAGAACTTTATGTATATGGGCCGTGCCGGGGAAATCGAGTTGTACAAGCACTGGCTTACGCGCCGCTATCTCAACATCAGTGCGGACGGCCAGCGGTTCTACCGCTATTCCGACGGAACGTATGTCGAAGTCGCCAAAGCTGCGGCCCTCGATCACGTACGCAACCGAGACGACTAGGAAAGGAACACCACTATGGCAAAGAGCGTCAACAGGACATTTCTGCTCGGGCACGTTGGCAAGAATCCCGAGGTCGGAACTACACCGGGCGGCACGCTTGCCGTCAACTTTTCTCTCGCAACGGCAGACCGGGTGAAGGATCGCCAGGGCAACTGGTCCGATAGAACCGAGTGGCACAATCTCGTCGCTTACGGCCGGACCGCTGAAATCGTACGGGATTATGTGAGCAAAGGCACGCAACTCTTCATCCAGGGCAAGATCCAGACGCGTTCCTGGGATGACAAGGAATCCGGTCAGAAGCGGTATTGGATGGAGATATTCGTCCATGATCTGACGCTTCTGGGCGGAGGGCGTGGAGAGAATGGCGGCTCCGCTCACAGCAATGGTCGAGACGGCTCGCGAAGGAGCGCCGGTGGATCGGGCAACCAGCGGCAGCCCATGGACCCGCAGTACGCCGACGAAGAACTGAGCCCGGATGAGATCCCGTTTTGATACCTGGTTACTTCATCAACATGAACCGGGGCGCTCTACGGAGCGCCATTTCATTTTGAGGAGCGACGACAATGGCGACCGAGGAAACCAAATCAACTCCAGAGCAGGACGCAGTATTTACACAACTGGCGGAGCCCTTCGATCCCTCCGAGATCAAGTGGCGCGTCACGCACACGACTCGGGATGGAAGCCGTGGCGCGGTCATTGCATACGCAGACCCGCGGGCTTACACGGATCGCCTCAACCAACTCTTCACTCCGACTGGTTGGACGCGGACCTACGAAGTCGCCACGATATCGGCCCTCACCCGCGTGAAAAAAGACAAACTCATCCAGACGGGCAAAGTTTTGGTGACCTGCACGCTGACGATTGCTGGATTGGGTTGCCATACCGGCAGTGGTGAAGACTGGGCAGACGAAGCAAATGCTATGACGACGGCGGAAGCGCAGGCGTTCAAACGGGCTGCCAGTTGTTACGGCCTCGGGCGCTATCTCTACAACCTGGCGGAGATATGGGTCCCGCTCAATGAGCATCGGCAGCCATTCGAATTCCCATCTCTCCCGCAATGGGCGCTGCCGAAAACGAGCCTAACTGGTAAGAGCCATCCCGCATCCGGCCCGCACCCCATCTCGATGCAGCGCGGTCCCATCGATCAGAGAATCACGGGAAAGATCGAAGGCTTCCGGCGCATTGTCGGCGATCCAATCTACGGCGAGATATTGTGGCGTGTCGCGCGAACGCGGAAGGCGAACGCCATCCCCAACGCACAACTACAGGCGAATGTCGCAGACGCGATGGAACGTGCCGCGCGCGGAATCCGCAAGGCGCATTCCCTGGCCGAATCGATCGGCGATACGCAGTTCGTCTCAGTGCTCGATCGACTGCACATCGGGTCGATGACAACGATCCGCAATCTCGAAGCTCTGAGGCATCTGGTCTCGGAACTCGAAGGACAAACTGGGCAACCTGCAGCTTGATCGCAAGCGGAATGCGAGCCCACGCTCGGAGGTTCTATGTGCAATGTACGAATGATTCGAACGGAGCCCGGTCTAGTATCGATTCCCCTAGAGAAGGCCGTTTATTGTGTGAACTGCAAGATGGTCTCGTCCTCGGCTCGGCAGCGGTGTGGTCTCTGCGGGTCAGAGAGGATCATCCGACTGGCGCCGTTGTTCCCAGAGCCGCGGGATCCAGGTCCGGGGCCAGCTTTGGCTTTGGCCGCATAGCTGGCCAAAGCGCAGCGAGCCTGGATTCGATAGTTGGCGATGTGGCGTGAAGAGAGAATCCCTCCTGGTCCCTGGTCACATCGGCGTTCACGGGGACCTATCCGAATAAGGTGACTTCTGGGTGCCCCACGTCTTCATTCTGAAACATGGGAAACCTCGATTCTCGATTCGTTGCTGGTCGGAGGGATCCCAGGTCCGAAAGTCCAGACATGGGACACCCATCTCTAGTGACAGATCGAGATATGGGCCGCCCGCCATTCGCCATTCCGCCATTCGTTGAGGTTCCTCATATCTCCAGATATTCGCAATCCATAAAGGCTTTGCCTTAAAGGCAAGCCTCCCGGAATAGGACGTCGTGCAGCGTCAAGGACTAAGCGCGACAAATACTCTGACCAGCCCCCGACAGCGCATCCCGGACATCTACTTCGAAGTTAGCCAGGAGAAGCCATAAACCGGTTTCACCGGCATGGCGGCAAGGTGGAGGGGTCGATTCTCTTAGCTTCTATCGCCAGAAGATCAGGAATCGTAATTGCTTTAAGACGGTGACCAAGATAGTCTTCGAGCCGAATAGGACCGACAAAGCGGCCAAGGAGAGGCATTACTAAATAGACTTCTCCATCGCGGTATCGATCAAACCCTGTCCCAGCCCAGAGCCGAGGTTCGTCTGAAATCACGATATGCATCGATTGTTGATTCGGCATATGGATCGTAAGAATAAGATTGTCTCCGACCGCATGAATGCGTAGAGTATACGCTCCGGGCCATCCTACGATTGGATCAGTCGGATCTGGCTCGTCCTTGAAAAACCCAGTTCCACGTACCGGAATCATGGCGCGCTTTGTGAAGTTCGGTTCCCATAAAGCCTGTCGCAGCTGCGCAAAGTAAGAGGTAGACAAAAACGGTGTGCCCAAAATATTGAATCCGAGACCAATTGCAATTTTCGCCAACCACCGTCCCTCAAACCCCAATTGAACCGTATGCTCACAATTGTGTTCTTTGCCCCGTAAAGGTTCGAGGAGAGAGAGGTGTGAAGCGGCGGTATCATCTGCTGGCAACACAACGCCTCCAGTGTCATCGGATACCGGGAAGTTTCCGGCAAACCGTTTCGCTTTGGGGAAAGCAACGAGCAGCGATCTCAGTGCAAGTTGGTACCAAAAAGGATTTGCAGAAGTTAAAAATAGGTACACTCTTCCTGGGTCCTTTTTGCGCTTGATAGGATCTCCCCCAGCATATGTCTTGAACCTATCTTCGTCTGGCTTATGGAAGTGGTAATAGAGGCAACCACAAGGTCCAAGCCACAATTCACAGATTTCCCCGCCCGCACCGGAGAGAGACTTTTCTCGCCCCATGTAGTGGAGCGGCTCGAAAGAGTCTTTTGCGTTGAGATCTAAGTATTCACGTGCTGCAGCTGCATCGAAATTCGTGCGGAACCAGCTTTTGATGAACACGCCGTCCACAAATAGTCCAGCCAAGTTGTTGCACCGTTCACATACGTCGTTTGTCTTGAAAAGTTCACTGCACAGATTCCCTCCGAGTCGGTCAGGAAAGATGTGCTCCAACGAGAATTCCGATTCGGGCTTTTTCAACCCGCAATACACACAGAGACGTGTGGACACAATCTTCTCTTCCCTTCGAAGTAAGACCCTTTTGAGCCAAGCAAACACTTCCTTCAGGAGTCTAATCACAATATAGATTCACGGGCACGCTGATCAAGTTCGTTCGAAAGCGAATTGACTCATGTTTGGTCGAACTGTACAGTTGAATCAGCTGAAATGGAGAGTTTATGCCGACTTCATCGACGAACAGAAACGGCACGATCGTAGTCTCGGCCCTGAGCCTGCGCACCAACCTTGGAAAGATGCTCCGCCGCGTGGACGTCGAGCGGCGTTCGCTCGTCATCGAGAAGCGGGGTACGCCCACCGCCGTTTTGATGAATATCCGCGATTACGTAAAACTTGCGGCGCCGGAGCCCGAAGTTCTAAAAATCATCGGCGATGAGGCGAAGCGGAACAAGACCAACGCTCTCACATTGCGCCAGATCGATCAGATTATCAAGACGGCGAGATCGGAAAAGAAGAGGCGCTGATGATCGCATTGCGCCTCGTGATCGATACCAATGTGCTGGTCTCCGCTGCATTGAAACCCGATGGCCTTCAACGAACCACATTCCTTCTCGCAATCACAAGACCGGGACGTCTATACGTTTCCACGCCCATACTCGAAGAATATACGGATGTGCTGTCCCGTCCTGAATTATCCATTCGGAAAGGGTTGCGGCTGCAACTGCTTCAGCTCATCAAGAACCACGGCCACTCCGTTGCCCCTTCGCGCCGGATCGAGGTGACAAGCGATCCCGACGACAACATCTTTGTCGAGTGCGCTGACGCGGCTCGTGCAGACTTTCTGATCACCGGCAATCGTAAGCACTTTCCAGCATTCTGGAAGAACACGAAGATCGTCACTCCGCGCGAATTTGTCAGCTTGGTTGCCCCCCATGTCATTCGCTGATCAATCTCCGCTTATTGTCGTGTCGTCTAAACCCCAAAACACTCCAACTGGCGAGGTGATCCATGCGGAATGTCGCGCGCCTGAAAATGGGTTATTACCCGCTGCCCGAAACCGAAGCGTTCAAGCTTCGTTCTTTGCTCTCTTTCGTTGGACCGGCTTCTGTGATCGATCCTTGCGTAGGACAAGGAACGGGACTCAATCTCGTCACAAGCGACGCTCCAGTTCGGCGTTATGGAGTCGAGCTCGACGCGGAGCGAGCGCGCATCGCGAACGCCAACGGGATCGAGACCATCCAGGGCAATGCCTTCGACGCTATTGCACATCCCGAATCCTTCTCGCTCTTGTACCTGAACCCACCCTATGACTCCGAGATCGGATCGATCGCCAACCGCAGAATGGAGGCCGTGTTCCTGGAGCATACCTTCCGCTGGCTGGCAATGGAGGGCGTTCTCATCCTGGTGATTCCGTTCGAACGATTGCACGACTGCGCCGGCATCCTGAGTTCCCATTTCGCCAGGTTCTCCGTCTTTCGCATGACCGATCCCAATTCGGTCCAGTACCGGCAGATCGCGGTGCTGGGCTTGCGGCGTGACGTTCGAGGAGCGGCCGTTGAGAACAATAAACGGCAACTCTTGAGCGTTGGCTTGTATGGCAGCTTCCTGGGACTTCCTGAGTTGCAGCCAGGCGCGTGCCCGCTCTACCCAGTCCCTCTTTCGGCCGAGGTGGAGCTGAGCTATCGCGGCCTTCCCTACGACCTGTTGGAAGACCTGTTGCCGCAATCGGGCGCATGGAAACAGGTAGTACCACTGCTGATGCCGCATGAGGATATTGTGACCGGCCGGCCCATAACACCGCTCCATGGTGGCCATGTCGGGCTTCTGTGCACCGCGGGCCTTTTGAACGGCGTATTCGGCCAAGGCGACGACCGGCACATAGCCCGGTGGCGCTCGGTCAAGCATGTGACGACCTTTGTAGAGCAGGACGGAGATACTGAGATCATCCATCATCGAGAGCGGTGGGCCAATGAGCTGTATTTGGTCTATGCCGATGGGAGGACTGTGAAGCTCACGGAGACGCCGGCGAAGAAGGAGGGCGAAGCCGATGGAGAATGCACACCTTCGACTCGGGCTGCTTGAGTATGTGCGCATGACTGAAAAGGCTTCGACCCGCATTCGCCTGCGGGTCGATCGCTATATAGGGGAAGACCGGCAAGCGCATCTTCTGAGCGTCTTCGGAAACGACTCGGACGTGGGCGCGATCACGGCGGCCGTTCACGAGAAGGCTGCCTTCAGCTTGACGTTTCCCGACGGCACGACAAAAGAAGTCTCGCTCGGTGAACATGCCTCCAGCTATAAGGGGGCGGTTACTCTGCCCGGCAGGAAACATCCAGTGCGTCATTTACTGGCCGTGTCCCAGGGCCTCCACACCAACGGGAGTGTCGGACGGACGATCCTGTTGCGATACGGTCGTGAGGAGGCATGGGCCACGCTGGTGAGCTTCCTGGGACTACCAGCCGATCCGGCGTGGGCAGACCACATCCTTGAGATCGTCGAACGAAAGAAACGGATCGAGGAGATCGACGGAATTGGGTGCGAGCCGGTATTGGTTTCAGCGACCACCGAAGAGGTGCTCGAGTGGATCGGGGAAGGACTGCGGTCGCACGCTTTGAGCCTTCCACAAGAGGCTGGTCCCATTTTCTGGCCACAAGTTTCAATTACCCATGTCCTCTCGAATGCCTAATCGTCTTTCTACTTACCTCCAGGTGCTTGATGCTTAGCAGGTTACGGCGACGATGTATTCGGCCAGAGGCGCCTGATTTTGATGGGAAATCTCCGGCAAAGTTGATAAAATTAACGTAACGGAGGGTGATATGAAAGCGGTTACTGTAACTAGCTTTTCCAGGTGTTCGACCAAGGCTCCGTTGTTCTCCGACCAGCAGATTCGTGAGATTGCAAGTCGCAGTTCGGGCGATATTGCGAATTGGGTGCAAACTGCCGCTCGGCAGAGAGGCATCTCGGTTCGCCGTCTCCCCAACCAGAAGTTTGTGAAGGCGGTTTCTCGTCTCTCCGATGGCGTTGTTGATCTCGATCCGGTCGAAGAACTCTTGGTCGCACTGGGAAGAGCGGGTGTGATCAGTTCCTTCCAGCGTGGTCTTTTGCAGGTTCATTACCTCCGATAAATGGAACTCCAAGTCCTCGATCCGTGGGAGGACTACGAGACTGCGGGATACCTGAGGAACCATTATCAGGAAAAGGATCTCAGTGTCGTAGGGCGTCTTGAGACGGCAGCCTTCGAACAAGAAGTGCCTCAGACGCTTCGCGTTCTGAGAAGGCTGCCGACTCTGAGCTATCAGCACATTACCGAAACACACAGAACTCTCTTTTCCTCGGTCTATCCGTGGGCAGGACAGGATCGGTCGGTAACGGCGCCGAACATCGCCATCGCTAAAGGCGGGTTCAGCACGCTGTTCGCGCATCCGATGGCCGTTCAGCGAGCGGGACAACATGCTCTGAACCTGGGACAAGACAAGACCTATCTTCGCGAACATCCAGGAGAAGTCTTCGGTTATCTGGCGCATGCTCATCCCTTCCTTGAAGGAAACGGCCGAACCATCCTGACTATCTACTCGGAGCTGTCCCGTCGGGCAGGCTTCCACGTCGAATGGGAAGCGATCGATAAGGCCCAGTTCCTCGAGACTCTTACCCAGGAGCTTCTGAAGCCGGGAAAGTCGATCATGGACGAGTTGGTACTTCCTTATGTGCGACCGGGTGCCCTCTCCGTCGGCGTTACTGCGTCGCGGTTGAGAGTGAACTTCAAGAGAGAACAGTCCATATTGTCGGCGGATCCTAAAACGGGGGACGAAGGTCTGAAGCTATAGTCCTTCTGCGATTTTCCATCTCATCTCTCCCATGAGCGACGCTCGCCCCTCTTCTTTTCTTCGAAAATCCTTCACCTCAGGAGGTGCCCGCTTGGAGACCACCTTCGACTACTTGCGCCAATTTGGCCCCTCGCTGGCCGAGCGCATTCTTGAAACCTATCCGCCATTGCAGAGCACCAAAGATCCCGTCGCGCCAGCACTAACAACTCTTCTGCGCAAGGCGTTACCGGCGCAGGCGCTCGCCATTACCGGCACCGCAAAATATCTGCGCAACGCAAAAGCCGCGCGCATCGTCGCCGAATGCGGCGCGGGCAAGACGTTCATGGCGTTGGGCACGATCCACGTTCTCGCGGAGGGACGCCCGAGCGCGACCTTGGTGATGTGCCCCTCGCATATCACGCATAAGTGGGCCCGCGAGATTTTGCTCACGATCCCTCGCGCCCGCGCCTTCCTCATCGAGGACATGCGCAATGGAGGCGACCCAAGCCGGCCGCACGGCGTCTCGGAAGTGAAGCTCAGCAAAGGCAAGACGGTCTATGAAGGCAAGCGGCTGGCTTTGTCGGACATGCGGCGCATGGGCCGCAAGGAATGGCGGAAGCGCTTTGCTGGGCCGACCTTCTTCATCACGGGCAAGGACAAAGGCAAGCTGGGCTACTTCTGGGAGCACGTCTATCTCAAGGCAAAGTCCGGTCCGAATCTCGGAGGGGTCGTCAACCCGGATTCCGGCGTGGCCATTCTCGATTCGGAAATGCAGAAGCTGACGGCGCTCGACTTCACCGACAAACTCAAAGTCTCCGAGGCGCTGACAGCGCCCCGCGACGGCACTACACGTTTTTCCGCGCTGTGGCAGGCGGACAGGACGCGCATTCAGCGCATGGCTCCAATTGAGTTCATCGGACGCCATATGCGTGGGTGGTTCGATTTTGCCATTGCCGATGAACTGCATCAGTTGGCTGGGGACACGGCGCAAGGGAACGGACTGGGCGTGCTCGGACGGGCCGCGCAGAGATTGATTGCCCTCACCGGAACCCTGATGGGCGGCTACGCCGACGATCTGTTCAACATCTTCTACCGCATGGAGCCGCGCGCGATGGTGCGCGAAGGTTTCGCCTACGGTGGGCAGGGAAGGCGGGATTTCCAGGAACAGTACGGCGTTCTCGAAACGATCGAGAAGGTGGAAGAGGCAGACAATGCCTGCTCCAGGGCGACCAAGAAGACGATTCGGGTTTTGCGGAAACCCGGAGCCTCGCCGCTGCTCTTCGGCAAGTTCCTGATGAGCACGACGGCGTTTCTGTCGCTCGAAGACATCTCGGACAATCTGCCCCGCTACGACGAGAGCGTCCTTTCGGTCGATATGGACGACGCTCTCCAAAAAGCCTACGAACAGTTGGAAGAGGATATTCGCTCCGCGATGAATGCGCATCGCGGAAACAAGAGCCTGATGAGCATCCTGCTCAACACGCTTCTCGTCTATCCCGATCATCCCTACGACTTCGATCAGATCTGGGCGCGTGCCTTCGACCCACAAACGAAGGAGTATGTCAGATTCCTGGTGACGGAACCGGAGAACCTGACGCGGGAGACTCTCTACGCGAAGGAGCGTGCGCTGATCGCCGACGTTAAAGAGGAACTCCGGCAGGGGCGCCGCTGCCAGATTTATGCAACCTATACGGGCGAGAAAGACGTCACACAGCGATTGGAAACCGTGGTGCGGCGGGAAGGCATTCGTGTCGCCGTCTTGCGCTCATCGGTTCCTACGGACAAACGCGAGGACTGGTATGAGCGGCAGTTGAAAGCCGGCGTGGAGGTGGTGGTCTGCCATCCCAAGCTGGTCGAGACGGGCTTGGACCTGCTGGCATTTCCGACGCTCTACTTCTACGAGACGGGCTATTCGCTGCACACCTTGCGTCAAGCGAGCCGAAGATCATGGCGCATCGGACAGAGACTTCCGGTGCGGGTGAAGTTCGTCACTTACTCCGGCACCATGCAGGAAACCTGCCTCCGTTTGATGGGCAAGAAGATGCTGGTGGCCCTCATGATGGAAGGCAAGTTCTCGGGCGAAGGGTTGCAGGCGCTCGATACCGACGAAGACCTGATGAGCGCAATGGCGCGCGAACTGGTCGAGAAGGCCGGTGTTGGAGAATCGGCCGACGCCGTTTGGCGGGACCTCGGCCACGAACGTGAGAAGGTGCAGCCGCAAACCGCTGCCGCGCAGCCAGAATTCGAAGGCGAGCCCGATCCGGTCCTCAACTTTCCGGTTGTGTCGGCCGCAGAGCCGTCTCCGACGCCATTCGGCATCCACCTGATCGAGCCAAATCTGCCTTCAAGGAAGGGCAAGAAGGCCGGGCCCTGGCCGACCGCCGCAGAAACTAACGTGCAGCTGAGCCTCTTCGATTGAGGCTGCACGCTTTCAACTTGAGAGGAGACATCATGAGCGAGGAACAAGAGAAGGTTCGCTGCAAGAATTGCGAACTCGTTCAATGGAGGGATCGAGCCGACTGCCGGCGTTGCCGCAAAGCTCTGCCTGAGGCGATCGTGAAGATCGTTGAGCGAGTTGTCGAGAAGATCGTGATCCGGCAAGACCCGCAATGCCTTCAGAAGCTCGAACAGGCCTCCAGATTGATCTCCACGGCAACAGAACGGTTGACGCAGCAGCGCGTGGAGTCAGTAGCTCCAATTGTCTTAGCGCAGGTTCCAGAGACGGGTGTCTTTCCGACTATGGCGGAGATGGAACGAGCGATCATTTTGGCCGCTTACGAGAGGTCGAATCACAAGCCTCTAGAAGCGGCCCGACTTCTCGGGATTGGCAAGACCACCGTTTACCGCAAGCTTCGCGAAATAGATCATCGTTGGCAATGACGCGCGGGATCGTCAAAGTCGAAGACGCACGACCTCGATTCAGATGAGCCTCTTTTAGTCTGCTCGAAATGTCACCCATAAACAGCTTCCCAAGGAGAACTGCGATGACCACTCTCAAAGCCGAAGTACTGATGCGCGAGTTCCACTATAACGGGATTCGGATTCCGGATCCAGGTCCGGGCCTTACCGTGGAACAAGTCCGCGACCTGCTTACGCCCAACTACCCAGAGATTGCGACGGCGTCGGTATCAGGCCCCGAAGCGACAGGCTCAGTGTTGCGGTACACGTTCAGCCGGGCGATCGGCACGAAGGGCTAGTCGATGCAAACGAAAGGGATGACCTTGGCTGACCTCCTGGCACTATTCGCGGTGAAGGCAGCCGCTCCGCCTCCGGAATCGAGCCAGATACTCGTGAGGCACTTCCAATGCAAAGAATCTCTCAAAGCCGCTCAGTGTCTGACCGAAGCGATGGATCGCTACGCCGTAAGCGACGGCCGTCCACTTCCAACTCCAACAGAACTATTGCCCCCGTTGGGATAACCACATTGGCAACGGTCTTCACGCAGGCGCTGCCCGTGCTCGGCTCAGTTCCAACAACCTACAGCCACGAATTTCGTGCCGAGTTGCTCTACGATCTCTGTGCGGCTTTGGTGAGAGAAGGGTTAGGAGGTCCGGAAACTTGGCGGAAGTGCGAGGAGAGCGCCGTAGTCTTCGCCCAGCGGGCCATCATGGAGAGCATCGGCGAGGAACGTTGGAACCTGCTTCAACGCAACGTTGAGTATCACCTGAGCGTGAACGACGTAGCCGAACGGGATGGCGAGGACAAGTTACTCGGGAATGGCCGTCTGGCTGTGACCATCGAGTGCAACGGGTGCGGATTTCTCAAGATCGGCCCGGCAATTGCGGCTCTCGAAACAGAGTCCCAGGGTCTCGGTGCAGCATTCTATTGGACGCTGACCTATGCGCTTTATCGGGTGATGCGGATCTATAACCATGATGATGCCCTGCAGTATGAGGAGCGGATGCGCGAGTATGCCGAGGACGACGAGGGGAATCGTGAACAGTACGAGTTTCCCGAAGTCGAGAAGGCGCTGCCAGAGTGCATTCAGAAGACATTGACCTCCGAAGACCATCGCGCATTCACTCTTAAAGCGCGGCAACTTCTTCATAAGCACGTGAGGGGAAAATACCACTCCTGGATCGAACGCCTGCGGACAATCAATCGGCTCTCGCGGGTTCGGCTCCCATCCGACATTCACTTTCGCGACGATGGTGGCTATGACACGATCGCTCTGCCGTCCCTGTTGGTGGCCTTCAAGGAGCACGATGCAGTGGTCGCCTGTTTCGACGAAGAGAGCCAGTACATGCTGGAGGGAAGTGCGGAGCCAACTTTGGGCGTGGTCTTTTCCCCCGAGAAGCCCGAAGAGGTGCGGCGCGCGCTGCGCGTGGTGGGGCGGTTCATCGCCCTCAATCACGAACTCTTCCAGCTGGTGGAAGCTCTCGAGGAATGGGAGAAACGCAATGAAGGTACATATCTCGATCGGGGAGAACCACCGGTTCGAGCTGCGTGAGGCGCTACTGGTCTATGGAGATCGCCAGCGCAGTTTCGTCACTCGGCACCAGGTGAAAGTTCAAAAGGACGGTCCACCGACACTCGAGCCGGCGCGGCCTCTGTCGCTTGGATTTCTCGAGTCGTTGGTGCGCTCACTCGCCGGCAGTTTCACGGCCGAAGTCCTCCCTGAAAATGTAGTCGCGATCGGCGACCGCATGGTTGTCTGGTGGACTGCGGCGTGCCGCCGTCAGATGTTCTATGAGAACTCCGAGCAGAAGGCCAAGGAACTGAGTGGCCGCACGTTTCCGCAGCCTGCTTTGGTATGGCGCGTCGATAACGGCGATCTCACGATTCGGGCTCTTGCCGAGAACAGGCGGCCGGCCGCAACGACGACACTCGCGGTGGCACCGTTCTGGAACCTATCGGACGACGGTCGAGTCTGCACGGGTACGATGCGTCGCCCAGGCAGTGCAAGGGCAACCTCGATTCCGGAATGGGAGCGCGGCTTCTATGAGAGCGCCTTCACGCACGCCAATGTGGGGCGCCTGACCCGCCACACAGGTGGCTTCGAGGGATTGTGGCGCGACCTCGCAGGCAAACGCAGACCGTTTCCGGTCAAGACATTGATCCAGTTGCCGCAGACGCTGGCGCAGTTCGTGCGCGGAGGGAGGGAGTAGCATGCGCATCGAACACACTCTCCCACCCGATCTGCTTCGGCATCGCGCCGTGCGTGTCCTGGTCGTCGGAGCGGGCGGAACGGGCAGCGCCATCGTGATGGGGCTGCCGTACCTCGATCAGGCGATGCGTGTCTGGGGCCATCGCTTCGGCCTCGATGTCGCCATGATGGACGCCGATGCGGTTTCTGAAACGAACTGCGTCCGGCAGCCCTTCTCAATCTCCGACATCGGCCAGAACAAGGCCGCCGCCCTCATCAATCGCATCAATCTGTTCTGGGGCACAAACTGGTCGGCGATCCCCCATCATTTTCACGCGCGCTCCTTCGACCGCAACCAGGACAGATGCCCGGACCTCGTGATTGGCTGCGTGGATACGCGGGCCGCGCGCAAGGGAATCGAGGATTCGTTCTCGCGCGCACTGAGCCGGACCTGCTATTGGCTCGACCTCGGCAACAACGCAGCTAGCGGTCAATTTGTGCTCGGCCAGCCGCTGAACGCGCGCAACCGGCGCAAGGCGGACCGCCTCCGTACGGTCAGTGAGCTATTTCCGGAAATTATCGATGCAGACGCGGGCGAAGACCCTTTGCCGAGTTGTTCGGCAGCCGAAGCCCTGGACCGGCAGGAGCCCTTCATCAACCAGACACTGGCATCGAGTGCTCTGGCGATGATGGCAAGGCTATTTCGCTACGAGCGACTCACTCATCACGGCGGTTTCTTCAATGCCGAGACGGGGCGGATGACGGCCTTACCTGTCGATCCGGAGGTCTGGAGAAAGACGCGATGGAGCCACCGGAATTCCAAAACCGAAACTTACCAGACGAGATGAAGAAGAACCGACAATCGAGTGCCGTCCTTTTCATATTGCAGCGCCGTTCAGCGGAGACTCGGGATATGTATACTGACCTCGCCACTCCTGCATCGTCTAAGCGATTTCATGATCAAATCCAGAATCAAAGAAGAGCAAATTAACGCGCTTCAGTCCGCGCTCAGGACAGCTCGCTCGAATCACGAGAGATGGTTCGAGATGCACGAGGAATATGGGAGCGACGCGGAAGCGATGGAGCAATGGCGCAATACGGCGAGGCTGCGCAGACTCGAGGTCGAACGTATCGAAGCGATCTTAGCTGAATGTGAAGGGGAGTAAAGCCCCAGGCTGGTTCCGAGCTGTTTGGCTTCGCGCAGGTTTCCGTTTCATTCCTTCTTAAATTTCAACTAGCGAATAGAGACATCTAACGCTGGATCCGCGTGGCCGCTGTATCGTCGATTGAGTCGAAACACATCCGAGGCCAACGATGAAGATCACTCTTAATCCAGACTTAGCAGCGGAAGCGAAGGCGCTTGTCGTCTTGGCCTTTCGGAATGGCCCGATCGAAGACTTGCATGCAGGAAGGCCATGCACTGTTTGCAGCGGCAATCGGGAAATCTCCCATATCTCAGATGAAGAGATGAAAGCGATCATGAAGTCGGCCGTCAATGCCCTCTATCGCCTTTTGTGGCAACGGGACTGCGATCCCGATGCCTACAAGGAAAAACTGGCGTTGGGACGACGTTTCACCCTGCACTGGGATGATCCGGAACTCAAGGTGCCTACGAGGAACGGGTCACGCCCTAAATGACCTATCTCACCAGGAGACACCCGTGTTCAAAGAACTTGCTCCTTACCTGCGGCAGCGCGCCGTCCTGCTGACCGTCACCCACATCGAAGATGATCAAATTCGCGTGAACGTCATCCCGCAGAAGTTGAAGGATGGCGAGAACATCGCGCTGACAACGCCCCTGACAGTAACCGGGACGGCAGACGAGCTTGACCAGGATCTGCCGGCGACCCTCGTCAACTTCGTCTCTGCGCATCTCGAACTGCGGAACACGCTGGATCGGGCGACGGCGGAGATGAATGCTGCAGCGAAGACCGCTCAGGCAGAAGCCCGCTCGAAGGCCAAGTCAACGGCAAAGAAAGAACTGCTGAAGCCGGAGACCACTACGCCCACCGATAACTTAAAGCCGGCACAGCCGGTGAAGGAGGAACCTTCGAGGACGGCGAGCCTCTTCGATCCTCCTCGGTCGGAGGCGGTTCGCAGGCGAGCTGTCAATGAGGAAGATGAGAACGAAGAGATTCTTGCCGAAGCCTATGAAGAAAATCCGATCGATGAGGACAGGGAATTTGACGATGCCGCCTAGGCGGCCAATTCTGTCCCCTCGACCGTGCCTGTCCGATAGAATGATAAAGACTGATCCCGGTATCAAATCGGATCGTAAGTGAAATGTTTTCTGGTGCCTGGATAACTTCTGATAACGGCGGTTCAGTCTTGGTGCCGACGGATCCGGGAATCTTCAACGGCGATGGCGACCACACTCAATCCCGAAAGAGCCTTGATTTTCCGAATAATCCACAGAGACAACCTTCCGTGGATTCTCGATCATGGACTGCACGCCAGCAACGGGGAGATATCAGATCCCAATCAGATCCCAATTATCGCAACATCGGCAATGTCGATCTGATCGGAAAGCGAAATCATCGAAGAGTCACTGTTGGCCCAGGAGGTACTCTGAGCGATTATGTGCCCTTCTATTTCACGCCGTTTTCGATCATGATGTTCAACATCCACACGGGATATAACGTACGTCAGATTCCGAATGAAGAGATTCTGATCGTCGTCTCTTCGCTGATCAGAATAGCGGAGCTTCATATTCCGTTCGTGTTTACCGATCAACATGCGTATCCCGCAATGGCGAACTACTATACCGATCTGGACAACCTGGGTGAAATCGATTGGGGCTTGTTGAACCGAAGGGATTTCCAGCATGATCCGGACGATCCGGGGAAGAAGGGAGCGATATCAGGCGGAAGCTCTGATCTGGAAACATGTTCCATTCGAGGCCATTCTTGGAATTTGCAGTTGCAATGCAGCCGTCGATGAGTACGTGAAGACCGAATTGGCGAAGCGGAAGCTGAACGCAGAATCGATCGTGCAGAGGAGCTGGTACTTCTGATGATGAAATTTACCCAAGGCAATCTTCTCGACGCTTCTGCCGAAGCGCTGGTGAACACTGTGAATACGGTTGGCGTGATGGGCAAGGGAATAGCTCTGATGTTCAAGGAAGCCTTCCCAGCCAACTTCCGTGCCTACGAGGAAGCATGCAAACACGAGCAGGTCATGATCGGAAGAATGTTTGTGACTGAGAACCGGACCTTCTCCGGACCGCGCTGGATTATCAATTTTCCGACGAAAAAACACTGGCGTCAGCCTTCGAAGTTGGAGTGGATCATTGAAGGTCTGGGAGACCTTCGCAGGGTGGTCGAGGAACATCACATTCGCTCCATCGCCTTACCGCCGCTTGGAGCAGGGAATGGGGGGCTCGACTGGAGTGAGGTGCGGCCTGAGGTCGAAAGGATTCTGGGCAGTCTCAAGGGCGTGGACATCCTCGTCTTCGAACCAACCGAGAAATACCAGAATGTCGCCAAGCGCACCGGAGTGGAAAAACTGACTCCGGCGCGGGCTCTTATGGCAGAAATGATTCGCCGCTATTGGATCCTCGGAATTGAATGCACCAATCTCGAAGTGCAGAAACTGGGATGGTTTCTTGAGCGAACGATCCATTCGCTTGGGATTGATGACCCACTCGACTTCCAATTCAAGGCCGATAAGTACGGGCCGTTCTCTGTTCGCCTCCGGCACATGCTCAATGCTCTTGACGGGACTTATCTGCACTGCGACAAGAGGCTTAGCGACGCTGGGCCGGCAGACACGATTTGGTTCGACGAAAAGCGTCGTCCGCATCTGGACCTCTACCTCAAGCAGGAAGCGTCGCAGCCCCTCAGGCGGGTTCTGGACCTGACAGCGAAGCGCATCGACGGCTTCGAATCGCCGTTAGGAATGGAGCTTCTCGCGACCGTCGACTGGCTGATCGAGAAGGAGCGCAGGGAGCCGACAGTAGCCGGGATTCGCGCTGGATTGCGAGAGTGGCCTGCAGGCGAAGAAGCTGCCGAGCGCAAGCTTCGCTTGTTCAATGACCGGCTCTTAGGGTTGGCGATCAACCAGTTGGCTTCACCTCTGATCAGCGAAGATCAAGGCGCGAGTGCCGTCGGGCTCTGAGGCGCCAATCGATTCAGCAGAGCTCGGAGCGCAGTGAAACGGAATCAACCAAAGAGCGATGCCTCCGTATGCTCTCGCGGATCACGAAAGTTTCCGAGGCCAACTCCGACCAGGCGGAACCTCTGACTGGAATTGAGGTGAACCTTGTCCCGCAGAGACAAGGCGATCTGGGTCAGCTCATCGCAGGAGGCCGGCGGACAGGGCGCCGTCAGACTTCTCGTGAGGATCCGGAATTCGGCTGTTTTCAGCTTCAAGACGACGGTGCGGGCGATTCTCGATTCGTTGCGTGATGCCTCCCAAGTCTTCTCAGCTAGACGCCGAATCATTGGCTCGGTCTCGGACAGCAGCACGTCGTTCTCGAACGTGTCCTCGGCCGAGATCGACTGGGTTGGGCGGTTGGGAACGACGGGATTTTCGTCGATGCCCCTGGCCAACTCGTAAAGGCGCTGCCCGTAACGGCCGAAGCGCGTTTCCAGCTCTTCAAGAGAGCGAGCACGCAATTCTCCAACCAGGCGGAGACCAAGCACGGCGAGCTTCTGTTCCGTTACCTTGCCCACCCCCGGAATGCGCCCAACAGGCAAGGTTCTAAGGAAGTCTTCGACCTCGGCGGGCTGGATTACAAACAGTCCATTCGGCTTTCGCCAATCGGAGGCGATCTTCGCCAGGAACTTGTTGGGAGCGACGCCTGCGGAGGCCGTCAGGTTCAGCTCTTCGCGGATCTGTTGGCGGATCGTACTGGCGACTTTGGTGGCCGTGGCGATTCCGGTCTTGTTCTCGGTGACATCGAGATAGGCTTCATCGAGCGACAACGGTTCGATCAGGTCCGTGTGCCGCAGATAGATCTCGCGCACCGCACGCGAAACTGCTCTGTAACGTATGAAGTCTGGAGGAACGAAGACAGCCTGCGGGCACAGGCGTTCGGCATGCGTCGCCGCCATGGCCGAGCGAACTCCGAAGCGCCTGGCTTCATACGAGGCCGCGCACACAACCGAGCGCTTTCCTCGCCACGCAACGACAACCGGCTGGCCTCGCAGTTCCGGGTTATCCCGCTGCTCGACCGAGGCATAGAACGCGTCCATGTCGACATGGACTATCTTCCGCCCGCTCATCTTGCATCTATGGTAGGCCGTCACGGGGCCAGACAGAGACGAAGTTCTTTAACAAGATTCAAAGATCCCAGGCAATCGTCAGAGCGTCAGTGTATTTTGAGGGAGCCTGCCTCCCGCATGAGGTTGGTCAACGTCGCGAGGCGATCCGGGGTCGCCCTGGGCGGATTGGCAAAGTTTGGAGCGGCCCCTGGCGCTAGAGTCCAAAGACCTTCTTCAAGCACGACTTTGAGGCGCAGGATGGTTCTGCCATTGCTTCGAGCATCCGCCAGACCGCGCCCAACTGACCAATACACGTGCTGGCCTAGAACCCACGAGCTCAGAATGTGTTTAACAAATTCCACTGGACTCTGTGTTCCAAGAGATGCCGCTTCTTCCCTTGCACGCTTGAGCGGTAAGCGGTCGCTTCTTTCGTGAATTGGCGAACTGCCGGTTTCCAGCAGGCTGACAGCAAGTCCGGCATGGATCGTTTTGGCGAGGTTGCTGTCTTTGGCGGAAAGAGAGTCTTCAAGAGTGCGGATGCGCTCCGGGATGCTCATGGCATTCACATCGATCGTGGATAGCCATTCTTTCGTGGCTGACGCTTTCCGTGTTTCGGAAAGAAACGTCTCCGCAAGATCGGAAAGCTGTGCCGGGCCCCCCGTGAGCTGAATCATGATCCAGTGCAAAAGCGCCTCCAATGTCAGCCGAAAAAGCTGTCGGACTTGCACGAGTCTCCACAGTATCGGCACGGACTCGAAGCCAACATGATGCGGAAATTCAGATGGTTCCCGGCACAATAGGGAGCGAATGTCTACCTGATCTGTGGCGTGTCTCCGATGTCGATCGATTTCGGCAATGGTCGTAACCGTCTGTCGAAGTTCCTCCCTCGCGTTATCGCTTGAAAGAGATTCCCGCATGGCAGCCTTCTCTTGAACACTCGGCTGCTCGATGGCCATTCGATCGGCCCAATCCTTCACCTGCTTTTGAGATACGGTAATCTCGCCAAGGTTCGAAAAAGCTGGGTGGGCAAGACTGCTTCCCAACGTAGTGTCAATCGCTTTGAGCGCGTCTTTGACCATTTCCGTGCTCTTGAAAGCCCCGGGCGTGGAAACCGACGGCTCGATCCATCCCAAAGCCTTCACCGCTGGGCCATAGTTCACTGGCGCACTCAACGCCGTTGAAAATCTCCGCTTGTCGCACCGTTCCTTCCATTCGCTTCCACCAAAGGTGTACGTTTCCGCTCTCACGAGCGGCGCCAATACATCGTGACCTGGCAAGTCTGCATCACTGTCGCGCAAAAATTGCGACCATGCGAATATCACTTCGATTCGATCGACGAAATCCTGCAGTTCGCTCCGCACCACGTTGGATCTGCCCGTTTTCGAAGCGCACAGCGCAGCACGATGCCAGGCCCAAGCAATTACGGTGAACGGACGGATATGCCTGGCCACGTTATTTAACCCCGGAATGACGAGATCCATCAGGTCGAAATTGATTTGACGTAGACCGAGAGGATCGACGCCTCCGGTGGCAATCCCAAGGCGTCTGATCAACTGCGGCTCTTCCAGTTGCGACGCGAATTCGATGAGTTCAGGGAGTCCTGTGCTAGCCATTTCTAGATCTCCTCGCAAAGCAGAACCTTGCCGCACGTACAGGTCGCGACTGCACCCTCACTAAGGCGGCTAGCTTGAATCATTGGGAGCCCCATGTAAGTGGTCGGGCAATACTCCTCAAAAACGGTAAGGCGATGAATACGGGCCGAAGGGCCATTCTTGAGTACTTCCCACTCGGGAGCGAGACTCAGCCGCGGAAAATCTTTGCCATCCCTGGGTCCGGCGCCATTCCAAAATGACTTCGCCTCCTCCTGCACAGTGCGGATCGACATTGCCGTCCGCCAAAGCTTCTCTGCTTCACCTGCATTTGTTATCCGGCCGAGAAATCCTCTAAGCGGCGCCAAGTCGGGGACATCTTCTGACAGGCTGCATCCTCCCCGCAATAAACTTCTCCTCAACTGCGCAGCGTTTCGCGTAAACTCCCCATCGAGCTGGGCTGCCCACAGAAGAGTTGCTGCTGCGAACAGATTGCACTCCGCGTCGCCACGAGGTGCTGGTTCGAAGCCCTTTAGAATGCGATCGAGATAGGTGCGAACTTGAACTCGCTCGAGGTCCAGGCGTTCACACACATATTGCGCGATCGTGAGAGCTTTGACGAGGTGGCGTGACTCTCTCGGAGCGCCGAGTATCTGGCGGAGCAATCTATCGAAGGAAGCGAGAGCCTTTATAGTGTCTGCGGCGATTCGCTCATCTTCTGTATCGGCATCATCGTCAGCCTCGGGATCGGGCGAATCCTTATTTTTCCCATTCGCTCGAACTGGCTCGAACTTTCCTCTCGGTTCACGAAAAGCGGCGAAAACATCCTGCATGAATTGTTGCCAGCCCTGCCATTTCCCTTCATGGCGAGAATGTTCATTGACGCCCCTATTCTCCACTTCCAAAAGTTCCTCGATATTGACCAGTGGATCATCCAAGGCCACAGTGCCAGGATGTGAGCTGCTCAGTTCCGGAGTCTGATTCTTCGGCAGCCATTCTGGGTTTTGGCAAATGTAATTCAGGATCGCCTCGACGTCGGCGGGCGTTTCTTTTCCTTGCAAAAAACTAAAGAAATGAGGAGCTGACGAGCCTAGACGTCGAGAGATCTCGCGCAGTTCCGGCAAAGAGACAAATCCCTGTGCAAGTGCTCCGGGTTCGTGCAGGAGACGAAGAAGAACCTGTCCACCCCATACCCTTTGCCAACCTCCCGGCATATCAACATAAAAATCACCGTCCGAACTGACAGTTGTAGTCTCAATTCCTACCCAAGAGAGACCCTCTTTCCGAGATGCGAAGGCTTTTCCTTCGGGGAAATTGCTGATCACCCGGCCGCGAACCTTGCCACCTTCGAGAGTTGCTCTGAGAATCGCGAATGGCCCTTGGTCCTCGCCATTCACTTTGTCTTCTGGGAGCGCTGGCGTTGGTACAGGAGGATGTGACTTGGAGAAGCTCCATCGCAGACTCTGGTCCCGTTGAATTCTAGCGACACACAACTCGACGTTTCGAGCGAGACCCAACCCGGCATTGGTTGAGTTTGGGCTTCCCGAGATCACGATGCGTCCACGCCGGCAGCCTATCTCGTACATCTTCGCGTGCAAGAGGCGCGGATTCTCTTCTCGAAGACATTCAAGTTGGACCGCCTGAACACGATTTGTCGAACAACTCGGCCAATTCGATCCTGCCGAACCGAGGACTGTGCCGCCGTTATGGGCGTGAACATAGGCATGCGTCACTTTGAGACGCTTACAGATGTCGATCACGCCGAGGTGGTCGAAGAACGGAGAGGCGATTACGATGCGCGTGGCACCTCCGAGTTCCGAAGCCAGGTCCTCAATCTGTTCCAGAATCGATGGCCCGATGCTATGCAGCACGCGAATGTTCGGATTCGGCTTGAGCCCTCGAACTCTGTTCCTCAATTCGTCTGCGATCTCGATGCACTCATCCTGCGCCGAATGTTTCACGTCCTCTGTCAAAGCCAGGGCCTCCAGGAATCCGGCAGTGTCATTGAAAGCATCTGGAGCAAAACTTGGGTGAAGATATTCAGCACACTCAAGGTTTGAACCCCAGCCCCCGAAGGTGAGATTTCCCGATCCTATAACAAGGCCGGCTTCGTCGTCGGATAAGAGAGCAAGCAGTTTGGGATGAAAACAGCCGTTCTTAACGGCAACTGGTTCTATGTCGTAGGTTCTTCCGGCGCCGTGAGCGCCAACCTCGTCCATCGCCGTTCGCACTCCGAAGACGTCGGCGAGTATCGAGCAGGATCCGATCTGCTGGCGCACGATCCGCTCCAGAACGACCGCCTCAAAAAAGGAAAGACTAAGCGCATAGGTCGTAAAGAACAGCCGCGACCACCGGTGCGCCTGAATGAGTTCGAGGGACGAGAACGCGGGCATGACGTCTCAGATCTTTCCATTCACAGATGCTATTCGCAATCGGGATTTTGGAAGCCCATAGAATACCACTGCCTTCTAAGTTCATTGCGTTTGTAAGTGCTGATTGTTGGGGTCTCCACGCATCTTGGAGCGCGAAACACTCTAAGCCTTCAAACTACGGGTTCGATTCCCCCTTCGTCCCTAACTCCCAGGAGAGAGCACCATGAAACCATCAAAACTTTATGAGGCGCTTCATGCGCTGATCGGCGAACGCGTGCCCTTGCACATCTGGGGCGCATGCGGCGTTGGGAAGTCACAGATCGTCTCCCAGGTCGCCAATGATCTCGACTACAGCTTTCTCGACGTGCGGGCCGTGCAACTCGATCCGGTCGACCTGCGCGGCCTACCGCGAATCGCAGCGGATCAGACGGAATGGGCGCCGCCCAAGTTTCTCCCCACCACAGGCAAAGGCATTCTCTTTCTCGATGAGCTGACCTCTGCGCCGCAGATGACACAAGCTGGCTGCTATCAACTGGTGTTGGACAGGAAGCTCGGCGAGTATGTGCTCCCCGATGGCTGGGTGGTCATCGCCGCCGGCAATCCAGCCTCAGATCGTGGCGTTCACTTCGCGATGCCTCGTCCATTACGTAACCGTTTTGTGCATCTCGATCTTGAACCGGATCTCGACGACTGGTGCAGGTGGGCGGTGAAGGCTCGGGTCCGTCCCGAGATCATTGCCTTTCTGCGCTTCAAGCCCGATGTCCTGCACACGGCCGACGCGACCTCAGACGCCA
>Ga0182030_10005980_pt1 | contig 25756 bp, 21 predicted proteins | sample 812S3MmetaG_FD_121299 | JGI IMG/M metagenome (GOLD analysis project Ga0182030, IMG submission 121299) | Permafrost microbial communities from Stordalen Mire, Sweden - 812S3M metaG (Illumina Assembly) | ecosystem: Environmental > Terrestrial > Soil > Wetlands > Permafrost | place: Sweden...
AGCGGTCACCGCGATTCGTGGCACTCCGTCGCCGCGCGGCCGGCCAGTAGACCTATAACTCGTTCAGATTGAGAGCATCTGGCGGAATCCGACGCTTTCGGCTCGGCATAGATCTTATGAAAAACCCCATGGGGACGGGTCAGGCTGTCCCCTTTTGCCTTTTGCCCCTTTTGCAGGGCATCGCTTTGCAGCTTGCCCTAAATCTGTTACCGATGTGCTTAGAAACTTCTGTTACCTATGTGGTCGGTTCGTACCAAAACCCCATGGGGACACATCAGGACGTCCCCATTCCCCATTCCCATTCCCCATTCCCATTCAGCCCATTCAGCCATTCCATCAGGACGTCCCCATTCCCCCATTTCCATTCCAGGGCCGGCGGGGCGGGGGCAAGGCAATCATCGCATTGGCGAGAAAGTTCCTCGGCATCATTTATCGCACCTTGAAGAACGATTGGATATTCGGGGAGTTTCCGAATTTCGTGCTGGCGGAGGCGACATCGTCAATCAACGTGCTTTTCCCCGGACGAAGAGCAACGAAGAGGCTCGCGCCAATGCCTAGTTCGATCCCGACTTCCTGTGCCATTCTCAGCCAGTCGGGGTCGGGGATCTCCTCCTCGGTCGCTCCCTGGTAGTCAAGCGTGGCGGCCAGTAGCTCAATCAGGGGGCGCCGGACGTGGCCCTTGGAGAGCCACTCATCGCGCCCCCCTTCAGGTTGCCATTCGCGCCGGACACGCACTTCCACGGGCGCGTAGAACACCGACGCCAACGCCATCCAGCAAGTCGCCCAAACGACCAAGCGGCGGATCAGTCGCAGACTCACGTTTCACCTCCGCGATTCAGGGCACTATTAACACGTCAGGCCGGTATCCACGCTTGGTCATCTTCGAGCCCCCAACCGACATTAGATAGGATTTCCGTTTTGCTATCCGCGCCAGCATCGATTGTACATCCTGCAACGACAACAGAGCTGTTTGTCTGGTTTTGCCGCTCGGATTCACCCCGGCGGCCTACAAAGCGGCCAGTTCGGTCGCCAATGGAAAAGCAGGGTGCCCCGCGCTCACCAAATCGCCGCGTCGAGTAACCTGCCCGCCCCAAACTACACCTTTCTCATGGACCTCCCATGCGTCTTCCTACGCCCGCACCTCTTCCGCGCATCGGCCGGCGCGGATTCCTGCTCGCCCTGGCGCCCCTCACCCGGCTCCTGCGCGCGCAGCAGAGCCCTCCAACCTTCTCCAGCGACGTCAAAGTCGTCAACGTTCTGGCCACGGCTCGCGACAAGAAAGGCCAGATCGTCACCGACCTCAAGCAGGAGGAGTTCCACCTCGCGGACGACGGCCAGCCGCAGACCATCCGCTACTTCGCCCGCGAGATCGACCTGCCCCTGACTCTCGGCCTGCTGGTCGATACCAGCATGAGCCAGCGCCGCGTGCTCGGCCAGGAGCGCACCGCCAGCTACCGTTTTCTCGACCAGGTCCTGCGTGAAAACAAGGATCTGGCCTTCGTCATCCACTTCGATCACGAAGCCGAACTGCTGCAGGATCTCACCTCGTCCCGCAAGCAGTTGGAGGACGCCCTGGCGCAACTCGAACTGCCGCAGCAGGATCAACCGCAACTCAACCGCCGCGGTTCGGGCGGAGGCAACCCGGGCGGCGGAGGCGGCTATCCCGGCGGTGGCGGAGGTTACCCCGGCGGAGGAGGCGGCGGCGGAGGTTATCCCGGTGGCGGCGGCGGCCGCGGCGGTCGCGGATCGCGCGGGCCGGGCACTGTTCTGTATGACTCGGTGCTGCTCGCCTCGGACGAACTGATGCGCAAGCAGCACGGCCGCAAGGCTCTGATTCTCCTGACCGATGGAGTGGATAACGGGAGCAAGGTGACGCTCGAGCGCGGCATCGAAGCGGCCCAGCGCGCCGATACCCTGGTTTACTCGATCCTGTTTGCCGACGAGGAGGGCTCGGGCTTCTCTCAGGGCCTGGGCGGCATGGGACGCCGTGGCGGGATGGGCCGCGGCGGCGGCTACGACCGCCCCGACGGCAAGAAGGTCCTCGAGCGTCTCGCCAGGGAAACCGGCGGGGGCTTCTTTCAGGTCTCCAAGAAACGGCCCATCGACGACATCTATAAGCAGATTCAGGAGGAACTGCGCAGCCAGTACAATCTTGGCTACACGCCGGAACCGGCCAGTGCCAACGCCTACTTTCACAAGATCGCGCTCACCACCACCCGCAAGGAGGTTGTCCTGCAGGCCCGCGAAGGCTATTATCCGCCCCAAACTCACGACAAATAATCTCTTCTTTCCCTTTTCAGCTAGAACGGCGTGCGACACCCCGTGAGAGTAAGAGCCGTTCCCGGTTCGCCTAGATGGAAGACGACAGCACATACTTCTCTCGTTCGGACGTGCTTGGGCAGAACTACAGCTCTCCCGAACCGCGTGACTTCCAACTCGGTGTCCCATGGCCCCGTTAGGAAGCCAGTTGGGATCGCAGACCGCTCCCTTTGGTCACGGCTCGGTAACGACGCACGGCTCGGAACGCCGCCGCTCGTAAGAGACTAGGGCAGTGCGCGGAGAGAGACTTCATAGATTGTGAAACTACCGGCGATCTTGTTATCGAACTTCTCCGACGGGTGGCGTTCCAGCTGAACTACTACGCCGCAGACTGGGGCTGACACTTTGAAAACTACTTCTACGGTGTGACGGGGTGTAGTGCCTAACACTATCGGAGTGGCGGCATTCAGGCGAGCGGGCACAGCGGAATCAAATATGTGGAAACTAAGACCCTGATTTGTGGTGAGTTGATTGCTCTCGACCACGGCGGAGAAGCGGTAGAGGCCGGGAGCGACGGCGGCCATCTGCCGCAGGCCCCCATAAGACAAGTTCTCGCTTCCATCGAAGGTCAATTGCAGGCCGTAGGACAGGTTCTGACTCGCAGTGCTGGTCGATTGCGGGCCGGAAGACGGGTTCTTACTCGGATCAGAGGATGAATCCAGGCCGTAGGATGGGTTCTTGCTTCCATCGAAGGTCCATTGCCGGTTGTCGGGGCGCGCGATTACCAGGGACGGAGCGGGCTCGATGGTCCAATCGAAGGGACTGGGGCGGGGAAGCGCGGCGAAGCGGCGGTTGGAGAGCAATTCCGGGCGCAGATAGTCGCCGCGTTGCGGGCCCAGCCATTCGGCCCAGAGTTGGGCGCCCTGGCGACAGGATCGGCGATTCCAAAGTTCCTGGACCAGGCTGCCGGCGACGGCGTCATCGGCGAAGCCACGCTCGCGAAGCCAGCGCCAGGTGGCGACGAGATCGGGCTCCGGCGCGCGCGGGAGCAACCACTTCAGCCACGCGACGGCGGGACGGCGCGCGGCGGGGATGGCCGTGCCGAGGAGGTCCGGGAGCGGGCGGCCCAATTGGCCGTAAGTCGCGAACAGCAGTTCGTCGAAATCGGCGGTGAGGGACAAGACGCGCCGGCCCAGCGCGAGCGCGCGGTCGGGCTGATCATCCATCAGATAATGATTCGCGGCCACCATCAGGACGGGCGGAGTGGCCGCTCCCAACTCCGTGGCGCGGTTGAAGAACGGCTGAGCGGCAGGGTGGTCGCCGCGTTCGTCCAAGGCGATGCCATATTCGGCCCAGCGGTAGGGGTTGGCCGAATCCAGGCGCAACGCCAGCCGCAGGTCCGTAAGTGATGGCTGAGCCGGTTTGTATGACGGGGCGGCGTGGAGCTGATCGGCGCGGCAGAAGCCTAAACGGCAACAGAGCCACTCGGAGGAAGGTGGGACGAAGTCCAGAGCGAGCGACAACCCCGCTGAAATCATCAGGATAATCGACAGGCAGAGCTTCACCGAGGGAGCCTCAGCCTGCATCGTAGCAAGAATGCGGGCATTTTCCCGCGCCGGCATTCCTGATTGACATTTGCCATACGGAGGCGTAAGTTATCACAGACGGCAGGCCTTGCGCAAGACGGGAGCGAGGTGGGCGCAGCTTCAATCGTGGGCCACAGCACGAGGATAGACGGTTTTGTCCACGCGGTGCAGCCAATGCAGTGCGTGAACAGAGTAGAGCTGTGCGCACCCAAGCCGGAATCGTCAATCCCCAGTCTGCGGATGGATCCCTTTCCGTGGTATGCCATACAAACCAGAGCGCGGCATGAGAAAGTAGTGTCGCGGTGTCTGCGGGCGGAGGGACTGGAAGAATACCTGCCTTTGTACAAAGTGGAGCGGCAGTGGAGCGACCGGTTGAAAAGCGTGGAACTGCCGCTGATGCGGGGGTATTTGTTCTGCCGGATGGATGTGCGGCAATTGCCGGCCGTACTGAGAGTGCCGGGGGTGGTGCACGTGTTGGGCTACGGGTCGGGACCGGTGAGCGTGCCGGAGAGCGAAGTGGTGGCGATTCAGCGCCTGATGGCGAGCGAGATGGCCGCGTGGCCGTGTCCCTACTTAAGGGCGGGCATGGCGGTGCGGATCCGCAGCGGGGCGCTGGAGGGCGTGGTGGGCCGGCTGGAGCGGGTGAAGAACCAATACCGGCTGGTGATGTCGGTGCATCTGTTGCAGCGCAGCGTGGCGCTGGAGGTGGACCCGGAGATTGTCGAGGCCTTGGAGTAAATGGGGCAGCTGAGCAAGCGTAGCAAAATGGTCAGTATCCGGCTGTCGGACGAGGAGTTCCGGCGGCTGCGGGAACTGTGCATGACGACCGGGGCGCGGAGTCTGAGCGACTTGGCGAGGGACGCGATGCACCGGCTGATCGCAGGCGATGGGACGGGCGGCGAGGGGCTGACGGAGCGCGTGGCGGAGCTGGATCAGCGGGTGAGTCATCTGCAGGAAAAAGTGACGCGGCTGGCGCTGCTGGTCGGAGAGGAAAGCGATGAAGGCAGGGGACGCGGTGCGGCGTAAGATGGCGCGGTGGGGCTGCTGCTGGATCGCATTGGCGCTCGCCGCGGCCACGGCGGCGTGGGCGCAGGCGCCGGCGAAGGCAATTGCACCGGCGGCTGGAGAACAGGCGCGGTCGACGTACGTGCTGGGGCCAGGGGACCAGATTCTAGTGAGAGTGATGGACCTGGAGGAGATGGGGAAAGAGCCGTACCAGATTGACATGCGGGGTAACGTGAATCTGCCGATGGCGGGGCGGATCCATGCCAGCGGGTTGGCGGTTGAGGAGTTGGAACGCGAGATCGGCGGGCGCCTGCAGAAATACCTGAAGAGTCCCGAGGTGACGGTGGCGCTGAGCGAGATGCGCAGCCAGCCGGTGAGCGTGCTGGGCGAGGTGAAGACGCCGGGCGTGCACCAATTGCAGGGGGAGAAGACGCTCCTGGAAGTGGTGAGCCAGGCGGGAGGACTGAATCCGACGGCGGGTCATGCGATCCGCATTACTCGGAGAAAAGAGTGGGGCCCGATTCCATTGCCCGGGGCGCATGAGGACGAGACCGGCCAGTACTACGTGGCGGAGGTGGGGGTCAAGGAGATCATGGAGGCGCGGGCGCCGGAGAAGAATATTCTGGTGAAGCCGAACGACGTGATCACGGTGCCGAAGGGGGAATTGGTGTACGTGATGGGGGCGGTGAAGAAGAGCGGCGGATTCGTTCTCGGCGACCGCGAGACGGTGACGGTATTGCAAGCGCTGTCGATGGCCGAAGGGATGGACAGTTATGCGCAGTCGGGGCATGCGAAGATACTGCGCAGGACGAGCGATCCGGAGAAGCGGCAGGAGATCGCGCTGAACCTGAAACGCATTATCGAAGGACGGGACCATGACGTCGAGATGCAAAGCGATGACATACTTTTTGTGCCGCTGAGCGGCGGCAAGAAAGCGTTGGCGCGGACGGCAGAGGCGGCCCTGTCGATCGGGACCGGCCTGGCGATTTACACGCGATAGGGGGAGACAGACGTTGCAGGAGAGGCATCAGCCCGGTGGCGGCGGTAGGAATCTGCCCGTGCAGCCCACGCTGTTCGATACGCCGGGCGTTCCCGCGCGAGGCGGCTATCTGCCGCCGGCGGGCAACGCGTATTCAGGCGGGAGCGCGTATCCACAGGAGTTTGTGGAGGACTCGGACGCGGGGAGTCTGGTGGAGTACTGGCGGACGCTGCGGCGCCGGCGGGGCCTGCTGATCCTCATAACATGTATCGGTTGCCTGGCGGCACTTTTAATCACGCTACCTCAGCCGCCGGTGTACCAGGCGAGAACCACGCTGGAGATTCTCGAGCTGAACGAGAATTTCATGAACATGAAGGACGTGACGCAGGTAGCCCAGCCAGGCATGAATTCCAACACGGACATCCCGACGCAAATCCAAATCCTGCAGAGCGAAAGCCTGCTGGACGGGACGTCGGCGGCGCTGGCTAAAGAGAGAAAACAAGGAGGCGTAGCGAGAGCGGTGGCGGAGCCGCAATCGGCGTGGAGAAGGATACTGAACCTTCCAGAGCCCATGCAGCGCGAAGGACGGGACGAGGCGCTGAGAATGGCGGTTCAGACGTTGAAAGTACGCTCGAGCGGACCGACCCGAATTATCGAAGTGCTGGTTGATTCCACGGATGGGCGGGTTGCCGCGGAGTTCGCCAATCGGCTGACGCAGAACTACATTGAACAGAATATGGAGGCCCGCTGGCAGCTATCTCAACGTACGGGTGAGTTCCTGTCGCGACAACTGGATGAGATGCGGATCAAGCTGGAGCGGAGCGAGGATGCGCTGCAGGAGTACGCTCGGCGGGCGGGGCTGATTTTCACTAGCGACAGGTCCAGTGTCAGCGAGGACAAGCTAAAGCAGTTGCAGGACGAGCTGGTAAAGGCGCAAGGCGATCGGGTGGTTAAGCAAAGCCGCTGGGAGATGGCTAAGAGCGTGCCGGCGGAGTCATTACCGAACATATTGAACGACAAGAGCCTGCAGGACTATCTAGGGCGACTGGCAGAACTACAAAGGCAGTTAGCGGAGCTACAGGAGACTTATACCGCGGACCATCCGAAAGTACGGCGGGTTCAAGCGCAGATCAGGGCAGTGGAGCAGAGTATTACACGGCAGCGGGCGGACATTCTACAAGGAATTCGGAACGAGTACGAGGAGGCGGCACGCCGGGAGCGGCTGTTGCTGACCGACTACCAGCAACAGACGGGGGTGGTGACGGATCAGGGCGAGAAGGCGATCCAGTACAACATACTCAAGCGCGAGGTGGATACGAACCGGCAGATCTACGACAGCATGTTGCAGCGCGTGAAAGAGGCCAGCGTGGCGAGTGCGATCCGGGCCAGTAATGTGCGGGTAGTGGACCCGGCCAAAGTACCCGCTCTGCCATACAGACCACGAGTTGTACTGAACGCGCTGATGGGACTGATATGTGGGTTGTTCGCAGGGATTGGATTCATTCTCGTCACCAACAAGGCCGACCGGACGCTGCAGGAACCATCTGACATCGCGTTCTACCTGGGTGTGCCGGAACTGGGGATCATCCCCGCGGAGTCATCGATCAGCCGCAAGCGGCGTTCGTTGCTATACGGCAGGAGCGATCCAATGCTGATCGGGAGCGGCGCGGAAGGCGAGCCGCAGTTGGGCATGGTGACATACAGGCGCAAGCCGAGCCTGATGGCCGAGAGTTTTCGAGCGGCACTCACTTCGATTCTTTTTGCGGGGCAGAACGGGACTCGGCCGAGGACGCTCGTGGTAACAAGCCCGAGCCCCGCCGAGGGCAAGACAACTGTCGCCTGCAACCTGGCAATCGCGATGGCGGAAACAGGGCAGAGGGTGCTGCTGGTGGACGCCGACACGCGCAAGCCGCGGGTGCACGAGGTGTTTGACCTCTCCAACGAGACCGGACTGACAACAGTACTGCAGAATAAGATCCCGTTGGGGCCGGCTGGCCCGTGGTGGAAGGGTGTACAGAACCACGAAGAGCTGGGCAGTGAGTCGCCGCAAGCGGCTGGCGCTGCGAGTGCCAAACAGCCGGCGCAGCCGAGCATAGGGGGTGCGGACGCATGTTTGGAGACGGGACTGCTGGGGATCCTGCGCGAGACAGAGGTGCCAAACCTGTTTGTGCTGCCGGCAGGACCGCCGGTGGCGGGGGCGACCAATCTGCTCTACTCGCCGCGGCTGAAGGAATGCCTGGGACAGTTCATGGCGCAGTTTGACATGATCCTGATCGACACGCCGCCGATGCTGACGATCCCCGACGCACGCGTGATGGGCCGGTTAGCCGACGGCGTGGTGTTGGTCGTACGCGCCGCCAAGACGACGCGCGACGCAGCGCTGGCATCCCGGGCGCGGCTCCGTGAAGACGGCGTGCGCGTGATCGGGACGATCATGAACGATTGGAATCCAAAACGGTCCCCGAGCGGGTATTACGGCTATTATGATGGCTACCATCGCTACTACAAGAAGTACTACGGGTATCAGGGGAACAACTCCGACGAAGGAAGTTAGGGTCAAGGCAGCCGCAATTGTTCAGACTAACGGCGCTCTTGGAGAAACCCTACTCAGTTCGGTTATGAGTGCAGAATCCGCTTGATAGGTTGAAGAGTTGGCAAGCTCATGAGAGAATCAGCGATTCAATTCGCGAGTGGCGTTGGGATCCGGAGTGATTACAGCCGCATCGATGGCAAATGGTGAGCTTGGCCGAGGCGCTCGATAATCTGCTTGACGGGAATTGGCTGAAAGGGAGAGTGCCACTTGAGTAGGGTTGTTAGCTGCGGCGTGTGGCAGGATCGGGAACTCGCTGGGGTACTAGAGCGAAGACTCTGAACCTGCCGGGCAGGACTGCGAGATAAGAATGTATTCTTTGCTATGGCTCGCCGGCTCGGCGTTCCTAACGGCCTTGCTACTGACCCCACTATTGCGGGATCTGTTCCTCCGCTTTGGCTTCGTTGATGCTCCGGACGGGAAACGCAAGATCCACAGCAAGGCTATTCCGCGCGTGGGTGGGATTGCGATTATAGTCGCTTATCTCGTTTCATTCGGCACCTTGATGCTGGCCGGTTTCCGGGGTAGCAATTTCGTGCGCGCAGACCTGTCGCTAATGTGGCAACTCGCGCCCGCGGCCGGCCTGATTTTTTTGGTTGGCTTGCTGGATGATCTCTTTGCTCTCAAACCCTACCAGAAGTTCGCCGTGCAGTTCCTGGCCGCGGGACTGGCGGTGCTGGCGGGGCTGCGAATCCACTTCGTTCACTACCATCCACTCGAACCTTGGCTGGAGGTACCAGTTACCCTTTTCTGGCTCGTGTTCTGTACGAACGCCTTCAACCTGATCGACGGTATGGATGGTCTGGCAGCCGGGGTAGGGTTGTTTGCTACGTTGACAGCTCTGTCGGCCGGTCTGATGAGTGAGAACCTACCCCTCGCTCTGGCCACAATGCCCCTGGCTGGAGCTCTGCTAGGTTTCCTAAGGTACAACTTCAACCCGGCCTCGGTTTTTTTGGGAGACAGCGGGAGTTACTCGATAGGATTTCTGCTCGGGTGTTTCGGCATTTTATGGAGCCAAAAATCCGCGACCTTGTTGGGCATGACTGCGCCTCTGCTTGCCTTCGCCATTCCCGTACTGGACGTTTGTCTCTCCATCGTACGGCGCTTTTTAAGAATGCAGCCGCTCTTCAGTGGTGACCGCGGCCATATTCACCATAAGCTGCTGGAACGCGGACTTACGCCGAGGAGGGCAGTGTTGCTGCTATACGCCGTCTCGTGCATGTACGCCGTTCTTTCACTGATCGGCAGTGCGCGCAGCAACCAGTTTGCCGGCGTCGTGTTAGTACTTTTCTGCATAGTCTCGTGGATCGGTATTCAGGGCCTGGGATACGTCGAGTTTCACGCAGCAGGGCGAATGCTATTTCAGAGTTCGTTCCGGCGGACGCTGAACGTGGAATTAGCTCTGCGCGGTGCACGAGTGAGGCTAGCGCAGGCACGCGACCCGCAGGAGCGGTGGGAAATCCTGCAGGCGATTTGCGAGGAACTGGGGTTCTGCCGCATTCAAATTGAGACTCCCGGGATGCGCCTGGACAAGTGTGTGGCGGCAGCGTGCGCCTGGAAGACAGCCTGCGAGAGGCCGTGCGCTGCATGCCGCAACGCCTGGACGATTTTAGCACCTTTGGACGAGTTCGGACGGGTCGAGTTGAGCCATCAATTCGAGGAAGGCAACGGGCAATTAGCATGTGTGGCGCCGTTGGTGGAATTGTTGCGAGAAATGCTCGTGAACGCGCCACCTATGCATGAGCCGGCGGCTCGCCGGTCGGCCGCGCGAGCAGTCGAGAGTCCATAAACGAGAAGAGTGCTTTGGAAGATCTCGGAGTTATCCGGGCGTTCGAACAGAAGCGCCGACTCTATGTTGAGGTTGATCAAGAATGTGAAGTATGCTGCGGGTCTGTTCGGATCGTAGGCTACTGTCTCGCCGCGGGCTCGTCAATTTTCAGGAACTGGTCGGCCTTCACGTTCTTGAGGATCTGTTGAATGCCACTTGGCCAGCGAATCTCGATCGAGCCGATCTCCGTTTCCTGGCCCAACCCGAAGTGGACTCGCTTGTCGCTGGAGGACATGAAACCCACGCTGATTGCGACGTGGTTATACAAAGTGCGGCCAGAGGCTGTCGTGAGCTTCACCTTGGCACCGATGGCGTCGCGGGCGCTCTTGTGACCGGTAAGTGCAAGTACGATCCAATGGTTGCCGCTGTCCGCCGTATTCATAAGGATGCGCGGGGACTCGTTGAGCGACGTCACGACGATATCGGGAGCGCCGTCGTTGTTGAGGTCGCCGAAGGCCGAGCCGCGCTGGAACCCCTTCTTCTGGAACTCGGGCCCCAACTGATCTGAGACGTCGATGAATGTCTTGCCATCGAGGTTCTCAAACATCGTGTCGTGTTGGCGCGACCCTTCGTTAACGTCGTCGACGTCCCCGTTGGCCGAGTAAATATCTTTCCAGCCATCGTTGTTATAGTCAATGAAGCCGTTGCTCCATCCTGAAAAAGGTGCGCTCAGTCGCTTGATTTTCGACTCGTAAGAGTAATATTCGAACAGGTCACCTCGGTTTCGCAGTAGAGCCCAGATCTGGCCCATCAGATTGTTGTAAAAGATGTCGACCTTGCCATCGTTGTTGAAGTCCTTGGCGTCGCATCCCATCGATGAACCCGTTTGCGCGTTGTCGTTGTAAGCGACACCCATCTGCAGCCCCACCTCTTCAAAGGTCCCGTTTTTCTGGTTAATGAACAGGGAATTGGGTTCGGTGTCGTTCGCTATGAAGACGTCCGGCCAACCATCGTCGTTGAAATCGGCAATCGAAATACCCATGCCCTTCCCTGGGGCTTTGGCGAACCCCGACTTCTCGGTCACATCCTCAAACTTGCCATGGCCCAAATTATGGTAAAGCCGATGTGGAACGCTTGGGTATCGGCGTGGATCGCAATAATAATCTTTACTGCCCATGTAGCAATGGATGTCCAACTGAGGGGTCCAATAGGTGTAGTTCGAGACGACAAGATCGAGCAAGCCGTCATTGTCGTAGTCGAACCACGCTGCGTCCACGCTGAGTGTCTTGTCCGGCTTGCCACCGATGCCCGATTCCGCCGTGACGTCGGTGAATGTCCCATCTCCATTGTTGTGGTAGAGAACGTTTCTGCCCGCACTGCAGATGAAAAGGTCCTCATAGCCGTCGTTGTCGTAATCTCCAACGGCGACGCCGAAGTTGAAGTCTAGGTCCGCTCCACTTAGACCGGCTCTCTGAGTGACGTCCTCAAACGATCCGTCAGGCTTCTGATGGAGCAGGCAACTGTAGAACGACGAGTCCACCTTTTTCAATTCAGGGAGCTTCGCGCCGTTTGTGAAAAATATGTCCAGCCTGCCGTCGTTATCGAAGTCGAAAACCGCGATCCCGCCACACATCGGCTGCGGGAAGTATTTCCGGCCCGTCAGGCTGTTGTTCGATTTGTAAGAGATTCTTGAGCGCGGAGCTACGTCGACGAAGCCCGGGCGTCTTGTCTTCTCAGCGGTTCTGGCGGAGGGGAGAGCGCAGAGCAGGAATGCGGCAATTGCTGCGGACAAGAGAAGGACTGCGTGCTTCAAGAAAACCACCTACTCGCAGAATAGCCTATGCCACGCTAGCGCGCCTGCTCGGCGCTTCGGGCTCAAGTCCTGATCTGCACAGAGAGGTTTTGACCGGCGAAAGTGTCGGCCGCCTGGGGAACGGCGGAGATGTCGAAGTTCAGTTTCACGCCTTCTGCAAGCTGCAGCGCGCCAGCCGGAATGAAAGGGCTCGCCTGCACACTGCCGTCCGCGACGACTAAGGTCGCGATCGGCTGTCCATCTGCATTGAGGACAATCATCACATTGCCTCCGGAGGGAGCAGAATCGACAAACGCCTGCACGTCGCGCACAACCCGTGTGCGGTCCAGGACAATCGAGTTGGCCGCGTCTCGTTCGATCGAGAGAACACCTGCGGTCTGCAACACGATTGTGCCCCCCTCGAACGTGTGCAACCCATTCTGCCCGTTTTGTAGGTAGCTGGTGTCTTGTCCCGGGCCTGTCCCCCTCGCGTTTTCCAGATAAAACTCCGACCCGGCGACCCGCCGGTTGGGGAACAGGAGCCTATATTGAAAGTCGGCGTGGGTCGGATCGGTGAAGAACCCAGCTCCGAGTGGAACCACCTGCAAGCTTCTTTCGAGAATCGTGACTAACGCCCCATTTGCATGGGCTGCCGCCGCCGTTCCGGCGACGTTCCGCTCGATTCCATACGCGGTTCCGTCCGCAGTCGGCGTATCGACTCGAATAATCTCAGTATCCACCTGCAGGTAGGTGTTCTGCTCCAACACCAAACCCTGTTGCACCGGTAATGTCACGTCGTTCGGCCCAAGAGCCCCCGGCAGTGCGAACGTCACAGGAACCTCCGTTTCAGCGACGGAGTAAGTGACCAGGACCGCCGCCGTCACCGTTGCCGTTCCGGTCAGTGTCTGCGTCGTGATGCTCTGCAACAACAGCGAACCGTCCGCCGGGGCCTCGATGTCCAGTGAAGCGATTGGTGGCAATTGGCTATCTAAGAGGCTCCCAACTCCTCCCGTGATCGTGTATCGGTATAGATATGACTGCTCGATTGGAGCTTCCATGCCACTTGCCGTGCTTGACCGGCCGTTGATCTGAATCGCCAGACCCGCTCGGTTCGGAACCTCCCACGTGATCTGGTCTGAGTAACTCCTGCCGGCCAGACGCCAACTGGCGTCGGCGATCACCACTGAGTCGCCTGCTGAGAGGGTGTCAGGGAACGGATCACTCGCCGTAACTCCCGTGCTCGTATTGGTTGCGACAATGGTTTGCCAGCCTCTCGCGTTACCTGATACAACGACCAGCGCTTTGCCATCGAGTTGATCGTTCTCAAAGCTCGCACTGTCTACGGACAGCGTGGCTTCCGACAGACTTGCCACCTCCAGAAGTGCAGTCAGTTCCGTCCGCCAATAGAAATCCGCATGGTCGTATCTCGGATCGGGCGGTCGCATCGGCGAGACGCTTCCGCCCGAGTCCGTCCACGTGTTCAGGCTCGCGTCTATGTCACAAAGATAGAGTAGATCGTACGCGCTATCCCCTCGATACGCGCGCATACCTGCGGCGCCTTGCGGCGCTCCCAGTCCATTCAGAGTCACACCGAAGGCTGTCTCGACTGCTCCCGTCACTACCTGAATCACCTGTGAAACCTTGGACTCCTCGCCATTACTGTCCACTGCCGTGACAGCGTAGTACAGGGCCTTGTTGCCAGGTTGGAGTTGGCCGCTGCTCTCAATCACCGCGGTCTGTTGGATCCTGGGTGAAGGCAATGACGCAACTTGCTGGCGCGGCGGTCGGAATTGGACTAACAGCAGTTCGCTGGCTCCGCCGTCTGCTTGCGGTTCGGTTTGTTCCACGACATACAGCGCTGGACCGGTACTCTCGTCGTATGTGTATCCAGCGATCGGGAATGGCGGCCCCGAATCAACCGCTGATGACCACCCCGTCGAACTGCCGGCAGTCGCCGTTCCCGGGCTATACCAGCCGTCGTCGTGAGTCTGCGCAACGACCGCAATCGTTTCGCAGTTCAGACCCAGGCTCAACCGCAGCACTCGAAATGGCGCGCGCGCCATATCGTAATCGCTGCTCGTTATGGCGATGATGTCGCCCGGCTGCATCCCCAGCCCTTTGACGGTCGTAGAGAATTCCGCAAACAAATTACCGTCGATTTTACGCGCGAGTTCCTTCGACAAGACTCGCTCCGCTTGGGTAAGGCTCGGAATTCCAAGACCCCTGAAGATACCTGGCACTTCGCTTCCGGCCCGTGCCACGTCGTCTGCGTCAACCAGCGACAAACTCCCGTTCAAATAATCGTTGCGCGAGTCCTGTAGCGCGACGCTGAGCCGGTTTGACGTTGTGCTGGTCGGCTCGCAGAACAGGCTCAGCGCGATGTCGCCGTCCTTTCCAGCCAGGATCGTACAGTCCCCGGTCGTGCCATCATTCGCCTCAAACGACGGCCAGCCGCCATGCAAAGAAGACGGTGTGTTCGAGTGCTCAAGCTGCGCCGGTTGCTGTTCCGCGATCGTTCCCTCCACCACCACGCTGATCTGGCCGCTCTCATTCAGCCGGATCAGTAGTTCCGCGCCCTGCCGCAACCCCCGCACCACATCGATCGCTGGCTTGCGGTCCAGCAACGCGTAGTTGAACGCTGCAAACGGCTCCTGAATCGCGGTTCCATTCGCGTCCGTCACAGGCACCAACTGCTCCAGATAAGCCGCCGCATTCCCGAAACTGCCGATGTCAATTTCGCTATCCTGCCACCCGCATCGCCTCAACATATCGAGCAGTCCCCACACCGGGTCGTTGTCGAAGAACTGATCCAGGTAGTTCCCCTGCCCGTCGTAGCGGTCCAACAACAATCCTTGGGCGAGTACTTCGATCGTCGGTAGCCTGTTGGAACTGACCATGCTCGACGGCACATGCACGCTGACCACCGCCAGGCTCCCGTGCGGATCGCTGATCGGATTCCCCTGGCTGTCGGTGAAATTCGGATCGAATGCCCCATTCCGGCCGCCCGTCGTCAGCACGTTGTACCATCCCGTCGCAGACATGTCGACGTTTGCAACGCCCAACGGCAACTCGATCCCTTCCACCCACAATCTCTGGACCCCTTGGATCGGCCCCGATCCAACGAGCACTTCGCAAATCAGGTAGTTCCCGTCGTTCCACGCCCAGATCACCGGAGCCGGGTACCGCACCGTGCCATACACCAGCGGTACTGCGTCATTGGGCCTCGCTCTGCCGTCGACCGCCTGGGACCAATATCTCTGCGCAGACCCAAAGCTTCTTACCAGCGAAGTCGCGGGCAAGAACTCGAACCCTCCGAATCTCATGGTCGTCCGGCCGGCCACGTCCGCACTCCACATGCCCCGAGCTACGCACTGCGTTTTGCTCCCGTCGCAACTCGCGTAGGCTGTCCCGTCACGCTGCATGTTCCCGCACCCGCCCTGCTGGTCTGCGGAGTACCCGCATGCGTAGAAGCGGCTGTATAGACCCTGAGTCCCTCCGGTCACTGCTTCAACTCTCTGCGCCTGGGTTTGCGGAAAGGCCCATGGGCAACTCTCCTGGATTCGTACTTGCGGGAGAGCCAGACGCTGCAGGCTGAATCGGCTCGTGAAGTTCAGCTTCGCCCGGGTGGTCGTGAGCTGCTCCGGCGCATCGCCGATCCCCGTGAAGACAGCCTGCGGCGTCGCCATCACCTGCGCGCTTTCCGGATCTAAGAACGCGAACCGTACCAGCAACTGGCAACCTTTCAGATTCTCGTTCTGATGCAATTGAGTCACGTACCCGTCGCTGTTTGCCAATACGAGGGAAATCCGATTTCCCCAGTCGGCTCCGTCGTCCGCCAGTAGCCCAATCCCGAATCCCGTGTTTTCGAGGATCCGTGGGCTGTACGTCACGCCCTGGTACGTCGCGCTGTGCGTGCTCCAGTACTCGATCTGTCCATCCGTCAACGTGCAATCGTACAACAGCACTGGAGTCGGCAACTCCTCGACGTACTTGAGCCGGTCAATCGGGACCATCGGTTACTCCTCTGCGCTCGCGATCACTTTGGACTGAATGGAGAAGACGCCTGCCTCCGCACAACTCACCACCAGTGCATCGTCCTTGAATCTCGCCTGTGCGAACAATCCCTGTCGCCCTTCGGATCGCCTGTATTCAGGCGAATCCGCGCCGAAATCAGCCTGTACGCCGGCCAGTTCCACTTCGGCGCCCTGGGGAATGGCGATCGCAAATGTGACTTGATCGACGCTACCGCCGGGAATCGCGCTGAATTGGAATTCCTGCCACTGTGCTGTGAGTGCTACGTCGCTCCGTTGTCCGCCGATCAGCAGCCCCATCGTGCCCACGCCGTTGCTCCGTGCCGTCGCTGCGACACTGTACGGAAACGTCGGTGCGCACCCCACCGTCTGGCTCGCGAGCCCTTCGGCCGCACCGGAGTTTACGATTCGCACCCCTTGCGCCACCCCTGCCACCGGATTGGCGAACAGTGTCACGGCCAGTCCGCCGGAAACCGTCCACGCTGTCTGCGTCAGGTCCTCGCTCCACGCCAGGAGATTCCTCAGCGGATCGCAGAATCGGAAGCTGTGGTACGCGCCTCTCATGTCGCGATGAAAATCTCGCAGCGTTTGCGCTTCGGCCCATATCAGCCCGGCGAACTTCAGATCCCATTCGTAGAATTCGCCGCTCGGCAACGTTCGCAGGTACCAGGCGCCTCCCGGCGTCATTAGCAATTCCTGCGCCGGCTTCCACGTGCGTTGAACTGGCAGTTGGACGCTGACTGTAGTCGCCACCAGAGGGAAACTCGGACTCATTGGGGCGCCTCCGCGATCAGGAATTGGATACTCGTGCGCGCGATTCCATCGATTCGGTCAGTCACGGGTGTAATCGCGATCCTGCACGTCGGATAGACCATTCCATCCAGTGGGTCTGTGTAGGCGAACGCGGTCTGGTCTCTTAGCGCGTTCTGCGCGAATTCGAGAAACGCGTCCCTTTCCTTGTCTTCGAGCAGCCGCAAATTGACCGACCACGTCTTCCTCTGCGGCGTCATCAGGTACCGTTGCTCGGTCCCGTCGGCAAACTGGAATGAGCGTGTCCGGCCTGCGATCGCGCACACGTATGGGTATTGCTGTACCGCGCCGGTCGAAAGTAAAGGTAGTGTACTCATAGGCCATCCTGAAACTCGTTCAGCACATCCGAGATTCCTCGCGAATCACTCAAACTGCGCCGCAGTGCCGATACCAGACTCTGCCGGTCGTTCATCAGCGACCGGCCTTCGCCGCTCGCCAGTGTCGCAATGCCGTGCGCCGCTGCTTCGATGCGAGCCGCGGTCGGCGCGGTTGCGCCGGCCATCCCCGTCTCCTTCTGCGGTCCACGCTGATTTGTCGAAGCCTCAGTGCTGCCCATCCGGCTTCCAACCGCGCCGGCCCGCGGCGCTGAGGACCCGACGCTTCCGGTCAATCTGCGGGCCCAGTCCGTACTTGTCGGCCTGTTAGCCCCGCCCGCGCCGCTCGCGCCACCGGCGGTGGACGGCCCTGTTGGGCTCGTGCCGCTCGTTACACCGAATAGCCCGCTTGCGCCTTCGTTGAGCGTCTGAACTCCTGCCCCTGTCTCCGGTGAAATTGCTTCCACGATTTGGAACGGCTGCCGGGTCTGCGCTCGATATCGCGTCACCTGCGGTGTGGAACTCCCGATCCCGAACAAACCGAGGACCGAATTGAGAGCTCCTGCAATGGGCGATAGCAGCCAGTTGTTGCCGATATTGAAACCGCCTGAGCTGCCGGAACTGCTCTTCGACGGCTTCGTGATGGCCTCCGCCTGCAATTGTCTGGGGCTCGCGCTCGCCCGCTCGCCGCTCGTAAGCGCCTGCTGGCCGGTGCCTCCGCTCTTCGCAATCGGCAACTTTATCGTCGGCGTACCGCCCGCGCTACCCCCGGCTCGGGTCGGCCCCAGGAGCTTGCGGACATAGGCCAGTATCTCTCTCGACGCCTGTGCGCTCTCTTGCGGATTGTTAGCTCCCACCATCCACCGTCCTCTCCTCGCCTTGCAGAACTGCCATTGCCTCCAGGTCCTTGGCCCACCACTCCGCGGCACTCAGCACTACCCCGCCGCGCCACATCGCGAACAATTCGAGCCATGCCGCCGAACGCCCGCTGATCGTGCTCACCGGGCATTGCTCGGCGAATATGCCACCGCGGCTCCATACAATCGGCCGGGCTGGCGTCGGTTCGACCCCGGCCCACCTGCAATTGCGTTTTGTCTCCAGCCGTTGCCTTCTGCACGTCTCGCAATCCCACCCGGCCGGAGACTCCTGATGGAAATGGAATGCGAGTGTCAGTTTTTTCGTTCTTCTTCGTTCAGAAAACTTTCGTCCGCGATCGCCGCCGCGATTTCGTAGGCCAGGTCTTCCGGCCCGCTTTCCAGCAGGCTCTCGACTGTCGCCGGCTCCCCGCCGATACTCAGCCCTTCGATCTGCACGAGTCCCGCCCGGATCGCCTTTTCATCGATGCGTCCGCGCAGTTCCGCGGCGGCAAGCTCGCTCGCCACGCCTTCTTGCACTGCGTGGAACCTCTGTTCGGCAGCCAGATCTTTCAGCTCCAGGAGCAGCCGATGCCTTCGCAGCAGCGACATTCTCAGCACTTGATACCGCACCCCGGGCCGCGTTCGCGACGCGTGCCACACCGCGCTTTCGTAGTGCCCCGGCTCCGCCGCGGGATCAGCCGAACGCGAAGTAGATTTCGTCATCGCCCGTTCCCTGTGCCCTTGAGCTGGAGAAGCTCCACATTAGTCGCGTTTCCGCATCGTTGAACTGCGGGATCTGTGGCACGAACGTCTTGATGTACACCGCCGCCATCGCCCCGGCTTGGTCGCCCAGTTGGATCGTCAGTGGGATCGGCGTCTCGGTCTGCGCGGCGTGGTACATTTCGGCGAATACGCTCTCGTCCGTGCTGTACACCTCGAACTGCACCTCCACGTCGCGGTCTCCCGGCGACAGTGCCAGAGGCTGCGTCGAACCGAACTCGAAGCTTCTTGTCATCAAGTTGTTCTTGACTCGAACCAGCGCCTTCGTCAGCGTCAGCACCTGGCTCGGCGTGCTCCCCAGCCACACTTGCCCCAGATTGCCGGGTACCGGCGCCCACGTCTCCGCTTGCACCGCCGGTTCCGTTGGAAACACCGTCAGACCACCATCCGGCGGCTGAAACGCGGCTGAGCCAATTTGTTCGGCCGCCGGCCCGCGAAACACAAGTTTGTGCTCTGTTCCATCAACCAGCACGTCCATTTCGTCAACGCCCGCTCCGCGCACGATTCGCTGCACGGTGTTGCTCGGGTCCCAGAAATCGAACAGGCTCACGCTTGGCAGGACCTTTCCCGGCACATAGGCCGCCGCCGGCATCGCCTGCGCCGATCCGCTCACCGTATTCGCCAGCGGCGCGCTCAGCCGCACGCTCGTTGCGCTGAGGACGCTCGCCACAATCCGCATCTCGCCGCCTACCGTCACCGCGCTGCCCACGGCCAGATTGTGCGGCGCAGCGAAATCCAGTTCCGCCCCGTTCCCGTTCACCGTTGCCGGCTGTTGCACGCTCAGCGGCACTGCCGCACCCAGCGCGGCCTGCACCATCTGCCCCACCGCCGGCGGCAGCGCGCCGGCCCCCGCCATTAAGCTCGTCTCGAACTCATAGCTCGCGATTTTCCTCGATGTGCCCGGCGTGCCCAGGAACGTCCGCGTCCCCGTCTTGTCCCGCCGCGGTACCGTGACTTTTTGCGTCGCCACCGCCAGCCGTACGCCTGGAACGCGATTCGTGGCCGACACCGTCGGGACTACTCCGTAACTGCTCTCCAGCGCTACGTAGTAGCGATTGTTCTTGGATAGAACGTAATTTGCCATCGATCCCCATCTCCCTTCAACGTTCCCAGCTCAACTGGCTGATCACCCGGGCCTTCTCGATGTAGTGCAAGCCGCCCTGTTTCACCGCATCGATCTGCACTTCGTAGCCCGGCTGCAAAACCATGCCGTTGCCCAGATTCCCGTGGTTCCTGTCGAGTACGTCTCCCACCGCGTCCACGGCTGCCTGCAGCGTGTCGCTCAATCCCTCCAGCCGGTCTTGCGAATGCGTGACTTCCACCACCACCCGGTAGCTTCCCGAGAACAAGCGGAACTTCACTTTGCCGTTGTTGCGGATCTGGTCGCAGAACACCCTGCACACCGGATACGCAACCTTCTGCTGCTGTTCCTCCAGTTCCTGTGGAACGTGGCTGGCTTCGACCGCGGGCACGCCAGGTGGTGGCCCGCCCGTCAACGCCACTCCTGTCATCTGGATCGTCGCCGAGTACTCCGACAGGCTCTCCGCCAGCCCGTTTGTCGCGTTGAGCAGATCCACCGCCGTCTGCACTACGGTCGCGGTTGGTGTTGGCATCGTTACCCCCGAGGCAGAATCCTGCGTTCCTTCACGCGCCCCTCCGGCGCTTGTCCATCTGTCGCCGCCGGCCCGGCCGCTGGCCCTATGTCCGGCAGCGCCCACACCGCGTTCGCCGCCAGCGGCGCGTCGTTTTTCCTGCGCATCACCCCGTTGCTGTCCGCCACATACACGTTCCATCCGTTGCCGGCCGCCAGCCCGTTGGCCGCCACGGTCAATCCGTTCCCCGCCGCCGCCTCGACGCTCACCACGTCCGACTGCGCGCTCTCGTCCCCGCGCGAATCCACCTGCGTCGTCGTTACGATGTACGCCGCCTCACCCTGCTGCCCGGCGGTCACCGTCACTGTCGGAGTTGCCGGCTTCCGCAGCGGGTTGCCTACGTACGGCACGCCGCCCTGGAAGTACTCCGCCCTGCTCCGCGCGGCGTCCTTGTCGAATGCGTCCGATTTTTTCTGATACCGGTCGTTCACCTGGCTGAACGCCGCGTCCCGGTACACCAGCGCCAGCGTATGTGTCAGGTGCCATCGCTTCAACCGTTCGTCCACCACCGCGTTCGCCGCCGTCAACCCGTTGTGTGGGTACACACTCTGGCCGCAGTTCGACTCCCATCGCAGGAAGTCGTCCACCTTGTCCGTGATCCAGGCCTCCGACTGCCTCATCTTCGCTCCGAGGTCGATCCCTTCCTCGCCCGCCACATTCGTGGCGCTGCTGTCGTAGGCCTGCAGCTCCTCCGCCTCGCACCACCACCCGTCCACTAGCAGAGCCACTCCGCGCCTCCTTAGTTCTCCGTCGTCTCCGGCGCAGGCTTGTTCGACTCGCCCGGCACCAGTTGAAACTGGACCTTGCCCGCCGCCTGAATCTTCTTGAATTCCTGTCGCTTCGCAGCCTCGTCGCGCCGGAACTCCTCCGCTTGGGCCTGACTCGCCACCTCTGCGCGTCCCTCCAGCATCAACTGGCACGCGTTCCGCCGCGGCACTTCCGTTAGCACCCCGGCCTTGCCGCCGTCCGGCGTTTCAAAGCTCACCACCAGCGCATCGGCCTCCGGCAGCGTTGCCTCCAGCTCGTGCAGTTTCTTGTAGTACTGCCTCACATCCATCGCTTTGCTCCCTTCTTCTCTTTGAAAATCCCTTTACTCTCATTGATCCCCACACCCCTGCTCTCGGCTTCACTCGCGTCCCTTTCCTGGACCGTGACTTGCCTGTGGCGGGTATTCCCAGTGCCGCGATGCAGAAATCCGTTGAACGAGTTATCCCACTGTCGATACCGATGCGCGTCTGTTGCCGATCCGCGACTGTCACCGATCCGCGTCTGTTTCTGAGCCGCACCTGTTTCTGAGCCGCACCTGTTTCTGAGCCGCACCTGTTTCTGAGCTGCATCTGTTTCTGAGCCGCATCTGTTTCTGAGCTGCATCTGTTTCTGAGCCGCGACCGTCAGGGAGCGGTTCCGACGAGCATTGCAACCAGGTCCCAACTCTTACTGAGAAATCCGTTGAACGAGTCATCCCACTGTCGATACCGATGCGCGTCTGTTACCGATCCACGACTGTCACCGAGCCACGTCTGTTTCTGAGCCGCGTCTGTTTCTGAGCCGCGACTGTCAAGGAGCGGTTCCGACGAGCATTTCAACCAGGTCCCAACTCTTACTGAGCCGCGTCCGTTTCTGAGCCGCGACTGTCAAGGAGCGGTCCCTTCGCTGTCACCGATCCGCGTCTTTTATGAGCCGCGACTATAAGGAGTCGCTGTGGCCCTCCGGGCCACCCATAGAAACCAGAGACGAGCCATCGATGGCGAATGGCCGGCAAAATTCGGGTTGTCTCTGGCGAGAGTGGTTCCCTACGCTGCTCGATCTATTCAATGAACTTCCAATCCTTGACTCTGATCTGCGGGCGCCCTCTGCGAAGGCGCCCGTCACCGTTTCCTCGCCCCTAGCTCCACACCTGCAAGGCGTGGTTGTTTCTGAGCACCGCGCAGCCGTACAGGATGTCCACCGTGAATTGCTGCGCCAGCGTGTTCGGCTGGTAGCTCATCACCACCCGCATCCCGAAGTTGCCCAGTTCGGCGTACTCGGCAATCGCACCCGTCCCCGGCAGCGGCTTCGGCAGCCGGCGAATCGCCAGCGCGATCGCGTCCCGTGTGAACGCCAGGTTGTTCGTCGTCACCGTGCCCGTCCCGGTCTGCACCACGAACTGCGAGCGGTACACGAAGAAGTCCTTGATCCGTCCCAGCACGCCCGTATCGATCGCCTGCGCCAGCGGCCCCACCTTGTCGGCTTCGGTGAAGCGGTCGATCATGCGCAGTTCCGAGTACGCCGTCGGATGCACCACCAGGTACTTCGGTTCGCTTGTCGGAACCTTCGCCGTGAACAGCGCCGTCTCCGCCTGGTCGATCACCGCTTCGGTCAGCGCCGTGCCCCCGATGCCCAACGGCCCGCTCGCCGTAAACCGGCTGTACAGGTTCAGCAGGTCCGTCTCCACACGTTCCGCCAGCGCCACCATCGCCGGCTGCATGTACATCTTCAACAGCGTCGGCACCGCGATCGCTTTCGTGACGTCCGGTATCTGGAACGTCGCCTCGGCGTGCGTGTTCAATACGATCGGCGCATTGCCCAGGTTCGGGTTCTGCGTCTGAACGCTTCCGCCTTCGATAATGTTGTTCGCCACCAGTACCGGCGGAATCGGCACGTTCACCGTGTCGCCCGCATTGGCCAGCGTGGCATCGTAGTCCCTTGTCACCAGGTTGCCCATCACCAGGTTGCCCATCAGCGTGGGCAGCGCATCGGCGGCCACCAGCTTCACAATCGCACTCGCCAGGTTGGCGGAAGTTATAATCGGCATCTCTCTTTTCCTTGTCCTTTCCTTTCTTGATCACCGCGGGACTTCACTTGCCCCGCCCTATTCGCCCCGCAGGGTCTGCATCGCGACCCGGGCGATCTGCTCGCGCACCCTTTGCATATCCTCAGCGCTCATCCCCGGCCGGATTGAATCCAGGTCGATGCTCGCGCCCGCGCTGCTCCGGACCGGCGACAGCATTCCGGACCCTCCCGCCATCCGCGCCGGCAGAATCTCCGGATTGTCCTGAACGAACTGGTTCAGGTAATCCTTGATTGGAATCTCGCCCTCCGGCGTCTTCGCCACTAGGCTTCCGTCTGGCGCCCGCTGGATCTCGTCTTTCACCGCTTTGAAGGCCAGGTCCAGTTTCGTCACGCCCAGTCGCTGCAGCTCGCCGCGAATCCGCGTCACCCGGTCGCCCTCCTCCACCTCCCGCTTCGTCCTGCGGTTCTCTTCCACCAGTTGGTTCACTTGCCGTTCGAGCTGCTCTCGCCGCTGGCGCTCATCGGTCAGCTCGGCTTGATACGCGGGCTCGGCCCTGCGCCGTTCCGAGCTTAGGTACTCCTCGATCACGCTGCGGATCATCCCGCGCGTGTCGTTCCCGCCCGGCGAGAGCGCGTTGCTGTCCTGCCCCATGGGATCTCTCTCCTTCGTCGTTCCATTGCTGGTTGATACGGCCGGCCAAATGAAAATGGGGACAGCCTCCTGTCCCCATCTCTTCACCCCGGCAAATCTGCTCTTCCGCTGCGGGCCGATCGCCACGCCCGCCTCCCCGTCCTCGGGCAACCGGGGACTGACGAATCTGTCCTAGGCGCGCACCACTCTCTCACTCAACACTCTGAGTCCTCTGCGCCGTGTGGACAGATCCGTCTGTCCCCCGGTTTTCGCCAACCGCTCGTGGCCGCCTGCCGCCTTCTTGACAGCCCCATCAAGCCCCGGCCGGCCCCGCGTCGATCTCCTGCGCGATTTTCTCCTTAACCTCTTGCCGCACGTCACACAAGTACTTCAGCGCCAGCCTCTTCAGCACCTGCGTCCGGAACGTCTCCGAATCGATCCCCAGGCCCAACAACGTCTGCGCGTCCTGCAACTCACTCGAAAAGTCCCCGATGTCGAACTCGTCCAGCCCCGACACATCGATCCCGATCTCGTCCGCCCGCGCCTTCCCGACCACCCGCAGCACCTTCTTCAGCGTGTCCTTCACCCGGTCGCCGAACCCTCTTAGAACCTCCTGCGTGATCAGGTAGTCCCGCTGCTTGCTCACCCCCGTCATCTGCGTGTTGTTCGGCCCCGGGTCCAGCGCCTGGTTCAGCGCGTAGCACACCCGGTAAATCTCCTGCTTCAGCCGGTCGATGTTCTCGAGCGCCACCTGGTACACGTGCCCCTCCGGCTCCGTCCACCCGAACTTGTCCTGCGGGCCTAGTTGCAGGTAGTAGCTCTCCCCGATGCACTCCTTCCACTCCCGGTCGCTGTACACCACCGGCATCGCGAACAATCCCATCGTCAGCGCCCATCCCAGCGCGTTCGATTTGTTGAAATGCTCGAGCTGCAGCGACGCCGCCTTGTTCATCAGCCACATGCCTTCGCCAAAACTGAACTCCACCAGCGGCACCACCTTCTGCGCCGCCAGCCCGTGCACGCCCTCTTTCACCAGCTCCACCGGCCCCGCCTGCCCCTTGCGCTCCCACTGCTCGTACACCTGGAATTGCTCGCGCCCGTAGTACACCCACCGCCGCTCCGTGGCCCATTCCCCCACCCCCGGCTCGTCCACCCTTCGCTCCGTCCTCAGCACCACCCAGTCGAACTCGCCCCGCTCGTTGCGCTGCCAGTTCACCAGGCTCTCCGCCGCGTACTCGCACAAGTACGCCCGGCTCAGCCCCAGCCGGTCTTCCTCCGCGCGGTTCTGCGCCTTCGTCGCCGGGTTCGGAAAGTCGATTACGATGTACGATCGCCCCACCACCAGCGCCTCGATCATCTGCCGCCGGAAAAACTCGCTCAGCGTCGATCCCCGCAGATCGCAGTCCTCCGCGAACTGGCTGAAGAACTGCCGCGCCCTGTCGTCCTGGCCGTCCAGCGTCAGCGCCGGCTCGCGCCGGAATAGCGTCGCGCCGTACCAGTCGATGATCGACCCGATGTAGTTCTCGTAAAACGCCCGGTTCGTGCGCTCCAGAAACACGTCCCCCGGCTCCCGCAACCGCGGAATCAGGTACTGCCCCGAGCGCCGGATGAACTGCTCGCCGCCCACGTACAGGTCGCGATACTTCGGCCACACGTCCCTTTGCGCGACGTATTCCGGATGTTCCTTGCGCACATCGATCATCTCTTTCACCTCGCCTTCACCTTCCACCGCCGTTTCTGAGCCGCGACCGTCAGGGAGCGGTTCTTCGTGCTGTTACCGATCCATACCTGTTACCGATCCGCGCCGGTTTCTGAGCCGCGACCGCGTGACGGAGCCGCGACTGCAAGGAGCGGTCTGCCGCCGAGGCCACCTCAGCCTTCAGCCACGACCACTCGCGGATTGTTTCTGAGCCGCGACCGTCAGGGAGCG
>Ga0182030_10005981_pt1 | contig 25752 bp, 22 predicted proteins | sample 812S3MmetaG_FD_121299 | JGI IMG/M metagenome (GOLD analysis project Ga0182030, IMG submission 121299) | Permafrost microbial communities from Stordalen Mire, Sweden - 812S3M metaG (Illumina Assembly) | ecosystem: Environmental > Terrestrial > Soil > Wetlands > Permafrost | place: Sweden...
TGGCCCTTCAATGTCACCAGGCATACTGGCTGGGTCGAGGCGTCCATACCGAGAACGACCGGGGGGAGCGTTCCGGGCGGCAGGCGCCGAAGATCTGCCATTGCCAGGTTTGCAATGTTACTCAATGCTGAATTGGGGTCGGTACCCGGCTTGAAATAAATCTTGATCAGGCTAACGCCGGTTAGCGAGCGCGACTCGCTGTGGTCGATATTGGCGCCGAGTGTAAAGAACCGTTCAAACGTATTTGTGATGTCCGCTTCAATGTGCTGTGGCGGCATGCCGTTGTAGAAAGTCGCTACTACGACTACGGGCATATCGATTCTTGGAAACAGATCCACAGGCATTCGCACGGTGTTGACCACCCCCACAAGGGACACCATTAGGCAAAGCATAATAATGAAGAAAGGGTTCTTAAGAGCAAACTTCGGCATTAGTTCCCACCCCCGTTGATTGCTATTCGTTCAGCGTCTGTAGGTACCATTCGCGGCTGTCCGTGGACTCTGCGATTGCCGGCTCGACATTCCAGCAACTCAAATCCGTAGATCGATGCTCGCGCGTCGTGCCGCAATCTCGCGCCGAGGCATAACTGCAATGCATCATCGAGTGGGTCGTTCATTGAGGAATTGCGACCGAGCACGGCGCCAAATCGGCCGCTTGGAAGTGGGAGAGATACCCTCGAATGGAGAAGCGAGTATTTTGTATGATTCGTCATTCTCTACGCCTCCGCCTCGACCGTGGAAGCGTTTTGGTGCCTACCGTGAACAACTAGGTATACTGCTGGAACAAGAAAGACAGTTACAATCACCGAAACTCCAAGACCACCAATGATTGCGCGAGCCAACGGGGCGTACTGCTCGCTGCCGGCTTCCAATCCGAGAGCCATGGGAATCATGCCCAAAAGAGTAGCGAGTGACGTCATCAGAATCGGGCGAAGGCGGATCTTGCAGGACTGGACGACTGCTTCCAACCGGGGGAGCCCCTGCTTCTGTAGAGTGCCGGCGAATTCGACAATCAGGATGCTATTTGAGACAACTATACCGGTCATCATGATCACGCCCATTAGCGACATGATGTTCAAGGAACTGCCGGTCAGCAGGAGAATCATGACAACGCCTGCCAGTCCTGGCGGAATGGCCATCAGAATGATGAATGGATCGATAAACGACCTGAACTGAGCCATCAGAATTAGGTAGACCATCAACACAGAAACAATGAGCCCCAGGCCAAACTCCGTGAACGACCGCTCCATGCTGACTACGGCGCCGCGCAAGTTCAGAACCGTGTTCTTATCGGTTCTCGTGTTCGCCAAAAGCTTTCTGATGCCACCTCCAACCCCTTGAAGCGCTTCTGTTCGTGTCGCGACGTAGATGTCGATCACGCGTCGAATCTGGTAGTGATCGACTTCCGTCGGGGTCGTGATCTGTTCGATACTGGCGACAGAATTCAGCGGTGTATATCCGGCGGTGTGATCGCCGTTCCAGAACTGCCGCGAATTGCTGGGTTCTTCCTGGCCCGGCTGTCCCGGGCTATTTCCGGGAGGGCGGGCGCCACGGAGAGGAATGTTATCGAGGTCCTGCATCGACATGTTGTTGATCAAGCTGTTTGCGTATTGGACTGTCACCATATAGTTGTTGCCGCTCTTCGGGTCGATCCAGTAACTGGGGGCAACCATGCCATCGGAGGTCATAGCGGTAATCACGTTTTGCACCACATCCTTGGCGGAAAGGCCTATTAGACTGGCCTTTTCGCGATCGATGTTTAGCGCGATTCCCGGATAGTCAATATCCTGCGGAATATAAACGCCACTCACATTCGGCATCGCTTCGATCTTCGTGGAGAGGTCCTTAGCCAATGCGTAAGCTCCATCCATGTCCATGGAACTGACTTGGATATCGATCGGTGCTGGCAGTCCCTGATTGATCACGCTATCTACCAAGCCTCCTGCTTGAAAATAGGAAGTGATCTCGGGCATCTCGCGAGAAAGCCTCTCGCGTGCGCGCCGCATGTACTCGTAGCTTGGGATACTATGCTCTTCCTTAAGGCTGACCTGCACGAAAGCCGTGTTCATCGCGGCATTGGTCGTGTAGATTGCGGAGAGGTCAGGGTAAACGCCGATGTTGGAAACGATCATGTCCATATCGGACGGTTTCACGACACCACGGACAATGGTTTCAACCTTGGCGATGTAATCATCGCTCACTTCCAACCGTGTGCCGCTTGGCATGCGAACGTTGATGACGAACTGGCCCGGATCGGTACGCGGGAAGTAGGCACGCCCAAGAAATGGAAACAGCACCAGCAAAGTCAGGGCCACACCGCCCAGAATCACGACCGCCGCGAAACCAGGCCGCTTCATTGCACGCATCGCAAGGCCTTCATACCAATTGAGCATGTGCTGGAATTTTTCGTTAAATTTGTGCTCAAACCGGGCAAAGAAGCCTGGCTTTAGGTCTGTGCCTTCGGCTTCGTCCCGAAGGCGAATAAAGTTGGCGCAGTAGAGCGGTACAACCGTCATCGCGAAGAAGTACGAGGCGAAGATCGAGAGCACAACGCCAAGTGCCAACGGAGTGAAAATGTATTTGCTGATGCCGGAGAGGAAACTTACCGGAAAGAATACGATGGAGGTAGTCGATGTTGCCGCCAGCACGGCAAGCGATACCTCCATGCCGCCCTTTTCTGCTGCATCTCTGGGTGCAAACCCCATCTCCATGTATCGGAAGATGTTTTCCAGCACCACTACCGAATCGTCGATCAGTCGCGAGAATGCCAACGCCAGGCCGCCAAGAATCATAGTGTTGATCGAGCCGCCCATGGCACTGGTCAACAGAAGGCATACGAGCGCAGAAAGCGGAATTGACAGCAGTACTGCAAAAGTTGCTCTTGGACTGCCGAGGAAGACCAGAATCATGACTCCGGTCAGCACCAGTCCAATGCTCGCCTCCTTGACAAGGTTCTTGATAGCGAGCTTCACGAATATCGACTGGTCGAAAACCACCGCCGTCTTCAATGATGCGGGGATGTCGACCAGGTGTTTGATGGCGGTCTTCATGCCATCTACGATGGTGATGGTGTTGCTATTCCCTCCCTGCTTGAAGACTGGTATGTAGACGGAGCGTTGCCCGTCTATGCGCACGATGTTGTATTGGAGTGCGCCCGAGTCCTCTGCTTTCCCGATATCGGCCACTAACACGGAAGAATTGCCCACCGACTTAAGCGGCATCTCGTTCATCGATTTCGCGTCGGGGAATTGGCTGTTCGCGTAGATGTTGAAATCTTTGGTTCCAATTCGTACATCGCCGGCCGGCAGAATCAGGTTGGAGCTGTTAACTGACTCAACAACATCGTTCAAACTGAGATTGCGTGCCTCCATCTTCAACGGATCTACATAGACTTGAATCTGGCGATAGGTTCCGCCATAAGGTTGCGGGACCGAAGCACCCTGAACATTCGAAATCTGATTGCGCACCTGGAATTGCGCCATATCTTTGAGAGCTGTTTCGTTCAGTCCTTGCCCTTTGAGGGTTACCAAACACACCGGCTGCGTGGAGGCGTCCATGCCCAGCACCACTGGAGGCAGCGTACCCGGAGGCAGGCGTCGCAGGTCCGCCATGGCCAGATTCGCAATATTACTCAACGCGGCATTGGGGTCGGTGCCAGGCTTGAAGTAGATCTTAATGAGGCTTACGCCCGTCAATGACCGCGACTCGCTGTGGTCGATGTTGGCGCCCAATGTAAAGAAGCGCTCAAAAGTGTTTGTAATGTCGGCTTCGATTTGCTGCGGCGGCATCCCGTTGTAAAACGTCGCCACCACCACAACCGGCATATCGATCTTGGGGAATAGATCAACGGGCATGCGGACTGTGTTGACCACTCCCACAAGCGAGACCATCAGACATAACATGATGATGAAGAACGGATATCTGAGCGCAAACTTCGGCATTATTTCGCACCTCCGTTGCTCTCTTCCGTTTCCCCTTTCATGTCGATGACGCCTCCCGATTCGCGCATAACATCGGAGGCAGGTTCCTGCGTAAGGATTGGGGAGACACGTTCCCCTTCGGTGTAATTCTCCTGTCCGCCCAGAACCACTCGCTCGCCCGATTCGAGACCGCTCGTGATTTCAGCAAGCTTCGATCCTCGAAGGCCCACCCGCACAGTGCGGATGTGAATGCGATTATCAGAATCCAGGCAATAGACGGTCTGTTCATTCCCTTTGAGAACGAGCGCCTCAACCGGAATTGTTGTTACGTTTTCAACATGCGCTAGCTGCATTTCTGTATTCGCATACATGCCCGGCGATATCGAAAGGTCGCGATTCTCAACGTCAATTTCGGTCTCCATCGTCCGCGTTTCGAAGTTCACATCGCGCGTGAAGCGCACAATCTTGCCAGTGAACGAACGCCCAATTGCATCTACCCGTACTTGCATCTGATCGCCTACATGCACAAACTGGACGTCGTTTTCTGGTATTGGCATGCGCAAACGCAACAGGCCGCTCTGCGAAAGCCGCACAATCGGAATGTCCTGTTCGTTCGAGTTGGTGCCGCTTTGAATCAGCGCGCCAGTATCGGCATAGCGCCACACAACCACGCCGTCCAGAGGCGCAGTCACGTTTGTGTAGTTTTGCAGCGCTTGTACGCGCTCGTTGTCGGCTCCGGCGACTTGAATATGTTCCTGTGCTCCGGCTGCAGCAGCTTTAGCCGCATCCACCTGAGATTCCGACGAGAGGTCTTTGCTCTGCGCATCATCCAGTTCCTGTTGCGCAACCAGTCCTGGTTGTGCCTTTGACGCCTCCAGAAGGCGTTGATAATCGGCATGAAGTGCCGAATGGGTCGCCTCCGCACGTTTGATCTCATGCTGCGTCCGCAGAAGCTCATCCTTAGCCTGTTGCATCTCGAATCCCGTGCCCCTCAACTGAGCGTTCAATTCCGGAACTTCCAACACCGCGAGCGTCTGGCCTTTGTGCACCCTGTCTCCAATGTCGACGTTGATCTTGGCCATGAAACCAGTCACTTTTGGATGAACATCCACAACTTGGTAGGGCTGGAATTGGCCGGCAAGACTCAGAGTATGGGCAAGATTGCCCCGTTGCGCTGTGGCCACTTCCGCTGACGGAATCTCATCGGCCTTTGCTTTCGAGCTTCCTCCATCTGAATGACAGGCAACAACACAGAGAGAAGCGGGAAGCATCATCCCTAAAATGACCAGCAACGAACTTTGCTTTTGCATAACTTGAAGGCACCTCTAGTGGTGAAATTGAAGATAGCGAGATGCAAAATCACGAGAGATTTTCCCAAAGGAGATGACCTCAGGGAAACAACCACTCGCGACATGCGCCCTGTCTTAGGGAACGAATGCCTGAAACCTGAACGTGGTGTATTGCTAGGTAAGAGGGGGAGGAGGTCGGACGAAAAACGCTTCTAAGAGTGCTTGCCGTAACTCTAGCGACGGAATTCGGCGAACCCTAAGATCGCCTGAACCTTGAACACAAGATACGAACGCAATCAGCAAAATGAAGAGCGCGGTACCAGATAAGATGCTATGTACTCTAACGGCCGGCCGACCTTGAGCAAAAGCCGACCGTTCAGATGTATTGGACTGCTCATTATTTGAGAGGAGTTTGGCGATTGGAATGTGATGAGAAGGCGCCTGCGGAGGGTCATAAAGGGAAAGCTTATATTGCAGTCCCCACAAAAACACAGAGCACGCCAGGGAAATAAAAAGAAATCCCCGAATGCGACTCAGAGTTCGATTTTGCCTCCAAGGCTCCACAATTCACCCACACCCAGGAATGACATGAGCACCTATTGCTGCGGAACTTACCAGACAGCGCTCTAATGTCCTGTTGTTATTAGTAGCACATCGGCTTCCGTACGTTGCTCATCTTTTCTGAACCTTCATGAGGCCGAATGACTAAAGTACGATCCTGCCTCCCAAAAGTATCTAGCCACCCGCCCTTGTGGGCGGGGTATTTACCACTGCCAGACGACCTGCGAGGCGGTTGGATCTAGATGGCTCCGCTGGAGGTTGCGCAAAAGTCGGCTTCTATGTCGCCGTTTGGCATTTGGTCGACTTTGCTTCCGAAATAGCCGAAGCAACTGACGGCGTCGGCACGTTGGCGGGCGGCCCTGTTGCCGCCGGGCCATCAAATTGTGAACCGGAATGCTGATCAATGGAAGAACCGACCACAGCAGCGTCAAAGAAAGTTTCATCGTCAACTCCCTGCGAATTCAATCCGAAAGTACATACCATGCGAGAATTCGAAGATTCTCTGCCGGGTTTCGAGTGCGATTCGGTCTGCATACTTGTTATCCAGTGATGGTGAGGACCGGACACGACGCATCCACGATGATCCGAAAGGCTCCCGAAGCTCGCATCTCCAAGCCAAGGTGAGAGGTTTTGCGAATGCCCAGTACGAGGAGATCGATGGATCGGTTTGTGACATGCTCCAGAATCCGGTCGTGCGCGTTCCCGACCTCGACGAACGTTTGCGGTTGTGAGTATTCGCGCGCACGCTTCGGCAAGGACTGATCGAGAGCGGCATAAAAGTGGCTCCTGAGTTCTGCCAGCCGATCCGGGTGTTCAATGGCTCTTTCCGGAACCACGTTGAGTACATCGATCTCGCCTTCGCAGGTATCAGCGAGGGCAAGTGCAAAGGCAATTGCACGAACGGCCGCAGGCGTGAAATCGGTAGCACAGAGAATCCGCTTGAACGGCAATGCTACCGTGGTTGGAGAGACTGATGTTGCCTGCGGGCCGACAGTAAGGCTAGGCCAGAGAGTTGAGCGCAGGATCTTCTCGGCGACCGATCCGATGAGGCCCCTGGCCACTCGCCCCCCACCATGTGTCCCCAAGACAATCAGGGACGGACCATGCTTCTCAGCGAATTCCGGGATAGCGTGGTGCGGGTCTCCCTCGAGAAGCACGGGGACAACTTCGAGAGAGCTTGAACTCAGCGCAACAGCTTTTTGGCTAAGAATCGCCTGCAGGTCTATCCTCTGTTTACTCCTCCTCTGCTTCCCTTCGAATTCGACCTCCAGAGCGGCTTGCGAAAGTATAAAGGCATGTACGACAAACAACTTCGTCCGGAGCTGCAGCGCGAGTAACCTCGCGTAGTTTCCAGCGTTCTCCGAGCAGTGAGAAAAGTCTGTCGCATATACGACTGTCCCAACATCCAGTTCGGGTTTGTCACCTTGTTCACTCACTCTTACGGCCTCCTTGCATCGGAGTTAAGAAGCGCTCGTTTCCAAATGAACGGCGGGGCTCATCGCGGGCACCGATGCGCTGGCGAACTGCGCGCTTCAGTATGCGTTTCCCATGAAATAGTCGGGATTTGATCGTGCTGACACTCACGCCGAGCGCTTGCGCCGCCTCAAGATGCGAGCGTTCCTCGATGGCGCACATCTTAAGAGCGTGCTTACAGACGGAATCAAGTTCGTTTATCTCGGAAAGCAGAATGTTGGTCATCTCCCAGCGTTCGCAAAACTGTTCCGGATCCTCGTCTGAATCCTCAAGAAGGTCCAGGAGAGGTACATCGTCGCCCACCCCGAGATGCTCCAGCGGTTGAAGAACTCGCCCCTTCTGGCTTCGCAGCCACTCGCGTCCGACATTCTTAACAATCGCAACCAGCCAGGTGTACATCATCGAATCGCCCCGAAACTGGGCCAAGTGCTTAAATCCCTTTAAAAGCGCTTCCTGCACTAGGTCTTCAGCCTCTTCACGGCTATTTGTCACGCGCTGAGCCAGCCACAGCAGCTGCGCACGACGCGCTTCGGCAACCCGCATAAACGTTATGACTTTTTGCTCCCAGGTAGTCGAGGCGAAAGCCAATCCTGCGTCATTTAGGTCGCGCGACCTATGCTCCAATCCGTCTTCTCCGAACTGAGAAAGAGATTCATGCTCTTTTTTCGTGATACGGCAGAACTCTTCCATCGCCAGTCTGCCAATTTCCTCGTTGCTATGAAAGCTGAGAGGCGTCTCTTCTTTCTCTCGTTCTGCGAAGACAGCAGCCATGTCTGCTGTCTCCGGAATCCTCACGCTACAGTTCAACATCTCCAGACCTCCGTCCTTGCCATCTTCCATTCAGTCGCTGAATCGCCAAAAGCAGAACTTCTGAGTCCGCGTTGGGGACCACGCGGTCATCGTACAAAGTGTCATCGAGAAAGCCTTCCCCCCGATGGATCACCAGGATTCCGGCGTGAGGCCACCTCGCCTAATAAATCGACACGAGTCCTCAAGTTCCGATGAGGAGAATGTGTTGTGGAGGATCGCAACGTGAATGGGCTCCTGCTTCGGAATCGCCCACAATCCTGAATAATCCCCCGCAATCAATAGCCGGAAGCTCGGGAGTTCGAGCAACGCATTGTGGACCATGTTGCCGTGAGCCACGGGCCCCACAGAGAGCACGTAGATTGTCTTTGGCATGTGCAGAACAGTCCGGCCCGCAATTCCGTTAGCGCTTTCGTCAACGTGATTCGTGACTTTGCCAAGGCTGTTCATGCGACCTCCGCAAGGCCCAAATCGCCTTCCAAGACATAAAGCGGTGCTGAACCTTCCATACAGCGGCTTGTCGAGATCAGGAAGATGCAAAGGTTGGATGCGCCGCAGAAAGCCACGCTCTTGTCCGGGGGAAGAGACTCCAGCACTGCGATCAAATCGTTCGGTGAGACAGGAAGCACATGCGGGACCGGGACGGGAAATGGGGTCGACTTAGCCTCGGCCCGCAAATCGATCACGATGAGATCGCTGCACTTTTGGACAACCGCCATGAACTCGCCGATTGAGATCCATCTCATCAGTCGGCCTTGTTCCTCTTCAGGCTCGGGCACGCATACTTGGTCCGGGGGCAGTTCGGGAACTGATGGTTCAGTGTCGCTATGTTCGATCCTCCCGGATCGTCTCATGCTCCAAACGAAATACGTCAGACCTGCCAGCACCATCGCTGGCAAAAACCAGAGAGAATACATCGTGTGTTTTCCTCCACATCGTTAGCACTTCGGGATGCAGTTCGATTCGGAGCAGCTGCAATAGCGTCTACTCAGACACAGAACTGCAGCGCCGACTACGCCAGGCCGAAGAGATGTGGAGGGGGAGAACGAGATGGGATTAGAGAAACTAGATATTCAATACAACGCGCGGTCAAGGGGAGACTGCGGGGAACAGCGCGGTTTAACTTCGGGCGCTCTTGGACGAGGACAAAAAGAGCGTGCGAACCAGGAAAGAGATGCGACTTGGCCTTGCTTACGGAAGCAGTAGTTGCGGAAGGGTTGCGCGTCTCGATCCACATCTTCGCAACCAAGGCTCGTGCTGAAGGCTCGACATGGCGGTGATAGAGGGAGAGCTTGTAGCCAAACCCCCAGAGGGCGACCACGATTGCCAGTCCGATAAATCCGACGGCCCATGGCCTAAATAACTGTTTCCGCGATGGATAACGACACTGCACCTGAGTACTCATGCTGAGAGAACTCCTCGCGGTGGCGCTATCGGTCATCGTGAATGGGCTCCAGACTGGCGATCCGTCGAACCGACCCTTTTGCACGCAGCAAAAGAGAGTTACCAGTATAGACTCCATTCCGAGCGTAACGTAGCGTGAATTTCGCATGGCTGAGAAACTCGTCCCCTGATCGCCTAGGGAGGCACCTATTTGCTTCGCCTCCTTCCCTGCGCGAAAGTGCTCCTTGCTTAGAGGTCTTGGACCGATAACTTCCGGAGATATCTGATGAGCTGGTTCCACTCCCGGTTCAGTTGCCCGACGGGCCGGAACGTCGTTCGTCCGATTCAGCGCGTTCTCGAAATGCAAACGCCCTCAATGGTGCTTGACTCTGGATTCACGAAGTAGCGGCGTTGGAAATATAGCGCCAAGTTCACAAGGGCAATCATCACAGGAACCTCGACCAGAGGTCCAATGACTGCCGCAAACGCAGCCCCCGAATTGATTCCAAACACGGATGCCGCAACCGCAATGGCCAGCTCAAAGTTGTTCGAGGCGGCCGTGAACGCGAGCGTCGTGGTCTTCGAATAATCGGCTCCCAGCTTCCGCCCCATATAGAAGGACACAAGGAACATGACAACAAAGTAGATCAGCAACGGAATCGCGATCCTCAGCACGTCGAGGGGCAGCCGCACGATGTAGCTGCCCTTCAGCGAGAACATCACCACGATCGTGAAAAGAAGGGCTACCAGGGTAAGCGGGCTGACGCGCGGAACAAAGTTCCTGTCGTACCACACGCGTCCTTTAGCACGGACGAGGACTGTGCGCGTCAACAATCCGACGATGAAAGGGATACCGAGATAGACAAACACGCTTTTGGCGATCTCGCCGATCGAGATATTCACCACTGCGCCATGCAATCCAAACCAGCCCGGCAGAACCGTGATGAACACCCAGGCATAGACCGAATAAAAGAACACTTGAAACAGCGAATTGAACGCCACCAGTCCCGCAGCGTACTGCGTGTCACCCTTTGCGAGCTCGTTCCAAACGATCACCATCGCGATACAGCGGGCCAGCCCGATCATGATGAGACCAGCCATGTACTCGGGATAGCCATGCAGGAAGATGATGGCAAGCGCAAACATAAGTACGGGTCCAATTATCCAATTCTGCAGCAAAGAAAGCCCCAGAACGCGCTTGTTCCGAAAGACCTCGTGAAGCTCTTCAAAGCGAACCCGCGTGAAGGGCGGATACATCATGAGAATGAGGCCCGACGCGATTGGAATCGAAGTCGTGCCAATGCTGAAGCGATTCAGAAGCGGCACCATACCCGGGGCCAGCCAGCCGAGCGCAATGCCGACCGCCATGGCGCCGAATATCCACGCGGTCAGGTAGCGATCCAGAAACGATAGGCGACTCTTCTTCAACTCCATGCCTCCTCAAGCTCGGCTACGAGCGGCCAATGTTCTCGACTTCGCGCTTGATGGCCAGTTGGTCAAGAGTGCCGAGCGGCAAAGACAAAAACAATCCGATCCTGCGGTCGAGCACTACAAAGGCGTCGCGGAATGCGCGCTCGATCTCACCCGATGTTCCCTTCACGGCCGCCGGATCAGGAATCCCCCAATGTGCCGTCATTGGCTGCCCTGGCCAGTAGGGACATACTTCCTTGGCGGCGTTGTCGCACACAGTAAAGACAAAATCCAGCTTCGGAGCTCCTGGTGCGGAGAATTCGTCCCACGACTTGCTGCGCAGCCCCAACGTGGAAATATCGGCAGATTCGATTTGCTCGAGCGCTTCCGGTCTCGGCTGGCCTGAAGGATGACTGCCCGCGCTGTACGCGGTGAACCGTCCCTTGCCGCGATGGTTCAAAATTGCTTCGGCCATGATCGACCGTGCCGAATTCCCGGTGCAAAGAAACAGGACGTTGTAGTGCTCTGGCATCGGTTTACTCCTTTGCCCCGATCGTGACAGGGGAGCAACAACCCGACTCGCAGCAGGTCGTCTTCGGCTTGGTAGCTCGTATGAAAGCACTCATGAACTTCTCGTTCACCTGCAGAGCAATCGCGTCGACATCCACACCAGCTTCAGTGAGGAATTGGCGCGCATCTTCGACGTTGTAGACACGGGTCGGCTCGATGGAGGCATCGCCGAATCCCGCGCTCGTCAGCTTCGTGAGATAGTCGTTTTCTTCGAGCGCGCCAGCGATGCAGCCCACCCAGAGCAGCATGCTGCTGCGCACTTCCTTCGGCACAGCTCCACGGACGACAACGTCGGAAACCCCAAAGCGTCCGCCAGGCATGAGGACGCGATACGCCTCCCTCAGCACTCGGTCCTTGTCGGCTGAAAGATTGATCACGCAATTTGAAATGATGACGTCCACCGAGTTGTCCGGAAGGGGGATGTTTTCGATCTCTCCCTTCAGAAATTCGACATTCATCACGCCCGCTTGCCGCTGATTTTCGCGCGCGAGTGCCAGCATATCGTCGGTCATGTCCAGGCCATACGCTTTGCCCGTTGGGCCGACGCGTTTTGCAGAAAGCAGCACGTCGATCCCGCCGCCGGAACCGAGATCAAGCACGATCTCTCCGGCCCGGAGTTCTGTCAAAGCTGTAGGGTTCCCGCATCCAAGGGAGGCCAGCACGGCCTTTTCAGGAATCAGTCCCTTCTCATCCGCGCTGTAGAGATTGTTCGTGATCGGATCGCAGCAACGAAGGCCAGGATCGCAACATGCCTGCAAGCTGCCCGACTCGGCCACGGCACGCGCCGCGCTCCCGTACTTTTCCTTTACCTGCTCGTGAACGCTGGCCGGGGAATCCATTCTCGCGTCTCCTTGTATACGCTAAAGCAAATGTATTCCCCGCTAGACATATCTGTCAATACGTATATTATGGAAAATGTGGATCGTTCCCCGAAGACCTTCGATTTGGCGTTGCTGTTTGCAGCGCTCTCCGACCGCACCCGCCTGCGGCTCTTGAACCTCATGGACGGGCGAGAGGTCTGCGTCTGCTATTTCGTCGAGATCCTCGGGCAGAGCCAGCCCAAGATTTCGCGGCATCTGGCGTACCTGCGACGGGCGGGTGTGGTGGCGGCGCGCCGCGAAGGCAAATGGATGCATTACAAGATCGTTGTGCCATCGCACGGAGGAGCAGCAAAAATTCTCCGCGAAGCCCTCGCAGTGATCAGGGAAGAGAAAGCGATGCGGGCGGACCTGGCGCGTTTGGGCAAAGCCTGCTGTGCTCCGCAGAGAGTCTCGGCGCTCGAAGGAGCACCGCTGCCGGTTCAGGTCGATGCGGTCGGCTGCTCCGCTTACTAAATTGAACAGACAAGCGCAACGCGCTTATCAAGGTCTGATGTTACTCGTCTATTGGAGTGAGTCAATAAGTTTGGAATCTCCGGTGCGATGGTCGTCGATCTGAAAAACAAGGAACGCGTGGATTGCCTTAAGCGCGTCTTTGTCTGCGGTTGCAATGCAAACTCGGCCACCGGTCGGCGTCGGCTTGAACGTATAGGTGATTGCGCTTCGCTTGGATTTCATCACGGAAACCCCAGGGGGTACGATGTCATGAATGAACATTGGCACTTGGAAATCGCCGTCTGTGAACATCTGGGCAATGTGGGAGAGATGGACGCGTATTTCGTCCCGAGTCATCTGATCTTCCTTATTGTCGGCGTCCACCTCGATTGCGCCACCATTGGGATAGAGCAGGAAATGATGGGCAGACGCCTGATGGAAAAATCCCATCGCGTGGTCTCCCCGTGCATCGACGCCCGCGGCGTGGCCGTCCGTCATCGCTGTTTGATTATGCATGGGGCATGTTGTTTCGCTTTGCCCCCAAGCCAAAACGGGAACCGCCAGAGACGCGGCGAGAACTAGAGTCTTCATCTCTTCCTCCATCTGAATTGACAAACTGCTCGGTTACGTTGCTGGACAACGATTCCAGTAGGTTCGCCCGCTCGTGCGTCCGTGCCTTCTCCAGACGAAGGTCCCACTCCTCTACTGTGTGCGCAAGCGAGTCTCGAAGTCGGATCAGTTGCGAAATCTGCCTGTTTAGTTGTTCCACCTTTTCATGGGCAAGTGAAGCGACTTGTCGACACGGCGCGCCGCCCGCATCTCTCACCCGTAAAATGGCGGCGAGTTCCTTCAACGTGAATCCGCAAGCCAGCGCGTTGCGAATGAGAAGGACACGGTCGACTGATTCAGGTGGATAGACGCGATACCCGCCCTGAGTTCGGGGAGGCTTTTTGAGTAGGCCTAGTTTCTCGTAGTGCCTCAGGCTATCTGTGCTCACCCCGGCTGCCTGACCCAGCGCACCAGCGCGTAGGGTCCGTTTCGGGTTCTCGACAGAACTCACAACACAATTATCAACTGTGGAATGTATTCCAGGGTCAAGCACATTCGATCGCGATTCCAGTTCTAGAATCAGAGCTTCTAGTTCCCCTCCCAACCTGGATGGGGGTGGCCAATAGGTGTCCGCTTTGGGTTAGTGGAGATGTAACGTTCTGGACACGATCGCGCTTTCTCGGTTATCTGGATGTAGTTTCAAGGTCGAATTTCGCAAGCGCGAGTTACAATTCGTGCCGATCAATAGACGAATGAGGAAAATTTGGCCTGATGCAAAAGTCATTTTGTTGGCTCATCCTCTGCTCCGCTTTTCTTTGCTCGTGGATGGCCTGCGGTCAGCCTCCAAAACTGGCGAGGTTTACGAGCGGCAACAAGTCCGTCGCTTATGAGAAGTTCGGAGATGAGCTCGGCGGGCCACTCCTGATTATGCTGCACGGACAGGGCGGCCCCAATGTGATCCTCTATCGCCAACAAGCCGCATATTTTGCCGCCCAAGGCTACACTGTCTTGTTTTTGCATTACTTCGATGCGACGGGCTCATCCATGCCTACGGATGAGAGCTACAGCGAATGGGTGAGGACAGTGGATGATCTCATACGTGAGTGCAAGAGCCGTCCCGAATGGTCGAGTCGCAAGATCGTTCTACTGGGTTTCTCTCTAGGAGCATCCGTCGCCTTGGCTGCCGGGTCGCAGGGCGTTGCCGTAACCGCAATTGCCGACTGGTACGGTAACTTGCCCGATGAGTTCTTCAGGAGACTCAAGGGTATGCCTCCCTTGCTCATTCTCCACGGCCAACGAGACGATATCATTCCAATCGTCAACGCAAAGCAACTCGTGCGGCTTTGCGGAATGGAACATTTCACTTGCGAGAACCACTTCTACCCGGATCAAAGTCACGGCTTCATGGGAAAGACACTGGAAGACGCCGATCGCAGGACACTCAATTTCTTTTCCCGCCTATTGCGATAGCCGGAATTGCAACAAGAGGAACATTACGGCTCAATTGCGAAGTTTGTGCTCAGTGGTATTTGGACCTTCCTCCCATCACGATTCAGATCTTCGAATACCACCGTCAACTGGTGCGGTCCCGGCGTGAGAGGTAACCGGCTGAGCCCTACAGTTCCAAATGCCGCCACCCCTCGAACCTCGGCGGCGACGATCGGCAACGGGAACATCTTCCCGTTGCGCTTGTCGCCATCTACAACCGCATACGCCTTCCATTGTCTGAGAATCAGCTTTGCCATTTGTTCGTTGGGGGGATACATCCTGACAAGTACTTTGAAATTCTGGCTCGCCTTAAAGCTGTTCGCCGGTGCCGCCTCAAGTTCGCAACCCTCCCAAAGCAGAGGGTCCAGGAGGTTCTGGCGGCTTACGGCCAGTTCGTTGTTTGAGAGGCATCCTTTCGCCAAAACAATCGCACCGAAACGCAGCGCTTCGCCCTCCAGTGGATGCGCCATGAATGAAAATGTGTTGGAGCCGACGTAGCCCGAAGCTGTGTCCGTGGCAATCACCTTGAGGGTATAGGAGCCTGGGTAAATTGGCGCCGCCCTCTGCCAATCGAACCGCAACGGCTGTCCTCTCTCAACGCGCCAGTCACTTTCTTCAAACCACGACCCGGCTGTTGCTTGGGTGGCGTCATTCACCAGTTCCGCAAACACCTGGAGCCGCGAGCCAATCCCTGGGGCATGCGATTTATCAATCCATTCCACTTCCGCGGCGAGTGCTCCGTTGTGGATTCCGCTGCGGCTGTCGGGGAACAACCATGCATGCGCCGCAACCTGCAGTTCCGCGTGGCTCCCGCCACCTTCGAGAGCCTTTAGAATGCCATTGGGAAGTTGTGCTGTGTTCCTTGCGATGGGTGCCTCATAGTAACCCGGTCCTCTCACCTGCAGATGAGGTTCTCGCATGGAAATCGACACAGGATGCCACGCACCATCCGCTTCATTGGGGCTCGCGATAAAGCTGACCACGTAAGAGCCAACCGCATCCGCCGCAATCTGGTCAAAGGCGTCTTTCAGAACGAGCGCCGGCATCCCTCCCGTCGCATTCGCGGCATAGAGAAAATCGTTGCGCAGTGTGCCAAGAGCCACTGTTTCATTCCTGATTTCCTTCGCAACATCCTGTCCGGTCTGGAAACCTTCGAACTCGGGTGCCGCTGCGCTGCCGAAAGGCACCACGGTCGCTGGACCAGAGCTTTGCACTGTATAGAGGCCAGCTTGAGCGCGCAAGGCGGAGTCGATAAACATGGAAGGCCCAACGCGTAGAAGCCACGGATTCTGTCCGACCGTACCGGGCATCTTCGATTCATAATCCGAGACAACCACGATCGCATGCCGTCCAGGTAAGACGCCAAGTTCGCCGATTGCCCGGTTAGACTTCCGAAACCAGGAACCTCCTACATATTGAGGAGGGCTGACATGCTTCGAGAGTCTCTCGATAATCGTTCTCAACTGCTCCACACTCTGCCCAAATGGAACATACGCGCCTGCACCGTCCAAGAGCGCGATCTGCCAATTCTCCGTCCCCGGCCTAGAGAGAAAATGGATCGCCTCTCTGAGAGCGTCGTCACGTCCTGTAGCGGACATCGGAGTAATGATCAGCAACACGCAGTTCGCAGACGTAGGCGAATTGTTGACGCCTTCGTGAGAAGCAAAAGCCGTCGCCTGCCCGCCGCTTCCAGGGGTTCCTCCTGGATTTTCAGGAGCGGCGTGTTGAAATCCTTCCACACCGGAAACTTCGTCTTTGACACCGTGTTCTGTCACGATAAAGTCGCCCGATTTGAGGTCCGAAACCGGCCTGCCTCTTCCATCTCGCACAAAAACAACGATCTTCGCTGTCATGGCAGTCCGCCCAATGACTGGGCCACACCAGGAGAGCGAATTAGAGGCAAGAATAGTGTGAACAAAGAGTAGTGGCAGGAATGTCTGTACCCTAAGTCTCATACGGTTGGAGCGCACCGCAAAATTCGCTCGCACGAAATTATGTCTGACCTTTCGACAGCCTCGCAATGGATTTCGCGCCGGAAGAATAGATCGCTCACCTCAACGCTGGGGACGCAGGCGGTCGTGAGCAACCGGCAATCAAGATCCGCGATTAACTCATTCGCGCTGGATGCAGTGGTCCAGATGAGAAATGCGACTTCTTCAGCAGATCGGTCAGCAGCGTCGACTGCGAAAGAAGAGGGGGGTGCCATTCTTTAGTGGCTAGCGGAGCTGAAATCTACCTTGCCACGGAACCTTGTATAGACGAAGACAACGTAGCCGACTGCGAGGGCCATGCCGAAGAGCCACCAGGCGAGGCCGACGGCTAGAGTATGCGGACCCGAAATCGCTTTGACCAGGGTGATGTCGCGATCGGCGCCGGTGGAGGCCGGGAGCAGCGTGGGGTAAAGGCCCCAGCAGGCACCGGCGAGCATAAAGAACAGATAGAGGCAGGAGCAAAGAAACGCTTTGACGGGCTGGCCGTTGCGATTAAGAAGCCAGACGCCAGTCATGGAGGCGATGACGCCGATGGGAACGATGAAGGTGAAGGGATAGCGATAGTAGTTGTCGAGGCTGGCTGGGCGGACGGCGATGGTTGCGATGAGGCTGACAACGGTGAGCGCCGCAAGCAGAAGCCAGAGCGGTGTGACGATGCGGTGGGTGCGCTGGGAAAGATCGCCAGAAGTTTTGATGGTGAGCCAGAGAGCGCCATGGAGCGTGAGGGCAACGAGAGCAACCAGACCGCCGATGACGGTGTACCAGTCGAGAATGCCTGGAGCGGGACCGGGTTGCCAATTGGTCCAGAGCGGTAGGAAGAAGTAGCCGTCGGCTTGAAGCGGAACACCGCGGAGAACGTTGGCGAGGGCCGCTCCGTAGAAAATGGCGAGCAGTGCGGAGGACAGACCAAAGACGCCGTCGAGCAAAGCGCGCCAGACTCCCACGTCGATGTGGTTGCGGAGTTCGACCGAGATTCCGCGAAGGACAAGCAGCCAGAGCACAATCATGAGGGGAAGATAAAACCCGCTGAAGGCGGAGGCGTAAAGGAGCGGGAAGGCGAAGTAGAGCGTGCCGCCGCCGGCGAGAAGCCAGACTTCATTGCCGTCCCAAACAGGGCCGATGCTGGCGAGTGTGGTGCGGCGGTCTAGCTCGGTGCGGCAGAGAAAAAGATGGAGTACGCCGACGCCGAGGTCGAATCCGTCGAGCACAACGTAGCCGACGATCATTACGGCAACCAGCCAGAACCAGGTGAAACCCATCATGAGGAAACTCCTTGTGTCAGGCCTCTATGGAAAGCGGCGATCATTAGTCGGCGTGCACTGCTGTTGTAGTTTGGGGCTCGGGACCGAGGCTGATTTCGCGGTAAATGAGGACGGTGAAAAGCAGGCCGAGGAGCGTGTACAGTCCCATGAAACCGATGAGCGTGAAAAGGCCGTTGCTTGCGGAAACAGTGTTGGAGAAACCCTCGCTGGTGCGCATAAGGCCGTAGATGAGCCAGGGCTGGCGGCCAAGTTCGGCAGTCATCCAGCCGGCGGTGTTGGCGATGTAAGGGAGCGGAAAGCTGAGCAGCAAGGCCCAGAGAGCCCAACGAGATTTGTAGAGAAGGCCGCGCCACAGTAGAAATGCGGAGACGACCATCAGAAGGGCAAACCAGGTCCCGAGGCCGGCCATGATGTGGTAGGCGTAGTAAAGCAACGGCAGCGCAGTGGGCCATTGATCGCGCGGAATCCGGTCAAGTCCCTGCACCTCGGCTTTCGTGGTTCCATAGATCAGGAAACTGAGCAGATCGTTGACGACGATAGGATTGTCGATCTGTCCGGTTTCCTCGTTGGGTTGGCCCATTAGAACAACACCCGCGCCGGTCTCGGTTTTGAAGAGTCCTTCCATGGCCGCAATGGCGGCGGGTTGATTGCGGGCAACATATTTGCCGTGCAGATCACCGGTAGGAAAGATGATGAGGATCGAAGAAATGAGACCGGCGATTACGCCTACCTTGAGGAAGATGCGTCCGTAGTCTTCGATACGGCTGTCAAGAAGATAGAAAGCGCCCGTGGCGGCCATCACAAAGGAACCAGTGATGACGGCACCAGTCATGTTGTGCGCGTATTGCAGCAGTCCCCAGGGATTTAGAAGAAGTTGCCAAAAGCTCAGCACCTCGAATTGTCCATTAGGGAGACGGTCATAGGCGACGGGATGCTGCATCCATGCGTCGGTGACGATGATGAAGAAGCCGGATATCCAGGAGCCGAGAAAGACCATCACGGCGGAGAACCAGTGCATGAATTTGGAAATGCGCTTTTCACCGTAAAGAAAGAGACCGAGAAATGCCGATTCGAGAAAGAAGCTGAATACGCCTTCCATGGCGAGGGGCTGACCGATCACGCCGCCGGAGAGACGGGAGAACCGCGCCCAGTTAGTGCCAAACTCGAACTCCATGGGAATGCCGGTGACCACGCCGAAGACAAAATTGATCCCGAAGATGCGTCCCCAGAAGCGAGCGGCACGGTCCCACTTCTCGCTGCCGGTTTTCAGAGCAACCGACTTGAGCACCACGATGAGCAGGGCGAGGCCCATGGTGAGTTGCGGAAAGAGATAATGGAAGGTGATGGTGAAGGCGAAGTGCAGGCGGTGAATCAGTTCGGCGGTCATGCAGGGTTCTCCTGTTGCAGCCCACTGCGCCTGGGAGAAAGGCGGTAGCAATCTTGCGTCGACGGAAGGCTAGGAAACAGGATCTCTTGCAAGCACGGGAACGACGAGCTTTTCCGTCCAGACAATTCAACGGATATAAAAGAAAATCCCAAGATTGCTGCACTGGCTCGGGGTCAGTATACGTCTTGCTGCCTGTGCAGGAAGCTTAAACAGCCCGCCCGGCTCGGCAACTTCTGCGTGCATGTTGCATGCCCCAGCCCCCTACGGAAGACCACAGTTGATAGCCGCCGATTCTGGGGCGCCCTTTCAACACCGCTTACATCGGCCGCCCCAAGCGGTGTTCTAATCATCAAATGGCGAGCCTCGAAAACTTCCGTCTCGTGGTCTTCCGTGCCGTTGCGGAGCAGCTCAGCTTTCGCAAGGCCGCCGAAGAGCTGTACCTCACGCAGCCCGCTATAAGCCTCCAGATCAAGGCGCTTGAAGAGGATGTTGGCGTTCAACTCTTTGATCGCACGGGTGCGCACATCACGCTAACGGCTGCGGGAAAGGTTCTTCTTAACTATTGCGAACAGGTTAAGACGCTTCTCGCACAGACTGAGCACGAAATTGCGGCGTTAAGCGGTGAACATGCCGGGCAACTGACGCTGGGCGCGTCCACAACAATTGCACAGTATGTGTTGCCTCGACTCTTGGGGGAGTTTGGTCAAGAACATCCTCGGGTCCACCCGACTCTGATCAGCGGCAACACGGAACACATTGTAGAGGCCATAGAGAAGCAGAACATCGCACTGGGATTTATCGAAGGCCCGGCACGAAGCCGCGAGGTCAAAACACAGCCATTTCTTGAAGACGAGCTGGTTCTGATTGCGTCCACTGCGCATGAGTGGACTGAGCGAACCTCTGTCAGTTGTTCTGAAATCGCTTCAATTCCGCTGCTCATGCGAGAGCGCGGATCAGGCACGCGGCATGTAATTGAATTGGCGTTGGAGCGGCAACGCGTCAAGCGGAATTCGCTACACATCGTGATGGAGCTTGATTCGACTGAAGCCATCAAATCCGCCGTGGAAGCTGGACTAGGGGTTGGATTCGTCTCGCGCTGGGCAATAGCTAAGGATATGAGGCTCGGGAACAGCTTCAAGATTGTCGAGGTCGAAGGATTGAGTATCAAGCGCGAGTTTCTTGTCGCATACGCATCCGGTCCCGAGCCGCAGGGTCTAGTGATTGAATTCCACAGATTTGTCACAGCACGGGCAGGCCCGCTGAGGTTTCAGTCAGACCCAGGCGATCATAACAGCCATAAGTTTCGCAAATAGGGCATGAGCACTTCTGCTTGGACGCGATCGCGCACTTCGCGAATACTTGTACCATGTCCAAGATGAGCATGGTTGGCAAAGTAATCATTGCGGGAGTGATTGCATTTACGATACTGCAGCTATTTCGGCCCAGTATCCCAGCCAAGCCAGCGACTGCCGAGTTGCAGGCCCCGCCTGAGGTTCGGCACATTCTCGAAAAGGACTGTTACAGCTGCCACTCGGATCAGCGGCGGCTGTCGTGGTTTGACCAGATCGTGCCCGGCTACTGGCTTGTGCGGCACGACATTCTTGCCGCGCGTGAGCACCTCAACTTTTCAACGCTGGGCTCCAAGCCCGCCGTCCTGCAGAAGGCGGCGCTCTACGAGGCAGTGAACATGATCCAGCTTGGCGCTATGCCGCTGCCGCAGTTTGTTACGCTGCATCCCGAGTCAAGGGTGACGCCCGGAGAGCTGGCGACGTTGAAGGCGTATCTGGCGCCGTGGGCTCCCGCTCCAGACCTCTCTGGCAAAGCGCCGGAGGCTGTTCCCGCTGAGGCTCACGAACCAATCTCTCTGGCGACGGTACAGCTGGAGTTTAACGGATTTCCCTTCGATCCTAATTTCAAGGCCTGGAAACTAATCAGTACGACGGACCGCGGCGACAATAATACCTTTCGTTTCGTCCTCGGAAATGACGTGGCAGTGAAGGCAGCGAATTCGGGCAACATCTCGCCTTGGCCGGACGGAACTCGGTTTGCCAAGGTTGCCTGGCTGCAGGAGCCCGGCCCTGATGGACTGTTGCTCCCCGGCAAGTTCTGGCAGGTCGAATTTATGGAGAAGGATGCCAAGCGCTATAAGGACACTGAAGGATGGGGCTGGGGCCGCTGGCGCGGCATTGATCTAAAGCCCTATGGCAAGGATGCGCACTTCGTGAACGAATGCACGGGCTGCCACAAGCCGGTGCGCGGCAACGACTACGTCTACACGTTGCCTTTCACAGAAGCAAAGTCCAACCGTGATGAGGTGGCGAACAACCGGGCTGCCGCATTACCCATGAGTCTCCCCTATCAGCCACTCGGCTGGAGTGCAATCACAATGTACGTTGACCCAAAGAGCCACACAACGGCGACTCTTTACGGCAACGACACAGCCATGCAGGCCGTGCAGGCGCAAGGCGCTGAAATGGGTGCACCAAAGGCGCAGGCGTATTCTGCTGACGCAGTCCTGGCGCTCGTTACATGGGCGCAGCGCGATGACCCGCATTGGTTCGGAGGACGCATTCCCGACAAGCCATTGTCCGTGGAGTTCGTGCAAGTGGCCGCGACCGGACGGGCGAACCTCTATAGGCGCTTTGCAGGACCGGAGTTCCTTGAGGACCACCCCTCGGCAGGCATCGCGGAACAGCGGGCGAATTTCGTGCTGAACCTTTCTCCGGCACAATTGCCGTAGTCCGTTCGCTTATCGCTTCGTTTTTTGCGCGCGCCAATAAGATTTGCAAATAGGGCATGATTACTACTGCTTGGACGCCGACGCGTTCTTCGAGAACACTGATTGAGTGTCCAAGAATCTATTCTTCATCGGTCTGATCATTGCCGCCAGCGGTCTCATCTCTCCCCCGATTGCATTGGCTGGCGGTCTCATATACGGATTCTCTTTCCTTCATCCATTCCATCTCGAAGCGAAAAAACTGTCACAACTCCTCCTTCAGGCATCCGTGGTCGGCCTCGGATTCGGCATGGATCTGCGGCAGGTTATGCGAGCCGGAGGCTCAGGGTTCATCTATACAGCAGGCAGCATCAGCATCGCCTTGCTCCTGGGTTGGGGGCTGGGAAGACTACTGCGCGTAGGGAAACGAATCTCGTATCTCATCTCCGCCGGAACTGCGATCTGTGGTGGCAGCGCTATTGCTGCAATAACCCCAATCACCAATGCAAGTCAGGAGGAAATCGCCGTTTCGCTCGGAACGGTTTTTGTTCTGAACTCAGTTGCCTTGTTGACATTTCCAGAAATCGGGACAGTGCTGCACATGACGCAGACGCAGTTCGGCCTGTGGTCGGCGCTCGCTATTCATGACATAAGTTCGGTCGTCGGCGCGACGGCAAAGTACGGAGCGATGGCTCTTGCCGTAGGCACCACTGTCAAATTGGCCCGGGCTCTGTGGATCGTGCCGCTTTCGATAGGAACTGCAATAGCAAATAAGAGAAAAGCGCGAATCCAATGGCCATGGTTCATTCTCTTCTTCTGCCTGGCCGCAGTCGCCAACACCTACGTTCACATCTTCCAGCCAGCGTATCCGGTGCTGAAACATCTTGGCGTTATCGGCTTGACGGTTACGCTTTACCTGATCGGAACAGGACTCTCCATGAAAACTCTCCGCGAGGTCGGCCTACGCCCGTTCCTTCAGGGAATCCTTCTATGGCTCTTCGTCGCTGTGGGCTCTCTTACACTCATTCGCGGGGATTGGATTCACTTGTAGGCTTCAAATCGGAGCCTTTCTTTGATCCTAAGAGACAGCAGCCGAAGAAAGGGCGCACCTTGGTTTTGTACCGGAATCGCCGATGTCGTGAAGGTTCTCATTTGATGGTGAAGCTTCGCACCTTGAATTGAGCGTGCGCGACGGAACAAGATCATCGAGTGAACCGACGACTTCAATCTGTAAACCGGGTTGACAAGTAACCGGAAAACTGGTCCCCTGCCCTTTCACCAGTTGAGTTCAAAGGTTCCCATTCGCTGCTTTCTTTCCTCCTATTCCCTTTTCCGGTGCTCGCCCCGCACTCTAAATCCCAAAAGTTATAACCGGTTCCCAGAAAGTTATTGGACACGCACCGCGGATCGGGCCTACGTTCACGGCATATCGCGGCAGTTCGAGGCCGCAGGAGGTGCCGATGAACGTCCTGCACACGCCCACCATCCTACATTTGATTGTGCGCGGGCAGTCGATGCGCCGGATTCGTTCCGGCCTCAGCATATTCGCTTTCCTGGTCGTCTTCCCTGCACTTGCCTTCGGACAGTCACCTTTCGACACCGGCTTTACCGCTATGCAAACCCTTTTCACGGGCACGGTTGCCAAGGTTGCCAGCCTGATCGCCATCGTGGTGGGTGGCTACGAGTTCGCGCACGGCGAACCAGGCGCTAAGAAATCGGGTTCGCTCCCCGTTGAGGAGCGCCTCGATCCCCCGCATCCTGTCGAGTCGATACCCGAAGAGCTTGAACGCGCCCCCGATAGTCAGGGAAAGCCGCAGTTTGAGCGCTTGCAACTGACGAGGCGTAGGTGTCGAACCGAACTGCCGGACGTTCGAAAGTAGATCCGGGCTGAGGCCCGCACTTTCGCGATTGAGCCGTGCTGTTATTTCGCGTGGAGCCCCTCGAATTAAGGAAAAAAGGCGCGATAAAACCTCCGTTGTCTGCTCAGTAAGGACTGGATCATACACCTGCACTCACCTCCGTAAAAAGGTTCGTGGGCAAAGTTATTAATCGTATGAATCGGGGAGGGAAGGCTCCGCCGATCTCTGTTGACCGGCGTTATAACAACGTAAACGGCAAACAGTATCATTTCTCCTTTTCACAACATCGTCTTTGGGGGGGACAAATCAAAGACATCGACATTCCTAGCCGGCCTTTTCGATCTCTTCATTGGCCATCGGCAACACCATCTGAACCGGTTGTCTCTCCTGCTGATGCCGCTTCATGAATGTGCGGACGAATTCGCTCACAAGCGCCGAACTGTTGTTCGCCAGAGTAGCCAGATGCGTCTCAAGACGGATTTCTTTATCGACGAGCGGTCTCGAGATAAGCTCGCCGTGGGCGACCCGCGCAGCTCACGTTGGCGAAAGCCATGCAACGGACAAACCATCCTTGACGAACGCGGGAACCTGCTCGGCGTGCATAATGTTGTGAGCGACAATCGGCGTCAGGTGCAGTACATGCGCTCGATGAAGGATCAGATCGTGCAAATGCGGATGGACGTGGCGATTGAAGAAGACCCATGGATACGCCGCCACATCCGCCAGCCCGACAGATTCCTGGGTTGCAAGCTCGTGGCTCTTATGGAAGACAATCATAAAATTACGCACACCCAGCACGGCTGTGGTGATCGACGGCTTCGATGGAGGTGATGTTACTAACGCCACGTCGATCTCATGGTGTTCGAGCTTTCTGAGCAGGTCGCAGGAAAAAGCGGACTCTATCTCGATTGAAAGATTGCGATAAAGACGCAGCTCCACCGTGCGGAGCATTTCAACCAGATGCGGCGGTTGAAATGGTGAGGTCCCGACTCGCAACCTGTTCAGGTGCGCGTGCCTTGCCTGCCAAGCTTCATGAATGCCCCGATGAAAGAGATTCACGCTCTGTTGCGCATACTCGGCGAAGAAGCGTCCGGACTCGGTAATATCCGCGCCGCGATGGTTGACCTGAAAAAGCTTCAGTTGCAATCGCCGTTCGATTACGTGCAGCCGCTTGCTTATAGCCGGTTGCGACATGCCCACACGCTTTGCAGCCTGGGACAGGGTGCGCTCCTCAGAAAGCGCGATGACCAATTCAAGGTCGTGGATCCGAGTTTTGGTAGCCACCAGTCATGCACCTCATCCTGAATTCAGTCGTGTGCATACAAAAACAATCTCAGCTACCGGTCCGCCGAGCGGCGGCATGTCCCCGAATGAGGAAAACGTATCCCAGTTCCTATTGTGTGTCAACCATACATACTCCGAGCTCGTCCAAAATCCCCGGATCACCAAGGTCCTCTCGATCAAAGACAAAACACAATATGGCTCACGCGGGTAAGATGCTCGACAGGTCAAATCTCGAAAAGTTATACCCATCTTCCAAGAAGTTATTGGACAGAACCGCACTACCTGAAGCAGGGTAGCGAAAAGGAACGCGCGGGAATGTCGATTAGAAGTTGCCGAAGTGTCGAATCGGAATGAGTGCCCAATACCAAAGTGAAATTGACGTGAGGTGAAAAATGTCCATCGGCGCGATCAACAAACTTGACTTCCCCAGTAATCAACACGCAAACCGTGCCAGAAGCGATATTCCAGCCATCGAATCTATCGATCGCCCA
>Ga0182030_10005982_pt1 | contig 25747 bp, 23 predicted proteins | sample 812S3MmetaG_FD_121299 | JGI IMG/M metagenome (GOLD analysis project Ga0182030, IMG submission 121299) | Permafrost microbial communities from Stordalen Mire, Sweden - 812S3M metaG (Illumina Assembly) | ecosystem: Environmental > Terrestrial > Soil > Wetlands > Permafrost | place: Sweden...
ACAGCGCTGACCCCGGCCGCATCGGCGGTGCGCAGAACGGTCCCGGCGTTTCCCGGATCCCGCACGTCGACCATGACCACGACGAGTCCATGAGACTTCGGGTTGGCCAGGAGGGGCTCTATGGGGCCATCGAGCATCGGCAGGACCGCCATGACCGGCTGCGGCGTGACCGTATCGGCCACCCGTTCGAGGACGCCCCGAGCCAGGTCAAAGAGACGTGCTCCTGCCGCCAGTGCTCCGTGGCAGGCTTCGTTGGTCGACGCATCATCAGCACCTTCGGGTGCCACATAGACCGATTCAACCGGAATCCCTGCTCGCAATGCCGTCCGAAGGAGCTCCGCCCCCTCGGCGACAAAGACACGCTCGCCCCAACGGGCCGAACGCTTTTGCAGCAGCCCTCGCAACCGGCGAACCCGCCGGTGCGTGAAGGCCAGTGGTTGACTCAGGAAGCGACCTCGGCGACGGGAGCACTCGAGAGTACGTCCTGTGCGGCCTGCACCAACGCACCGAATGCCTCTGCATCAGTCACCGCCAAGTCGGCCAGCACCTTGCGGTCGACCTCAATACCGGCCAAGTGCAGTCCATTGATCAGTCGGCTGTAGCTCATGCCGTGCAACCGAGCGGCTGCGTTGATGCGCTGAATCCACAGCTTGCGAAAGTCTCCCTTGCGGGCCCGGCGGTCCCGGTAGGCGTACTGCATCGAGTGCATGAGCTGCTCATTGGCGGCCCGGTAGGTGCGGCTCTTGTTTCCGTAGTACCCCTTCGCTTGTTCCAGTACGGCGCGGTGGTGCTTGCGCCCATGTACGGATCGCTTGACTCTGGCCATCGGGGGTCCTCCTCTCTTCTCGTCGTGGTATTTCGGTGTGGCAGCTGCAGCTGACTATGCCTAGATGCCAAGCATCCTTCGCACAGCTCGCTCATCGGCCTTCGCAATGTCGGCCTCACGGCCCAATCGGCGGGTCCGCACGCTGCTCTTCTTCTCCAAAATGTGGGAACGGAACGCCTTGCGCCGGCGCAAGCGGCCACTCCCCGTGACCTTGATGCGCTTGGCGGCGCCTTTGTCCGTCTTCATCTTCGGCATTACGTCATCCCTCTTCGGTTGATGCGATCTCTTCACTGACTGCTTCGACTACCGGTTCGCTCCCGGCGTTCTCTGCAGGAACTGGCGACTCGGCGGTGGTCTCCCCTGCCGACTCCGTCGGAGGCTTGTCACCGCGATGCTGGTTCTTTTCCCTCGACGCGGCGGCCTGACGGGCCCTCTTGTCGGGAGCAAGCACCATGATCATGTTTCGGTTGTCGAGCTTTGGCTCGGCCTCAATCTTGGCCACGCCTTCCATCTGCTCGGCAATACGATCCAGAATCCGCTTTCCATGCTCGGGGTGATACACCTCGCGCCCTCGGAACATGATCGTGATCTTGACCTTGTGCCCTGCGTCCAAGAACTTGCCGACTTGTCGGGTCTTGGTGTCGAAGTCCCCGGGACCGATCTTCGGCCGGTACTTCATTTCCTTGATCCCAACGTGAACCGTCTTTCGACGACTTTCCTTGGCCCGCTGGGCCTCGTCGAACTTGAACTTTCCGAAGTCCATGATCCGGCAGACCGGAGGGTTGGCCATAGGAGCGACTTCGACAAGGTCGAGGTCGAGTTCCTTGGCGATGGCCAGGGCCTCGGGTAACGCCTTGATGCCAAGTTGCACACCATCGGGGTCCACGAGTCGGACTTCACGGGCACGGATACGGTCGTTGATCCGGTGCTCAGTTGTGGTTTCAGCGACGATGCGGCATCACGCCTCTCACTCGGGCCCGCGGTCTTTCCGCGAGCCATTCGGTGGAGCGAGGCCGACCAGCGGGCAATGCCCGCGCCGGAGAACCATCGACCTGGCGCACTCTCGTCCAGCATTCGAACGTGTGGCCAGGTGGAGACCCCCGAAGAGGAGGCCCCGCTTCCATGTAGTCAAGATGAATAGAGTACCAGGGTGAGCAGTCTCTGGACACCGTCGGGTGAGCATTTCCCTGAGAAGGAAGATGGCACCCCCCAACCACCCCCCTCGGCCCCTCAGACAGGGATGCCGTCGCCTGAAGAACCTGAGGTCCTCAGTGCCGAAGCTCAGGCCGAAATTGAGGCCATGCGGCAGCAACTGGCCAATTCGCCTGCCGAAGTGGTGGTGGCCAACCATTGCTATGGGCTTTTCGAGTTGGCAGCGGTCTATCTGTCCCAGTCACCCCCAATGTTGTTCCAGGCCCGATTAGCCATTGACGGCCTGGGGTACTTGGTCGATGGCCTCAAGGGACGTCTCGGTGAATCCGAGCCGTCCCTCGCTGAGGCCCTCTCCCAGCTCAGACTGGCTTTTGTCCAACTCGAAGGAGTGGAGCGGGCGGCCGCTGAGAACGCCGCCAGCTCCGATCAAAACTGAATCTGCCGCCTTCGGCTCCCGTTAGTGGTCTAGGGCGGTGAGCGCTCGGGCCTCATAGCGGCCCCGGTGCCTGGGGGAGACCAAGAAGGCGACTTCGGTCCCTACGTCAATGAGGCGAGATCCGTCGGCGATTGCCGTCGCATGGAACTCGAATTCTGAACCGCTGCTATCGGTCACCTTTCCCCAGCCCCGTCGGGCATCGAACGCAGTGATGTGGCCTCGGTGCAAGGGGATCAGTGGGACGGCGTCGACCACGGTCAATGCACGATTTTGGAGAGTGGGATCTCCAATATGTCCGTGGCCCCTTGATCACTCAATGCGGGGATCAGCGTATTGATCCCAGACTTTTCCACCACGGTTTCGAGCGCAAAGCCGGCCCCGCCGGAGAGTTCGGAGATGGTCGGTGCTCGCATCGACGGGAGGACGCCCAAGACGGCCTCGAGCCGATCCGTCGCCACATTGAGCTTGACCAATACCTTGCCTCTTGCTTCCAGCGTTCCCTGCAACAAGGTCAGGATCTGCTCCATGGCGTGCCGCTTGGCCGGATCGGCCGCCGCGGCCGGATTGGCGATGAGTTCGGTCGGCGAAACCAGGAGGGTTTCAATAATCCGCAGCCCGGCGGCCCTCAAGGCACTTCCCGTCTCGGTCATATCGACCACGGCATCGGCAATGTCGGGGATTTTGGCTTCGGTGGCGCCGTACGACATTGAGATCTCAGCCTCAATGCCGTGAGTCGCAAAGACCTTGCGAGTGAGTTCGGGATATTCGGAGCTGACTCTGAGGGTGCCAGGTTGACTGGCCAATTCGGCCAAGGTCGTGACGGGAGAATCTTGGCTGACCGCCAAAACGACGCGCACCGTATTCGAGGTGGCTTTGGCGTAATTCAGCTCGCCCAGCGTGACGACGTCGCTCCCCCGTTCCTCAATCCAATCCCGTCCGGTGATCCCAAAGTCGAAGAGTCCTTGCGAGACATAGATCGGGATCTCCTGAGGCCGAAGTATCCGAACCTCGTCAATGCGAGGGTCAGCGATGGAAGCTCGGTAGTCGACGCCCGACGATCGCGTGATGGCCAAATCGGCGTCGGCGAACAGTTGCGTGGTTGCTTTTTCGAGTGAGCCCTTGGGCAGAACGAGGCGCAGCATGGAGAGAATCTTCGCAGACCAGGACCGGCGGCCGTGCCCTTTGCGGTACTGGGCAATGCCCTACCTCGGCTGGCGTACCTTTTCGATGCTGAGAATTCGCCTCAACTGCACTCGTTCAGTGGGCACTGGGGAGCGGGGAAAGGGGCAGGGCCATCAGTTCAAGCTCAGTCGTCGAGGACTCGACTTCGACAAAGTGTTTGCCCCGGCGTAGGCGCACTCGCCACTCCTCCTGGTCGTATTTCGCTGGTGCAGTGCTCTCCATGAAATCGACCACCACTTGCACGAACCGTCCCGGATCAGTGTGGTGAGGAAAATGACCCGCCTCATCAAAAACCTCAAACTCGCTTCCCGGCATGGCGGCATGGGCCAGGCGGCCATGCCCGAGCGGAATGATGGCGTCGCGCCTTCCCCAAATAATGAGTGTGGGAATTCCTTCAGCCAAGTAGGCGCGATCGAGCATGGTGATGACTTGACCTCGCCAATCCACACCCGATCGCAGCGTCCGCAAGATGGCTTGCCGAGCTGAAGTATTGGGCAGAGCGTCGAACACCGCCAATACTTCTTCGGTATCTCGCCCGAGCGCCGTGTCGAATTTGCAGAGGAGGTCAGCGGCAAAGCGACTGAGAGCCTTGACCGGCGGGAGGCCAAACAAAGGCATCAACAGTTCCGCTCCGGGCACAGTGGCCAGACGAAGGAGGGGACTCACACTTCGCCCCACTCCCCCGCTGCCCACCAGGACCAGGCGCTCGCAACGCTCGGGAAATTGGTACGCGAACTGGGCTGCCACACCCCCGCCGAGGGAATGACCCACCACAGTGACCCGATCAATTTCGAGCACGCTGAGGAGGTCTCGCATGCCGTTGGCGTAGGCCGCCACCGAATAATCGGCCCGGGGCTTTTCTGATCGACCATGACCCAACAGGTCGGGTGCAATGACCGTGTGCGATTTCGCCAGTTCCTTAAGAACCGGCCGCCAGGAGTCGGAGCTATCGCCTATTCCATGGACCAGGAGAAGTACAGGTCCGGTACCGGCACGTACATAGGCGCGTCGATAGCCATGCACCGTGCAGTACTGCACCGCGAAGGCATCTTCACGTCGTCGACCCGCTTTGAACCGGATCTCTGTGGGGTCGACTGCGCTGTTGCTCGCTGGACCTTCCATACCAATTGTCCGATCGACGGGGCTGACCAGTCTGTATGTCCCTCAGCGTAGGGAGGCGATATATCCGCTTCGTGTCGACGATGTAAACGGCTGATGAATCCGGAGTATCACCCGTTACGACAGAGGTCCCGACTGCAACAGTCGATACATCTCAATGCCCGTCAACGCCGCTTCCCGACCCTTGTTGGTTTCGTCGGGCTCGGATCGCTCAAGGGCCTGATCCAGCGAGTCGGTGGTGAGGACCCCGAAGATGACTGGTACCCCGGTCGTGAGCTGCACCTGTTGAATCCCAGCGGCACACTGACCGGCCACGAAGTCGTAGTGCCCGGTATCGCCTCGCACTACCGCCCCGAAACAGAGAACGAAGTCGACTTTTCCAGCCTTGGCGAATGATCGGGCGACCAGCGGTACTTCGAAGGCTCCGGGTGCCCACGCCACCGTCACGTCACTGCGATCAACTCCGGACTCATCAAGCGCCGCGAGGGCGCCATCGAGCAACCGCATCGTGATCCCGCCGTTGAAGATGGCACAAGCAATCCCGACACGGAGCCCTCGGCCCGTGTGCTCACCTCGCAACGACGCGCCAACTCGAGCAGCCACATCCTCAATGGCGCCTTCGGGCAGAGCCATCAGATCCGAACCAGCCATCAATAATCTCCGCTTTTAAAGGACGTCGTCGAGCCCGTGGAGAATATGCCCCATGCGCTCGCGCTTTGTTCGAAGATACGCAATGTTTTCCGGATTCGGCGATGGCTGCAACGGAACGCGTTCGGTGATATCGAGCCCAAAACCCTCCAGACCGCCATACTTCACCGGGTTGTTCGTCATGAGACGCATCGTCGTGACGCCGAGGTCAACCAACATCTGCGCACCGATGCCATACTCGCGACTGTCCACCGGTAGGCCCTGCTGCAAGTTGGCGTCCACCGTGTCATGACCTTCTTCTTGGAGTTGGTACGCCCTGATCTTGTGTCCAAGGCCGATGCCGCGCCCCTCGTGTCCACGCAGGTAGATCAGGACTCCCCGTCCTTCTTCTTCGATCAGGTTGAGGGAGGCCTGGAGCTGTGGCCCGCAATCACATCGCAACGAACCGAACACGTCGCCGGTCAGACATTCCGAGTGCACCCGGACGAGCACATCTTCGGTGCCGGCCACATCACCCATGACCAGGGCCAAATGCTGCTCGTTATCGAGCACGGATTCGTAGACGTACGCCCGGAACTCGCGGCCTTCGGCCGGGATACGGGCTTCCGACACCAGCCGCACCAACTTCTCATGTTGACGCCGATACCGAATGAGATCCGCAATCGAGATCAGGGGGAGATCGTACTTTTTGGCGAAGCGCTCCAGGTCGGGTAGCCGAGCCATCTCCGACTTGTCTTCGGTGACGATCTCGCAGAGCACACCGGCTGGCGACAGACCAGCAGAGCGACACAGGTCGACGGTGGCCTCGGTATGGCCAGCTCGCTTGAGCACACCACCGGTGCGGTATCGGAGCGGGAAAATGTGGCCAGGTCGGTTCAGATCAGTTGGGCGGGTGCCGGGGTCGATCAGAGCACCGATGGTCGAAGACCGGTCCGTGGCGGAAATGCCGGTGGTGGTGCCGTGACGAAAATCCACGCTGACTGTGAACGCCGTGCGTTGGGCTTCGGTATTCGCGGTCACCATCAAGGGGAGGTCGAGTTCATCGGCTCGTTCGGGCAGAAGGGGCACGCAGATGACGCCCGAGGTGTGCGCCAAGAAGAAGGCAATGTTTTCCGGCGTGGCTGCCTCGGCCGCCATCACCAGGTCGCCTTCGTTCTCCCTGTCCTCATCGTCGACCACCACGGCCATGCCGAGTCGACCAATGGAATCGATCGCTTCTTGCACCGTTGAGAATCCCATTAGGCCGCAACCTCCACTCGAAGATCCTCTCCCAGTCGTTCGACTGAGACCAATTTCCCTCGCCACATATCGTCAATTGTGCCAGCTCCAGCCCCGGCAAAAAGCGGTCGGGCATCATCGCCCCCGAAAAGGGAGGGTGCGATGTAGAACACGTAGCGATCCACCAGCCGTGCCGAGTGGAAGTCGTGGGCCACGCTGGCACCCCCTTCGACCAACAACTGGACGACACCCCGTTGGCCGAGTTCACTGAGCACATCGCCCAGGTCTCCAGAAAGTTCCAGCGCCGGATGCACCTTGGCACCAGCCGGCGCCACGCCCAAGACGACCCGCAAGGGCTGATGGTCCGGAGTCCCTGAACTGAGACGAACGGTGAGTGCCGGGTCATCTGCTCGGACCGTGCCGGCTCCGACCAGGATCGCATCGGACTGCGCGCGGAGACGATGGACGTCCTGGCGAGATGCTTCTCCCGTAATCCATTGGCTGGTGCCGTCCGGTGCAGCCGTCCGGGCGTCGAGAGTGGTGGCCATTTTAAGGATGACCCAGGGTCGGCCCGAGCTACGGTGCTTGAGATATGGAGCCAACTGTTCGGTGACTTCATCCCGCAACACCCCAACCGAGACGTCGATGCCAGCATTCCGCAGCGCGGCAATGCCTCGGCCTGCCACCAATGGGTCCGGATCTTCCACCCCGATCACGACACGAGCGACCCCGGCTGCGACGATGGTGTCAGTACAAGGCGGTGTTCGACCCTCGTGAGCACAAGGTTCCAAAGTGGTGAACAAGGTGGCGCCTTGAGCGTGGATCTCCCCCGCCGCCTGAAGGGCCACAATTTCGGCGTGCGGACCTCCTGGCGGTGTCGTCGCTCCCTCAGTGGTCAAAGCCGAGTCTTGTGCCGAGACGACCACGCAGCCAACCCATGGATTCGGAGTCGTTGTGCCCCGGACTGCATCCCCCAAGGCAAGGGCTCGGCGCATGTGTGCTGCATCACTCGCACTCTCGGTGTCGCCTGAACCATGCATGGATGAATTCCTCAACCGATGTTGGGATGCCAACATCCTCTAGCTCAATATTAGAACACGTTCCAGTTTTTGTCTAGAATCGCAGGTCAAAGACACGGACATTGATGGAATACGCTCGATAGTCGGTCAGCTGGTCCTCAAATCGGCACCGTTGAGTACCAGCCCAATACATCGACCACCACATTGGTGCTGCCGATGTGGTTGTAGATCGAGATGGTGCCGTTCGAGTTGACGGTAGCCACCACCAGGTTGGCTTTGATTTGTCCGGCGACCAGGTTGAGGTCTGAGACGGTGGGTTGGGTTGGTCCAGGGAACACGGTCAGGTAGGTCGGGGCGGTTGGACCAACCGCGGTCAGGTTCACAACTACTGCTTGAGCTCCTGTAGCTGGAACCCCGGCATAGCCAGCTACGTGGACGGTGAGGATGCCTCCAGTCGTGATGGTCTGTCCCCCGCACTGGGTATTGGGACTGACCAGGTTGGAGGGATTGCCCGCTCTGGTGTCGCAGATGCGCACCGGAGCCCCTTCGGAGGTGAACTGGGTCCCGCTCACGGCACCGCCGGCGGTGTAATAGCCCGACACGTCAACGATGATGTCGACTGGAGAAGAGCTGTAGATCGAGATCTCACCGGGGTTGTTGGGGCCAGTGCTCGACGACAGCGGCACGATGACCCGGTTGGGCACCACCCGACCGGCGGTGAAGTTGACGTTGGAGACGACAGGACGGGTGGAGTCTTCGGGATAGACAGTCAAGTAGCCGCTTTGGGTCGGATTGACCGCCGTCACGTTGAACACGGCCGCGGTAGCGCCCGCCGGGATGGGCAAGGTGCCACCGGCCACATCAACCGTGATGACACCCGCGGCCCGCAAGGTGGTGCCGACATTGTTCATCCCGTTGCACTGATTGTCCGGGTTGGAAAGATTCGAGGGATTCCCGGCCCGGGTGTCACAGATCCGAGTCGGAGAAGCCAAGGGTACATAGAGTCCCGCTCCATCAAGTGAGGTTGGCGACACGAAACCCTCGACATCGACCACCAAGTTGGTGGCCTGAGAGGAATAGAACGACACATCGCCACTGGTGCCGGTGCCCACTTCCACCAAATTCGGCACCACCGCTCCGGCCACATAGTTGATGTTGGAGGAAAGGGGCGCAGGCGAACCGGTAGGAAAGGCGGTCAGATACCCCGATGCCGACGGACCGACCACGGTGACGTTGAGGACCACAGCGGTGGCATTGGCCGGAACCCCGAAGAAACTGGCGACGGTGATGTTCATGGTGCCTCCAGCCGATAGAGGGCTCCCCAAATTGACCGGCCCGTTGCACTGGGCAGCCTGTTCGCTCAAGCCCGAAGGGTTACTTGGTCTCGTGTCACAGATCCGCTGCGGAGGCAACGGGGAGTACGGACCGGCAACCCCGGGAGAAACCACAATCGAATAGGACTGGGTGGCCTTCCAACCCGGATAGGTGTCGTCGGAGGCCTCAACAGTGAAGTTCGAAGTCTCCGCCGACGCGGTGGTCCCCGAGATCACCCCATCCGATGAAAGGGACAGGCCAGCCGGCAAGGCACCTGATGAGATGCTCCAGCTGTATGGCGCGGTGCCGCCAGAGGCGGCCAAGGTCGTCGATGGATAAACGGACCCCACCGCCGAAATGCCCGGAATTGTTGCCGTGGTGATCGACACCGGGACCGTAATTCGGCCGATGGAACTCCCGACCGCGCCAACCGCATTGTTCGTGAACCACAGAGCGCCGTCGGGTCCAGCCACGATGCCGTCAGGGTTTTCTATGGTGTTGTCGAACACATTCGAGACGACCCCCAACGTGGTGATGCGTCCAATCGTGTTGTTGCCTCCGTTCGTAAACCAGAGGGCGTTGTCGGGTCCCGCCGCGATACCAGTCGGACCCGAAATCCCGTTGCCCGAGAAAGTGCTGAAGGTGCCGGATGTCGTGATACGGCCGATGGTGGAAAGCGATTTATTGGTAAACCACAGTGCCCCGTCGGGACCTGCTGTTATGCCAAACGGAGAGATTCTCCCGGTGTCGCTGTAGGTCGTGACCGCTCCCGCCGTCGTAATGCGACCTATCGAGCTGTCGCCCCAATTGGTGAACCACAATGCGTTGTCAGGTCCGGTAACGATATCCATCGGCTCTTGGATGGTGGGGTCCGTGAAGTTTGTCACCGCACCAGCAGTGGTGATGCGCCCAATGGAATTATTGCCTGCATTGGTAAACCACAGTGCCCCGTCGGGACCTGTCGTAATTCCTTCCGGCTCATCAATAGTCACGCTCGTGAAGTCGGAGGCAACGCCGGCAGTAGTGATGCGCCCAATCGAGTTTCCCGCGCTGGTGAACCACAGGGCATGATCGGGTCCAACGGTGATGTCGACCGGATTGGCAACGTTGGCTCCGGTGTAGTTGTTGGTCACGACCCCTGCTGTCGTCATACGCACGATCGAACCGGCACCACTCACCCCACCTCTGGTGTTGGCAATCCACAGAGCACCGTCGGGACCAGACGTGATGCCTTCGGGACTAAAAATACTTGGGTCAGTGAAGACATTGACCGGTCCCGAAGCATCTGAGGTTTCAAAAAATCCCAAATAACTTCCATTCGCATCTTCGTATGCCCCGCTACTGGCGCAGGCGCCGATGTTGGTGCATGTGATGTCATCCAGAGACGACTGCGTATTGGAGTTTGCGTCGGGCGGAAGCGCGGCCAACGACGGGGACCAAGTTCCGCTGGCAAGACGCACTTCAGTGAAGGACTGCAGGTTGTCGTTGGCGTCGAAATAGAAACCGGTGGCAATGCAGGATCCCCCGGCCGGGCACGACACTGCCACCAATCCGCCAACCGTTGGGGCGACAATTGAATTGAGGTAGGCGCTGCTCGGCATGGGGGGTTGGGAGACCGACCAACTACCGCCCGTCAACGTTTCGACGAAGCTGACCGCATTGTCGGATTGGTTGAGATAACTCCCTACGGCAACACACACGCCGACCGACGCGCACGACACACCATTGAGCTCGAAGAATTCTGCACTAGGTGGATTTGTGATGGCATCGGAAGGAAATGGCGGAATCGAAGAACTCCATGTTCCTGACGACAGAGTCTCAATCAAGGGCAGCGTGTTTTGTGCTGCGACATTGCCGTAGATCCCGACTGCGATGCAAGTACCCGAGGCGGGACAACTGACCGACGACAATTGGGCCGTATCTCCCTGGGTCGGAAGGGACGGCTCACGGGGGGTCCAGGTAGCCGACGACAGTGTCTCGATCAGTGCTTGAGAATTTTCATTCGTGTCGAGATATGTCCCAACTGCCACGCAGGACGTCGCACTTGTACACGAAATGCTGCCAAGAGAAGCTGTTGCGTTGCTGTTTGAATTGATCGGCAGCGTGACTTCCGTCGGTGTCCACACGCCAGAAGACAACGTGTCAACCAATGGCTGGAGATTGCCGCCCGAGTCGGTATAGAACCCGACAGCGACGCACGAACTCACCGACGAGCAATACACTGCGTCTAAACCATCATCGGGAGTTGGATTGGCATTTCCGGGCCTTGATGGCGTGATGGCCGACCAAAGTCCAGACGTCTGGGTCACGATGACCGCTTGGAGATCTTGGTTGAGGTTGAGATAGTCCCCAACGGCCACGCATGTCCCTTGGGCGGGGCACACGGTCTGACCGAGGACCTCTTGGGGGTTGGCGGCGGCATTCGCCGGTGACGGCGCAGGCGTCCCGGTAAAGATCGGAACTGCTGAGGCGGAAGCGCTGGGACTCTGCGACACGGTGGCCGCCATGAAACAGACGGCAATTAACGACGTGGCCGCCAACGTGCTGACGAATCGACTCCTGAGCGCTTGCCATCCAGATGTGGCTTTTCGCACGTTCTGCACCCGCATCCCCCGTTCCAAGCCACGCCATTCGGGAACTACCCAAACGTGGGCTTCTTGGTTTACACCCCGACCGCTCCCAATGGAAGGAATGTTCCAGAAATCACCTCAGAACTTGCTGATCCCCTGCCATTAGGGAGGCGGCGGCGAATACCAGCCCAACACATCAACCACCACGTTGATCACTCCCGAATGGTTGTAAATGCTGATCGTGCCATTCGCATTGAGAGTGGCCACGGCCAGATTGGCCCGCACCTGACCGGTAGGAGGATTGAGATCAGAAACCACTGGCTGGGAGGGACCTGGGAAGACAGTGAGGAACGTGTTTCCACTGGGGTCGACGCCAGTGAGGTTCACCACGACTGCCGACGCGTTCGCGGGCACTCCAGCCAATCCAACCACCTGAACTTGGTGAGCTCCCCCCGGTCCAAGACTTCGACCGGCGCACTGGGAGTACAGCCCATTCAGATTGGAGGGGTTCCCGCTACGGGTGTCGCAGATCCGTACCGGAGTGGCCTCAGCGTTGAACTGCGCTCCCGTACCACCGGACGAGCTGAAGGATCCTGAGAGGTCGACCACCACATCAGCCGGAGCTGAACTGAACACTTCGACGAAGCCACTGCTTGAAAGCGGCACAATGACACGATTGGTCGTGGTGAGGCCGGCCGTGAAATTCAGATTGGATGCGACAGGTTGACTGGCCCCCTCGGGATAAACGGTCAGGAACCCTCCGGACGTCGGATTCACCACCGTCACGTTGAGTACGGCGGCCGAAGCCGCACTCGGAATCACACTGTCGTCGGCGACTTGCACAGGGATCGAGCCGAACGCATGGAGTGTTTCGCCCGCGTTGCCGCCATCGCACTGGTTCACGGGAGCCGAATCCAGATTCGAAGGGTTTCCAGGCCTGGTGTCGCAGATCCTGGTTGGCGTCGTCAGCGGCGTGTACAAACCGGCTCCCGCACCTCCAAGTGGTGTGGCTGATGTATAGCCCTCGACGTCGACGACAATGTCAGTTTGCCGTGACGCATAGAAAGACACGTCGCCATTTACGCCGACTCCAATCTCAACCAAGTTAGGAACAACTTCCCCTGTCACGTAGTTCACATCAGACGTTCCGGGCTCTGTTGATCCGTCCGGGAAAACCGTAAGAAAGCCAGAACCCGTTGGATCGACCACGGTCACATTGAGAACCACCGATGTGGCGGTCGAGGGCACGGTGAAATTGCCAGCCACATTGACGTCCTTTGTCGCGCCCGCGGCAATGGTGCCGCCGACGTTTCCGGCCCCGTTGCACTGGGTGGCGGCACCAATCAGGCCGGACGGATTGCTGGCCCTGGTGTCACAGATTCGAACGGGGGTGATGGCGCTGTAGGGCCCAGCCGACACCAGGATCGACGTCGTCCCGGTAGAGGGAGCAAAGTCAGACTCACCGACACCCTCAGAATATGTGGCCGACACCGTGACAGTTCCGGCCGGAGCCAGAGTCGAGATGCACTGGGCAACTCCCGACGAGAGAGCCACATTGCTACACAACACGGTCGATCCCGCGGCGAAGGTCACTCCCCCAGTTGGAGGACCGTCGGATGCGGCGACGGTGGCTGTGTAGGTCACCGAGTCACCAAAATCCGTCACTGTTGAACTGGCCGAAACCGAGGTGGTCGTTCCGGCTCCAAAGATGTTCACCGACAAGGTGGCGGTCAACACGACCCCGTGGGCTCCAGTGACCTTGAAGGTGACGCTCTGTCCTCCGGCTGTCTCGGGAGTTCCAGTAATGGCACCCGTCGCTGCATTGAGTAGCAATCCACTCGGCAATTTTCCAGATGTGACGGACCACGAATCGGGAGCAGGCACTCCAGTGGCCTCAAGTGTTTGCGAATAGGGAGTTCCAATCACTCCTGGCGCCAACGAAGTAGTAGTGATGGCCTCGTAGGTAAACGATGCCACCGTTGAACCTTGGCCCAACGCGGTGCTGATGCCACTCACAGACACCGTCCCACTGCCGGGAGGGATGGTGACCGTCGCTTGTGTGCTGGTGGCGGAATTGACCGTGGCTGGAATGTCGCCAAAGTCAATGGTGGCATTTTCCAATCCCGTGCCGGTAATGGTGACTTCTTGACCACTCAATCCCTCTCCCACAGACGTCACTTCGGGACAGGTGAGACCTTGGGCAATGGGAGAGCCGATGCCGGTGGCCAGGTCGTAGCCGGTTCCGGTGGCGTACGTGCCGTGATGAGAACCAGTCAGATCGTTGTCGCCTTGGCCTGGCCCAATGTCGTTGAAGGCACTGCCATAGGAACCTTCGTCATAGAGCGCATACAGCGCCGGGTTGAAGAGTCCCGTTGAACTAGCGCAGCTGTCGTTTTTGTCGGCGTTGAGACCGGCCCAAAACGGAGCGGCAAAGCTGGTTCCCTTCGCCAATCCCCAGCCTCCGTCATAAAACACCATGTAGGTCCCGGCGTTGGCTGACACGTCAGGCACTTCGCGACATTCATTGCTGCATGATTTGGCGATCGGCACAGCATCTGGCTGGTAGGTCGGTCTCGCTTCGTAGTCGGAGACGCCACCTCCGCCGGCTCCATACGATTCTTGGTCGGCACATGAAAGGACCTCATCGCCCCGACAGTCATTCCATACCGTTTCGCTGGGTGGATCAGTGGCGGGGGCGGCCAGCGATGTACCTCCGACGGCGGTGACCAGGGGGTCAGACCCGGGATAGTCAACCGACAGGGACGTGGTTCCAAAGAATGGATAACAATCCTCGGATCCAGAGTCACCAGTAGCCGCAAAGATGGACTGTCCCTGCGTGGCCGCTTGCTCGAAGAGCGAGCCGTAGGTGCCCAGTCCACCTTGGGATGCCGAAATCGCCACCGCTTCGCATTCGCCCCAACTCGTCGACACTGTCTGCACCGCATCGGCCGACACGATGGTGTTCCAGACGTCATAAGCCCCCTGATTTGAGTTCGGCCCTTCATACGAAATGATTGACGCTTTGGGAGCCTGGGTTGCTATCTGTTCAATATCGAGGTCAGCCTCGCCCGTGCCGTTGCTCGGCGCTCCGGCCCCGCCGTCTACCGGGTCCGTCGCCACTTCGTTGGTCAAGCCAAAGCAGTTCAGGTATTTCGATACGTCAGAGGCTGAGTGAGGTGCCAGCTCATATACGCCAACCAACTCACCGTGACCATTATCGCCTTCATTGGTCAGTCCGCCGATTCCGTAAGCCGCACCCACTTGATCCATGGTCAAGTACTCACCGCCGTCAGTCTCATTGGTGGCGCCGCCGCAGGGGGACAGTCCGTCCGCCTGCGGCTGAGACGAACCGATACTTTTTGGCTTGATTATCGGACCGGCCGACAATTCCTCCGGCTGAAATTTGATCAGCGTGTTGAGTCCCAGGATGGACTGAACTTGACCCCCGGCCAGACTCTCGGGCACCAGCGGCGTATCGCTCGCCACGTAACCCACATTGCCCAGCCGGGAGCGAAACCTCTTAAAAGAAATGCCGAGAGCAGCCGAGACCGTGCGGGCTGGAGCAGAAAAGTGAACGGCGAAGCCCGAAAAGGAGACGTCGTTCACTCCCCTGCCGTGTAGCCATGACTCCACCGAGGCCACTTGGCTCGGCAATGGTCCGAACTGCGCGTCGAACTGCCCCTTGCCGAGCCACTGGTGATATTGCGACGAAGACGGGTCGTACAGGTTGGCCAGAAGGGTCTTGAGACCAGCGCCATTGGACGGAGGGAGGACAACGCTCAGACTGAGCGATTGGGTACCGGGCAACGCTCCGAGATCCGTCGATCCATTGGGCACCGCAAGCGAGGCGAGCTGGTGTGGTCGCACGAGTGAATTGCTCGGAGCTGCCGTACCAGCCGCAGCCGCCGCCGTAGGCAGACCCACGACGAACCCAGCAACCGCCAGCATGGCGAGACCCCGCCGAGCCCAGTTTGCCCTCACTGATTCGCCCGCCTGCACCACTCTCCCAGTCAGCTCAACTAAACCGTGAGCACACCGAAATGGTAGATCGGGCCTCGCCGCGTTCCCCGTCAGGCCCGTAAAACAACCATTTGGGGTGCATGGTCATCCGTCAGCCCTCTTCGAGGATGCCGATGAGCCCGGTGATGTCGTTAATGAGCGCCGTGTGCGGAACGGGAGTCAACGTGGCTCGGTCATGTGCGCCGCTCAAGACTCCGATCACCGCTCCGGCCCCGGCCGCGGTCCCAGAAGCCAAATCGCTCACCGTGTCCCCCACCACCGCCACCGACGCTGGATCCGTCACGCCGAGACGCTGCATGGCCCCGAAGATCATGTCGGGCTCCGGTCGACCCCGCCCACAGTCCACTGGCGACAGCGCCAGGTCAATATGGGTCTCCCATTCCAGTGAACGAATCAATGCGTCACGAGTGGATGGGGCAAAGCCAGTGGTGAGGGCCACCTTGACACCGCGCTGTCGCAGCTCATCCATGACCCCGAGTGATCCTGGCAGTGGCTCCACTCGACCCTCGGCCACCAAATGCTCATAGGTGCGAGCGAACTCGGCCGTGGCGGCTGAGGCGTCCTCCGGATTGAGCAGGCCGGCGAAGACGTCTGATTTCGATTGGCCCATGGTGGCCAAGACGAATCGCCGCGCGTCGCTGAATCGCTCACTTTCCAGATCGACTCCGGCCGAGAGCAACGCCACCGTGAACGCTTCGTCGACCACTCCGTCGTCTCGGACTGTGGTGCCGGCCATATCGAGACAGGCCAACGAGAAGCGACCGATCACGTCAGGCGATCCCTGCGGTCGTCAAGGTATCGGCGGCAATGGCGGGAGCGCACGTCATGCCGCGTCCACCCGGTCCGGTCACCATCCACACGCCGGGCGCTAGTTCGTGCCGGGCACACACACCCCCATCCACACATTGGGAATACACGCCCTCCCATCGGCGAGTCACCGGAGGCACCGCCTGTCCCAATACATCAGCAGCTTTACGCAGAAGTTCGTCGGTTGGATCTTCGACCAATGCAAAATCGAACGGTTCTTCGTGCGCGTGTGTGTCTCCGATCGTCAAACCGCCGTCGAGCCGTTGCACCAGGAGGAGTTGCATTTGATGGGCCTCGGCGACCGGGGTCTGCCGACCCAAGGGTTGGCGATCCACCACTTCATACGCCGGGTAATACCTGAGCGAATCTGCATCGGCCACAGACGTCGTGAGCTGATGCCCGAATGGCGCCGTCTCAAACATCTGCAACCGGACGCGCCGCAAGTTTGATCCGAATTCGCTTGCGCCGGGAAGGTGGTCGAAGGCGGCTCCAGTGGCGACAATGACAATGTCCGCGTCCCATCGCCGCCCCGAAGTGTCACGCACCCCCTGTTCTTCGACGGCCACGATGCGGCATTTGGGATAAAGCGCGTAGCCGGGCGTCGATTTGAGATACCCACGCAAGGCCGCCAAGGCGAGTCGAGGCTCGACCACCGCATCATCGGCACAGTGCAGTCCGCCGGTAACCTCGCCGCGCACAGCCGGATTGAGCTCGGCCATCTGCTCGGGTTCGAGAAAGACGGTTGAGCGTTTGGCGGCGTCGGGATGCTGAGCAAATGACTCCATGACCTTTCGCTCCCCTTCGGTGAGAGCAACCGTCAGGGATCCGTTGGCCCGAAAGCCAATACCGGGGGCACGAGGGGAGATCTCCTGCCAACGTCGGAGGGACCGCAGAGCCACTTCGAGTTCAGTTCCCGAGCGGCGACCACTCACCCACAAGAGACCGAAGTTCCGTACCGATGCACCCATCGGATCCACATCAGCCTCAAGGTGCGCGACCGAGTAACCGGCGCGCCTGAGCTCGATGGCATGCCAAGTACCGAGAATCCCGCCTCCTACGACGACAGCTCGCTTCACCGGTGTGGGTTCATTGGAGGTCGCTCAGGTTGGGAGTCACCGATTCACTCAATCGAAGAGCGGATCGACTCCCGGATTTCGTCGGCTGACTCCCATGGGCGCTCGTGCCCGAAGATGGCACTGCCGGCCACGAACACGTTGGCCCCGGCGATAGCGGCCAGCGGGGCGGTGGTCGCATCAATGCCACCGTCCACTTCGATGTCGACGCCCCATGAGCCAGCGCGGACAGCCGAACGAACCTGGCGAACCTTGTCCAAGACGTCGGCCATGAAGCTCTGGCCGCCGAACCCGGGAAACACGGTCATGCACAAGACCAGATCGACGGCGCTCAAGTAAGGCTCGACGGCGTCGAAAGGCGTGTCCGGATTCAACGCCAATCCGACACGTAGCTCAAGATCACGCATCTGGGCAATCAAGTCTTCGGTGTGTCCCACCTCGACGTGCACCGTGCATCCGTCTGCACCGGCTTCGGCGAAGTCGCTCAGGTATTTGCCCGGATCGGTCATCATGAGGTGGCAATCGAAAAACAATGGGGTGTGCCGTCGCAGTGACGCCACTACCGGCGGGCCCAAAGAGAGATTCGGCACAAAGTGCCCGTCCATCACGTCCACGTGCAGCCAATCGGCCGATGCCGCCACTTCACCGACTTGCTCGGCCAGTGCGCCGAAGTCTGCGGCCAGAACTGAGGGGGCAATCCGGATCATGCCGGGGGTTCCGGCGTCACGCAAGGTGGAAGAAGCAGAATCAGCCATCGACGACACTCAGTCGAAACGGGCCCAGCACAAAATGCGCCGGAATCCGTAGAAGTAGGGCTCGCGCTCGCCGAGTTCCTCCAACAAGCATTCACGGTATCGATCGACGAAGGCCTCGAACAGTTCTGGAGTGAGTCGGCTGCGATAGGCCGTCAGCAACGACCCCATGACCCATTCGACGACCTCTTCGGTGGAAGAAAGTTCATGTCCGTATACTTCCATTCGCACGACTTGATCTTTTGCTCCCAGCTCATAGAGCAAGTCGGCGTAGACCTCTGGGGAGAGCACGAATCTCCCTCGGTCCTCTGGAATATCTCCGTCCAACGCATCAATGAAGGGCGCTTCCAGCGCGACTTGACGAGCAATGAGGTGCGACGGGTGCCGGAAGTTCGCCGGCACCTGAAACGCCAACTGCCCACCCGCCTTCAATGCGGTGCGCATGCGGGCCAAGAGATTGAGATGATCGTCGATCCACTGCAACGACGCGTTGGCGAAAACCAAATCCAAATCCTCACCCAGCCAGGTGGCGATGTCACCCGAGGCAAAGGAGAGCCCCCGCACGTTCGAGTAATCGGCGTTCGCTCGTGCCAACATGGCTTCGGAGGAATCGACCCCGACGGTGGACGCCGCCTGGAGCTGCTCATGCAACACCACGGTCAAATCACCGGTCCCACACCCGAGATCGACCACTCGCCCATTGGGGACGGGTTCGCACAGATCAATAAGGTCGTCGAACGGCTCGCGCCGCTCGGAACGAAACCGGTGGTACTGATCGGGGTTCCACCCGTCGAGAGGGGTCACGGTCACTGGACTCATGTTTAGTCGCTGCCGAGATGCTCACTTTCCCGCGGGTGCACGCCTCGCAACCATTCAGTCGCCGACATGGGCTTTCGGCTCTCAGGCTGGACCTCGAGGAGGAGGACACTGCCTTGCCCCGTGGACACCGAAGCCCCACGCAGTGTCCCGGGTGGGTCACCTCGGTCGACGTCAACCTGCTCTTCGACTTTGAGCACCCTGAGTCGCTTACCCTGATAGGTCGTCCACGCTCGGCCCAGGCGAACGATGCGATGCACCTGTGCAGCGGAGGCATCCCAGTCCAGGTGGAGATCTTCAGGACCGAGTTTGGCCGCCGTAGTTGGTGCACCGTGTTGCTCTTCGGGTACGGGGAGTCCGTCGACCCCATCGGCGAGCACCTCGACCAACAGCTCGCAACCGACACCTACCAGTTGCTCTCGCAGTGCAGTGAGTTCGACTTCGTTGTCCAAGGCAATTACTCGGCGGGCATAGACCGCCCCTGTGTCGAGTCCCTCTTCCACCTTCATGACGCACACACCAGTCTCGTGATCTCCGGCCAGAATCGCTCGCTCAACCGGTGCGGCACCGCGCCAGCGGGGAAGGAGTGAGAAATGCAGATTGAGCATGGGCACGCGGTCGAGGACGCTGGTCGGAATGATCCGTCCGTAAGCAACCACTATGGCCAGCTCGACGTCGGCCGCCACCACGTCTTCCATGGCATGAGATACGGGAATTCCCAGTTCGGTCGCGGCAACTTTCACCGGGCTGGACGTGACGCCACTCCCTCGGCCTCGGCGACGATCCGGTCGGGTAATGCACAACATCACGTCATGTCCGGCCGCCACGAGGGCACGTAGCGGAGCGACCGCCGCCTCTGGGGTACCTAAGTAGGCGAGTCGAGCCACTTACTCACCGTAGGGCATGGACATCCGTGAGAAGCCCGAACGCGAAGTTCAGCGAGAAAAGAGATCCGAAAGTCCGTCAGGATCGCCTTCGGGCATGAGCAGTGTCCGGCTTCGGAGAATCTTCAACGCTTGCTTGCGCTGGTCCTCATCGAGGCGCTCCACCAACAAGATCCCGTCCAGATGATCGAGTTCGTGCTGGAACACCCGACCTTCCAATTCGGATCCTTCAATGGAAACCTCGTTGCCGTCGAGATCAAGACCAATCAGATGCACTGCGTTGGGCCTCACAATGTCCCAACTCAGCCCGGGAATCGACAGACACCCTTCGTCATACGTCCATTCGCCTTCGCTCTCGACAATCTGCGGATTGATCACGGCGCGGGCGCCGTCGCCGATGTCGTAGACGAAGATCCGCCGCTGCACGCCGACTTGGTTGGCGGCCAACCCCGTCCCGGGGGCGTCGTACATGGTCTCGATCATCGAGTCGACCAAGCTGGCCACCTGGCCGTCGATGTCCTCGACGTCCCGGGTGCGTTCCTTGAGCACGGGATCTCCGTATTGGCGAATGGTCAAACTGGGCACGGAGCCATTGTATCGGCGCAGCCTGGCCCTTCGGCCTCAGACGGCCGTCGGATCGACCTCAATCCGAAGACCCCGCCCGGGCGGGCGAGGCACCTGAGACAGCACATCGCTGAGCACCACCGAATCTGGCGCCCGCACAAGGTAACCGCCGTCGGGCAGATCGGACAGCGTCACGGCCGCCTCGAGTCCAACGCGCTCGACCTCTGCCGCGAAGGCCTCAGCCTGTGTTCCCGACAGGACGGCCAGTGCGGAATACGGCGGCAGTCCCGAGCTGGCTCGGATGGCGTCCTCATCGGCCAACACGGCGGAAGGGTCTCCGCGTTCGACCGCCACCAACACTGGGTGGGCTGGAGCACGCGTCTGCACCAACACTCTGGCCGAAGTTGGACCCTCCTGACGTGGACCCACCAGTCGAGATGCTCGAACAAGGAGGCTCAGGGTTTCGTCGGTTGAGCTGAACCGAGGGGCCAAGAGATGGAGATCGATGTCGAGAAAGGCCACCGCGGCGGCTCGTCGGACTCGGTGCAACACCGCCTCAGTGCCAATGAGCACTGGTGCCGCCGGGACTTCGGCATCATCAGCACTCCCGGAGACTTCACCCACCTCGGCATGCAACAGCGCGGCGATCTCTTCTCGCAGTCGACTCACACCGGTGCGCAATGTCTTCATCCGAAGTCGACCGCAGGCGGCACAGATCATGGGGCGCTCTTCGCCGCATCGAGGACAGACCAGACCCCCTTCTGACTGGCGGACCGCCGCCGAACAGTTCGTGCATTGGGCCAACTCCCCACAGTGCGAGCAAGCCAACAAGAGGGAGCGACCCTTGCGATTGAACACGCACACCAGTGGCCCCCGACTGGTCATCGAAGCCGGGTCGTCGAGCACCGAGTGCGCCAATCGCACGAACTCTTCCGAGAACAAGCCCGTGCGGGGATCGGCTCCCCGACGGTCAACCACTTCGATAGTGGACCAACCGGCCCGCTCGGCCGAGCCCGAAAGAGCCAGCGTGGTCTTGCCGCTACTGAGTACCACCGAAGGAGAGGGAGAGGTGAGGATGCAGGGAGTACCGGTCCGGCGGGCCCGTTCAACCACCACGTCTACGGCGTTGTAGGTCGGCGAACTCTGTTCCCGAAATGCTTCATCATGGGCATCGAGCACCAGAGCGGCGGCCATGTTCGGCATTGGCCCCCAGGCGGCGGCGCGACTCCCCACCACAATGGGCCAGCCGGCCCGAGCCTCATCCCACTTCGTGGTGGCCATGTAGCCGCGTCGGACCAGACGGGCCGCTAAACGCTCGGCCCAGCCGACGGAAGGCACAAGGACTAACACCGAACCATGTCGCTCAATTGTGTTCCGATCATTGACGACCGTAATAACCGCATCGATGAGATCGGTCGTCGGGGCAAGGCGCATGAGCGCCGGACTGTCGCCACTGAGAGCACGCTGCGTCAGCTCGGCCACTTGGCTCAGTGGTCTGGGTGCATCGCTGATCGTCAGGTGCTCGGGGACTGCCGCCAGGTCTCGCACCATCTGCGGCGGTGAAGCTGTCCTCAGAAAGGCGGCCGCCGGACCGGCCCAGCGCCAGGCGGCCCAATCAACCATGTCGACCACCGAAACTGGCGGTCCCCAGCCTGACCATTGGGCCAAGTCGGCCACGGCAATCCCCGGCGGGGGTTCGACGTTGTCCGCGATAACCCAGCCGCCCACTCGACGACCATGCAAGACCACTCGAACCCGCGTGCCGACCGTGACGCGATGGGGCCACCGTGGGGGCACCGCATAGTCGAAAGGCTTGGACAGGGCCGCCACATCCGTGCGGACCCGGACGAAACGGCGAGGAGCGGCGGTGTCCTCGCTCAGGACCGCACCTGGCGGGTTAGAGGCCGAGGGCTGACCGCAGGTCGTCAACCCGTGGCGTGGCTTCCCAGGTGAATTCCTTCTCGGAGCGCCCGAAGTGGCCGTAGGCCGCCGTCTTCTTGTAGATCGGTCGACGCAAATCAAGGTCTCGAGAGATGGCCGCCGGACGCAGGTCAAAGACGTCACGCACGGCCAGTGAAATCTTCTCTGGGTCCACGGTCTCGGAACCAAAGGTCTCGACCAACAACGACACCGGCTGGGCCACCCCGATGGCGTACGCCACTTGGACTTCGCATCGCTTGGCGGCGCCGGAGGCCACCACGTGCTTGGCCACCCAACGGGCGGCGTAGGCAGCGGATCGGTCGACCTTGGACGGGTCCTTGCCCGAGAAGGCGCCTCCACCGTGGCGAGCCATGCCGCCGTAGGTATCCACAATGATTTTGCGGCCGGTCAAACCTGTGTCGGCGTGAGGGCCGCCGAGTACGAACGTGCCCGTGGGGTTGGCCAGAATGCGCAGACCGTCGGTGTCGAGGTCGGTCGGGAGAAGCGGGTTGATCACGTGTTCGGTCAGATCCGGGAGCAGTTGCTCTTCCAGATCGATCCCGGGGGCGTGTTGGGTGGAGATGAGAACAGTGTCGATACGAACGGGCCGACCGTCTTCGTAGACCACCGAGACCTGCGTCTTGCCGTCGGGGCGCAGATAGGGCACCGCACCGATGCGGCGTACTTGGGCCAAACGCTCGGATAGCCGATGGGCCAACCAGATGGGCAGGGGCATGAGGTCGGGCGTTTCATCACAGGCGTACCCGAACATCATCCCTTGGTCTCCGGCGCCTTGTGCGTTCAACGTGTCCTCGCCACCGCTGCCGGTGCGGAACTCGAAGGCGGCGTCCACACCTTGGGCGATGTCAGGAGACTGCCCATCGAGTGTCACCATCACGCCGCAAGTCGAACCGTTGAAGCCATAGGCATCGTTGTCGTAACCGATTTCGCACACGGTGCTGCGAACAATGGCCGGAATGTCGACGTATTGGGAGGTGGTGACCTCTCCGGCCACGATCACCATGCCGGTGGTCAAGAGCGTCTCGCAGGCCACTCGACTGGCTGGGTCGCCGGTGAGCATGGCATCGAGCACGGCGTCTGAAATTTGATCCGCCATCTTGTCGGGATGTCCTTCGGTTACTGATTCCGAAGTAAACGTCGTTTTCACGTAGAACTCCACTCTTTCTCCTGGTGGGCGATCACACTATCGAGTACTGCATCTGCAACTGCATCTTTGGAGGTCAGAGCTACTTCGGTGCTACTGCCGTCGGCTCCGAGAATGCTGACCGCATTGGTGTCATGGTCGAAACCGACTCCGGGGGCACTGACATCGTTGACGACCAATAGGTCGACCCCTTTGCGGGCCAACTTTCTTCGACCTCGCTCCAACACGTCGTTGGTCTCGGCGGCAAAGCCGACGACCACCTGCCCGGGAGCGCGTCGTGCCACTAGTCCCATGAGAATGTCTGGCGTCGGCTCCAACACCAACTCGGGTAACCCATCTTCCTTGGAAAGCTTGCGCTCGGCGATCTCTTTTGGGCGGAAATCTGCCACGGCGGCCGCCATGACAACCACGTCCGCTCCCAGGCAGGCCTGGGCCATAGCCGCTTCCATGTCGGCGGCCGATTCCACGCTGATCCGAGTCACGGTTGATTCCACAGCTCGAGACACCGGCAAGTCCGACGACGTCACCAACGTCACCTTGGCTCCCCGCCGCGCCGCCGCTTCAGCCAGTGCGTGGCCCTGTTTGCCCGACGACCGATTGGTCAAGAAACGAACCGGATCGATGGACTCGCGAGTGCCACCAGCGCTGACGACGACGTGCCGCCCTTCGAGATCGCCGGGGACGCTGTGAGACGCCCCCACCATGGCGAGGACCCTGGCCACAATGACCGCAGGGTCGGCCAGACGACCCTCGCCGGAGTCGCCGCCGGCCAAGTGCCCCGATTCGGGAGGCACGACCGCCACGCCACGCCGTTCCAGGGTGGCGAGATTTTCTTGCACCGAGGGGTGTTCCCACATTTCGGTGTGCATGGCCGGACAGACCAGGACCGGCGCCCGGGTGGCCAACAAGGTTGCGGTCAACAAGTCGTCGGACAATCCGGCGCGATAGCGGGCCAGGAGGTGAGCGGTGGCAGGCGCCACCACAATGAGATCGGCATTTTGTCCGAGCTTGGTGTGTGGGATTGGTGAATCTTCATCCCACAACGAGCTCTGCACCGGTTCGGAGGCCAAAGCCGAAAACGTCACCTCTCCGATGAAGCGTGTGGCTTCACGGGTGAGTACGGGTACGACGTGCACGCCAGCATCGACCAGTTGACGACAGATCTCCACCGCCTTGTAGGCGGCAATACCACCGCACACACCAAGGACGACCCGAGGCTTTCGCATCTCTGACACCCGCAAGGCTTCGGTCATCGGCGGGATCCGCCGGGTCCCGGGTCGCTTAACTCGCGGTCGGGTCCTCGTCCCCGACCTCAATAACTTCGGTCAAGACCGCTTCTGCATCTTCGAGTCCTTCAGCAGCCAGCGCAGCCTCGGCCAGCGCGGCGGCAAGTGCGGCTTCTTCCTCTGGATCGGGGCGGGTGTAGGTCGCCTTTCCAGCGGCGATCTCCTCGAAGGCGATCGAAACGGGCTTGCCGGAGACTGAGGCCACCTGCGGAGGCACCACCTTGCCCAGGCCTTCGCCCAAGCTGTTGTAGTACGAGTTCACCTGTCGAGCTCGCGACGATCCAAGGGCAACCAGGGTGAATTTCGAGTCCACCTTGTCCAGCAAATCTTCAATTGGTGGATCCATGAGCGTGTTGCGGCCTTGGGCCATCAGGTGTCCTCCGGTTTCGCGGCGCCAACGGCAGCCGTTCGGGTCCGATCAACTATAGCGGCCAGCTCACCGTAGGCCTGACGCAGGTCATCGTTGATGACGATGTCGGTGGCTATCTGGCGCCCACGTTCTGCCTCGTAAAGGCCCTTTTCGACCCTCCGGCGCACCTGGGCGGCGTCATCGCCGCGGGCCTCGAGCCGGGCCGCTTGCACCTCGGTCGAGGGCGGAAGGAGAAGGATGACAGTGGAGTCCGGTCGTTGGGCCAGCACCTGCTCAGCTCCCTGGACGTCAATTTCCAACAGGACATCGGAACCGGGGGGCGGATTGGGAATGGGCGTCCCCATCAAGTTGCCCAAGAATTCTGCCCACTCATAAAAGCCGCCATCGGCGACGGCCTTCTCAAAAGTGGCACGATCGACGAACACGTAGGCATTGCGCTCACGCTCTCCGGGTCGTGGATGGCGCGTGGTCCAACTCCGACTAAGCCAAAGGTGGGGATCGGCCGCAACGAGTTCGGCCGCCAAGGTGCCCTTACCGGCCCCGCCGGGGCCGATGAGCACAAAAATCAGTGGCTCAGCGCGCAGTCTCTTTGAGCAACGCTTCGCG
>Ga0182030_10005984_pt1 | contig 25745 bp, 20 predicted proteins | sample 812S3MmetaG_FD_121299 | JGI IMG/M metagenome (GOLD analysis project Ga0182030, IMG submission 121299) | Permafrost microbial communities from Stordalen Mire, Sweden - 812S3M metaG (Illumina Assembly) | ecosystem: Environmental > Terrestrial > Soil > Wetlands > Permafrost | place: Sweden...
GCCGCGCCGGCCGCGGCCGCCGCGCCGCCTCCGGATGACAAAACCAAGCACTCACACCTTCGCTCCGGCGACGCGGTCTATTAGCCGCCAACCGGCAATGGTGGCCCGCTTCACAAAGGCCGCGGCCGGTTCACGCCCGCCAGTCGTAAATCCAGTTCTGGCGCGCCAGCATGCGCTTTGCCCCCATCGTCCTGATCACGAGGTCGCGCGCCAGCGCCGCCGGCCCGGTGAGGTGATAGATTCGCCCTGCCTGCCGCGCGGCGCGCTGGATCCGCGCCACGCGCGGACGGCGCATCCGCGCGTAGCGCTTGAGCGCGGCCGGAATGCCCAGCGGATTCTCTGAACCGGCCTCGCCAAGGCATTTCGCCAGCACCGCGGCGTCCTCGACGGCCATGGCCGCGCCTTGCGCGGCGAACGGCAGCATGGCGTGGGCGGCGTCCCCCAGCAGCGCGATCGGGCCGTCAACCCATTCGCCACCATCGGGAACCGCGAACAGCGCCCATTTGCGCCATTGATCGACGGCGCCGATCATCATCCGCGCCGGCCCGGGCCATCGCGCCGACGCGAACGCGTTCTTGATTTCGGTGATCTCGCCCGGCGCGCTCCAGCCCGGCCTGTTCCAGGTCCCCGGCAGTACGGCAACGACGTTGATCTGGCGCGCGCCGGAGATCGGATAGGCCACCAGATGCGCCCGCGGTCCCATCCAGAGCTGGACACGGCGCGAGGTATGTTCGCGCGGCAACTGCGTCGCATCGAACGTCCCGCGCCAGGCGATCAGTCCGGAAAATAGCGGCTGGGCTTGCGGAAACAGATGATGCCGCACGCTGGACCAGACGCCGTCGGCGCCGACCAGCGCCAGCGCCAGCTCCTGCTGGCGCGCCGTGCCGCGGCGCTGGACCACGGTCAATCCCTTGGCATGGGCGACGGCGTCTTCGAACTGGCAGCCGAGCCGCAACTCGATATCGGGATTGTCCTCGACCTCGGCTTGCAGCGCCGCCTGCAGGTCGGCGCGATGCATCACCCAATAGGGCGCGCCGGCGGCCGCGGCGGCGGCTTCGCCCAGCGGCAGCCGGGCGATCTCACCGCCGCTGCGCGCGCTCATCAGGCTGATCGCGTCCGGGGTAACGGCACGGGCGGCGAGCCGGGCCTGCAGGCCGAGGCCGATCAGCACCCGGCTGGCATTGGGCGACAGCTGCAGTCCGGCGCCGGCTTCCTCGAGCCGCTCGGTTTTCTCCAGCACCACGACACGGAAACCTTGAGCCGCCAGTGCCAGCGACGCCGTCAATCCTCCGATCCCGGCGCCGGCGATGAAGATCGTGCGTGAAGCGGCCACCCGCCGGTCAGGCGACGTCTTTCAGCACGCATTCGGGCGGCCGGGCCTCGCCGGCGGCGAGGTCGGCGGCATAACGGTACAGGGTCGAACAATAGGGGCAGATGATCTCGTTGTCGTTGCCGAGGTCGAGGAAAACATGGGGGTGATCGAACGGCGGATTGGCGCCCACGCACATGAACTCCTGCGAGCCGATCTCGATCACCGAAACGCCGGCGTCATTGTGAAAGTGTGGAACGACATGATCGGACATATATTCACCCTGGGTAGCAATGGAGCGGTTGCACTCAATGAGACGCGGAACACTGAAATGCCGCGCACCATACTGGCGGGTGCAGTTGATTCCTAGGGGGCCCTGCCGCTCATCTGCCCATGCAAATTCGACACAATCTTGTCGTCCCAGAGAAGCCCTTCTTTCGTCGGGGCCGTTGTGTCTTAAAAGCGGCACACCATTTTGAGGTCAGCGGAAACGTTGGGATTTTCGGGATGAAACGGTTGCAGCTCGGCTTGGCGGTGGCAGGCATGGCGGTCAGCGCGGCGGCCTGCGTCGTGCTGTGGCCGCAGGCGCGGGAGGCCGGCGCGATCCTGGCCGCGCAGGACGATCCGGCCGCTCTTTCCGACCTCCAGCTCAATTCTACTCTGCGGAATAACGCGACGGTCGTTGCGGGGAATATCGAAGCAGCCCTTGGCGCCGACGATGCGGATCTCGCCGCAAGCTTTGTTGATCTGGCCCGGGAAAGGAACATTCCCCTCTCCGGCGAACTGACGCAGCGGGTAAGCGACGCCGTCGCCGAGGAAAATTCATCATCGCATTTTGCAAAACGCTTCGCCAGCGGTCTGGTGACCGGGTCCGCCGACGATGTCGCGAGCCTGTCGGGCACGGTCGCCGGCGATCTGTTCGTGTTCGGCGACGTCAGGGACGTGGTGCGCGAAGGCAAGCACCTTGCCATGGGCGAGGATACCGACCGGCTGGTGCTCGGCCTTGCCGCGGCGGGACTGGCGGTGACGGCGGCGACCTATGTCTCCGTTGGCGGCGCCGCACCGGTGCGCGCCGGTTTGACGCTGGTCAAGGATGCCCGCAAGCTCGGACGGCTGGGCGAGGGGCTGACGCTCTGGGCCGGCCGCTCGGCACGCGACCTGGTTGACACGCCGGTGCTGCAAAACGCGGTGGCATCCGGCTCGGTGTTGCGCCCCCGGGAGAGCCTCACGGCGATCAGGGCGGCGTTTCGCGCCGAGGAGGCTGGCGTCTGGGTCCGGCTCGCCAAGGATGTCGGACGCGTCGGCGAAAGGGCCGGCAGCCGCGGCGCGCTCGATACGCTGGGTCTGGCCGAAGGTCCGAAGGACGTGGCGCGCGCGGCACGGCTCGCGGAGTCCAAGGGCAGCCAGACCCGCGCGATCCTGAAGCTGCTGGGCCGCGGCGCATTGCTGCTGGCGGCTGGTGCGTTCGACCTGACGCTGTGGATATTCGGCGCCCTGCTGGCGCTGTTCGGCTTGCTGGCGTCGATCAAGGCCACCACCGAGCGCCTCACTCTGGCGTGGCTGCTGCGCAAAAAGGCGCGGCGGCTGCGCCGGCAACTGGCGGCCGCGGCGTCGGCGTCTGAGCTGTCGCTGGCGGGCGCCGCTGCCGACCCATGCTGCGGCCAGGTTTGAGCCTTCAATCCAGATCCTCCCCAACCTATGGAATGACCGATGCCGAGTTTTCACAACGGCGCTGTCGAAATTGCCTATCTCGATGAAGGCGAGGGCGCCCCGATCCTGCTGGTGCACGGCTTTGCCTCGACCAAGAGTGTGAACTGGGTGTATCCGACCTGGGTTTCGGAGCTGAGGAGGGCCGGCCGCCGCGTCATCGCGCTGGACAATCGCGGCCACGGCGATTCCGGCAAGCTCTATGATGCCGAGCAATATCATATCGGCACCATGGCCGGCGATGTCACGGCGCTGATGGATCATCTCGGCATCGCGCGCGCCGACATCATGGGCTATTCGCTCGGCGCGCGAATGACGGCCTGGTTGGCGCGGAGCCAGCCGCAGCGGCTGCGTTCGGCCGTGTTCGGCGGCATCGGGATCGGCCTGGTCGAGGGTGGCGGCCCCGGCGAAAACGTGGCGGAAGCGCTGGAGGCAGCCTCGCTCGAGGATGTCACCGATCCGGTGGGACGCACGTTCCGCGCCTTCGCCGACCAGACCCGCTCCGATCGCCGGGCGCTGGCGGCATGCCTGCGCGGCTCGCGGCGCTTGATGACCAGAGACGAAGCCGCCGCCATCACGGTGCCGGTGCTGATCGCGGTGGGGACACTGGACGAAATCGCCGGCTCGGCCGAAGCCCTTGGCAACATTGTTCCCGGCGCAGAGGTGCTCGACATCCCCAACCGCGACCACATGCGGGCAGTCGGCGACAAGGTCTACAAGACCGGCGTGCTGGAGTTTCTGTCACGGCATCCGTGATCAATCGCCTGGCTCTGCGTCGTCGGCAAAGCGCCTGACGCCCGCGATCAGCACCACCAGGGTCGCGATCCACACCATCCGCGCTCCGTAGCGATCATGCGGTCCCGATATCACGCCGCAAACAAAGGCGTTGCCGAGCAAAGCCAGCAAGACCGTTGCGGCGAGCAGCGTGAGATCGTCGGGCCGCCGCCGCCAGATCGCGGTTGCGAGGACGGCAACGACCAGCAGCATCGATGCCAGCGCGACTGGAACGTGAACCCAGTTGAGCGCGGTGAAATTGATGCCCTGATGTTGTTGCCGCGCCGCGCGCATCGGGGTGAGTTGCGCCGGCAGATAGCGCTCGATGATGCCGTAGGTATGCGGAATCCATTGATCGGTGCCTTCGCCGGTTGCGACATCGACCAGCTGCCGCGCGGTGGCGACGATCGCGGCCTCGGCCTGCCAGCCCGGATATTCCGCGAGCGAATGCGTGACGATGAAGCCCATCTCGTCATTGAGGCCCTGAAAGCGGCCGAGCTTGTCGAACATGCTGTGGCCCCACAGGAACCGATCGGCGGTATCGGGCAATTCCTCGCGATACGGGCAGAGTTTCAGTTTCTGCTCCGGACAATGATCCCGCAGATAGCGCGCGACGATGCCATCCTGCAGCATGCGGCCGAACGCGACGCCGTAGCCTCCGGGGGTCCAGGCGAATTGTCCGGACAGTGCGAAATTGGCGGCCAGCAGCATGGCGGCACCGGCGACAACCGTCAGGCTGCCCTGCAGCAATCCCGAAACGGCGATCCGCGCCGCCACCAGGGTTCGCGCGATCCAGCCGACGCAGCAAAGCCCGAGAAGCACGGCCAGCGTCGCGCTGTGGGTGGCCGCGGCGAAGGCGGTAAAACCGAACAGCGAACATTTTTCGACGCCGGAAATCTTGTCGCCGTGCAACACGAGAACGAACAGCGATAGCACCGCCAGACCGGCAAAGATGTCGGTCAGCAGCATGCTGGCGAGCCAGGGCAGCGCCGTGGTCAGGATCAAGCCGATGCTCAACCCTGCGAGTTGCGCTGGCCGCGCAATGCCGAACACCCGCAGCACCAGCTGCAGGATCCACAATGTCGCCAGCGCCTGGATCCCCAGATTGATCCAGAAATTCGAATCCTCACCGAAATGAAGATAAAGACCGAACACCGTAGAACGGCTCGGGACCAGATAACCTTCGTACCACCGCGCCAGGTAGCCGCCGGTGTCGAATTGCAGCAGCGGATAGCCATTCCACAGCGCCGGCGCGATCAACATCAGCGGAATAGCCAGCGCGGCAACCCAGACCCAGGCCGAACTGGTCCGGCGCGCGCTCAAAATCTGCGTATTGATGCTCATTCCCCCCAAATTTCCGGCCAACATGCCCGGATTGAACGGGAAGTGGAAATCCGTCAATAGTCGGACGCCAGGCGGCTTGATTTTGCGAAATTGCCGACCATTTTGAGGCGACGCTTTGGAGCCGCGCGGGCGTCGGGACATCGAAATAAGATGTTTTGTTTCAATGTTTTACGGCGCACTCGGCGCTGCGGCCGAGGTTCGGTTTTGGCCTCGTTGCGGCTTGAGACAGCGGTGGTTTCGTCGTGCTATGTTGATCGACGAGATATCATTCGAACTTGCGAGAGCAGCTCATGGCAAAGCATCAGATCAATCCGCAGGGCGCCAAGGTGGCGGCGCTCGATCCGATCTGGGGTCGCGTCCGCAACGAGGCGGAAGACATCGTTCGCCGCGAGCCGGAGCTTGCTTCCTTTCTCTATTCGACCGTGCTGCATCACGAACGGCTGGAGGATTCGGTGGTGCATCGCATTGCCGAGCGTCTCGACCATTCGGCGCTGTCGGGCGATTTGATCCGCCAGACCTACGACGAAGCCCTGCGTGACGATCCCGATCTTGGCAACGCCTTCCGCGCCGACATGGTGGCGGTATACGACCGCGATCCGGCGACCTCGCGCTTCATCGACCCGCTGCTCTACTTCAAGGGTTTCCATGCCCTGCAGACCCACCGGCTGGCGCACTGGCTCTATCAAAAAGGCCGCAAGGACTTCGCCTATTATCTTCAGAGCCGCGCCTCGGCGGTATTCCAGACCGACATCAACCCCGCGGCCAGGATTGGCCGCGGCATCTTCCTCGATCACGCCACAGGCTTCGTCTGCGGCGAGACCGCTGTGATCGAGGACGATGTTTCGATCCTGCACGGCGTCACGCTCGGCGGCACCGGCAAGGAAAACGAGGATCGCCATCCCAAAATCCGCCATGGCGTATTGATCGGGGCGGGCGCCAAGATTCTCGGCAACATCGAGATCGGACATTGCGCCCGCATCGCCGCCGGCTCCGTGGTGGTCAAGCCGGTGCCCCATAACGTGACCGTGGCCGGGGTTCCGGCCAAGATCGTCGGCGAGGCCGGCTGCGCCGAGCCGTCACGTACCATGGATCAGATGATCAACGCGATCGGACTTTGATTTGCGGGCTGTTTGACTTCCGGGCTGTTTGATTCCAAGTCGCTTGAATCGCGTGTACGATTTCTGCAAGTTGGGCTGGCAGTCCGTGTCGTCTCGTCCTAATACTTCCCGAAACCTCAATCGTATTGGAGACTGCCGTGGACGTTCAGGAAGTAAGGAAACTCGACGCTTATCTCAAGCGTCTGTTCGGCAATCAAAAAATTCGCGTGGTGCCGCGGCCGAAAAAGGACGATTCGGCCGAGGTTTATATTGGCGAGGAATTCATCGGCGTGCTGTTCGTCGACGATGAAGACGACGACCGCTCTTTTCAGTTCCAGATGGCGATCCTCGAGGATGATCTGGTCGAGCAGGGCTAGCAGGTCTGGCGTCCTGCCTGTCGCCGTCCTATCGAACCCCCTGTCATTGCGCGCGGCGCAATGACCGCAGACCGGGATGAGCGCTATCCTCCCGGCCCATGCAATTGCACCGTCAACCGGTCCATCGCATCGGCGACGTCTCGCCATCGGGCGAGCCAGCTCCGTGGAAAGCGAAATGTCAGATCGGCGCCGTCGACGCGGCGCTCGCTCAGGCACATGCCGGGGGTCGAAGCGTCACGCGTGCAGCGCGCGTCGAGGCTCGGCGCGCTCGCAACAAACAGGTCTTCGTTGCTGTAAGGCGTGCCGTCCCGGAATGCGCGCATCGTCAGCCCGTCCTGCGCGGGCCCCGAGGCCGGTTCGAGGTAGCGCGGATAGATGGTGCGCAAACGGCTGTCCGGCGCCAGCGCGCCATGGTGCGCCGATATCGACAGAAAGATCCGGTCGATCGGCTGCATCGCTTGCTCCACGGTATCGGTGCTGTAGCGCTTCGGGGCTTCGGGAGCCTCGAGCGAAGGAAAGGCAAAGCTGAGATCGATGCGTTCCTGCGGTCCGGAGTGGCGCTGGATTTTCATGCGGACCGCCATGGTCGGCACATTGAACAGGGTGGCTCCGATGCTTACCGGCAGCCGCTTCGGGTCGCTGGAAGCGTCCGGTTCCCAGGTCGGCCACAGCAAATACGCCACCAGAGCCATCGCGCCGGCGGCGACCGCGCCCGCCAGCACGAACGCAATCAGGTGGCTGCGGGGCCGCCCGCGAGGGCCGCGTGCGCTGGACTGGGCCGGGAAGAAGAGTGTCATGAACGGAGCATTGTGAGGAACGTCCGGGGACATGGCCCGAAGGACTTGGCCCGAATCACTGCCGAATATGCCATGCGCCGGCGAATTTCCGCACGATTTCATCGTAGTCGGCCTGGCGCGTGCCATCGGCAAGCCGCGGTTCCAGCCGCCGGGCGTTAACCTTTTCTTAAGGATGGTGTGGCGGCGGGCGGCCAATTTTGCGATGCAATGCCGGTTCCCTGTGTAGTGGAAGATCCAGCGATGGCGCCTGATGCGTTGAATTCCCTGTTCTCGCTGTGCATCGGCTTCGCGCTGGCGGGCGCGCTCGCCAGCGGATATCAGGCATTGGTGCAGCGCCCGGCGGGTTTTGGCCTGCTGCAGCAGGGAGTGGCGCCGCAGACCTTCGCCGCCGTGCCGTTTCTGGTGTTCGCCGCGCCCTTCATCATCATGCGCAATACGCTGCGTGGCGCACGGATCGAGCGCCGCCGCTTCGAATTCGTGATGATGGCGACCGTGCTGGCGGGATTCTGGAGCCTGATGTCCGGCACGTTCTTCCTGATGACATTGCGCGCCGCCGGACTGCTGGCCTGAGCGGAACGGCTATGCCAAAGTCTCCGCGAACCGGAGATGAATGAAGCATGGCAATCTATCAACTCGACGGGCAGGCGCCCGAACTCCCCGCCGACGGAAACTATTTCATTGCCGATACCGCCACGGTGATCGGCAAGGTTCGCTTGCACAATTCGGCCAGCGTGTGGTTCGGCGCGGTGCTGCGTGGCGACAACGAGTGGATCGAGATCGGCGAAAACTCCAATGTCCAGGACAACTCGACCTGCCATACCGACCTCGGCTTCCCGCTGACGATCGGAAAGAACTGCACTGTCGGCCACAACGTCATCCTGCACGGCTGCACCATCGAGGACGGCGCGCTGGTCGGCATGGGCGCGATCGTGATGAACGGCGCCAGGATCGGACGCGGCAGCATCGTCGGGGCAGGGTCGGTGATCACCGAAGGCAAGCAGTTTCCCGAACATTCCCTGATCATCGGATCGCCGGCGCGGGTGGTCCGCAGCCTCGATCCCGCGCAGGTCGCGAAGATGGGAAGTGCCGCGAAATTCTACGTCGGCAACGGACCGCGCTTCAAGCAAGGCCTGAAGAAACTCGGCTGAAGGCGCTTCACGGGCCGAGCTCCGTCACGGATTGCCTTCGGACTCGCCGGCCTCGGCTTCGCCGGCGATCTGCTCGTGGCCCGCCGCCCACAGCGAATGTTCTTCGCTGCCGTTTTGATAGGGATTGCCTCCCGCCGGAATGTTCTCGCGCGCGGCGCGCTGGCCCTGTTCGAACGGATCTGGATCGGTGGTCATGACTTTGGTTTCCTTGATCTGCCGGATCTTGCGTGGTTGTTCCCCGGCTTGTTCGAAAGCGCCGCGCTCTTGCGAAGCGCGTCCTTCAGGTCGACGGGGATGCCGTGTTTCCTGAGCATATCGGCGAACGCTTCGTCCGCCAATTCCTGAATGGTCGCCATTCGATCGCGCGCCAGCTGCTTCAGCTTGTCGAAGGTGTCGTCGTCGAAGGCGATCAACTTGCGCATCTGTTGCCTGCTGCCGCGCCGGCGGCGCGCGGGGTTCAAGTGCGCCGGACCAAAATGGTTCCCCGGCCGGTCAAAAGCCGGATCCACGCCGTATTACTACGTGGCCCGGATTTAAGGCCACGGTAGCGTTGCGCGGCCTACCACTCAACAAACCCGTCAGCAAAGAGTCGGACCGTGACAACCCAGATTGCCGAATCCGCGCCGCCGCCCAAAGCCGGGGGGATTCGAGCAATTGCGGCCGATCTCGCCAGCTGGATCCACGACCTGGGCGTCGCCGAGAAGACCTATACCATCGTTGCAGCGCTGGTCGTCGTCACGACGCTTCTTGTCGCCGTGTCGATTCAATCGGTGCGGCTGCAGACCGCCTATCGCCAGCTGCTGGCGACATCGGCCACGGCTGCGATCAACATCGAGCGGGTCAACGGCCTGATCTATGCGATCGTGATGGAGTCGCGCGGCGTTTACATGTCCACCGACCGTGTCAATGCCAAGCTGTTCAGTGACGAACTGCTCAAGCGCAATCGTGAACTTGCGGACGTCGTAGCCCGATGGGAGGCGACCATTCGCTCCGACGATGAGCTGCAGTTTCTTGCCTTCAAGAAGCGCATCACCCAGTTCATCGAGTTCCGCAAGGAGTTGGTTCGGCGTGCGGTTGAGGTCAGTCCGGCGGCCGGGCGCGAGTGGGGCGACAACGACGCCAACCGCGCCCTGCGCAGCGAGCTCAATACCGACCTCGAGACGCTTGCCAGGATTTACGATGACCGCGCCAGCGAGGTCGAGGATCTGGCTGACCAGGGCCGCTACACTTCGTTTTATCTGTTCGCGCTCGGGGTTGGCGCCCTGGGTCTGGCGGCGCTGAACGTCTTGGCGATGAGAAACTACGTCGTCGGGCCGCTATCCGAAATCGCCAAAGCCACCGACTCGATCGCTGCGGGGAATCCCGAACTCGATATTCCGTTCATGACACGCAAGGACGAGATCGGGCGTCTCGCCCATGCGATGCAAAACTTCCGAGAAGCCATGAGCCGAAGCGTGGAGTTGCAGCGAACTGAACTCGCCACGGCGAAGCAGCGTGATGCGGTGATCGGACAGCGCGACGAATTGAGTGACAAGTATCTTGCCACGAAATGGCAATTGGCCGCGGCGATCAACAGCATGCCGCAGGGCATCATCATGCTTGATGCCGCGGCCAACGTCCTTGCGATCAACGACCAGTACCGGAAAATGTACGGGTTGCCCGTCGCCATCAAGGCCGGCTCTTCGCTCCGGGAAATCCTCCAGCACAGGGTCGAGAACGGGCTGTTGGTCGGAAACGTCGCAAAATATCTTGCTGCTATTGTCGCGCGGATGGCCAAGCGGCTGCCGTCGTCCGAGGAAGTCGCGCTCGGCGATGGCCGCGTGATCAGCGTCGGGGAGCGGGCGATGGATGGCGGTGGCTGGGTCGCGATCCATGACGACATCAGCGGGCAACGCCGGAGCCAGCGGATCCTCGAACGCACCGAACGATTTCTGGTGACCGTCGTCGAGAACATTTCCGAAGCCATCATCGCCAAGGATGCGGTCAGTCTGCGTTACGTTTTCGTCAACCGGGCGGCGGAAAAAATGATCGGGATGCCCCGCGCCCGCATCCTGGGCAAGACGGCGCGCGAGCTGCTTCCGGCCGGGAGCGCCGAATTGATCGAGCGCCGCGACCGCCAGCTGATCGCGGAAAACGGCGAACTCGGATCCGTCGTCGATAGCGTGGAAAGTCCCGACGGAAGCCGGCGCACGGTCGCGGTACGCCGGCTTCGGATCGGCGGCCCGGACGGCGAGTCGAACGTGCTTCTGAGCATGATCGAGGACCGGACCGGTGAGGCCGGGCTTGCGGCCGCCGCGCCCTAGACCGGCAAATTCATCCGATGCAGCCAGATCTGCATGGAAGCGGCAGCGCGATACGGTGCGGACAGCTGTCGCAAAATGCCGGCCTGCTCACACAATCGTATTTTGTCGTCTGGCGCGGATCAAGCTAAGTTGGGCGTGACTGGCGTGCCGCCGCTTCCCCGGGAACAACGAGAGTTGCCGTGGTGCCAACGACGATACCGATTTTGGCCCTGGCAGCCTCATTGACGGCTGCAAGCGGGATGGTTGCGCGGGTTCAGGCTGAGCCCGGCGCCGCAACGCCGTCAGCGGCCAAACTCGACCGATTGACCGGATTTTTCGAAAAGGAAGTCACGGCAGGAAGGCTCGCCGGCGCGATCGTGTTGATCCAGCAGCACGGCATGCCGGTCTACTTCAAATGCTTCGGCGTTCGCGACGTCGGCAGCATGCGGCCGATGACGCCGGACACGCTCTTCGCGCTTCATTCGATGACCAAGCCGATCACCAGCCTGGCGGCGATGATGCTGATCGACCAAGGCAAACTGGCGCTGGCCGATCCGCTATCGAAATACATACCGGCATTTGCGGCGGTGAAGGTCGGTGTCGATTCCGAAACAGCGGATGGCCGTCCGGTCCTCGAACTCGTGCCGCCAGACCGGCCCGTGAGCATCGAGGATCTCATGCGGCATACCTCGGGCATCAGCTATGGCTATATTGGCGGCGAACTGATCAGGAACGCCTATTCGCAAGCCCGCCTTTTCGACGGCCGGTTCGACAACACGGTGTTTGCCAACCGCATCGCCGAACTGCCATTGGCCAGACAGCCCGGTACGTTGTGGCGTTACGGCCACTCCACGGATGTGCTCGGGCGCGTCATCGAAATTGTTTCCGGAGCATCGCTGTCTCAATTCATGAAGCAGCACATCTTCGCTCCGCTTGGCATGACCAGCACCGAGTTTGTATTGCACACTCCGGAGGAATGGGCACGGATGGCGGAGCCCTTGCCGGAGGATGCCATCCTGCTTCGCTCGGAAAAACGGCGGCGGGAGCATCCGGAATGGGAATCGGGCGGCGGCGGCCTGGTCTCGACCATCACCGACTATGCCCGATTTGCGCAGATGCTGCTCGACGGCGGAACATCCGGCGGCAGGCAATATCTCAGCCCGACGGCGTTCAGGCAGATGAGCTCCGACCACATCGGACCGGACTCCGGCATCGCGCGGGACTACTTCTATTTTCCAGGCGACGGCTTCGGATTTGGTTACGGTCTTGCGGTTCGCACCGATCCCGGACACGCGCTGCCTCCGCCGCCCGGCTCGATTGGCGAGCTGAAATGGGATAGCGGCAGCGGCACCTACTTCGGGATCGATCCGAAACTGGACATGCTCTACATTCTGATGGAGCAGACGCAAACGCAGCGCGGACGTATCGTGCCGGCCTTCAAGCAGCTGGTGTATGACGCGTTCGAACCCTAGCCCCTGCGTAGCCGCGGCAGTCCGCGGGGGCCGTGCGCGAGGTCGTGCCGGTCAGCCCAGCACGTTGAATCTCTTGAACCAAGCCTGCATCTGGTTCCAGCCATCCTCGGCGGCTTCCTTGCGGTAGCTGGCGCGATAGTCGGCGTGGAAGCCGTGCGGCGCCCCCGGATAGATCTTGAACTCGGCGGTCTTGTTGGCCTGCGCCAGTGCGGCCTTCAGGGCCTCGACCGTCGCCACGGGAATGCCGGTATCCGCTTCGCCGTAAAGCCCGAGCACCGGCGCTTTCATCTCCGGGGCAAGCTGGGTCGGGCTCTTCGGCCAAAGCGGGTTCGCCGGGTCGACCGGCGGGCCATAGAAGGCGACGCCCGCCTTGAGCGTGCTGCTGTGGGCGGCATATTCCCAAACCGTCCGTCCGCCGCGGCAGAACCCGACAATGCCGAGCCGGCCGGTGTCGCCGCCTTGCGATTTGGCCCAGGCGACGGTGCTGTCGAGATCCGACAGCAATTCTGCGTCCGGCTTGGAATTCACGATCGGCAGCAGTTGCGCCATATCGGTAATCTTGGTGAGGTCGACGCCCTTGCGGAAATAATAATCCGGCGCGACCGCGAACGCGCCAAGCTTGGCGAGACGCCGCGTCACGTCCTTGATGTATTCGTGCAGTCCGAAGATTTCCATCGCGACCAGCACGACCGGAGGGTTGTTCACGCCGTTCGGACGGGCGAAATAGCCGGGCATTTCGCCATCGGCCACTTTTATTTTTGCCTCGCCCGCGGTGAGGCCATCGCTGTCGGTCTTGATGACGTCGGCGCGCACCGGTCCGGCGGCCAGTGTATAGCCCGCCGTCACGGCGGCGGAGGCGGTCATGAAGCCGCGGCGCGAAAACGGCGCGACTTTTGTCAACCCGACGAAATCGGGCGTCAGCAGGCGGTCGGCACTCATGATGGATTTGCTCCGGCTTGCGGGAATTCGCATTCAGCAAAATAATGCTGCGGAACGCAAGTCACCTGCCTGCGAGGAGCCGGCTCATGACAGCCGCATGACGCGACGGAGTTTTCCGGGGTAATCCGTCCCGCCCAAAAAACAAGGCCGTCGGCGCAGTATACCGCCAGACGGCCTTGCCAGCCCGGATATTGAAATCGGCTCGCGCCACCCGGTAAGCGCATTATTGCCCAGCGCCGCGCCGCCATATGTGATCCATTTCACAATTGGGCGCAAAAAATTGTACGGACGGGGCCGTGGGAATCGAGTGAGGCTGGCCCCGGGCGGACCTGACCGGGCAACGGCTATGGATCAACCCGGAATTCATCAACATTTGATATGATTTATCCCGTCGGCAACGGTACGCCCACGCCACGCGCGGAAGCTTGCCGACCGGGGAGGGGAGAGAAAATCTTGTTGCTTGCTCAGTACATGAACGAGGCCGTGGGGATCACCGGCAGGAAGCTGACGCGGTGCGGACCGTTCGGCTTCGTGGCGTCCGTTGGCGCCGTGCTGGGGCCTGTCGTGCTCTGCTTTCTTGCCGGTCTGCCGAGCCCCTCCCGTGCCGAGATGTTCGCGCTGCCGCAACCCCGGCGGATTGCCTCGCCGCAGCCGCTGGCCCGCGGCGCGGAGCCGCCCGTGATCCGCAGCGAGACCAACGGCACCGCGTTTTTTGTCGACGAATCGGGGGACATGCTTACCGCCCGGCATGCCGTGGAGGGTTGCGCGCGCGTCTTCGTCACAAAGGAAGGCCGGTACACGGCCGCCCGCGTGGTGGCGTTGTCCGCGCGCTTCGACATCGCCTTGATCAAGATCCCGAGGACTTGGGGGCTGGCTGCGGTGTTCCCGCACAGCGTAACGGCCGTCGCCAACGACATGGTGTTCGCCGCGGCTTATGACACGCTGCCGGGCATGATCGGCCGTAGCGGGGTGATGGCCAACGCGACCGTCGCGGCCAACCTGGGCGGTGGTGAGGCCGGGCACCTCGCGATGGATTCCCCCGTCACCTTCGGCGCCAGCGGCGCGCCGGTGCTCGATAGCCGCGGCCTGGTCGAGGGTATCGTGAGCCGCAGGACGGCGGTCAACCGTGTTCTGGCGGTGGATGCAAGCGAGGCAAAGGCCTTCCTCGGCAGCAATGGTATCCATATCGATGAGGATGATCGGCCGCAGATGGCAGGGTCGGGCTCCCGTGCCAATCGAGCGGCCTCGATTTCGGCGCGTGTCACCTGTTTGCAAAACTGAGCTGACAAGCTCGCGGCGCGAACCCACTCCTCAAGCTCCGGCCGCTGGATTCCCTTTTCATGTGCTTCACCCATTTGACCGCTGCCATCGTCAGGGCCGTGATCGCCCTGTGCGCGCTCGCCTTCTTGCCCGCGCCGACCGTCTCTCTGGCGCCCGCGCTGTCGACGCCGGCAGCCGCGCAGGGGCTCGACTATCGCGAAGCCGGCAAGGCGCCGCCATCCTGGACGCAGTTTGCCAAGCTGGTGAAATATCGCTTCGAGACCTGGCTGATGGCCGACGAGCCGGTGGCCAACCGGTTTCGCAGCTATATCGTCGATCATGCCGGCAAGGAAGACGGCCCGCCACCGAGCATCGTGGTGCGGGCCTGGCTCAACCCCGACGGCACCGTGGAGCGCGTCACGTTTCCCCCGCTGCCGGATCCGGATGCCGATGAGGACCTGCGCGTCATTCTCAAGCGCGGCAATGTCGGCGAGGCGCCGCCTCCCGAAATGCTCCAGCCTCTCAATCTGAGTTTCGCGCTCAATCCAAAGAAATAGGCCGGAGCGAGAGCCGCGTTGAACCTGCGGTCGGCGGCGAGAAGCTCCCCGAATGCCGGGACGGACGAGGGATGCGCCGGAGATGCCGCGGTTGGTATCGGTGTCCACGATGGTCCAGCCCCCGCGGCGCTCGCGGCACCGACGCAACTGGTCCTCGATGGGGGCGTCGCGCTGTTTGTCGGAGGCATCGGCGGCAGCAGTGTTTTAGCGGTGGTACCCCGCCAAACGACGGGGCCTTCGCGCGAATTCGCCAACGAGATTCCATCGTTACGCGTCCGATGTCAGCGAGAGCAGGAGACCGGCGTGATAGTCCGTGTCACAATCCTGACATGGGTGGGACCGCAGAGTTTCGCCGATCTTCAGCGGCGAAATTGTCATGAGGTCAGGATAGACAAATGGGGTTAGGACAGACCTTTGCTTCCTGAAAGCGCAACCAGCACTGCGATTCGAGCCGGCGCGCCAAGGCGTGGCCGGCGGCATTTTTGCGTAGCGCGATAGCGATGAATGAAGCCACCCTCCATCGAAATGTTGTTGCAGGTGTACCCTGTTGGGTGTCTCGCGCTCATTTTGTCCATATTCCATCGGTTCGCACGCTTGTTGCTTGGTCGCTGGCGGTCGCGGTCCTTGCCACCGGCCCAGGCTTGTCTGTCGGCGCTGTCGTCTCGGCTTGGGCGGCCGAGCGCGGGGACGCCGCTGGACAATCCGGTGTGCTCGCTTTCGATATTCCTGCCCAGCCGCTCGAAACCGCACTGAGTACTTATGGCGTCGCGACGCGCATTCAGTTGTTCGTTGATGCCGAGCTGACGACGGGGCGTCAATCGGCCGCGCTGAAGGGCGTCTTTTCCAGCGAGGATGCGCTTCAAAATCTACTTGCCGGCACCGGGCTTGTCGCGCGTCGGATCGGAGATCAGGGCTTTACGCTGGTGTCTCTGACAGCGTCACAAGCCGCCACGATTACCGGCGGATCCGGCGCGGTATCGCCGACGGTGCTGCGATTCAACGCTTATTCCGCGGCGATCCAGGACGCGATTCGGGGTGCCCTCTGTCATCAGGAGGAGACCCGGCCCGGACCCTATAGGACGTTGGTCCGGTTATGGATCGGGAAGTCCGGCGCCGTCAGCGAGGCGGAGCTTCTCACGTCGACGGGCGACAGCGCCCGCGATGCCGTGTTGTCGAGAGCATTTCATCGACTTGCCGTCGGCACGTCTCCGCCTGCCGATTTGCCACAGCCCGTCACACTGCTCGTCACTTCAGGTAGTCAACCGCCTGGATATTGTTCAGAAGCTGTGCCGGCGCTCCGTCGTGCCGATGCCAGGCGCGAGTCCGCGCCATGACGCACAACGTCATAGCCATGCTGCGCCGGCTGCTGGTCGATGATTATCGCGGCCTGAAGGAGCGGCTGGCGCGTCGCTTCGGCTCTGCGGACTTCGCCGGCGAAGTATTGCATGAAGCCTGGCTGCGCCTTGATCGCATTGAGGCAAGTACCTCGAGCGCGCCCGTGCACAATCCCGAAGCCTACCTCTATCGCGTCGCACTCAACGTGGCTACCGACCGGAAGCGTGCCGACAAGAGCTGGCTCGGCAAGATCGAGATCGAGGCGCTGTATCGGCGCGCGCAAGACGATCTCGATCCCGGCCGCATCGCGGAAGCTCGCTCGGAGCTTCATGCCCTTGCCCGGGCGCTGGAGGAGCTTTCGCCGCGCCGTCGCGCGATCTTCGTCGCGGCGCGTCTGGAGCAACTGCCGCACAAGGCGATCGCCGAGCGCCTGGGTGTCACGGTTCGGGTCGTCGATCGGGAGTTGAAGGCCGCACTCGATCACTTCAGCAAGATATTGAATAAAAAGTCGATGCCAAGACGCGGACCGCGCCCTCTCGATCCGTCATAAGGTAACAGACGTGTTTCGGGCAACGCCAGCGACCGCGGGAAACAGCAGCTTCCAGTCATGACCGATTCCAGCCACCCGTTGCCCGAAAATGACGCTCTGCGGAGTGAAGCGCTGGCGTGGCTGCGGCGGCTCGGCTCCGGCGAAGCGACCGCGGCGGATGTCGAGGAACTGGAGCAATGGCGCGCCAGAAGTCCAAGACACGCACGGGAATTTGCCGAAGCCGCGCTGCTCTGGAACGTGCTGGGCGAGGTGACACGAAACGCCGTGGACGGAAATCCCGCGCTCGCCAGGGGGCTGGTCCCTCCAAATGGCAATGCGCGTCTTGCCCGGCGCGCCTTTCTTGCGGGAGGTGGTGCGCTTGCCGCTTCCGCGGCGGGCGTCCTTGTCGTCCGGCCGCCGCTCGACCTGTGGCCGTCCTTCTCGGAATTGGCGGCTGATTACCGAACACAGACCGGGGAGCGACAGCAGATCGAGGTCGCTGGCCAGGTTAGCGTCCAGATGAATACCCGGACCAGCATCGATGTGCGCGCCGTTACAGACAGGATGGCTCAAATCGAGCTTGTTGCCGGAGAGGCCGCGATTGCGAAGCAGGGGCAGGCCTCGCAGGAGTTGGCGGTACTCGCCGGAACCGGTCGCGCCGTGACGACCAAGGCGTCCTTTAACATTCGCAAGGACGATCGTGCAGTCAGCGTGAGCTGCATTGAAGGCGAAGTGGAGGTCGAATGCCCGACTGGCTCGGCCGTCATCCACGAAAGACAACAAGTGGCCTATGATGAGCGCGGTCTGGGCGAGATTGCCGCCATCGATGCGGATGTGATCACGGCTTGGCAGCGCGGCCTGCTGATTTTCCGCGATGTGCCGCTCGCCCGCGTCATCGACGAGGTCAACCGATATCGTTCCGGCCGCATCGTCCTGCTCGACGGCAAGGTCGGCTTGCGGCGCGTCGTGGCCAATTTCCGCGTCGATCGCATTGATGACGTTATCGTTTTCGTCTCGCAGGTCATGAATGTTCGTGCACGGTCGTTGCCTGGCGGGATCGTGCTGTTGGGCTGAGGCCTTGGTCTGAATCGAAGCCGCCGAAAAATCGGGTGGCCAGGCGGCCCGGAAAATATTCTTCGTCGATACCGGTAGTTTTGTCGATCTCGATCCGTCTTCGCTGTGAGCTAGAAGCAAAGTCATGCGAAGGACGCATCATGGCCGCCCGCAAAGCCCATCGGCGCAAGACGTGCAAGTATATCCGCCTTCCGGGGGCGCGTCTGTCGACGATCGAGCCACGCCGCGCGCGCTCGCGGCGCGCCTTGCTCGCCGGGACGAGCATGCTCGCGCTGCTCGTGATGACGCCGCAGGGCGCCGAGGCCCGTCCGATCGGCTCCGCCGCATCGTACTCGGCGACCACGGCCGCGAGCGACGCGGCGATGGCGGCGGCGCAGCAGGCGGCGGCGATCGCGACGCAGAGCCAGAACGCGCTGACGCGGGCGACGCAGGCGATCCAGGCCATGCAGGCGGCGCAGAATGCGGCGCGCAATCTGGCCGCGGCGGGGCCGAACAATCTGGGGGCGGATCCGAACCATCCCGGCCTGCAGCTTCCCAACGTGCCGGATGGCTTGAACACCGGAGGCCTGATGCCGGACAGCGGGCTGGCCTCCTCTGGCGTCGCGAACTCCGTGACCAGCTGGGTCAATGCCAACACGCCGACGCAAACGACCAGCGGCGGGCAGACCCTGGTCGCCATCCAGCAGACCGCGCCGCAGGCGGTGCTGAACTGGACCAGCTTCAACGTCGGCAAGAATACCACGGTTGATTTCAACCAGCAGGGCAACGCCGGCTGGATCGCGCTCAACAAGATCAACGATCCCTCGGGCGTGCCGAGCCAGATCCTCGGCCAGATCAAGGCCGACGGCCAGGTGCTCTTGATCAACCAGAACGGCATCATCTTCGGCGGCACGAGCCAGCTCAACGTCAACACGCTGATCGCCACGACGCTGGATCTCAGTTCGGCCCTAAGCACCAACAATTATCAACTGTTCGTGCAGAACGGATTGTTCTCGAGCAGTGTCCCCTCGGGCGTCACCGGCACCAATGCGGCAATCTTCAATACGCCCGGCTCTGAGGGGACCGGCGCGGTGACGGTGCAGCCGGGCGCAGTCATCAATGCGAGCCAGAACGCCGGCGCAGCAGGCAATGGCGGCTATGTGGCCGTGATCGGCGTCAGCGTGACCAATGCCGGCACGATCACGACACAGAACGGACAGATCATTCTGGCCGCGGATACCACGGTGGACCTGGTTACGCCGGCGTCGACCGCGGTCGGCGTGGCGACCGCGAGGCAGGTGGTCGGAGGCGCCGGTATCGTGACCAACAGCGCAAACGCGCTGCTGATATCCAACGACGGCGCGGTCACGCTGGCGGGCGGCGCGATCAATCAATTGGGCGGCATCGTCGCCACCACCAGTGTGACCCGCACCGGCTCGATCTCCATGAGTACCGTTTGTCCGAGCGGTAGTTGCTTGAGCGGCGCGACCGGCAATATTGTGCTGGGTCCCTTGAGCATAACGGCTATCCTGCCGGACGAGTCCAGCGGATCGTTGCCGACATCGAGCGCCAACAATCCGTCCGTCTCGGCGAACGGAAGCAGTGGCTCCTACTTTCAGGAGATCCTGCAGCCGCAGATCAATATCAGCGCGGCCGGCAGCGCGTCCGCCAGCGTCGATGTGCAAGCCGGCGCCCAGATCAAGGCGCCGAGCGCGGCGCTGACTATCGGCACTGCCGGCTTTGGCTCGGTGTTGCTGGAAACCGGAAGCAGCATCGATCTCTCCGGTCTCGCCGGCGTCACGCTGCCGATGTCGATCAACGAGGTGAGCATCCTGATCACCGCCAACGAGGTCGCGGACACGCCGCTGGCGCAGAACCTGATCGGCAAGACAGTGACCATCGACGCCCGGCTGAGCGGGACGCGTTCGGATGGACTGGCCTGGGTCGGATCGCCGCTGCTCGACGCTGCCGGCTATACCGGGCTGATCCCCGAGACCATCGATGAGGTTTTGACGCGCGGCGGCAGTTTCAACGTCTCGGCGGCGGGAGGTGCGCTCATTCAACAGCCGGGCTCGGTGATCAACGTGTCCGGCGGTTACGTCAATTATCTCGGCGGCGTCATCAACACCACCAGGTTGTTGGGAGCTGACGGCCGGCTTTACAACATCGGCAACGCCGACCCGTCGCTATCTTATGTCGTCCTCGGCGGCTTCACCGTCAATCATCCGCATTGGGGTGTCAGCGAGACCTATGCCGATTCACTGTTGAGCGGCGGTTATTACGAACCGGGTTACATCGCCGGCGCCAGCGCGGGCTCGGTCGGCATCACGGCGCAGTGGCCGATCCTGGAAGGTGCGATCGTCGGCGACATCGTGATCGGAAGCCGCCAGGCGGTGGCGGCGATCGGCGGCGGCACCACGGCGCAAACCTCGTTCGCTTCGCTGCCGACCGGCGCGTCGCTGAGCCTGAACTACAATGTTCCGTCTTCGAGCGCTAACAACGTCGCGGTCGTGCTGGAGCCGTCCACCGACGTCAACGCCGATCCCTACGGCTTGGCGAGCTACACGTTCGGCTCGACGGCCTGGAAGCCGACGTTGACAAACAACGTATTTCCGATTTTCAGCGATCTCTTGACGCAGACTGGCTACGGCTCGATCAAGCTCTCGACCTCCACCAACTGGACCACGCTCGCCACCGACGCCAGCCTGACCGTGCGACCGGGCGGCAGCGTGACCCTCACCGAGGTGGCCGCGATCAACGGCACGATTACGGCGCATGGCGGCAAGATATCGCTCACCGGTATCGACAATGCGGGGCAATATCCTGCCGCGCCGACGGCGCTGACGCTCGGTTCGCTGGCCGTGCTCGACGTCAGCGGCCTCTGGGTCAACGATAGTGGCCGCACGGGCGACCAGGTCCAGGGATCCGCCTTCATTAATGGGGGGGCGGTCAGCCTGATTGCGCCGACCGACACCATTGTCACCGCGATCGGAGTCAACAGCGGCACGCTCACTGACGGAACCGATTTACATAACGACCACATATTCTCTGTGGTGGACGCCACCCAGAGTATCGTCCTGAACGCGGGCAGCGTGATCGACGCCTCCAGCGGCGGCTATGTCGGTACCACCGGCAAGCTCAAGACCGACGCCAACGGACTGCCCTCAGGTACGGGCGGCAGCGTCTCGCTGCAGCTTTATTCGTCCGCCGGCTTCGAGGGCAACATAGGCGGATCCCAGGGCGTCCTGGCGACGGCCGCTTCGCTCAGCAATGGCACCACCCTTCAGCCCGGCACGGCGATCTTGTACACGCCGGCCAATATAGACCCGACAGTTACCAATTATACGCCGACCGACGGCGTGGCGCGCGCCGGCTTGACCATGAACGGCGTCATCTTTGGCTATGGCTTCAATGGTGGCGGCACCTTCACCTTGCAGGCCGGGTCGGTGACCATCGACGGTGCCGCGAGCGCGATGAATTCCTTTACCTCAGGCCCGCGCAGCGGCGAGGTTGTTTTGCCGGCCTCGTTCTTCACCGGCAGGGGCTTCGGCAACTACGATCTGGTCAGCGTGATCGGCAGCATCACTGTTACCGCCAATACGCACCTCACGCTCGCCGAGCAAAGCTTTCTACTGCCTGGGGGGGCTGGCCTGCCGGCGAGCGGCACGGAGCTGCGCGACGTCGCTTCGGTCGGAGCTTTGCCCACCGGTTTGAACCAACCTGTCAGCCTGACGCTGCAGCAGAGCAGTCACATCGTCACCAATACTGACGACTTTGATCAACCTCTCGTTGATGGATTGTCGATCGTCAACGGAACCACGTTCGCGGGGCTGTCGATCGGCAGCGGCGCCACCATCACGACCGGGGCCAGCGCCAGTCAGCAGGCGACGATCAATCTCGTTGCGACCGGACCGCTGACCGTGCTCGGCAGCATCAGCGCGCCCGGCGGCATCATCAACCTGGTCCAGAATAATGCCAACGGCGGCTCGACCTCGGCGCAGGATATCTGGATCGGCGCCCATGCCGTGCTCGACGTCGGCGGCGTCAACGTGCCCAATCCGCTGGTGACGACCTATAACACCGGTACCGTGCTGAACGGCGGCACCATCACCTTCGCCGGATCGAATCTGCCCAATGTAGCTGCCGTCACCACGGTGGTTGTGGCGCCGGGGGCGCAATTTCTGCTCGAAGGCTCGGTCGCCGACATTCAGGTGCCCGCGGCGCAGGGTTCGCCGCTCGGCCCGCGCTATGCTTCCGAGACGATCTGGAGCAATGGCGGCGCGTTGCAGTTTGCCGTGCCCAACCTGTATTTCGCCGGATCGGTCAACGCCCATGGCGGGACTGCCGCGGCTACCGGCGGCACCTTGACCATCGGCAACTTTGTTGTGCCGCCCGCCATCGCGAGTTATCTGAACGTGGCCGCCGGCTCGCTGCTCAGCTCGCCCAGCACCCTTGTCATCGAACCCGCCGGGCTGGTCGCGGCCGATCTGCCGGCCATTGGTCTTACCGGCGCGCCGATGACCCCGGCCGACTTGGCGGCGGCTGTTCCGTCCGTCGCGGGGACCTTCATCGGCACAGACACGTTGAACAGCAGCGGCTTCGCTTCGGTTGCGTTGAGTGCGGGCAGCATCGACTTCAACGGCTCGGTCAGTCTCGCGGTGCCCGGTGCGCTGACCTTGACGGCCAGCGGGGGCCTCGCGCTGTTGCAATCAAGTTCTGGCCTGTTGCCGGGATCTCCAACATCCTGCGGGGCGTCTTGCATTCCGTCCATCGGCGGGGCCGTCGTGACTTTGAAAGCAGGCTATGTGGGGCTTGTGGGATTCAGCGGAATCAATATCGGATCAGTCACATTCCCGAGTATCGCCGACGGTACTTTGAACGTGTCGGCCCAGTGGATCGATCTGGAGCGAGCGATCAGTCTCAACAATGTGGAGAACGCCAACTTCACCAGCACCGGCGCCATTCGCCTGCTGCCGGACAATTACGGCTTTGTGTCGGGACCTGGCACCACATCGAGACCGGCATTCGCCGGGGCCTTGATCGCGCCCGGCAACCTGACGCTGAGCGCGGCGGAGATCTATCCGGTCAGCAATACTGACTTCCTGTTGATGTCGACCGGCACGATAGCGGGCGCCAATACCCTTACGATCGCGCAGAACGGTGTGGCGGCAGCGCCGCTTTCGGCCGGAGGAGCAATCGTTCTCGACGCGCAGAATATCACGCAGGGTGGAACGCTGTGGGCGCCGCTGGGCAGCATCGTAATCGGGCTGACCAGCACCAGCCAGATTCCCTCCGTGATCGACTCGGTGCTGTTCAACAGCAGCACGTTCAGCCAACCCATTGTCGTTACCCAGAATGTCACCCTCACGACCAGCAGCCTGACCTCGGTCTCGGCTGCGGGCCTCGACATTCCCGACGGCTACACCGTCAATGGCACGACCTGGTACGAGGGAACCGCGAGCGCCAACAATTCCAATTTGGGCACGGCGCTCACTGCGCCACCGGCAAAGTCGATCGCGCTGTTCGGCGCCAGCATCACAACCGCCGGGCGCATCGATGCCAGCGGCGGCGGCGACGTCTATGCCACCGAATATGTATCGGGCACCGGCGGCTCCCGCAACGTGCTCACGACTTACCAACAAAACCTGACGACCGGCAATTTTGCGCCGCAATATCCCGACGGCCGCCAGGTCTACGCGCTGGTGCCGACCTATGAGGCCAAGGTCGCGGCCTACGATCCGAATTTTGCCGATTACCCATACTTTTCAGGTCAGATCGCGACCGGCGCGACATCGGGCACCTACCTCAATGCCATCCTACCGGGCAGCGCGATCACCATCGCCGGCGGCAATGGCATCGCGGCCGGGACCTATACGCTGCTACCAGGCATGTACGCGACCTTGCCGGGTGCCTATCGGGTGGTCCAGGTGGCGGCCGTAGCCAATCCCGGCACGCCGGCGAGCAGTGCAATAACTGATGGATCGCTCTTCGTCACGGGGACGCTGACTAATGCACTGACCGGAGCACGAACCGCGCAGCAGGGCCTGTTCGAGGTACAGTCGAACGCAGTCTGGAGTAAATACTCGCAGATCAACATCACCTCGGGCACCAGCTTTTTCCGCAATCAAGCACTCACCAACGGAACCAGCGTGCCGCCTTTGCCCATCGATGGCGGCGTGCTGACGCTAGCCGCGACCAACTCGCTGACGCTATCGAGCAGCAACAACTTTGCGTCCGGCACCAGCGACATGGCACCTGGGTTGACAGGCGCGGGCGGCCAGGTCCAGATCAGCGCGGCCAACATCCTGGTGTTGGCCTCCGACCGGAGCGCACCGACTGCTGATACGGGCTATCTTGTCCTAAACGCTGACCAGATCAGCGCACTCGGTGCCAGCAGCGTGATGATCGGCGGCACCGCCACATTAGGCACGACCGGCGAGACGATCACCGCCAAGACCACCAACCTGGAAGTCGAGACCGATGCCGCGCATCCGCTTACCGGGCCCGATCTCATTCTGGTCACTCTTGCTGGTGGCACGAACGGCCTGACCATCGACGCCGGCAGTGTGATCAAGACCGTCGGGACCGTTCCTTCGGGAACCGATCACAACATTACCATCGGAACGGGGACCGCGGCGACAGCGTCCGGCTCGCTGTTGCGGGTGTCCAACGGAACCCCGATCCTCATCACGCGCACCGGCGCGACATCGACGGGGGCGAACATCGCGATCGGTACCACGCCCGGGACCGCTACCCTCGTTTCGGGAGCTGGTGTGTCCATCAATGGCGGCGTAGCCCTTACCATTGACACGAGCGGCAGCGGGAAGCTGGCGCCGGATCTGACCAATCCCGATGGCTCGGTGCGGACCGCCGGCGTCGCGCTCAGCGCCCAGAATTACGCGTTCTCGGGCGCTCTCATCAATATCGGCGGCGGCAGCACAGGCCTGGTGCTGAGCCCGAGCGTGATCGCGAGTCTTGCCGGCGCCAGTTCGCTCAGTCTGCGCAGCACGTCGGTGATCGATCTGTATGACGCCGCCGGACTCAGCATCGGCAATGCCGGGGACGCCATCGGCACGCTGACCTTCGACAGCGCCGGGCTTTACAGTCAGGGTGGCACCACGTCGATCGACGCGCTCATTGTGGTGCTGACCGACAGTCAGACCACGCCGATCGTCACGGGCGCGCTGAGCGGATCGGGCACCGGCACGCTCAATCTCAATGCCGGCATTGACGGTTCGACACTGTTCGGGGCTGGGTCCCTTACGCTGGGCGCAACCCCCGTGCCGACCACCGGGGCAGGCTTCACCTTCGGCAATTTCGCAAACGTGAATCTGGTGGCGAGCCAGGCGATCGCCTTCGCCGGCGCCGGCTCGTTCGGCGCCGGGGCAGCAGGCATGACGCTTTCAGCACCCGAAGTTCTGGTCACGACCGGAGCGACCCAATCGTTCACCACCACCGGCGCGCTCACGATCGCGCGCGGGGCCGGCACCGCGCCGACCGACGTGATCAATGCCGGCAACATCGGCGGCAGCCTCGCCGTCTCGGCGGGCAGCATCCTCGATGGCGGCTTTCTGGTGGCGAGATCCGGCAAGCTGTCGCTGACCGCGACCACGGGTAATCTCGAACTGCAAAATGGCGCCAATATCGACGCCAGAGGCGCTGTCGTGAACATTCTCGACCAGGTCGAGTTTGCCCCGGGCGGTAGCGTGCAACTAATCGCGAATAACGCAACTGTCACGACGACCAGCGGCAACGTCCTGATCGA
>Ga0182030_10005985_pt1 | contig 25743 bp, 22 predicted proteins | sample 812S3MmetaG_FD_121299 | JGI IMG/M metagenome (GOLD analysis project Ga0182030, IMG submission 121299) | Permafrost microbial communities from Stordalen Mire, Sweden - 812S3M metaG (Illumina Assembly) | ecosystem: Environmental > Terrestrial > Soil > Wetlands > Permafrost | place: Sweden...
CCGATGGCGCGGACTACCGCACCGGTGAACCCGATGCTGGCGCGGGAGGCACAGATGCGAGCAGCGACCACGAGATCGTCGTGGTGGGCCCCGAGGGTGGACCCGCGCAAGATGGGACGACGGCCGACGCGGACCACCCGGACGGGCCCGGGTCCGGAGACGGGGAAGGCGGCGTGATCGCCGAAGGTGGCGCGATCGACGAAGCCGGCATGGTCAGCGAAGGCGGCGCCATCGGAGAAGCGGGGAGCGACGACGCGCCGCAAGGCTGCCCGACCGGCGACATTCAATGCAGCGGAGCCTGCGTCCCGAGCGACGCCCACAACTGCGGCACGTGCGGCCACGATTGCACGAACCTCCCGCATGTCGCAGGCACCACGTCCTGCACCGGGGCCGGCACCTGCACGATTCCGGCAGCCTCTTGCGCCGGCGGTTGGGCGGACTGCAACGGCAACCCCGACGACGGCTGCGAGACCGATGAGACCACGCCGGCGCACTGCGGCTCGTGCGTCGCCGTGTGCCCCAGCACGGACCCAGTGTGCTCGGCGTCCGGCAGCAGCTACGCGTGCGCGACCGGCTGCGCCTCCACGACTCCAACTCTGTGCGGCGGCGTATGTGTCGATACGACGACCAATGCAAACGACTGCAGCGCATGCGGCCACACGTGCGCCAGCACCGTGAGCAACTCGCAGCCCACATGCGTAGCCAGCAATTGCGCCTTTACGTGCAACGGCGGGTTCACGGGTTGTCCGGGTGCCGCACCCACGGCATGCGTCGACGAGCAGCACGATCCCAGCAACTGTGGGGCCTGCGGGAAGGCGTGCCCCGGTCCGACGAGCGGCGCGGGTCAGCCGGCCTGCACGGGAGGCGGGTGCACGGTCAACTGCAACGCGGGCTACAGCGGCTGCCCCGCCGCCGGGCTCCCGACGACGTGCGTCGACCAGCAGACCGACGACGCCAACTGCGGCGGGTGCGGCGCGGCTTGCGGCGGCGGTGAGCACTGCGTCGGCGGTAAGTGCCAGTGCGCCAGCGGCCAGCACCTGTGCGGATCGCCCGCGGCTTGCGTGAATGACGACATCAACGCGTGCGGCCCAAGCTGCGAGCCGTGCACCGGGCCGGTAGACGCGACAGTCTCCTGCGACGGAACGAGCTGCCACTGGGCGTGCAACGCGGGGTTCTCGGGCTGCCCGGCCGCGAGTCCCGTCGCGTGCGACAATTTCGCGAGCGACAACGCCAACTGCGGCGCATGTGGCCACGCGTGTGCCGGCGGCGAGACCTGTCAGGGAGGCACCTGCGCGTGCCCGACCGAAGAGGCGCTCTGCGGTGCCACCTGCGTGAACGAGACGAGTGATCCGAATAACTGCGGGGCATGCGGCCACGGGTGCACCGGCGGCGAGACCTGTCAGGGGGGCACCTGCGCGTGCCCGACCGGAGAGACGCTCTGCGGTGCCACCTGTGCGAGCGAGACGACCGACGCGTCGAACTGCGGAACCTGCGGCCACGGTTGCCTCGGAGGCACGTGCAGCGGTGGGATGTGCCAGCCCGTCGTGCTCACGACGCCCGGAGGGAACGTCGAGGACGTCGCGACCGACGGGACGTACGTCTACTGGACGGCGATTCCCAGCGGCGTTGGGAAGTGCGCCATTGCAGACTGCGCGGCCACAGTCACGAGCCTCGCGACAGGCCTCGGCGATATCTTCCCGATCGCGCAAGACCCGTTCGAGGGTCGCGTGTACTTCGGCGAGTCCACGGTGAGCAACGCCGGTGGCCTCTGGTACACGGACACATTCCCGGCTGCGGCAAAGCCCTGGGGACCGGACCGCGGCAACTACGGGGAGGTCGATGCGATCTGGGTCGGACCAAGTGGCGTCGTCTACTGGGCAGGGGACAACGAGGGCGTCTACATGTCGAACGGCGCGGGTTCCCTCGTCGTCAACATGATCACGGGCAACTGTACGATGGGCGTCACCGCCGACGCGAGTCGTGTCTACGCGGCCGATAACTGCGGCGGAAGGCTGCTTTCTTGCCAGACTGCCGGGAACCCATCGGGGTGTGGCGCGTCACCCACGGTCATCGCAACGGGAATCCCGGGCGCGAACAAGCTCTATTACGACGGTTCCGCGGTTTGGCTCACGGCCAAGGGCACGAGCGCGAATAACTACTCGGACGGTGCGCTCTACAAGTGCAGCAGCGCCTCGTGCTCACTGTTCGCGAGCAATCAGGCCTATGCGGCGGGGGTGGCGTCGGACGGCACGAATGTGTACTGGACTGACACCTTCGCTGGCAGCGTCATGCGAAGTCCTACGGGCGCTCCCGCGCCGGTGCAGATCGCCTCGGTCTTCACGCCGCTGGGCCTCACGCAGACCAGCACGGCCGTCTTGTGGGCAGACCAAGACCAGGGGAGCGTCTATCTCCTGGCGAAGTAAGCTGGGGCCTCGGGGTTGTTCCCGAGGCCCCTCGCCTCACCCCTTCCCCCCCAACATCGCGATCGCCTTCTTCACCCGCGCCTCCACGGTCTCCGCACGCTTGGCGCCCGCGATCGCGTCGGCGTGCTCCTTCTGGTGCGAGTAGCTCAGCTTCCCCCAAGCAGCCTTCGCCGCGCGGTTCTTCTCCAGCGCCTTCGCCAGAGGCGCGGGCACCTCGACGACGCGCGGCCCGGTGTCCAGCTCGAGCACCACGTTCACGACGTCCCCCACCGCGACGCCCGCGCCGTCGCGGTTCGGCTTGCTCACGGGGATGTAGAACCGCCCGCCATACACGGCGACAGTCGATCGGTACGTGTGCCGGTTCAGCGTGACCTTCAGCTTGGCGCGCGCCGCCCCGAAGACCTCCCGCGGATCGAAAGGGAGCTCGAAGAAGAGCGACCCGGCGTCTTCGGTGCCGAGCGTCGCCTTGAACTTCTTCCTCGGATTCGCCATACGTTCCTCTTCAGTCCCGCCGGAGACTACTCGCTCAACCAGCTGGCGACACGGTCGTAGAGACGGCTCCACCCGCTCGGCTTCGGCTGATGGTGATGCCGCCGACGGATCGCCGACTGGTCCTGCGACTGGTCCTGGGACGGTTGATCCTGCGAGGCCTGGTCCTGCGAAGGCTGCTGGTCTTGCGACGGCTGCTGGTCTTGCGAAGGCTGCTGGTCCTGCGAGGGCTGCTGGTCTTGCGAAGGCTGCTGATCCTGGCTCGACTGAGTGCCGTCGTCGCCGCTCGAGCTGCCGCCGCTCGAGCTGCTCGAGGTCCCGCCGGGGCCCGTCGTTCCCCCGCTGCCGCCGGAGGACGCCCCGTTGCCACCCTGATCGGTCTGGTCGCCGGTGGCCGGAGGGTCGGCGTTCGTACCGTCCGCGCCCGGAGTGGTGACGCTCACGTCGCCATTGTCCGGGTTCGCCGTGAGATCGGAGCCGGCTCCCCCGCATGACGGGCAGCTGCTGTTCTGCGAGGCCTGGTCGATATCCGTGCTGGTCGGATCCTGGGAGGTCGGGCTGCTGTCGTCTCCAGACGGATCGCCACCTCCGTCGTCCCCGGCCGCCGCGCTGCCGCCGTCGTCGCCCGTGGGGTCCCCGTTGCCCGCGTCGTCGCCAACCCCGCCGTTTCCAGCGTCGTCGCCACCTGCGGCGCCGGCATCATCGCCCGATGCGCCCCCGTCGGTGCCTTGCGGCGCCTGGCAGTTCTTCGACGCCGTGGCGGACATCCCCGCCTGGCAGGTGTAGCCGCCGGAGCAATCGCTATCGGAGGAGCAGGGGCCGTAGTTCGTGCTGCAGCCCTGCGCCGTGTCCGGGTAGTTCGCGCAGAGGCACGCCGTGTCGCATTGCGACTGGGGCGCCGGGGCACCGGCCTCGGGCGTCCCGTTGAAGTTGCACGTCGGGGGATTGTCCGTGTTGCAGTTGGCGGCGTTCTCCGTCTGGCACGTGGTGTACGCGCCGTACATCTCGCCGGCCCAGAGTCCACACGTCGCGCCGGCCACGACGGCGCCGACCCCTGTCTCGATCGTGGCGGTCCCCTCGCCGCACGCGATGCCGTCCGTGACGAGCGAAGGGTTGCCCCATGCGTTCATGCAGTCAGGCCCGGAGCCGGGGCTGGTCCCACCGACGGGGCTGTCGAGGGGGTGAAGGCCGGTGCTCGGCTCGGGGAGAGCCATCTCGTGCAGCGTGCCGACGCCGCTCGCCGAGGCGCCCTTCACGGTTCCCGAGCCGGAGAGCTGCGAGCGCTGGAGGTCGTATCGCATCACGGTTACGAGGGTCGCCTGGTCGGCGGAGAATGCGCCCGTCCTGGCGCCGGTCACCGTGTGGCGGAGGGTGGCGCCGGAGCCGTCGAGCATCATCAGGCGCGTGTGGGCGGGCGCGCCGGGCGCATCGTTGAACCACGCGAGCTGCACGCCGCGCGCAGGGCTCCCGTCGGCGCGAAAGCCGGTCACGACGAGCTGCCTCGGTCCCACGAAGGCTCGCCACTCGACGATGCCGTACTCCTGCGTCATCCGGGGGGACGCCTCGTAGACGCCGAGAGGAAGCGCCGTGGGCGTCTTCGATGCCGCCGCGAATCCCTTGGGCGGCCCATGGGCCCCGCATCCCAGCGCCGCCGGGCTTCCCACCGCCGCGACGAGCCCCAACCGCACGAGTCCCTGGATCCACGTGAATGCCCGCATGGCGCCTCCTCAGAGCAAGGCGGCGGCCAGCGCAACACCCGGAAAACACGGGGCCGCGAGGGGAGCGGGTACGACCCATCCGTGCGGAAGCCGGTCAACCGACGGTCAGGTCTGCTGGGTTGCAGCGGGGGTGCCCGGTTCCAGTGGCACTTGCGGGGAAAGACCGGGAGGGGGTGGATCCGACGTCGGGGCCACCGCGCGCAGTTCCGCCGCGAGGCAGGCGGCTTCGACGGCCGCCTTGAACACCTCGAAACCACGGTTCGGCACGCTGTGCTCACTCCCCGCACGCGCACACACCCTTCTTTCCGCCTGACCTTGCGTCGTCTCGCGCAGATCCGTAAACCCACCGCCAACCTCTCTCGCATCGCTTGTCACCGCGGTCTCCGCGGCGCGTGCGTCATGTGGGAGACCACCAACAACCACCTCGACGGGGTGCCTGATGCCGACTGCGGATCGATCGCCGATGTTCGCCGCGAGCACGCAACGACGAACCTGGGTCTGGGGAGCCGTTGCGACGGCGCTCGCGTCGAGCCTCGCGCTCGCCTGCGGCAGCTCGACCGATAGCGCCGTCGTCGGGGGCGGCAATGTGGGGGCGAGCGCCACGCCGCCGCCGAACTCCGTCGGTCGGTCCATGTCGGCGAACGGCGGTACGGAGGCAGGGGGCGGGGGCGGCGGCGACGCGGGGGCGGGCACGGCGGCCGACGCCTCGGAGGCGGCGCCCGTGGGTCCGGTGGTCACGCAAGCGGGGCCCATGCCGAAGATCAGCAGCGGCCTGCCCGCCTACACGAACTACGGCTCGAACCCCGCACCCAGCGCCGTGGACGTGGACTACAGCACCGTGTGGCGGACGGGCCACGACCCTTCCCCGAGCGACGCGAACTGGCTCGCGCTCGACCTCTCCAGCGTCCCCGTCGCGATGCGAACGACCGTCTATTCCGTCTGGTTCAACGAGTACGGCTACAACTACGACACCTCGGACGGCTCGAGCTACACGCTCCCCGGGGACTTCACCATCGAGGCGAACGCTGCGCCCGGCGGCGGCCAGCCCCCCACGAGCGGCTGGACGACGCTCGCGAGCAAGACCGCCAACATCTACGGGTCGGGCGCGAACATGTTCGACCTCACCGGCTACCAGTGGGTGCGGTTCGATTGCACGGCGAGCGCGCCGAACGTCGCGGCACAGAACACGGACACGTCTCTCCAGTGGAACCTCTACGACGCGCACGCCGGCAACGACGGATGGAAGTTCGGCGGCGACTCGATCACGGCGAACTCGATGGATCACGAGGCGACGAACGACAGCTTCGACCAGCTCGTCCACGCGACCGTCGCGAACGACCCCGCCTTCGAGATGGCCGGCCACGGCGGATGGTCGACCGCCACGCTGCTCGCCAACATCGACGGCTTCCTCGCGGACTTCCCCGGGCGCTACTTCGGCATCTCGCTCGGCACCAACGACGCGCCCGGCAACGACCCCGCGACCTACGCCGCCAACATGACCCAGCTCATCGACACGGTCCTCGCGGCGGGCAAGGTCCCGGTGGTGCCGACCATCCCGTACACGGGCGAGCCGACGCACGCGTCGATCCCGACGTACAACGCGCAGATCGAGGCGCTCTATGCGACGTACGGCGGGAAGCTCGTCCGGGGCCCGGACCTCTACACGGTCATCTACGACGGGCGGGCAACCATGTTCACCAACCCGACCGATCTGCACCCGAACGCCGTCGGCAACGCCGCCATCCGGCAGGCGTGGGCCGCCGCGATGGTCGCGAACGTCTACGGCCAGTGACGGCGGCTGAATCGCCGGCTCTGGCGCGGGTGGCGGCGGGCCGGGCAATTCGCGAGGGGTTTCGCCCGGGACCGCATGAATCGGTTGCACCTTCGGCTCGTGCACGGCCGGGAGCGGCGGCAGAGCCGGATCATTGGGCGTGTGCGGGTACGGCTGGGTCATGTGCCAGGTCAACAACATGCTCACTTCCGTCTGACCATGGGACGGACGCACGCGGTGTGCCGGGCACGGGGGCGTTGTCGCCCTGGTCATTTTACCTGTTGCGTGGCGCTGGCAGGATGCAGGGACGCCCCACGCATGCCCCAGTCTGCGCCGTCCGACTCCCCGGACGGGTCCTCCCTGGGCGGTCGAACCGAGCCGATCCCCGCCGCGGCTCAGTCGACGAGCCCGGCGGAGGGATACGCCGTTCCCGGTGGCGGAACGGCGACGGCGCCCCCGCGCGGTCAACTGCCGAGGTAGTCACTCCGCCGGCGCCACCGAGTGCGGCGTCGCAATGGCTGCGAGCGTCGCGACCACCGCGTCGGGGGCCAAGTTGCCGTTGCGATGGTCGACGCGCGAGCTACGCACGAGGTCGGCGACGGAGAGCATCCCGATCGGACGGTGATCGGCATCCACGACCGGCAATCGCCTGACCCGGTGGACTTGCATGAGCCGTTCGGCGGCCTCGACCGAGTCCCCCTCGAGCACCGCGATCAACCCATTGGAGCAGGCGCTGCCCACGCTCATCTGCGATAGCGGCAGATCGCGCGTGTACGCCGCCATGCAGATGTCGCGATCGGTGACCATCCCGATGACCTTGCCCTGGGCATCGACGACGGCCACCGACCCACAATCGCTCTCCCACATCATCTTGGCCGCGCAGCTCAGCGGGTGATCGAGAGGTACGATCCCTGCAGCCCGGTTGCCCCATGACGAGAGCCACCTGGAAGCCGCATGAGAAGCACGGGGTACTGACCGAGCGGGGCGACCTGCCGTCGAGCGTTTACGCGTTCCCGGACGAGCGGAAGGAGCCGATGACGGATGCCTCGCACGTGCGCAACGCCATCGCTCGCTTCAATCAGGTCCGCGGCGTCTCGGACGACGAGCGCGACCTTGGATTTGCGAACATCAGGAAGGCCGCCAAGCACTACGGCGTCCGCATGACCGAGGCGGACTGGAAGGAGCTCGGCCGCCGGTCGAGCGCGGTTCGCGTCGCGCCCGCGAGCAAGAAGCACGCGAAGATGGCACCGCACTCCGCCTGAGGCCCAGGAACAGCCTTCAGCAGGAAAAACAGCGGCTCGCGCGTGAAAGACCGCCGATTGTGGATCCGCCGAAGCCTGTCCCGGGACGCCCCACGAACTCACCGCCCGTGCGGCTTGTCATGCGGGTCCTGTGCGTCCAGCCACGGGCCGAGCGCCTTCCGCATCTCCTGCACCTCCGGCCTCGACTCACCCGCGGGCTCCAGCTTGCTCGCGTCGTCCAGATCGTCGGAGCACTTCTTCCACTGCTTCTCGGCGCACGCGTCGTGCGCGTCGCGGCGCAGCTGCTCGGCGCGCTCCTCCGGCGACGGCTGCGGGGGAGGCGGCGGCACGAACTGGATGTCCGGGCGGATGTCGTCGCGGTCCCGCTGCGCCTGCCGATCGTGCTCCCTCTTCAGCCACCAGGCCACGATGAGCAGCGCGAGCAGGACGAGCGGCCCCTTGAGCTGCCCCGCCCACGCCCCGCGCACCACGCTCCTCGCCCGCGATAGCTCGTTGCGCACCGTCTGCGGCTTCAGCTTCAGCTCGCGCCCGATCTGGATGGCGTTCACGCCCTCGGCGTCGAGTAGCAGCATCTTCACATCCCGCTCGGAGAGCGTTCCGTCCGCGACCTTCGCGCGGACGAGCGAGACCTGACGCTCGCGATCGATGGGATGCCAGACCTCCGGCGACTTGTAGTCCGCCGCCGTGCAGTAATCCGCGTTCGCCGTCGGTCCGACGTTGTGGGCGCCTCGTCGCGAGACCTTGCGGAACGTGTCGATCGACTCGTCGTTCGATGCGTTGCGCGCGACCGCCAGACACCCGTTCAAGTCCTGCGGTGGGTTGGGCATGTGGAGAAGCTCGGTCGTCACGTCCTGGGCGACGTCCTCGATCTCCTGGGCCCACACGCCCCGGTTGCGCAATCTCGAACGAATGGCCTTCTGCACCTCGACGGAGATCACGCGTGCGACGTGGGCGGCATCGATCGGCGAGGGGTTCATCTTCCTTGCGGGCTCCTCTTGCCCGTTGAACCGCGCTGGCGACGAGAGTGTACCGACGATTTCCTTTTTCTCCGGGGAAGTCACGAGCTTGGGCGCGTCCCCGGCATTCGAGGACGCGGGCTCCGACGGCCCGTCCACAGGGGTCACGTCGGCCTCGGGGAGGACGGCGACGGAGCTCGCGGGTGCGGCTTTCCTACTCATGACCCCCCATCGGACGAAGGCGAGGTCTAGTTGCTTCAAAACGGCCTCGTCAAGAGAGATGGAGGCGGCGGCAAGGCTGGACGCGGGCATGTCGAGGAATGTGAAGCGTACATCGCTCCTCGACGGTCGCGTGTCGCGGAAGGACGGACGCGCGGCATTCGAGGACACGCGCGTGGCGAGGAATGTGGAGGGCGTGGCATTCCTGGACACGGGCCTGTCACGGAAGGACGGGCGCGCGCCGAGGAGTGTGGAGAGCGTGGCTTTCCTTGACGGAGGCGTGTCCCTTCGCGATGCGTGCCCGTCGTGAGGGGACGGAGGGGCGTCCGGGAATGTGGAGGGCGCGGCATTCCTGGGCGGAGGCGTGTCGCGGAGGGACGGGGCCGTAGCCAGCCACGGGACGCGAGGGATTGTGAACGGTCGTTCACGTCGACGCTGGGCACGGTACTCTAGGCTTGCCCCCCTCCGTGAACCGGCCCTCCCCGATGCGGGGCAAAGCGCGCACCGCCGCGACCCGTCCGCAACCGAAACGCCCATAGCGCCACGGCGGACGCATGCCTCACTGGCTTACACTGGCCGACTACAAGCACGGGTACACCGTGCACGTGCTCGAAGGGATCGAGGCGGCGCTCAAGAGAGTCCAGGAGGACTACGAAGACTGGCCCGATCCGGATTTCACGAACGAGCCGGCCAACCACCTGGTCGGCCTCGCCTTCGTCGCCATCCAGAATTACCTGACAGAGGTTCCGCTCATCGTTCGCGAGAGCCAAAGCGACCCGGCCGTTCGAGTCCGCCCAATGAATGATCTACTTCACGATTTCGGCAGCCACGTGCCGGGCACGACCCTTCGGGACATGGAGGCGATCTGGCACTTCGCCAACTACTGGAAGCACTGCGACGAGTGGGATAGAGACTGGGTGAAGGAAGCAGCGTCCAAGCCGAACAGTTCAGGACGGACCATCGACATTCTTCGTCGGCTCGGGTTCAGCGAGGCGACCAACCACCTGATGCTCGAAGGCATCGAGAGGGTCGTCCAGATCGAGTGGTGGACGTCCCTCACGCCCCTGCTCGCGAGGGCGAGCGAGTGGCGCGTCCAAGCGCTGAGCGGGTGCGGATGCACGGTGCGCCAGGCGGACGCGTAGGAGGCTGGAGTCGCCTCGGTTCGGGTGCGGACGGTTACGCGCTTTTGGGAGCCGTTGGTGAGCCGACGAAGCATCCCCAATCGGTGTGGTTCACGCCGTTCTGATCGGTAGAGCCTGCCCTATTCGCTCCCCGGCTCCACCCTCTTCTCCGTCCGGGTGAAGTGGAACTTGAGGCGCTCCTGCAGCTCGCCGCGAGCCGCGTCGGTGAGCTCGGCGACCTTCGTCGCCATCTTCAGCAGCGGGAACTCGATCATCGCCATCGCCTCGAGGTGCACGACTTGCTCGGTGACGTCGGTGGTCGCCTCGAAGAGGAACAGGTTCGCCGGCACGTCGACGCCGTTCTCCGCCGCCTCCTTGGCAGTCAAGCGGAGGGCGCTGCGGAGTTCCGGATTCTTGGCGATGTTCTTCGGTACCGAACGCAGCGGCGACACGAGCACCCCTTTCCGCTTGGGAGGAGCCCTGACGACCAGATCGCAGCAGGCGCTGAGGAGCGCGACGATTTCGGTGCGAACCTCGAGTGCGGACAACGGAACGGTTACGCCGCCGTCCGCGATGGTCACGTCGGGGCGAATCCACGAGAGACGCACGAGATCGCCCTGCCGAAAGCACGGCGGTGGGTCGCCCTCGTCAGGCACCGACCATTGCTCAGGAGCCACGTACATCGCTGTCGCAGCTCCAGCTTCTAGAACTTCGTCTCGTCTGGTTCCAGCGACCAGGGCGGATCTCCGTGGCCGGCAAGGGCAACGTGGATGTTCGCAGTCGGAGGTGGTTGCCAGCCGAGATCCTTGGCGAGGTCGCGCTCGGCCATGACGAACGACTGGAAGCACTCGTAGAGATAGTCAGCCTGCTCGCCCGCACCAGCGACGAGCTGGAACGACGGGCTCTTCGATGGCTGAAATACAGGTGCGGCGAACTTCGAGAGCTCTTGCCAACCGCGGGTGCTCGGATGAATGGAACGGGCATGGCTAGTCGAGTTCATGCGAACAACCTCCGCGTGCTCTCGGTGATGGAATCCTCGAAGATACGCCGTTGTCTCGCGTGAAGGAAATCTGCGTGCTGCTGGAGTTCGTCGAGCGCCGCGGGTTTCTCGAAGGCGCGAACCACGTTCAGGTCGTACAGCATCGTGAGGCGTTGGTCCTTCGATGGAACGCTCGCCAGCGTCAATACGGCGATGAAATCGTCCTTGGTGTCGTGGGCCTGCGTTACCACATGGAACCCATCGAGCGACCCCGGCATGGACTCCGGTCTCGGCGGTAGGCATGGGAAGTATTCGACGAGGTTCGTGTCGGCGCCCGCGGGCACGACGATCTGGTCGATGTAGCGAACGCCGACGAGCAGAAGCCCCTCCGGTCGTGCGAGCTCACGATAGACGGAGAGCGCTTCCTGAACGCGCGGCAGGAACGAAGCCCACCCCGGATACGGCGCGAGGACGTGCACGCTCAGGAGGTTCTCCCCGACCCCCACGATTGCCTTCCCATCGGTAGTCGGGAGCATCACTTGGTGGAAGCTGAGCCGGCTGGCGGTCGCGATGGCGTCTCCTTGCACCTGAGCCTGGAGCTGAACGTGGTTCCTCCGTTGCGGCGCGCCCGGATACGCCTTCCGAAGTTGCTCCACGACGCCAGCGAGGAGCGCTTCGGTCCAGGGCGCCGTCGGGGCGAAACGGAGCTCAACAACGGCCTCCACGATTGGCGGGTTGTTGTAAGTGCCGGGAATCACGGTCGTCTGGCCCCTGGACAGAAGTATAACCCTTGGCCCCTCCTCTATCATCCCCAGTCGTTCGGCTGGATGCTTGCGCCGGCCGGCCCATCGGTCGAGCAGCGCGCACCCCGGCTCTCGTCGCCCCGCGGCATCTCATCCCAGGTCCGCCCATCCAGCACCCTGCCCGCGCGACTCTTCATCACGCCCCCCCATTGCTTGAAGAAGAACGGCACCCGCCCGCGCAAGCACTCGTCGCGCACGGCCCGCACCCACTCCGGATCCATCGCCCGCGCCCCCCGCCCGCTCTCCCCGCCGACGATGACCCAGTCGATCCCGTCGAGCGCGAGCCCGGTGATCGGTCCGAGCAGGGGCTCGATGCTCAGGAAGCGAACCGCCGCCGGCACGCGGCGCAGGTGATCAATCCGCCACGCGTAGTCCTGGCTCTCGACGCTCACGCCCATCCAGATGTTGGGCGCGAAGGAGAGCTTGCTGGACAGCTCCTCGAGCCTTTCCGCGCGCTTCGTCAGGATCTGGAACCGATGCTGCGGCGTCTCTCTCATGACCGCGAACACCTTCCGGATGTACGCGAGCGGCACCTCGTCGTGGAAGAGGTCCGACATGCTGTTCACGAAGACGAGCCGGCCGCGCCGCCACCGCTTCGGGAGGTCGAGCGCCGACGGGACCAGCCGGAGATCGAACCCCTGCTCGAACGGGTGTCCCGGCACGTCGCGGAAGCGCTCGGCGAAGGTCTCGGCGTAGCAGTGCTTGCACCCCGGCGAGATCTTCGTGCAGCCGCGAACGGGGTTCCAGGTGGCGTCCGTCCACTCGATGGCGCTTCGCTCGCTCACGGTATGCCTCGGTAGATTGCGTCTGCTCGCGCGTACAGTATAAGCGTTTCGGCGAGGATGGACAGGCCCCTTGGATAGGGCTGGGGGGGAAGTCGTGCTGGTTCCGGACGAGTACAAGGGCCGCGAGCAGAGTCTGCTCAAGCACCGCGTACTGTACGAGTATCTACTCGTCTGGGGACTCAAGCTCGGGTCGGTAGCGCGGCATGGACGGGTGCGTCTCTGCTACGTCGACGGGTTCGCGGGGCCCTGGAAATCGAGAAGCGAGAACCTCGACGATACGTCGATCGCGATCGGGCTCCGCGCGCTCGAAGCAGCGGCGAAGACGTGGCGTGACCGCGGGTTCCAGATCGATGTCGACGCCGCCTTCGTCGAGTCGGATCCCTCGGCCTTCGCAGAGCTCGAGCGTTTCCTGAAGGACCGAAGTGGGACGGTGCGCACCGTCGCCCATCAAGGCGAGTTCGGCGAACTCGTGCCCGTGCTGCAGAAGTGGCTGGGAACCGACGCGGCGCTCATCTTCGTCGACCCGACGGGCTGGAAGGGCGCGGCGATGCACTTCATCGCACCCCTCGTCGAAGGGCATCCGCGTCGCGACGTTCTCGTGAACGTCATGTTCGACCACATCAACCGATTCAAGGATGACCCACGCGACTTCCTCCGAGAGCAGATGCGAGACTTCTTCGGCCTCGGCGACGGCGATCTCCCGGAGGCGCTCGCGGAGGAGGAGCTGTTCGCGCTCTACCGCGCGAAGCTGAAGGCCCTCTGCGGCGTCCAGTACGCCGCCGACCTCGCGATCCCGCATCCGACCTTCGACCGCACGAAGTTCCGTCTGGTCCTCGGCGCCAAGAACCCGGCGGCGATCGAGCTATTCCGTGAGATCGAGAAGAACGTCATCGGCAGCGAGGCGGCGGTGGTGCGCCGCGCTATGGCCGGAGATGCTGGAGAAGCACCACATCACGAGACGCGAGCTGGCGAAGATCGCGTGGACGCTTGGCCAACAGGGCGCGATCGTGGTGACGAATAAGAAGCCGCTCGAGCGAACGACGAAGGACCATCACGTCCTCCGTGTTCCATCAACGTGATCGAAGATCCTCACCGTGCTCGAGGCTATGATCGTCCCGTGGCACTGCCTCGTCGCGTCTGGCGCCCCCTTCACGAGCCCCACGTGGAGGGGCGCGAAAAATACCGCTACGGCCCGCGGGCATTCATGGTCCCCGCGCCGCCCGCGTTCTCGCTCGCCCCCCTGTCTTCGGCGCTCGAGGATCACGCCACGCTGCTCGACCGCGCCCGGGAGACGCTCGTCTTCGCGAACCGCGGGATCCTCGAGGACGATCGATGCTCTTCGGTCCTGGCTGGCTTCGCTGGAAGGAAGGCCGACGGCGAGCCGGTGGAGATGCTCCTTCCACGCAACTCGCTCATGCGTTGGGCCCACAAGGTCCACGGCGTGCGTCGGGCGCTCTTCGCCCCGCCGGAGGAGCGAGATGCTCTGTCCGTCGTCGTGTCGTCGTCCGACGTCATCTCGCTGCAGCTGCTGCGGGTAGAGCTCCGCCCCGGGGGCAAGGCGCCTCGCCTCACCGTTCGCCAGCGTGGTGTGGTAGTCGAGCCAGCGCGTCAGACGCACTGGGAAACGGGGCCGTGGACGGTCACCCAGTGGCTCGAGCCCGGTGAGGGGACCGAGTCCCGATACGCGTGGAGCGCGACGCCGCGCGAGCCGCGGAACGAGAGCGAGGTGATCGAGCAGCTCGTCGGTTTCTACGAGGAAAGGATCGGCCGGGAAATCCGGAAGGGCCTTCGGCTTGGCGCGGTAGGCGAGGTGCTCGTCTTCGTGGGCTCGACGGAATGCTGTGGCGACTACGTGGACTGCTTCGATCGCTTCAAGCTGGCGGAGATGACCGACTATCCGACGATCGCGCGTGCCATCGCCGAGGATCAGCGAAGTGGGCACGTCCCGGTGTTCGTGATGGCCGAGCGGTATGGCGGTCTGTGCTGGGTCTCCGTCGGAGAGGATGGAAGCACCCGCCTCGATCCGCGCCCGACCCTCGTGGCGGAGGCCGTCGGGCTCGTCGACCCCGACGAGACGGACCGCTTCTGCCGGGCTGGCCAGTCGGACCCGCCTCCGACAGGCTGGCCGGGCGTCGAGGGGACGATCGACCGACTCGTCACGCTGAGCCCGGCCGAGCTCGACGCCGAGATCCGCCGGGCGGGCTTCGATCCGACGATCGAGCGCAGCAACGGTCCCGGGTTGAGGGAGAGCGTCGTGGCGGGCATCGCCGCCGCACCTTGACCGGTGCTCGCTCTTCCCGACCGTCCCTCCTCACCGCGGCGCCGCCTCGAAGATCCGCATCCCCGGCGCCTGCGGCAAGTCCCCCCCCGACCGCTCCTGGAAGGCCCCCCGCGCGCGAAACCTCGACAGCACGTCGATGGCCAACGCGTCTCCGATCTGGCCCCCTTCCCAATTGCCGCGCGGCAGCAGGCTCACCGTCAGCCGGTCCACGTCGCTCCCGTCCTCGCGGCGGAGCCACACGACGACGTCGGCGCCAGGCGTCGTCAGCAGGCACACCGTGTCCGGGTCCTTGCTCGGCCGCTCGGACCAGTCCTGCGGGAGCGGCGACGGCAGATGGTTGCGGACGTGCGCCGTCTCGGAGGGCCGCGCGTCCTCGGCAGCTTCCACGCGGAGGTACGCCCGAGGCTGGCGAGTCGGACCCCACGAGTCGGGGCTCGCCGGGTGCGCCCTCGCGATGAACGACCGCATCTGCGGCAAATCGGCGGCCGTGAGCATCTCGTGGTCGGTCTCGACGAAGGGGTCGCATGCACGGAAGCGGCGGAGCAGACGCGCGACCTGCTTGTCCTTCGGGGGTCCGCCCCTCGCGGCGATCTGCACGCTGAGCATGTGATGGCCGTCCCTCGACCAGAGGGCCACCCCGATGGCGCACTCCTCGGCATCGAGAACGTAGGCCGGCTCGTCGTCGTCGTCCCGCTTCTCCCTCAGGCGCTCCGGGATCGACCAGCGCTCCGGAGGCTGCCTGGGCAGGTGATTTCGCACGTCGAACACAGTGAGCTGTCCAGGACGCGCAGGCGCTACGCCCGCCGACGGATACGACCTTTGCTCGGGCGCCTTCGGCGGCGCTCGGAGCTCCTCGAGGGTCCGCGGCCCGCGGAGCTTTTCACAGTCCTCCGTCTCGAGCGACACCAGCCCGGTGCACGCCGCCAGGGGTCGAATGCTCTCGAGGTCGTAGCACTGGCGAACGTTGACGTGCTCGAGCTGAGGCAGGCGCCCCAGCGGCTCGATGGAGCGGAGGGGGTTGCCCGGGAGACCGAGGCGCTTCAGCGAGGTGAGGTTCGCGAGCGGAGACACGTCGGTGACCCGGGTGCCGTCCAGCACGAGGTGCACGAGGCCCGTGAGTGACGCGAGGGGCGTGAGGTCCTGCACCTTCTCCAGACTGTCGAGACGCAGCTCCTCGAGGGTGACGATGCCGGAGAGCGGCGAGAGGTCCGTCAGGATGCGGCTCGGTCCGACGTGAAGCTTGCGCAGCGCGCCGGCCGACTCCATCCCGTCGAGCCTGTCGACGTCATTGCACCAGAGGCTCAGGTCCTCGAGCCGTGGAAGCCCGTCGAGCCGAGGGGGAGCCCGGAGGCCGGTGCCGAACAGGTTGAGGACACGCAGCTTCGGGAGCGTCAGCGCGAGCTTCTTCAGCGGCGTCATGCTGAGGTCGAGCGTCTCCAGCTCGACGAGGTCGTCGAGGGCGCTGAGGTCATCGAGGCTCTGGCAGTGGAACACCGTCAACTTCACCAGCGACCGGAGCGGTCTCAGGACCTCGAGTGAGCGGAGCGAGACCCACGAAAGGCGAAGCTCCCGCAGGCCCGTCCGTCTCGCAAGGGGGCCGAAATCGGCGATGAAGCCGCCGCTCAGCGAGAGCTCGCGTAGCTCGGGGAACCGATCGAGAGGCGCGAGGTCGACGACGCGCGTATCGGAGAGGTCGAGCTTGCGGAGCGCGACGAGGGACGCGAGCGGGGCGGCGTCCTCGACGCGGTCGCAGCCTGCGAGCGAGAGGTCTTCGAGCCCGCGCAGAGCGGCCAGAGGACCGACGTCGCGCACTAGCGGGAACGCGGCCCGGAGCCGCCGGAGACGCGAGAGCCCTTCAAGGGGGCGAAGATCGACGACGTCCGGACCGCCGACCTCCAGGTCTTCGAGATGGTCGAGGCGCGCGAGCGGCGAGAGATCGCCGAGCACGCGGCTCGGCCACACCTTCAGCCGGCGCAGGTTCGGCAGGGCCGCCAGCGGAGAGAGATCGAGCAGCGCTTGGGTCTCCGTCACCTCGAACGCCTCGGTGGCGAGGCGGTCCGCCTCCGGGAGCGCGGCGACGCGCTCGCGCAGGGTCACATCGTCGGCGGTCGGACCTGTCGGGCGCGGCGGGAAGGCGATGGACCGTTCCATCCACTCGCCGACCGTGTACCCGCTGGTCTCGACGAGGCGATCGTGCCGGATGGCTTGCGTGAACTCCCGCAGGATCTCCGTGGCGCGACCGGCGGAGGTCGGATCGAAGCGCAGCGGGTTCTTGAGGAGAACCTTTCCGAGCGCGTCGTCGAGGACGCGCCGGAGCGACGCGGGCGCGGTCAGCCTCTCGGGAGCACGGCGCAATGCCGAATCCCAGTCCTCGAAGGATCGGTCCAGGTGGAGGTCCCCGAAGGGAAACATGGTCTCGCCCTCGAGAAGCAGCGCGCGAAGCGCATACTCCTGAGCCAGAGCCGCCAGCACGCTCCGGGCGTTGTCGGTCAGCGACTCGCGGGTGACGGGGTGATCCGGGTTCTGCACGCGAGAGACTCTGGCCAGGCCTCCGCCACCGACTCCAGAAAAATCGTCAGTACACTTTCCGGTTTCGCGCGGTTCAGAGGGTGAGGACGCACTGAGCCGGCATCCTGCCGACCCGTGGAAGCGCCCTCGGACTCGACGAGAGGGACTCGAATTTTGGCGAATAAAAACAGACCGTCCATCGTGGCGCGCAATACCGGCGTCATGGCGGGCATCGACAAGCACATCACGGGAAGCGTGACGATCGGTGGCGTCACGTACACTCCCGCGACGTTGAAGCAGGTGTTCTCCGACGAGAACACCGCGATCACTTCCACCGAAGCGCTGCACACCCAGGTCACGGACCAGGTGCAGGCTACGAACACGGCGAAGGCCAAGGGGGCCCTCGTCTACGGTCTGCTCCGCAGTTACCTGATTGGCCAGTACGGCAAGCAGGCCAACGCGGTGCTCGGCGACTTCGGGATGACAACCCCGCAGCCGACGGGCGCGCAGACGCTGGCAAGCAAGACGGCTGCGGCTACCAAGCGCGCGGCCACTCGCCAGGTGAGAAACACCATGGGGAGCGTCCAGAAGAAGAGCGTCAAGGGAGTGATGGAGGTGCCGGTCAAGGCGATCACCACCATCGTGCCCGTGACGTCTCCGACGACGGACGCGACGGCGGCGGCGCCGGCGACGGGGGCGGCCAGTCCGGCGCCCGCGACTCCGGCGGCAGCTCCGACGCCGGTGAAGCCCACGTCCTGATCGAGGGCGCGGGAGTGGCGAACGGGGGGCGGCTCCGGTTGGAGTCGCCCCCCGAGCCTTTTTGTGAGCCTCACGCAAGTGCTCGACTGCGCAAGGGAAACAGAAAATCGTCAGTACACTTTTCGGAGATGCGCGGTTCAGAGGGTGAGAGGACACGGACCCATGAACACCATCGAGAACAACGTCATCCCGCTCTTCACTCCGTCCCGCTGCTCGCACGACTGGCAGCCGGTCGAAGGCTGGCAGGCCCGCTACCAGTGCACGCGTTGCTACGTCCTCGGACGCAAGCTGCGGGTGCTCACCATCCACCGGCAGGGTGGCCCCATCGGGCGCCCCGGCGTCAGCCCGTACCGCTGCCGCTTCAAGTCGCACGGCGTGCCGTGCCGCGCCCGCGCCGTCGCGTGCTTCGACGGAACGCTCCGCTGCGCCGTGCACGCCTGCGGCGAGCACACGCGCGGCGTCCGGGATTCGCTTCGCCACCGCTGATCCAAAGAACGAAAGGACAAGCCCATGCGCCTCGACACACCTTTCCTGCTCGACGAAGCCATCTCCGACGACGACTTCATGCCGGACATGTCGGAGACGGTCGACGCGATCCGCACGACGACCGACCGCTTCGCGCTCGGGGCGCTCGCCGAGCTCCTCCGGCATCCTCACCCGTCCGTGCGTTCCGCGGCCGTCGAGGCCCTCCGGTCGCTCCGGCCGTCGAGCCTCGAGCTGCGCCGTCAGCTCTCGCCGGTCGAGGTCATGCGCGTCCGGGACGCCCTCGGCCTGGAGAGGACACGCAAGACGCGGAAGGCACGCAAGGCGCGTGGGATCGTGTGAGCGAGGCTCCTCGAACGGCTGCCCGCCTCACCACGCATACATCTTGTAGAACGCCCACTGGAGCTGCGTGGCGCTGGCGAAGGCCGGGCACGAGAAGATCCCCCCGTCCGCCGCTCCCCCGGCCCAGCAGTGTCCCATCCCGTGCAGCACGCAGACGGCGACCTGACCGTCCGCGGGGCATCCGTCGTAGTACTCGCACTGCCCGTCCTCGACCGTCGTCGTCGTGAACGTCGCGGCGCAGCCGTTCCTCGCCGCCCACGCGGTCGCCGACGGCGTGAAGCCCGCGGGCGTGTTGGTCGCGCCGGGGACGTCGCAGCCGTCGGGGATGATCGGGTCGGAGTCTCCGTGGAAGATGATGATCGGCTTGTGGCCCGTGATGCACGAGCTCAGATCGTGGGTGCCGCTCGAGTGCGGCGCGACGGCGCGGATGTCCGGCCGCATGCAGGCGACCTGGTGGGCGAAGAACCCGCCCATCGAGAAGCCCGTGACGAAGACATGCGCGGCGTCGAGGCACTGGTCCTGCGAGACGTCGGCCTCCATGGCGTCGAGGAACGCGAAGTCGTCGCCGGGCGCGCTGACGGTCGCCCCGAGCGAGCCGGGGCATGTGTTGGCGCCGACGTTCCACGGAGCATCGATCGAGTCGGGCCCGGACTGACCATCCGGGAACGCGACGCCGAAGCCCTCGCTGTCGGCCAGATCCGTGTACTGCGTGATCTCGTACATGGCCTGACCGCTCATCGTCAGACCGTGGTGAACGAAGACGAACGGGACGGGCTTCGACGCGTCGAGCGACGACGGGAGGTAGATGAGATAGGTGCGGTTCAGGCCCGCGACCGTCAGGCTGCGGCTCGTCAGCCCCTGGTGACCCGTCCGGATCCCGCAAGGCCCAGCGTCGAGCGAGCCCTCGGTTCCCGCATCGATCGGCGCGACGCTGCTGTCCGTCGCGTCGCTTCCCTGCTGCGCGTCCGAGCCGGACGAGCTCCCGCCTTCCTGCGCGGTCGCCTCGGCGCCGCCATTACCGCCGTCGGCAGAGGCTCCGCTCGGCCCGACGGACGCGCTGCACGAGGCGGCGAGGCCGGCGGCCAGCGTGGTCGCCATGGCGGCGAGAAACCAGCGACGGGGAGACATGAGCGAGTCGCACACTGCACCTTCGCCGGATCGCGGTGAACAAAAAACCGAGGGGTGGTCTCCACGTTTGCGGAGCCACCCCTCGACTGGTGTCGCACTCTGTTTTTGTTTTGCCGGTGCTACCACGGTGCTGGTGTTGCGCGTTGCTTCGAGAGTGAAGACGCGAGTCACTCGTTTCCGCCGCTCTTTGGTAGATGCGGCTGGGCTATCGGAGCAAGGGCCACCGAATGCGTGATCTCGTCGCCTGCAAGCCCTGCGAAGCAACCGGACGGAGCCTGGCCGGTTCGTACGAGGAAAGGGAGGCTGACCGCCGCCACAGCGGCCCAGTCGAGTGCCTACGCGCTGGCCTGAGCACTGACGTGCTCCGGGGTCGAATCCTGTCCTTGCACGAGAAGACGGCTAGGTGATCCGAGAAAGACGCGGCCACATCTGGCCTGTCATCGACATTGGATCTCGCTCGGCTCTTCGTCAAGAGTCGCCGCGTACGATCCTTCATTCTCGAGCGCGACGCGTCAGAGGGGCTACTCGTCCGCGCCCTTTGCACCACCCGGAGGAGGCGGGTTCGCCTCGCGCTCCAGGTAGCGGAAGATCGTTCGCGGATCGACGCCGAGGTCGCGCGCAGTTTGCGTGCGGTTTCCGTTATTTCGCTCGAGGACTTCCAGCACGTACTTGCGCTGGAACTCCTCCTTCGCCTTCTCGAGCGGCAGGATGGGGCTCTCCGCTTCTTTCCCCAGGTCGAGATCTTCCGGGCCGAGCAGCGACTTCTCGCACAGCACCAGCGCCTTCTTGATGCGGTTCTCGAGCTGCCGGATGTTTCCGGGCCAGGGGTGCTTCTTCACCGCCGCGAGCGCTTGCGGCGTGAAGCCCTGCACGTGCGCACCGAGCTCCTCGGTGTGTTTGCTGAGGAGCGCCTTGGCGATGATGATGACGTCGTCCCCGCGCTCGCGCAGGCCCGGCAGGTAGATGTTCACGACGTTGAGCCGGTAATAGAGATCCTCGCGGAAGCGGCCGGCGCGGATTTCCTCCTCGAGGACGCGGTTGGTCGCGGCGACGATGCGGATGTCGACCTTCTCCGGCTTGCTGTCGCCGACCCGGAAGACGACGCGCTCCTGCAGCGCGCGGAGCAGCTTCACCTGGAGGTTCAGCGGCAGCTCGCCGATCTCGTCGAGGAAGAGTGTCCCGCCGTTGGCTGCCTGGAACTTGCCGGGTCGCGACGCGATCGCTCCCGTGAACGCGCCCTTCACGTGGCCGAAGAGCTCACTCTCGATGAGGTTCTCGGGGATGGCGCCGCAGTTGATGACGATGAACGGGCCGTTCACTCGGTTCGAGCGCCGGTGGATCTCGCGGGCGATGAGCTCTTTCCCGGTGCCGGTCTCGCCCGTGATGAGCACCGAGATGTCGGTCGTCGCCACCTTCTGGAGCTTGCGGAACACCTCGAGCATCGACGGGCATGCGCCGATGATCTCGCCGAAGCGCTTGTCCTTCAGCTCGCTGACGAGCTTCGCCTTGTCGGCGAGGAGCGCGTTCAGCAGCATCGCGTTCTGGAGGATGGTCGACGCCTGGGCGGCGAAGATGGAGAGCACGTCGAGCTGGTTGCGATCGAAGAGCCCCTTCACGCGGTCGTTGCCGACGTAGAGCACTCCCTGCACGTGCCCCTGCGACACGAGCGGCGCGCACATGACGCTCGACAGGCGGAGCGCGAGCACGCTCTCGCTCGTCTTGAACTGCGAGTCGCTGAGCGCGTCGCTCACGATGACCGGGCGCCCAGTCTCGATGACCTTGCGCACGATGCTGTCGCTGATGGAGCCGCTCGTCTCGGCGATGGCATCGCGCTTCACGTTGCGCGAGGCGCGGACGCGAGCGGAAGGCGTGGCGCTCGTCGGCGCGTCGCTCGCGGCGGGGAACTCGAGGTCCTTCTCCTTGCGCGGCTGCGCCGTCGTGAAGGCGTCGTCGTTGAGGAGGATGAGGCCCTTCTCGGCGCCCGTCACCTCGATGACCGCGTCGAGCATCGACTCCAGCAGCTGGTCGATGTCCTTCATCATCATCAGCTTCTCGCTGAACTCGTAGAGCTTGCGCAGGCCAGCGAGCTGCTGGTTGGTGACGTGGAGCTGCGTCTCGCTGATGGAGGCGGGGTTGGTGTCGTTGGGTCCCGAGCCCGCGCGCGTCACCTTCTGAGGCTCGTCGAAGATGCTGAACGAAACCTCGACGTCGCCGAGCGTGATGCGGTCGCCGTGGACGAGGCGCGCCCGGCGCTTCTTCTTGCCGTTGATGAGGATCTCGGCCTGCTTGTCGACCTCCTCGAGGTTGAAGTCGCGCCCGTCGAAGAGAACCTGGACATGGGTCTCGGCCAGCCCATGGCTGGGGATCGCGACGTCGTTGCCGAGCGCCCGCCCCACCGTCGTCACCGGCTTGTAGAGGACGAAGGTGCGCGGCTGGCCCTGGGGGGGAAACCACTTGAGGAGAGGCACGCTGCGGAAGGTACTCTACCGCACAATGCCGCACCGTTGACGGGGCACGTTACGGCGAGCGGGGCCTTGTCAAAACGTCCCGCTTTCCGTCTGCTGTGCCTGGGAGGCGAAGACGATGCGAACCCTGGTGGCGGCGCTGATGATCTCCTGGGGCGTGATGGCGTGCGGCGGTGGGGCCAAGCCTCCGATGCAGCCGGACAACGATCCTGTCCCCGCAGGCGACGGGGGAGCGGAACCGTCCCTGCCGGCGCCTGCGCCGACGCACTAGCGGCTCAGCTCACCACTGCCCCATCGCCGTCAGCGCGGCGCCGCCCTGCATCGGCGCGAGGGCCATCTGGAACGGCGGCGCCCACTCCGCGGTGCCGACCGGGTCCTTCCAGTAGGCGGTGATCGCACCCGCGACCGCCAGACCGGCGATCCCTCCGAGGGCGTTGGCGATGAGCCCGTGGCGCGGGTCGGCGCTGCTGCCGATGTAGAAGAGGTACACGGGCGTCGTCGCCAGCGTCCCGAGAATGTCGCCGATCCACATGTACTTGAGCGTCGTCCACGACGGGACCCACTGGGTGGCGAGGATCCCCGTGGCGAGGATCCCCGCGTTGTACCCGGCGAAGCCCCACGCCGCGGCGCCGTTGGCGCTGTTGACGCCCGTGCCGAAGAGCACGCCGAACGCCGTGCCGAAGCCCGCCCCGCTCGCGATGAGCCCGAGGCTCCGCGGATCGGGCCTGAGCCACTCGCCGAAGAGGTAGCCGCCGACGCCGCCCGCCGTGGCGGTGAGGAAGGTGACCGACGTGTCGGTCGAGAACTGCCAGGTGTTGGGGCCGCCGTTGCCGCTGAGCTGCCATTGCAGGCCCCCGATGGCGACCCCTTCGACGCCGCCGAGCAGCATTCCCGTGGCCATCGACGCCGGCACGCCCCGATCGAACTCGTCGTAGCGGTCCCAGAAATACACGCCGACCGGTGCGGCGACGCCCAGTGCGATGGGCGTGAGGACCCACAGGCCCGGATCCTTGACGTTCGCGACCGAGTCGAGCCAGACCCCGGTGCCGAAGCCGTATGCCGCGCTGACGCCGTAGAGGTAGGCCATCTCCCCGTAGCTCCGGACCTTGCGCTGCGGACGCACCGGCGGCGGGTAGTAGGGCGGGTAGGGCTGGCCGTAGCCAGGGCCAGGGGGTTGCCCGTACGGGGCGGGATACGGCTGCGCCGGCTGTCCGTAAGGAGCGGGATAGGGCTGGGGGGGCTGGGGGTAAGGAGGCGGATAGGGCTGGGGAGCCGGGTAGCTCTGCGGAGGCAGAGGCTGCGGTGGCGGGTACGCCTGCGGGGGGTAAGGCTGCGGCTGGGGTTGCGGCTGGGGCAGCGGCGCCTGCGCCGAAGCGACGGAAGACACGCCCACCACGGCGAGAACTGCCAGCGACCCCGCCCACGCTCTGCATGCTCGCATGCTCTTCTCCTCGTACGGTCGACGTGCCTGCCCGGGGCGGCATTCAACGCAAGTTCAACGCAAAGTGGCGCGCGCGACGGCGCGGGGGTCGAATTCATGTCCCAGCTCGCGGGACATGAGGTCAATGACGGCCTGCTGGACCGGTTTGTCCTCGTACAGGATGGCGTGAACCTCCCGCGTGATGGGCATGTCGACCTCGAGCTTCCGCGCGAGATCGTACGCGCTCTTCGCTGTCTTGACGCCCTCGGCGACGTGGCCGAGCCCCGCCAGGACATCGGCTAGCTTGCGCCCCTTGCCCATCTCGTAGCCGACGGTCCGGTTTCGCGAGAGCTCCCCGGTGCACGTCAGTACGAGGTCCCCCATCCCGGCGAGGCCGGCGAGCGTGAGGGCCGAGCCGCCGCGCGCCATGGCGACGTTGGCCACCTCGGCGAGGCCGCGCGTGATGAGCGCGGCGCGCGTGTTGTGGCCGAAGCCCATGCCGTCGACGATGCCGGCGGCGATGGCGATGACGTTCTTCAACGCGCCGCCGCACTCGACGCCGGGGATGTCGTCGCTGGCGTAGGTGCGCATGTACGGGGTGTGAAAGCGCTTCATCACGTGCGCGCGGATGTCGGGATCGCGCGCGGCGATGACGACGGCGGTGGGCATGCGGTTCGCGAGCTCCTTGGCGAAGCTCGGACCGGAGAGGAAGGCGAGGTCGTCGCGCGCGTGGGGCGGGAGCTCCTCGGCGAGCACCTCGTCCATGAACATGAGCGAGTCGTTCTCGATCCCCTTCGTGGCGCTCACGATGGGAACGCGCGGCCGACCCGCGACCCTATGCACGTGGGGCGCGGCTGCGCGGGCGACGTCACGCGTCCCGTGGCTGGGGACGACGAAGACGATCATGTCCGCTCCGCCGAGCGCCGCGCCGAGATCGTCGGTGGAGACGAGGTTCTTCGGTAGCGCCGCACCCGGGAGGTAGCGGGCGTTCTCGCCCGTGGCGTTGATGGCGTCGCACAGCTCGCGACGGCGTGACCAGAGCGCGACCTCGGTGACGTCGCCCGCCTCGCCGTCCTTGTCGGCCAGGAGCTTGGCCAGCGCCGTACCCCACGCGCCGGCGCCGAGCACGGCGACCTTGGAGGTCATCGATCCGACATTATCACGCTATGCTCCCCGCCGATGCGCGGTCGCTCCGTCAGCCTCGTCCTCTTCGCGACGGCGCTCGCGTGCTCCAGCCTCGGTGCCAGCGGCTGCACGCCCAACTCGGTGTGCAAGATGGGGGGCCCCATCAACGACGCGTCGAACCGCACGCTGCGCCGCAACATCATGGCCTTCGGTCTGAGCCAGTTCTGCCAGCAGATGACGACGCGCAGCGCGCCGCTCAGGCTCGCCCCCGACGCGCCCGTGACGGGCCGTTTCTTCCCCCAGCACTGCCAGCAGCAGGTGCTCGACAACGGCGACCTCTGGGTCCAGTTCGACGGCATGGGTTACGCCTTCACCAACCTGTCACGCAAGGTGACGTTCTCGTCGGCGGCGAACGTCCGCTACGACCAGGACTTCCGCTGCGCGGAGGACAACTCCATCTACGCGTACTTCGACACGCGCAACATCTCGCCGCCGGTGTTCCACGTGATGCAGATCGAGATGCCCGGCGCGAACCTGCTCCAGAACTGGATCACTCCCTACGCCGACAACTTCGGCCAGCAGATGGTGTCCGGCCAGCTCGGACAGGGCTTCACGGTCATCCAGTTCGACGACGGGGGGCAGGACTTCGACGTGGGTCACCTTCCGCTCGGGCGCCGGCCGATGCACCCGTACAACATCCACGGCA
>Ga0182030_10005986_pt1 | contig 25742 bp, 19 predicted proteins | sample 812S3MmetaG_FD_121299 | JGI IMG/M metagenome (GOLD analysis project Ga0182030, IMG submission 121299) | Permafrost microbial communities from Stordalen Mire, Sweden - 812S3M metaG (Illumina Assembly) | ecosystem: Environmental > Terrestrial > Soil > Wetlands > Permafrost | place: Sweden...
AGGAATGGTTCACCGCCACGGTGAAAGTGCCGCCGGACACTTCAACAATCGATCCGCCAACATCGTTGTTGACCAACCCGGAGTCAGTGAAGGCTCCGGTCGACGTGTCCGTGATGGTGCCGGTGTTGGTCAGCGTCCCGTTCATCGCCACCGTGCCGCCAGCATTGACGTCGAGTGCACCGCCCGGGTAGAGGGTGCCGGCTGCCAGTGTCAGTCCACTGTCAATGTTGAGTGTTCCCGATCCGCTGCCGTCCGCATTCCCGAGAAGGAGCGTGCCCGGAGTCTGGGCGGCATCGGAAGCACTGAGGGTGACATCCGACCCGGCCGGAATGCAGGTCGTGTCGGAGCTGTCAGGAAGTCGAGGCGGGCCCGTCTTGGGAGCCCAATCCCCCACGGTGGTCCAGTCACCCGTGCCGCCGGTCCAGGTGATGGTGCAACTACTCGACACGTCAGTGATGGCCACTTTCTGCGTCACCTGTGTGGCCGCCAAATAGTTGGTACTTCCGCTCTGGTTGGCGTCGATCTGGCAGGTTCCACCCGTGGTGAAGGTCACGGTTGAACCGGCGATCGAACACACCGTCGATGTCGAGGCATCAATGGTGAACGAGACCGGCAGGCCTGAACTGGCCGTGGCCGACACCACATAGGTGCCCCCAATACCCGATCCCGCTGGTGGTGTCGATGTAAACGTTATGGACTGTGATCCCTTTCCAATTCCTGTCACGGTCTGACTGACCTGGGTCGCCGCCGACACATCGATATTGCCGGACTGGTTGGCATCAATCTCGCAGTTACCAACCGTCACAAAGGTGACGGTGGTGCCTGCGATCGTGCAGTCAGACGACGTGGACGGGTCGATGCTCAGGCTTACCGAAAGTCCGGCTGAAGAAGTCGCGGTGACGGCGTACGTGCCACCGACCACGGGGCTCGCCGGCGGAGTCGAGGTGATCGAAAGGGTCTGAGAATTCTGCCCCACCGTGATCGACTGACTTTGCTGGAGCGCGGCGGCGAAGGTAGCACTCCCGGCTTGGTTGGCATCAACAAGACACGTGCCCACCACCTTGAAGCTGACGATGTTGCCGGCGATAGTGCAGACCGAGGTCGTCGATGAGTCGATGGTGAAGGTCACGGTCAAGCCAGACGTCGATGAGGCAGTCACCGCGTAGGTGTTGCCGGGCAGGGCGGCGCTTGGAGCGGTCGAAGTGAACGTGATCGACTGCGCAGTCCGCCCGACTGTTGTCGACTGCTGGACTTGCGGTGCCGCAGCAAAGGCAGTCGATCCACTCTGGTTGGCGTCAATGGTGCAGGTCCCCGCCCCGATCAGATCCACTGTGCCAGCCAGGATTGAGCACACCGTCTTGCTCGAGGCATCGACGGTCAGAGTGACCGCCAGCCCAGACGTCGCCGTGGCCGCCACTGCGTAGGTGCCGCCGACCACCGGACTGGCGGGCGGCGTGCTGGTGAACGAAACGGTTTGTGACGCTTCACCAATGTGGATGATCTGACTGGCCGTTGGCGCCTGGGCATAGGTGGCATTGCCGGATTGGTTGGCATCGACCTGGCACGGACCGCCGGCAGTGAAGGTCACCGTTGTGCCCGCGATGGTGCACTGCGATGCCGTCGAAGGGTCGATGGTCAGCACCGCCGGAAGTCCCGAAGTGGCGGTGGCCGATACGCTATAGGTGCCGCCGGCGGTGGGATTGGCCGGCGGTGTCGAGGTGAAAGTTACAGTTTGAGAGAGGAGACCGACAACGGCGAGTCCGAAGTTGAATCCAACGCCGACTCCCGACACATCGGCCCCGGCTGGCAGGCTTACGGGGACCGGGGTGTTCTCTTCGGCGGTCGTGCCGTTGCCGATCTCACCGATGTCGTTGAACCCCCAGCCATACGCCGTGCCGCCCGCGGTGACGGCCAAACCGCTATCCCATCCTTCTGAAATTGCTATCGACGGTGAGCTACCCGGAATCTGCACCTTCACCGGCGTATCGGCACATTCGCAACCGGTGGTGACGGTCGACCCGTCACCGATCTGACCCACATCGTTGAGGCCCCAGGCGTAGACGGTGCCTGATGATGACAGCGCCAGGCTGGTCGCCGCACCAGCGGCGATCGCAGTGATCTGGGCCGAGATTTGGACCTGGACCGGCGAGTCGGCACAGCCGCACCCCGATGACGTAGGTCCGTCGCCAAGTTGTCCTTCGCCGTTATTGCCCCAGGCGTATACCGCTCCGGTCGATGTGGTGGCGAGGCCGAAATCCTCTCCTGCCGACACGCTGGTGGCGACGACGCCGCCCGGGAGCGACACCTGCACCGGCGTGTTGCTTTCCGCGACGGTTGTTCCATTACCGAGTTCTCCGACGTTTCCCTGGCCCCAGGCATACACCGCGCCCGTCGAGGTCACGGCCAAATTGGAGTTTTGGCCCGAACTAACTCCAGTAGCCACCGTCCCACCCGGGAGCGACACGAGAACCGGCACATCACTGCTGGCGTTGGTCCCGTTGCCGAGAAGGCCACCGCCGGCACCCCAGGCATACACGGCACCGGTGCTCGTGACGGCCAACTCCGTGCCGCTGTTTCCGGCCGAGACCGACGTGGCAACCACGCCGCCCGGCAATTGCACGAGCACGGGAACGAGGCTCGCCGCGGTGCTTCCGTCGCCCAGCTGGCCCGAGCTGTTGTTGCCCCATGCGTAGACAGCTCCGCTGGGGGTGAGCGCCAATGCGGTGCCATAACCGGCGGAGACCTGCGTGGCAGTGACTCCGGCCGGCAGCTGTACTTGCACCGGGGTTGTACTGCTGGTCGTACTGCCATTTCCGAATTGGCCCGTGTAGTTGGCTCCGAAGGCATAGACGGTTCCCGGTGCCGTCGACAATCCAGCCACGCTGATCGATTGAATGGCCCGCGGAGCTGGAGCAAACGTCGCGTTACCGGACTGATTGGCGTTGATGGTGCAGGTGCCTTGCGACACGAACGTCACGGTGCCGCCGGCCATCGAACAAACGGAAGTACTGGCGGACGCAATGGACAACGTCACCGCTAATCCCGACGATGCCTCGGCCAGCACGGCGTACGTCCCACCGATCGTCCCCGAAGCTGGCGGCGTCGAAGTGAAGGCGATCGATTGCGTGGCCAACGCTGACAACACGAGGCTGTGGAACGCACCGGCTGCAACCGCACCGGCGGACACCCCGTTGGGAAGTGTCATCTGCACCGGAGTGTCCCGATTGGTGGTCGTCCCATCCCCGAGTTGGCCGTAGCGGTTGTCGCCCCAGGCGTAGACGACACCTGTTGTCGTGCGAGCCAGTCCGAAGAACTGCCCGGCGGCAATACCTGTGGCGACGGTCCCACCCGGCAACTGCACCAGGGCCGGAGCGGTAATGCTTCCGAACTGGTTCGCGTTGTTCGTTCCGTTGCCGAGTTCGCCGAAGCCGTTCTCGCCGAAGGCATACACCTGACCGGCCGGAGAAAGCGCCAAACCAAAGTCTCCTCCGGCGGCGATGGCCGATGCCGTCACTGCGCCCGGCAGGGTCACCAGTGACGGGGCGTAGTTGTAACCGCCGGTCTCTTCGGTGTCAGTACCCCAAATGTAGATTGCGCCGGTTGACGTCAACGCCAGGGCATACAGATTCGACACAGAAATGGAGCTGACGACCGTACCGGCGGGCAGTTGCACCTCGACCGGTGAGGCGACGAAGCCCTGAGTCGATCCCCCGCCCGCTTCTCCCCCCAAGTTGTCACCCCAGCTATAGACAACTCCCGTCGAGGTGAGGGCATAGCTCGTGTAACTGCCTTCGGCGACGGCGGTGGCGGTGGCATTGCCAGGAAGCGGTACCAGCGTCGGGTTGGGAACGCACTCGCACCCGGTCGTACCGACCGTGCCGTTGCCGATTTCACCGATCGAGTTGTCGCCCCAGGTGTACACCGCTCCGGTTGACGTCAGGGCAATGTCGGTGCCGTTTCCCGCCGCCACTTGGGTCACCGTTGTTCCCGGAAAATCCACCAACTGGGGCGTCGTACTCGGGGTGGACGACGAGGTCCCGATTCCCAATTCACCGTGGGAGTTGTCGCCCCAGGTGTACACCGCTCCCGTCGAGCTACAGGACCCACCATGGCATCCGGTGGCGATGGCGACACTTGAACTTCCACCGCCGGCCATCGAGGTTGCGGTGAGGGGTGGCGTGGCCAACAAGGTTTGGACTGGGGTCGAACTTGAGGTGGAAGTGCCGTTACCTAGCTGACCGCCGGTGTTCTCACCGGCGGCATAGATCGTCCCTGGGACAGGAGTCCCCGACGTCACCGTCACGGATTGGGTGAGCTTGGGGGCGGCCAAGTAGTCGGTGTCACCGGCCTGGTTGGCATCGATGACGCAGGTGCCGGCGCTGGCAAAGGTCACCACCCCTGACGAAATGACGCAGACCGTGCTCGACGCCGGGTCGATAGACAAGGACACCGGGAGGCCCGACGTGGCACTGGCAGTGACGGCGTAGGTGGTGGCGGGGGTGGCACCCGAAGGAGCGGTCGATGTGAAGTTGATGCTTTGGGAGGCCTGATCTCCGAGCACCAAGGCGTGGTAGTAACCGGCGGCGATGCCACTGACGGTGACTCCCGTGAGCTCCGATGCCAAAGCAGGCGCCTCGGTGAAGGTGCCGCCCGGGTAAGCCGGCGGCACCGAGGCGCCCAGCTCACCTTGCGAGTTGTCGCCCCACGTGTACACCTGTCCCGATGGCGACAACAGCATGTTGAAGTCCACTCCGGCGGCGATGGCGGTAGCTGTCACCCCGCTCGGGAGCGCCACGGTCACCGGTGTCGTACTGCTGATGTCCGAGTTGTTGCCCAGCTCTCCTTCGCTGTTGTCACCCCAGGCGTACACGGCTCCCGTCGTGCCGAGCACCAGCGCGTTCCCCGCACCGCCAGCCACCGCGGACGCATGCGCATTATTCGGCAGCGCTACCTGCGTGGGCGTCACGATGGTGTTGGGCGGAGGGGTGGGGATGCCTCCCGTGGCGTAGGCCGACGCCACCGAGCCCCATGCGTACACATTGCCGGTGGTACTCACGGCGAGTGCAAACGATTCGCCACCGGCGATGGCGCTCGCCACAACGCCCCCCGGCAGTCCGACCTTGACCGGCACCAAGCTGTTGGTACCCGACCCATCGGTCCCGATGCCGAGTTCCCCGGCGAAGTTGTTGCCCCAGGCGTAGACGGCCCCGGACGTCGTCAAGGCATAGCCGTCGTTGATACTTGCCGAGATTTTGGCGATGGGTGCCGGCATGGTCACCAGGACGGGCGTGTCGCTACTGGTGGTGGAGCCGTTACCGAACTGCCCTTCGCTGTTGGTGCCCCAGGCGTAGACCGAGCCGGTGGAGGTGAGCGCGTAACTGGTGCTGCCTCCAGAGGCCACCGCGGTGGCGGTGACGCCGCCCGGCAACGGGACCTCCACCGGATTGGTGGACTCAGCGCTTGACCCATCGCCCAACTGTCCTTCGCTGTTGGCGCCCCAGGCGTAGACGGAACCGGTCGACGTCACAGCCAGGCTGTAGTTGTCTCCGGCGGCGACTGATGTGGCATCGACGTTGGACGGGAGTTGCGACTCGACGGGCACCGAGGTGCTCCCTGTTGTGCCGTTCCCGACCTCGCCATTTTGGTTGTTGCCCCACGCATACACCGGACCAGTGGTCGCTGCCCCACTGGGGAGCTCTACTGAGATCAGTGCGAGTAGCGGTGCCGCCAACACCACAAGCGCGACCACCAACTTCGACTTGCGCGACCCACGCGTGCGAGCCGCCAATTCACGTTCCTCTCGTGGGTGCGTGGACCACTGAGGCGCCTCGGGACCCACTGCTGCACCGTCAAGTGCCCGTGCCTTCCGCCTCACCCGCATGACCCAGACCGTTACCCTCCGGGTCCAAGTGCGCGGGTGCTAACCCACCGTGCCAATTCCCCCGAGGACTCCACCCTGAAACCCTAGCAATTCTTGGGGCGTCAAATCCCCCGGTCCTAGCCATTGACCTGGGGATTCACTTATATATGACACCCGTTTCCCGACTTAGTTGGTCGTTGGCCCAACGGCGATTGAGCTGGCCCGACTTTCACGTCTTCGAAATACCCCATTTCGGGCTGCTGAAAAGTAAGGCACGCCAGCGGGGACCTGAGCGTCGACTTGAGGGTCAGTCCGCCTCCCTGGCTACGTAATCCCTGTTCAAGAGTTTAAATCGCCGGACCGCCCAGCGAAACTCCGAAAATCGTCTCTTCAGTTTCTCGACCCTTGACCAAGACCTTCTCCGGATCGCTGAAGACAAATGAGCCATTGGCGGCGTCGCGGACCGCCTGGGTGGCCAAGATATTCGGGCGATGCTCGCGACCAGCAATGCTTGATATTCGAAATGCCAAATTGGTGGCATCACCCAGCACCATGACCACCGCCCCCGGCATCAGTTGCATGATCACTGGGCCCATGGTGGCGCCCCAACCCATCCGCAGCGGCGAACCATCGACGTTACGAAGCTCGAATTCTGGCGTCATTTCGGCCACCCGGTCCGCCGCCGCCAGAGCAAATTCGAGGGCGTGCTTGGGGCCGTCGTCGTCGACGTCGAGCTCCCAGCTGGCAAAAAACGCGTCACCCACGTAGTCCACCAATGTGCCGCGGTGCCCATTGAGTACCTTGCGCAGCTCGGTATAGAGGTGGTCGATGTCACGGGCCAGCACCTGCGGATCGGCATGCTCGGACACTGTCGAAAAGTTGATCAAGTCTCCGACCACCAATGCCATCGTCATCGGCTTGGCGATCGACACCGTCTCGCGCGGTTGTGCGCCACCCGCCGGACGCACGGTGGTCGGCACAACCCGGAGCTCCAAGGTGTGGTCGCCTATTGCGATGACGTCGCCATGATTGAGCGGCACCCCAACCGAACGCTCAATACGGATCCCATTCACCCGGCTCCCGTTGCTTGAGACGTCGACCACGACCACCACCGCCTTGTCCGGGTCCACCCTTAGTTCGAGATGGTTACGGGAGACCGCCAGGTCATCAGGAAGCAAGAAACGGTGCGCATCGTCCACCCCGGCGCATTCACGTCCCACGAAGAGTCGATCGTGGAGAGGCAGCGTCGTCTCACTCGCCGTGCCCGGATCGAGCACTACATGGGCGAACGGTTCGCCAGAACTCCCAGCCACAAGAACCCCTCCTTGTCGCGCCTGTTACCGATTCGATCTCACTGACAGTACCCACATGCTGGCGACCACATGACTCGACACGATCCCACCACTACACTGCGCGAGAGCGTCGTGCGGGCGATTCAGTCACCTGCACCCGTCGCCGTCGGATTGTACCTCTATCAATTAGTCAACACCTCGGAGGGGCTTGGTGGACAACGAGGGTGCCCTAGAAACGGCTCTTCCGGGGTACGAGATCGGGACAGAGCTGGGCCGGGGGGCCTTCGGTGTGGTCGTCGCGGGGCGGCATCGCCAACTCGGAAGAGAGGTGGCGATCAAACAACTCTCGCCGGCATTGATGAGCGACGAAACAGTGCGTACCCGATTCTTGGCTGAAGCCCGGGTCCTCGCCGCCATCGACCACCCGCACGTCGTGCCGATCTACGACTACGTCGAGCACGACGATTCCTGCATTTTGGTCATGGAACGATTGGGCGGAGGCACCGTCTGGCATCGCTTTGTCGAGCGAGGTTTCGACCAACGCAGCGCCTGCGCCATTGCCTTGGCCGTGTGCTCGGGATTGCACGGCGCCCATCAACACGGTGTGCTGCACCGCGACATGAAACCGGAGAACGTCCTCTTCGGTGCCGACCGATCGCTCAAAGTCACCGACTTCGGCATCGCTCGCGTGCTCGGGCAAAACGACGTGCTGGCCACCCGCGACGGAGAACTTCTCGGCACCCCGGCCTACATGGCGCCCGAGCAAGCCAGCGGAACTGATCTCGGGCCAGCCACCGACATTTACGCCGTCGGCGTCATGCTCTATGAACTGCTGTCGGGCCACCTGCCGTATCGAGAAGACGGCGGATCGATGGCCATCGTGATGCGACATATCAATGAAGACGCCACGCCGCTGCGCGAGGTGGCGTCTACGGTCCCCACCGGGATCGACCAAGCCGTCATGAAAGCCCTGGCCAGGGCACCCGAAGACCGCTTCAGCTCGGCCGAGGAATTCGGTATCGCCCTCGGCACCGCAGCCAGTGCGGCTTGGGGTCCCGAATGGCTCGAGAGTACGGGCATCGCCCTACGAGACTTCGGACCGATCCTCGTCAGCGCTCGCAGTTCGCAGACTGCGGCTGCACCGACGGGCAATGAGCAAATCGTCCGACCGGCCGTCGAGGTGCACACCGGCGCCGGAGCCGGTTCAGATCTCTCCTTGGGTGAACTCATGCCCCTGCGCCAGAGCAGCACCGAAATGCCGGCCTACCCAAAACGACTCGTGTGGGCAGCTATCGCCTTGACGCTGATTGCCGCCGTCTTCGGTCTCTTGGGAATTGGCTCGTCGGCACCTCACCCGCAACTGCCAGCCGGTGCGGTGAGCATCAGCGGCCACAGACCCACCAGCGCCACTCCGGTGCCACTTAACCTCGACCGCGACATTCCCATCGTCGTGCACACGTTGCCCCCCCTGGGGTCACATCCTTCCGCCCAAGTGCTTATCTCCTTTGCCGGGGTCCAAGCCGTACGATCGACCACCGTGCCCTTGGTGCAGCGCGCCAGCGGCTGGTCCGGTCTGGTTGATGCCAGCGTCGGGCGTTACATCGTCGGCGGCAAGGTCGACGCATCGCTCCGGCTCTCCGGCTCCCGCCAGACCGTCAATGACTCATTCGCCGCCCATATCTCGCGCTCGCCCTTCGCCACCTTCCTCGGCTTCGTCGGCGTCGCTCTCCTCCTGATTGTCGTGGCGTTTGCCGAGTCATTGCTGCGCGGACTGCGCCGGGGCTATCGCCGCAATCGGCGCATGTCGAGAGTCGGTCTCGTCGTCATCGGCCTTCTCGCCGGCATCACGGCAGGATTCTGGGGCTGGCTACTCGGGTTCACGGCTCCCACCCTCATTGGCTTTGTCATTCCCGCCGTGATTGGCGCTGCGGCCGGAGTGGTGACCGGGATGGCCGCCGTCCGGCTCGGTCAACGAACTCGGGCCCGGCGCCAGGCGAACCGTCTCGTCCTGGTGGCACGCCGAAGCCGACCCACACCCCAAGTTGCCGCGGCAGCGGGAGGTGTGACGTGACTCGAGCGCGCTTGCTTCGCCTCTTTGCAGCCACGGTAGGGGTCATCGCCCTCGCTTCCATGAGCACCGTCACGGCCGCCGGGGCGGCACCCGACGTATCGTTCAGCGCCATTGTCAGCGGGCAACCGGCGCAACTTTCGACTGATGCCCACCCGGCCCAGATCAACCCGGGCCATCCCACACCGATTCGCATCACGGTGAAAAACAAGGAGTCATCCACCCTGCACGTCGAGACGGTGCGACTCGAGGGCGAGGTGCTCGACCTGCCCCTCTTCTCTTACGACACCGCAGTCGGTCTTGTTATCCCGCCCGGCCGAACCAAATCGCTTCTCTTCTACGTGAACATGACGGGCATCGGTACCCAAGCCACCGGTTTGGTGGGCAGCACCATCACACTCTTGGACCCTCACGGAGCGGTGATCGCATCACAACCAATGATCACGCAGGTCCACGGGGAACTCCACTCGCTTTACGGGCTCTTTGGCTTGGCCGTGTTACTCCTCACTGCGTCGTCTTTCCTCTTTGCCCTCCTGGCCCTGGTGCGTCATACCTTGCCGGCCAACCGGTGGTTGCGCGGGCTGCGCTTCATGATCCCGGGCTTTGGCGTCGGACTGGTGTTGACCTTCACCTTCTCTGCCCTCAATATCTTCACTCCGGGCACCGGGCACTGGCTGCCTCTCCTGGTCGTCACCACGCTGATCGGATTCGCCTTGGGGTATCTGACCCCCGCTCCCGATGGCGAAGTGTTCGATGACTTCGACGACGATGTGATGCTGGCCCGCATCATCGTGGTCGACGAGGATCCGCTCACTCCCGACGTGGTCACGCCGGCGGGAGGATCAGCCGGAATCCCCGACAGCCGTGCCACGATTGCTCCGTGAGAATTATCGTCTGTGGAGTCAGGGGCTCCACACCGGCGGCAGGATCGGCCTTTGTCCGTTACGGGGGGAATACCTCCTGTGTTGCGCTCTGTCACGATGGTGCTCCTCCCTCGCTCATCCTCGATTCAGGCACAGGCATACGACGCGTCTCCGCCCTGCTCTCGGGTGAACCGTTCCGTGGCACGCTGCTACTCGGACACCTGCACTGGGACCACGTCGAGGGCCTGCCGTTTTTCACCTCGGGCGATCACCCCGACTCCGAAGTCGATCTGTACATGCCGGCGCAAGGCGACGCCGAAGCGGTGCTGGGCGGGCTGATGTCCAACCCGTACTTCCCCATCACCCCCGCCGAACTCCGCGGCACCTGGCGCTTCAACGCCCTCGAACCCGGTGAGCACAAGTTCGAAGGGTTCTCCGTCATGGCGTTGGACATTCCACACAAGGGCGGGCGCAGTTTCGGCTATCGCATCTCGGATGGTTCCTCGACCGTGGCCTATCTCAGCGATCACTCACCCACCACGATCGGACCGGGCCCCGATGGCTTAGGCGAGTATCACCCCAACGCCATGACGCTGGCCGACGGATGCGACGTCCTCATCCATGACTCGCAATACACCGACGCCGAACTCCCCCAACGGATCCTGTGGGGTCACTCCTCCTCGGGGTATGCGGTCGGACTGGCCGAGGCGGCTGGCGCCAAACAGCTCTTGTTGTTCCACCACGAGCCCTCGCGCACCGACGAAGCGATCGATCAGATCGTGGACTCCTTCGCCGATGTCCCACCTCTCGTCAGTGCGGCGGCCGAAGGAATGGTCATCGACCTTCCTCGCTAAGTCGCTCCGGGTACGCCGCCCCTATTTGCCCTCATCCTCCCGGCGGTGACTTTTACTCAGCTCCTCCAGCGCACTTCGGTCGATTCGATCGGCTGGGACCACGGCCAACTTGCAGGCCGTCACGGCCTTGAGAGTCGAGGTGCGCTTGCCGCCTTCGAGCAAGGCCCGCTCACCCAACAGCGCGCCAGGACCGAGTTCGACCAGCAGTTCGCCGTCGACGTCCACACTGACCACGCCGTCGAGTACCAAGAAGATGTCGTCCTCTTCGGCCCCTTGCGCGGTGATGACTTGGTCGGCCTTGACGTTGCGGATGAGTGGAGCCACGTCGCCTTGCATCAAGCTCGCGGAGAGTTCACGCTCCAGCGCCGACTCGACCGCTGTGCTCAGTGCCACCGAATCAGCGTCGCCCCACGGGCTGTGCTTGCCGAACGCGCTCTTGGACCATTCGGCAAAATCGATCACACCGCTTTTGGCTTCGAGATTCCCAGTCGAGCCGTAGACCCAGTGCCGAGGGAAGGGACTGGCGCCGGTGAGTTCGTGGCTACTTGAGCCGTCGGCCCGCAATGTCAATGACAGCGTCGTCCAGGCCAGGGGGGCAGAGAATTGCACGAACGGCGCTCGGCGCACCCGGCGCGGTGCCGGCACGCCGGTGCGGCCCCCAGCCGTTTGGGTGAAAGTCACCGAATCTCCGGTCACCACTGGCTCGGGCGTGATGTCCGGCAAGGCAATGGCCTGGAAGGTGGCCTCGCGGCTGCCGACGCGCAGCGTGGTCGAACCGATGAGACCGCCGCCTGACTGTCCGTAGCCGACAACCTTGCCGTCCTCGACTTCGATCCAAGCCTGCAGGTCATTGGCGAAGCGGAAACGGTCGGCGTCGCGCAAGGCCGTCAGTTCTTCCAGTACATCCGGCGGTGGCTGGTCGTAGTGGGCCAGGCCCCAGTTGAACGGAAGCTTCATGAGCAACCCGCTGATCGCTTCCGAAGGTATCCAGCTGATGGACGCCACATTCGACGCAATACGCATTGTTCCCCCATCCACCCGATGTGGGTAGAACCCACTGTGTGACCCGCCACGATATGACTGTTGGCAGACTTGCGCCACTGCCGTTGTAGTGGCCGAACGTGAGTCGCCTCGAACGCCACGTGACCTTGGGCTCATGTAGCCCCAGTAACTTTGCTGGCGTGAGTACCCCGCCGCGCCGTCCGGCCCGCGAGACCGGAGCCGCCGCACTCAACTCCGTGCGCCAAGCGACGGCACGCAAAGCGGCCGAGTTGCTGCGCAGCGACCCCAAAGATGCCGACACCGCCGTCGAGATCGGCCTGGTGGATCGGCGATGGCTTGAAGAAGGTGGGCAAGGCCCGATTTCGTCGACCTCCCCGTCCGACATGGCCCGGCGCTTCCTAGAACGATCACTCGAGGCTCGACCGACCAAGCTCTCGTCCTTAGGACTCTCCGTAGTGAATTTTCTGTCCTCGGGTCCAGGCAAGTCCGGTGACACCAAGCTCATCACCGTTGTCTTTACCGATCTCGAAGGATTCACGGCGTACACCGAGGCCAACGGGGACGCCGCGGCACTCGCACTACTCGAGCGACATCACCAACTGGCTGGGCCAATCGTGCGCGGGCGCAACGGCAAGATCGTCAAATTCTTGGGCGACGGATTGCTGTGCTCCTTCGCCGACCCCGAGTCTGGAGTGCGGGCGGCCCTCGAACTTCTCGAAAGCGCCCCACCACCGCTGCGCCTTCGTGCGGGCGTCCACGTGGGCGAAGCCATGGTCAGTCGCTTGGACATTGTCGGCCACGTGGTGAACGTGGCCGCTCGGGTCTGTGCCTATGCCGATGGCGGCGAGGTACTGATCACTGACCAAGTGGTCGACGCCGTCGGCTCCCTCGACGGCGTCGATTACGGCCGGTCGAAGTCGAGGCGCTTGAAAGGGATAAAGAAGCCGATCGGATTGCGAAGGGTGAGCACTGCCTAACTCAACGGCGACCGAATTGGTCGCGCAGCGCAGTCTGGGCCGCCCAATACCCGGACATGCCGTGCACCCCACCACCGGGTGGCGTTGAGGCCGAGCAGAGATACGTGCCGTCAACGGGGGTCCGGTAGGGATTCCAACGAGCCACCGGACGGAAGAAGGTCTGGCGCAAGCTGGCCGCGCCGCCGTTCACGTCGCCCCCGAGCAAGTTCGGGTTGTACGCCTCGGCCTGATCGGCCGTGCGTGTAGCTCGGGCCATGATCCGGTCGCGGAATCCGGGGGCGAAACGCTCAATCTGGGCCTCAATGCGGTCGGTCATATCGAAGGAGGACCCGTTCGGCACATGGCAATAGGCCCACAGAGTGTGCTTCCCTTTCGGCGCTCGAGTGGGATCCACCACGCTGGCCTGCACCACCAAGGTGAAGGGCCGCTCGGCATGTCTCCCCGCACTCACTTCAGCCTCGCTCAAGGTGATCTCTTCAATAGTGCCGCCAACGTGCACGGTTACCGCCCGCCGACACTCAGGCGACGTCCAGGGCACCGGTCCATCAAGTGCCCAATCCACTTTGCACGTGCCTGGACCAGGAGTGAATTTTGACCAAGGCCGTCCCTGGGCGGAGGTGAGGTGGGACGAAGCGAGAGCGAGGAACTGTCGGGGTGACGTATCGAGCAGGGTGGCTCGCGCGCTCGGGAGTTCGTCGAGAGAGCCGATCATCCGGTCCGTAACTACGGTGCCTCCCAAACGCTCCAACTCTGCAACCAGACCGGCCGCGATCGCCGCGCTGCCGCCTTGGACCACGGGCCAACCGACCCCGTGGCCGAGTGCAGTCATGAGGAGCCCAAAGGAACTGGTGAGCGCCGCCGTCAGCGGTTCCATGGAATGCGCGGCCGTGCCGGCGATGATCGCTCGAGCTTCATCGGTGCTGAAGCGATCGGCCAAGCGGGTGGCCGGTGGCACGCCCTCCAAACCGAAACGCGCCATGGCGAAAGGGTGTTTGGGCATGCTGCGCATCGGCCCGAGTACATAGGGGACGGTCTGGCGAAGTTGTTCGACCAAAGGTTCGATCAGCTTGCGATACTTGGGGCCGTCGGCGCCGAGCGTGGCCGCCGTGTCGTCAATGCTGCGCTTGAGTACCCCCGCTCGCCCGTCGTCGAGGGGATGAGCAAAGGGGATCTCCGACTGAATAATGGTGATGCCCAACGCGTCCAGATTGAGCGACTTGAAAAAAGGTGACACCAGCAACGATGGGTGCACCGACGAGCACACATCGTGATGGAAACCCTTCACGGTGAGATCCTCAGTGCGCGTGCCCCCACCCACCGCGCTCGCACCTTCGAAGACGGTGACGCCAAGGCCGGCCCGAGCCAGCGTGATAGCGGCCGCCAGACCATTGGGTCCCGAACCAACCACCACGGCGTCAGTTTGGGCCGATGGCATGTCCGCAACCCTACCGAGCGGGTGGCCGAGTGGAGCTACTGGGCCGGTGGCACTTCGGCCTCGGCCTCGATCTCGACTTTCCAGCGCGGATCAAGCAGTGCCGCTACGACGACCGTGGTGGCGACTGGACGAATGTTCCCGAAGAGCTCTCCATGCACCGCACTCACGGCTTCGGCGTCTTCGACCGACGTCAAGTACATGCGGGTGCGCACCACGTCGGCCGTCGTGACGCCGCCTTCGGCCAGGGCCGCGGTAATGATCTCGAAGCATCGGCGAGCCTGGGCGGCAGCGTCGTCGGGGCAGGAACCACCGAGCGACACTGGCCCGGTGCCCGAAACAAGCACGCGATCGCCGATCCGCACGGCCCGGCTGAAACCGATGGTGGACTCAAATTGGGAGCCCGAAGAGATGCGAATTCGATCGCTCATGCCCTGATTCTGGCACCAGTCATGTCGTGGCCGGGTCTCACATAGGCCTGATTCGGTTGGTCGGGATACCGACGGAGATTCGAGATGGGTCGCCGGTAACATGAGGGCACTGTGCTGAAGCGAGGATCAGCCGTCCGCCGAGTGGCAACGCTCGTGGCGGCATTGTCGATCGCCGTGGTGATGGCTGGCTGCGGGTCAACGGTCGCATCAGGGCCCAAATCGTCCATTCGCTTTCACGTGCCTCCGCCTCCAGCGGTAAACCTGGCCGTTACGGCCCCCGGCGGTTCCACCTTGGTGGCCACATTGCACGGCGACACGCCCGGTTCGCCAACGGCCGGCGGACCGTCCAATCAGCTAGTTCCGGGCACCTGGTATGGCTACCCCAGCGTGCTGCCCATCATCGCCTCGCAGCCCAATTGGGTCGAAGTCCGCTTGGCCCAGCGACCCAACGAGTCGGTGGCCTGGGTCCCCCAAAGTGATGTCACGGTTGGTGTGACGCCCTACAAGGTCGTGGTCGACTTGGCGACCGAGCACTTGGAAGTCTTCGAGAACGGCAAACAGATTTTTGATTTCCCCGCTGGTATTGGGACTCCCGACGACCCGACGGTCACCGGGAGTTTCTTCATCACGATGCAGGTGCCACCACCATCTCCGGGATACGGGCCATTTGTCTTGGTGACGTCGGCGCATTCGAATTCCATCACCGACTGGGACAACTCCGGCGACGCCATCATCGCCATTCATGGACCCATCGACTCCTACGACGACTCACTGATCGGCACCACTGGTGCCGCCATCTCGCACGGGTGCATCCGCTTGCACGATGCTGACCTTGCTCAGCTTTCGACGCTGCCGGCCGGAACACCAGTCAATATCGTCGCCAGCTAAGCAGCGACGTGCCCGATCCAGGGCGCATCTCCGTCGAGCGTTAGCGTCGTCCGGCGAGCAGGATGCGCAGCAAGCCGAGGTACAACATGACCACGGCCAGGAAGATGGAGAAGGCGGCGTACCACTCGGCATCAGCGGGCACGCCAGCCTTGGCAGCCCGATTGACCAACTCGAAGTCGACGAACAAATCCATGATGGCCACCACGACGTAGAGCACACCGAAGACGAGGAGACCGGACCCGCCGTTCAACCCAGAGACGCCGAGTCCCAAGATCGACGCAAATGCCACGACGCAGAGGGCGAACGTAGCCACGATCGCCATGGAGATGAAGCGATTGGAGATCCGGACCAAACCGGTGCGATAGGCAATCAGAACGCCGACGAACAGGGACACCGTCAAGAGAATGGCCATTGGCACAATCCCATGACTTTGCGTGTTGTACAGCTTGGAGATGAACCCCAAACCCACACCTTCGACTAGGGCGTAGATCGGAGCGAGGATCCTCGCCATGCGGGGTACGAAGATGGCCCACAACCCCAGTCCGAAGGCGATGATGATGGCCCCGAAGGCCACACCAACCGACACCGGAAACAAGAACGAGAGTCCACCGGCAGCGATGGCGATCATGGTCAAGATGCCCACCTTGGCCAAGACGTCGCTCTCGACGAGTGGCTTGACGTCCGAGACCGGAGGACGAGGGGCGCCGTAGCCGCTCGGGCGGGTAGCCACCGCGGTACCGACTCCTCCGGCGCCCAGTGCTCCGGTGCCGAAGGCTTGCTCCATTCGGGAGAAATTGCGCTTGACGGCCCAGGTTCCCGAACGGCGAGCATTCCGATTCTGCTTCTGCGGTGCCGAGCCGGCCACCGGATTGGCTGCCGAGTAGCCGGCCGGCGGAGGCGGCAGTTGGGTCAGGTCAGGCAGTTGGTCGTTTTGGTCGCTCATGGTGACTCCAAGCTCTTCATGTCATTGCTGGTCTCATGACCAGCGTAGGGCGGGTGCGTTCGAGAATGGGCGCGAGGACTATTGCCCACGCAGCGAGGGATCGCGATCTTCCCGACGGGTGCGCATGGTCCGAGGAATATTTTCGGCAGCGGTCAGGAGCTGCAGCACCTCACCAATGGCCTGCACTCTCCCGGTGGACTCAGGCAGGGGCAGGTGGGCCTCAATGTGGTACTTGTTGCGTCGACCATCCTTGGTCTTCGAGACGTACCCGGCATCGGTGAGGTCGCTGACGATGCCATAGGCACGGCGCTCGGTGATATCGAGCGCGGTGGCAATGTCGCGCAATCGGACTTCAGGATCACGAGCAATGCAGAGCAACGCCCGCCCGTGATTCGTCAAGAAGTTCCAGGTCGTCACCCTCTAGAGCCTAGAAGGTTTTTTGTGGCTGGAAACGGAATACCGGCACTTTGGGCCACAACCCTCTCCATGCGGCCCTATTGCTGTGGCCCGTGCAGCATCTCAATTCGGCGGGCCAGGTTGACCGCGTGGTCCCCCAAGCGCTCATAGAAACGGGCCAGGAGGGTGACCTGGGCGCCGATAGCCGTGGGCATCGATTCTGCGGCGATCTCACCTGTCAGCCGGTCGTGCAGGATGTCGATCTCCTCATCGTCTTCGGCCAGCGAATCCGCAATCGACTCCCGGTCGACGTAGGCATCGGCGGCGTCACGCCACATCTCGAGGGCCACCTCGGCCATCCGTTGCACAATTCCACGGCTCAATGGGCTCATGGCGGCACCGAGATTGGTCACGGCCCGCTGAGCGATGTGCTCGGCCAGGTCGCCGCTCCGCTCCAACTCGGGAAGGATCAGGAGGACGCCGACCAAATGGCGCAAGGTCGCGGTCGGGCTCTGCTCATTGTCGAGCTGGCGCCACACCAGAAGCTCGACCTCGGCGGTGAGATCATCCACCGATTGGTCCCCTTCAACCACGGTCAACCCGGTCTGGGCATCGTTGCTCAATAGGGCTTCGGTGGCCCCGGCCAGGGCTTCGGACACCAAAGCAAAGAGCTGGGTGACCCGAGTTTCGATGATGTCGATATCTGATGGCATGGTTTCCACGGAGAACGTACGTTACCCGGGCAGATAACGAAGAATTCGCGTGTTGTTCGCGTAACGTTCACCTTGCGATGGTTTTGGGTTCACTCGAGCCAGCCAAAGTGAACTGTGCTGTCGTCGGGTTCGGGGGAATTGGAGAGTCCACTGTCGTCGCTGGGCGTGGGCGAGGGAGAAACCCCTGGTAAGAGTGGTCCAACCGTCACGGATCTCCTGAACGACGCCCCGACGAGCAAATTCCATCGCCGAACCGTACTCATTTCGGGCGTGGGGTTTTTCACGGATGCCTACGACCTCTTTGTCATAGGCACTGCGGCAGCCCTGGTCACGCTGCAGTGGCACTTGAGCACGATTCAGACCAGTTGGGTCACCGGTGCCGCCATCTTGGGGGCCTTTGTCGGAGCCTTCGCATTTGGGCGGATCGCCGACGTCATCGGACGCAAAAAGGTCTACGTGACCGTCGCCGTCATCATGATCTTCGGAGCCATCGGATCGGCCTGTGCGCCCGACTTCATCTGGCTGGTGGTCGCTCGGCTGGTGCTTGGTCTGGGCATCGGCGGCGACTATCCAGTGTCAGCCGTGCTCATGAGCGAGTACTCCAACCGCAAGGATCGGGGTCGACTGGTCGGCTTGGTCTTTTCCATGCAGGCGTTGGGTCTCATCATCGGCCCACTGGTGGCGCTCGTGTTGCTGTCCTCGGGCTTGAGCGAAGGGGTGACGTGGCGTCTCCTGCTCGGACTCGGAGCTGTTCCCGCTGCTGCCGTTGTCTACCTTCGTTCGAAGATGCCCGAGTCACCGCGTTACTTGGCGCAAGTTGAAGGGAAATCAGCGCGAGCGGCCAAAGAGCTCGAGCAATTCTCCGAAGGTGTCATCGAAGAGCCTTCCGCCAAGACCGCCAGCACGAGTCGAATGGGCCTGCGTCAGTTCCTGTCCAATCCGAAAATGCTGCTGCTGCTCTTTGGGACCGCCGGTTCGTGGTTTCTTTTCGACTACGCCTACTACGGCAACACGCTGTCATTGCCGGCCATCCTGAAAGACGTCAATGCAACAGCATCCATCGAAACGAAGCTGGCGTGGTCGCTCGGGATGTTCGTGCTCTTCGCCGTGCCTGGGTACTTAGTAGCCGTGTGGAAGATGGACAAGATCGGACACCGGCGCTTGCAATTCATCGGCTTTGGCGTGATGGCTGGCTGTTTCTTGGTCCTGGCCATCGTGCCGGTGCTGACCGAGCACGTGGCCCCGTTCCTTGCCATTTTGGGCTTGAGCTACTTCTTCATTGAGTTCGGTCCCAACATGACGACGTTCGTCCTCCCTTCAGAAGTGTTCCCTGTCAGCGTGCGGACCACTGGTCACGGGATGGCGGCCGGCATCGGAAAGTTGGGCGCCTTCGTCGGTGTGTTTTTGGTTCCTGTGCTGCAAGACCACATTGGGTTGCGTGGCTTGTTGGCGGTCGCCGGGGTGGCGGCGGTGCTCGGATTCTGTGTGACCACCGTGCTGCCCGAACCAGCGGGTCGCACACTCGAAGATGTCGGCGGCGAAGAGATGCAAGAGACCGCGGTCAAGACGGTCAGCGAAGTGAGCGAAGTGAGCGATGTGGCCGACGTCAGCGTCACCATTGGCGCGACTTCGCCCAACGCCGTTGTCGTGCCAGTGGTGGGAACAGCCGCTACGGCCGCTACTGGGACAGTGCCGAGCACGCAGCAGCCGTCCGGTCAACGCACCATCTAATTACTCGGGGGTCCCTGGTTAGCCGCTAGCCGCCCATTGCGGCGTTGATGACCTCAGCCGTTCGCACCCAAGCCGAGGCGGCCTCGGGCACGCCGGCGCTGACCAAGCCTTGCCAACCGTGGACCATGCCCGGCCAACTTTCGATGATGTAGGGCACTCCCGCTCGCTCTGCTGCATGGGCCAGAGCTAGGACACCGGCGGCAACGGTGTCGTGCTGGGCCACTGGGAGGTACAGCAGTGGGAGGCCCTTCAGGTCGGCGAAGGCGGGCGAGACCTGAGGGTCGTTGAGGGGCAGCGTACCGGCGGTGTAGTTGCGTCCGCGATTACGTACCCACTCTGCATTGAGGAAGGGATCAGGCGCACCATCGCCCGGTTCGGCAACGGAGAGATCGAACCAGCCCGAGACTGAAACGAAACACGCCGGCATGGGCAACCCCTCGTCACGCGCCGACACCAAGGTGGAGAGCGCCAGCGCGCCCCCACAGGAATCCCCCATCACCACGAGACGTTCCGGATCGACGCCACTCTCGATGAGGGCTCCATAGGCATTGAAACAATCGCTGAGTGCAGCCGGGAACGGATGCTCGGGAGCCAGTCGATAGTCCGGCATGACGACACGGAGTCCGAGTTGTTCCACCAACATGGCGCCATAGAAGTGGTAGGTGTCGAGCGGACAGGAGACAAAGCCGCCACCGTGACAATGAAAGGCCACTCGGTCGGCCCTCGGCTGACGCGTGTCGTCATACCAAGCCGCCGTCACTCCCCCGAGATCGGTGCTGGTCACGGTGATGTGTTCTGGGACCGGATGTCCATGAAACGGACCGAGCATGGTCCGTACGGCGAGATAGTCGGCCTCCGGGTCGGCGAAGTCGGGAGGGACGAAGCTCAGAATGTCGGTGAGTTGGCGGCTCGGCGTGGCACTCACGCCAGTTCGTAATCGGCCAGATCGGGCTGGCGTGTGCGCTCCCAGTAATCGAGGAGGCTGAAGGGCCAGTTCTGGGCGATCCGCCCGTGTTGATTGCGATACCAACTCGGGACGTCGGTCACGCCCCACGCCATTTGGCGATTGCCGGCGTCGATTTCTTCATTGAACGCATCGTGTACCTCGGGGCGACACGTCATGGTGCGCTGGCCGCGGCGAAGCATTTCGCCCAGTGCTTCGACGATGTAGCGAACCTGGCACTCCACCATGACGATGATGCTGCCGTTGATGACCAGGTTCGTATTGGGCCCGTACAGCAAGAAGAGATTGGGAAACCGGGGCACGGTCACTCCCAAGTAGGCCCGAGCGTCGCCGTCCCATTGCTCGTTCAATTCGACTCCGCCTTGCCCGAAGAGCCGCATCGGCGTCAAGAATTGCGAGGCGGTGAATCCGGTGCCGTAAATCACCACGTCGGCCGGACGATCACGACCATCGGTGGTGCGGATGCCCTTCTTCGTGATCTCGGCAATGGGTTCGGTGATGAGATCGACGTGATCTCGCTGCACGGTTTTGGCCCAAATTCCGTCGTCGCGCAAAGCCCGCTTGGCGAAGGGCGGGAACTTCGGCAGCATCTTGTTGAACAACGCCTCGTCGGGGACTTGCGCCCGCAACATCTCCGCCAACATCTCGCGCATGAAGTCGTTCAGGGCGCTCACCGAGTGACGTTGATCGGGCCAGGTGGGGTCGACTTTGGCGCCGGGGAGGAGGGCCTCGTGCATGATCCAGAACTGCCAGAGACGATCCCAACGGCCAAACGTCGGCAAGAGCTTGAGCAGGTCGTGATACTCGGGTGGGAACGGGTCCCGGTAGTTCTCGGTCGGGGCCATCCATGGCGGTGTGCGTTGGTAGAGGTCGAGGTGGGCCGCTTCATCGGCCACGTGCGGGACGAATTGCGCCGCGCTGGCCCCGGTGCCGATCACGGCGACTCGCTTGCCGGCCAGGTTGGCCGTGGCGTCCCATTGCGCCGAGTGAAAGGAGGGGCCCTTGAAGGTGTCCCGGCCGGGGATGTCGGGAAAGGACGGACGGTTGAGCTGGCCGACGGCACTGATGACGGCGTCGAAAGTAGCGGTCGTGAGGGTTCCTTCGGCGTCACGGACCTCGACCATCCAGCGCTGGGTCTCGTCGTCAAAGCGCGCCTCGGTGACTTCGGTTGCAAACTGAATGAGTTTGCGCAGATTGAGTTCGTCGGTCGCCTTTTCCAGGTAGGCCAAAATGTCAGGTTGGGCCGAAAAGCGTCCGACCCAAGCGTCGCTTTGTTTGAACGAGAAGCTGTAGAGCTGATTAGGTACGTCGACTCGGCAGCCCGGGTACACGTTCTCCAACCACGTCCCACCGACGTCGTCGTTCTTTTCGAAGATGGTGACTCTGAGGCCGGCTTGCCGCAATCGGTAGGCGGCGGCCAGTCCCGAGACGCCGGCTCCGATGACGGCGCAAGAGAAGGTGGGTTGGGGGTCGGCGGCGGCGCCATGAGCGAGTTGGCCGAAGTGCCAGCTTGGCGCTCGGGGATCGCTTCCCTCCAACGCCAGCTCTTCGATCAAGAAGTCATTCCACTCCTTGGTCGAGGACGGGCCGACCAGGAAGTCAAATATTTGCGACATCTCATCTGCGCTCAGCTCGTGGGGTGGACGTCCTGACGTGGCGTGCCGGGTGAGCGCATCGGCCGCCAGCTCCCGGGCCTCGGCTTCTTGTTCAGGACCGAGGCCGCGCCCTGGGACCAGCATCTGTTCTTGATCAGGCGCCAGGTCCGACCGCAGCAGAGTGAAGTCGCCCGTCAGATGTGCCGCCGCACAGAGAAGTGGATGGACATCGGCCGTGGCCAGCATTGCGTGCAGGTCTGCAACGTTATGGCTGTCGATGTTCGGCTCGCTCGTCGTCATACGCCGAACCCAACGTAGGGGCGCAGCCGCTGGCTGGCAATCGACGCCATCGCACCCATCGTTACCGGAGTCGGCCATCCGTCGGTAGGTTGTTTTTGAAAGTCTTTCGCTGGAGCGAAGGACTTTTGCATACATGTCACGGCGGACAGCGAAGGGCGGCCAGCGGAGACCACGTCGGGCGTGATCAACGAAGTCCCTCTGCCACATTCGCTGTTTTGGACAGCAACCTCATGACCCCCCACCATCGCCGTCCCGGTCAGTTCAGTCCTGCATCGCCTTGACCAGCGCCGTCATCTGGCTGTTGACCTCGACCGTGCGGGGTAACGAGTCCATGGCCGATGCCAGCGTCTCGGGAGTCCAGCGATCATCCGTCGATACCTCTTCAGCGATCGACCATCCGCCATAAATACCGACCGACCCGCCGTACACGCTGAACACCTGTCCGTTGAAGGGACAGGTGGCCGATGCCAGCACTGCCACCAAGGGCGAGATATTCTCGGGGTCGAACACGTGCTTGCCCATGGCATCGCCGAGTCCCGGTGTCTGCAAGGTCAAGCGGGTGCGGGCCACCGGTGCGATGCAGTTGGCGCGCACGCCGTAGCGATTGAGCTCCATGGCGTTGACGACGGTCATGGCCGCGATGCCAGCCTTGGCGGCCGAGTAGTTGGTCTGACCGACATTGCCGTGCAACCCGGCCCCTGAGGCGGTGTTCACAATGGCGCGGTCCACGATGTCGCCCGTCTTGGCCTGCTCGCGCCAGAATTCGGCGGCATGGCGAGTGACGTTGAACGTGCCCTTCAAGTGGACAGCGATCACATCGTCAAACTCTTGCTCGCTCATACTGACGAGCATCCGGTCCCGCAGAATTCCGGCGTTGTTCACCACCACGTGCAGATCACCGAAGGTGGCGATGGCCAGGTCGACGATGGCCTTGGCACCTTCGAAGGAGGTCACGCTGTCCGTGCTGGCCACGGCCTGTCCGCCGGCGGCCACAATCTCGTCCACGACCGATTGAGCGGCCGACACGTCGGCACCCGATCCGTCAATGGCGCCGCCCAGGTCATTGACGACGACTTTGGCGCCAAGCGACGCGAAGAGAAGGGCGTGCTCGCGGCCAATGCCTCGTCCTCCGCCCGAAATAATGGCAACCCTGTCCTGCAGCATCGTGCTGATGTCCTTTCGCCTCACGTTCGTTAGCGTCGGTGAGCATAGGGCTTTGGCTCGGGGGGCTCCCGGGAGTTATGTGCTCCCAGCCACCTCACGTAGGCGTCCCTCGAGGAATCGCCGCTCCACATCGGTGGTGACCAGGTCCAACGCCTGGCGGTAGGCCGCTGCGGCCTCGCCCGGACGGTCAAGGCGACGCAGGAAGTCGGCCCGGGTCGCTGGCAAGAGGTAGTAGCCCTCCAGATGTTTGTCCTCCTCAAGGGCATCCAAGAGTTCCAGCCCGGCGGCCGGTCCCCGGGCCATGGAGACGGCCACAGCCCGGTTCAACTCCACAACCGGTGACGGGACCAAGGTGGCCAAGCGGTCATAGAGGGCTGAGATCTCCATCCAATCTGTAGCTTCCGCCGTGGGTGCTTGGGCGTGGCACGCCGCGATGGCGGCCTGAATCTGAAATGCTCCGGGCCGGCCCATGCGAAGTGCGGCGTGAAGTATCTCGGCCCCTCGAGCGATTTCGTCGCTGTCCCAGGTGGACCTGTCCTGATCGCTCAGCAGGACCAGGTCTCCATTGGCGTCGAGCCGACCATCTCGACGGGCATGGTGCAGCGTCATGAGGGCCAGAAGGCCCCGCGCTTCGGGCTCATCGGGCATAAGGGTCGTCAACGTCGTGGTCAAGCGAATGGCCTCAATACAGAGGCTCTGTCGAACGAGATCGGCACCGGCGCTGGCGGAGTACCCCTCATTGAAGAGGAGGTACAGCACCGAGAGCACCGCCCTGGTGCGATCGACTAACTGATGGGCTGGCGGTACCCGGAACGGAATGCCTGCGTTTCGGATCTTGCGCTTAGCCCGGACCAGACGCTGCGCCATGGTGGGCTCGGCCACCAGAAATGCTCGGGCGATCTCGGGGGTAGTCATACCGACCAGGGTGCGGAGGGTGAGGGCAACTTGGGCATCTTGCGCCAGAGCGGGATGGCAACAGGTGAAGATCAGACGCAACTGGTCATCGGGCACATCACTTCTCTCTGTCATTGACGACTCGCCGTCGATTTGCAGACGGGCGACTTCGGCCAATTTCACCGCGCCAACCTTCGAGCGGCGAAGTATGTCGATGGCTCTATTGCGAGCCACGGTGGTCAACCAGGCGCCGGGACGGCGCGGGACACCTTCGACGGACCAGCGTTCCAACGCCAGCGCGAAGGCATCCTGCGCACATTCCTCGGCTACATCCCAATCGCCGGTGGTCCGAATCAACGTGGCGACCACGCGTCCCCACTCATTGCGAAACGCAACGGCTACGGCGGCCTCGACCTCAGGCGTTACATGTCCCAGATTGGTCGCACCTCAATAGAACCCATGCGGGCACCCGGAATTTTCGACGCCACTTCGATGGCTTCGTCGAGGTCCTTGCAGTTGGCGACGTAGTAGCCGCCAATCTGTTCCTTGGTCTCGGCGAATGGCCCGTCAGTGGTGAGGACTTCACCGTCCTGCACTCGGACCGTGGTGGCGTCGGAGGTGAACTGCAAGCGTTCCCCACCTTCGAGCACGCCTCGTGCTGCCATCTCCTCTTGGAAAGCGAAGTATTCAGCCATGATGGCTTGGCCCTCTTCGGGGCTGGCGCCTTGGATGAGGCTCTCTTCGCCGCAGACCAACAATAGGTAACGCATGTGTCCTCCTAATTGAGTGTGTTCGGGACTACGACGAACGGATCTGGCCCATTTCGACACCGACCGAATGATGAGTTGGATTATCGCCTGGATATTGCCTCGACGCCGAAGTCGCCATCTTCGTTCGCAGCTCCACCTATTGTTCGGCCGTGACCAACTCCCTCGATTCCACACTGCTCGAGCTCGAAGTGGGCAATGTCGCTGGTGGTGGCGGATGCGTAGCCCATGCGCCCGATGGACGAGTGGTCTTCGTGCGCCATGCCATACCGGGCGAGCGAGTGATGGCGCAGGTGACGTCGGAGACCACCAAATTCTTGCGGGCTGACGCCGTCGAAATCATGAGTCCTTCGCCTGACCGGGTGGAACCCTCGTGTCCGTACGCCGGGCCGAATCTCTGTGGCGGGTGCGATTTCCAACACATCAGCCTCGCCGCCCAACGGCGACTGAAGGAATTCCGGATAGCCGAGCAACTGGCTCACTTCACCGGACTGGAGCGAGACATTGACGTCGAAGCGGTGGAAGGAGATGTCAACGGTCTGGGATGGCGTACCCGAGTCCGCCTTGGGGTTGACCCTGGTGGCAACGTCGGCTTCCACAAGCATCGC
>Ga0182030_10005987_pt1 | contig 25741 bp, 24 predicted proteins | sample 812S3MmetaG_FD_121299 | JGI IMG/M metagenome (GOLD analysis project Ga0182030, IMG submission 121299) | Permafrost microbial communities from Stordalen Mire, Sweden - 812S3M metaG (Illumina Assembly) | ecosystem: Environmental > Terrestrial > Soil > Wetlands > Permafrost | place: Sweden...
ACCTGCTCGACCGTCGCATCCACGAACACGCCGGCGCGCCGGATGCCGGGCGGCAACTGCCGCGCGATTTCCCGCGCCATTTCAAACGTCACATGGCGCGGGCTTTTTTCCCAAAGCACGAACCCCAGCAAGTCCGCGCCAGCCTCGATGGCGGCCAGGGCGTCTTCCACATTGGTCAGCCCGCAAATTTTGACTTTGACGTCCATGCGCAAGTAATAGAGCACATCCGCCCGCGCGCCCGCAAGCCGCAAGGGCCTTGGGAAGCGGGAAGTGGAATTAAGTGGAATTAAGTGGAACCAGGTGGAACCAAGTGGAATTGCGGATTGCGGATTGCGGATTGCGGATTGCCTGCGGACGGCGATGTCCGCAGCAAAGGCAAACCACCACCTGTTGTATATTGTCCTGGGCAACCCGCAATATATGGTGAGGCCAGCGGCGTTTTTGCCTTGGCGATGCGAATTGAAAAGCACTTTGACTGGCTTTGACCGGGTTTGACGGAGTAGGACCGACGAAGTGGGGATTTTTGAGCAGGAGGGAGACCGGGATTGGATCGCGCCGCGGCACGAAATGGCTTGATTAGGCTTGATTAGGCTTGATTGACGGGGTGATTGGAATGTTGGGGTGACGGGTTCTATTTGTGGATTTGTCACGAAAGCCGCTACGCTCCAACGCTCGGTTGGATTCTTAGGGTCTGGTCGGCGGCGGTCGCAGACCGCCGCTACAGGGACTATTCCAACCTCACTATTCATCATGGCGCGATTGTAGCACGGTATTGGAAAAAGCGTCTCCGTACGGTACGGACGATTTTTTGGTCGAAAAACGTGCTTTGGACCCCGGCTAAACCGTTGTGAATACGATGGTTAGGAGGGGTGGGTACAGATTTTACACATGTACAAATTTGAAAATAGTTTGGTCGGAGGGGCGGTTTGGCTGCCAAATGACGAACGCTGGAATGCTGAACTGCTGAGATGGGAAGTATGGGAGGAATAGAATGGATGGAGGAGGATGGATTCCATAGAAAACAGTAAAATCTATTGACTGTCTGGTGTCTTTACTATATTATCACGGCATGAATGAAACCAAACCTGATATTGAGAAGATCGCGATGCCGGCGCTGCTCCGTCATGCGCGCGTCACATACGGATTGACGATGCGCAAGGCCTTGGGGGACGCCGGATTTGACGATATTCCGAGAAATGGGCTTTATGTGATCGGCGGACTGGCACTGGAGACGGGCGAAATCCCGTTGGGCCAACTTGTCAGGGAGTTGCGCGTCTCCAAGCAGGCGGCAGGCCAGCTTGTGGACACGCTGGTTCTGCGCGGTTATCTGGAGCGCACCGTGGATTCGGAGGATCGCCGCAAGCTGACCGTTACCCTGACGGTACGGGGCCGGGCGGCCGCGGCTGCGCAGGCCGCCGCAATGGGGAAGATTGATGCCGAACTGATCTCCCGGGTCGGCCAGGAGGATGTCAGCCGCACGCGGCGGACTCTCGCGGCTCTGATTGATTTGGGTTGCGAGATGAATGTGGGACAGGTTGATGAGCATTGAGGAACGAAAGTTGGGATGCATCTTGACGCTGCTACCGAACGATCGAACGAACCCCTCTCCCTAACCCTCTCGACGGGGAGAGATGAGGGGAAAGGACTGGAAAAAGGTCCTTGCAAACCGGTGGAACTGGAAAAGAAACACGAAAAAGGCCCACGCGGGTCGTGGGCTGGAAGCCATACAGGAAATCCCAGATGATACGAATCGCATTGCCAGACGACGCTCTCGCGATACACAACCTTCACACCCGCTCCGTGCGCGGGTTGTGCGTGCGCGACTATCCCGAAGAGGTGATCGAAGCCTGGCTCTTAGGCCGATCTCCTGATGGGTACAAGGGAATCGCGAAGAAGGAGATGTATGTCTTCGAAGAGGGCGGTGCCATTTGCGGTTTTAGCCACGTCGTCCCGATGTGCATCGTAGCGCTGTTTGTTGATCCAGACCATACGAGAAGCGGCGTTGGCAGAGCCTTATTTGAGCATGCATTGGGGTTGATTCGTGCCAGCGGCACTGTTCCGGCGCCGTTCGAGGCGACCATTACCGCGCTTCCATTCTACTTGAAGATGGGATGCATGGAGATTCGCCGAAGCTTTGTTGAAAAGAACCATGTCAAAGTAGAGACGGTTCTCATGCAGTTGCCAGGAAAGACCAGCCATGCGTCGGACCCAACGACCCTGGCGGTCACGCCCGCTGCTGACGCACCGGTCGCGCCAACCGGCGGTCGAGGGTCGGCATGTCGCACAGCTTTGGCAACGGCCTATTTACGCGCTGCTCACCAGTTGCTTGACGCCCCGCCGCGAGTTCTTGAGGATCCGGTTGCTGTGAGACTACTTGGCAAAGACGCTTCACAAAACATCTTCGAAGCGGTTAAACGCTATCGGAGCCCCGAGACGAGTGCGTTGCGTTCGCACGTAGTACTGCGTTCCCGATTTGCCGAGGACCGGCTGGCTGCCGCCGTTCATCAACGAGGGGTCAGCCAATATGTCATTTTGGGGGCTGGTTTTGACACTTTCGCATTCCGACAGCCAGATTGGGCAAAGTCACTAAAGGTTTTTGAAATTGATCATCGGGACACACAGTTGGTTAAACGATCGTTTCTCACGAGAGCGGACCTTGATTTGCCGGCAAATGCCCGATTTGCACAAATAGATTTCGAGCAGGAATCGTTGCTAAAAGGTCTTTGCCGTCACCACGTTTCATTGGAGGAGCCGACATTTTTTTCGTGGCTGGGCGTGACCGTATATCTAAAAGAAGCGGCCATTGATGCAGCATTGAAATCCATGGCAACGTATCCACCGGGGAGCGAGGTGGTGCTTACCTTTAAGCAGCCGATTGTGAAGCCTGCCGGCCAAGGAGCAGAAGCGGCACAAAAATTGGCGGAGAACGTTGCCAGCATGGGCGAGCCATTTATCAGCTTTTTTGAACCCAAGGCCATAGAGGCAAAGCTAACAGGCGCGGGCTTTAGCAAGGTCGAATTTCTCGATTTGCAAGCCGCCGGGAAACGATATTTCGCATTACGCCCGGCAGACCTGCCGAGACCAAAGCACGTCAACATCGTAAGTGGTATTCGGTAAAATGTGGCCGTCGCCACGAGTCCACCTTAAATAAAACAAGTTGCTTTCGCAGGCTGCTCCCCATCATCAACGGTAGGGTTACACCCCATCGCGCCCGCATGGTTGCCCGGATTATTTTGAAGGCGCGGCAGACTTTTGTGCCGGTCAATGCAGCCGGACACTGCCCGATTCGCAGAGGTTGGTTATCATGAAAACAGTCACGAAGAAATCCGGTGCCGAGCCAGCGATATTGAAGCCGGCTAACGCCAAGCCGCCTGACATCGCCGCCGCGTCGGTTCCCGACACGCTCGCGACGCTTAAAGTCAATCCCGACACCGGGCTTGCGCGCGCCGAAGTGGACGCCCGACGGAAGGAGAGTGGCTACAACGAAGTGGCCGAAAAGAAAGGGCATCCAGTCCTGAAATTCCTGAAGAAATTTTGGGGTATCTCGGCGTGGATGCTCGAACTGATCATGGTTCTTTCGGCCGTGCTCGGTAAGTATTCGGACCTCATCGTGGTGGGCGCACTGCTGGTAATCAACGCAGTTTTGAGCTTCATGCAGGAAAGCCGGGCCGCCGGTGTCGTGGAGGCGCTGCGGAAACGGTTGCAGGTCAATGCGCGCGTCCGGCGCGATTCAAGTTGGCAGGTCATCCCCGCCCGGGAGTTGGTCCCCGGCGACATCGTCCGCGTGCGCCCGGGCGACATTATCCCGGCGGACGTAAAACTCCTCACCGGGGCGTTGAGCATTGACCAGTCGGCGCTCACGGGCGAGTCGAAGGACGCTGATAAAAAGCCGGGGGAAGTGCTTTCGTCGGGGTCCGTCGTGCGGCGAGGCGAAGGCAACGGGGTGGTGATGTTGACCGGAGCGAAGACCTATTTTGGCCGCACAACGCAACTTGTGCAGGAGGCGCGTCCAAAGCTCCACATTGAAGCGGTAGTCGCCAAGGTCGTCCGCTGGCTGTTCGTCATCGTTGGCGCGCTGCTTTGCATGGTGATTGTGCTCTCACTCATCCGCGGATCGCCGCTCCTTGAAATGGTTTCGCTCATGCTGGTTCTGTTAATGAGCGCGGTGCCGGTCGCCCTCCCCGTCATGTTCACGGTCAGCATGGCCGTCGGCTCGAAGGAACTGGCCAAGCGCGGTGTTCTTGTCACACGCCTCAGTGCCGCAGAGGATGCCGCAACGATGGACGTTCTTTGCGTGGACAAGACGGGCACGATCACGATGAACCAACTCGCTGTCACCGGCGTAATCCCACTGGAACATGCTACGGAAGCCGACGTGCTGGTTGCCGGCGCACTGGCGTCGCAGGAAGCCGATCAGGATCCAATTGACCACGCGTTCCTGACTGCAGCGAAAGACCGGCACGTTTTCGACAATCTTCCTAAGGTCACGCCCATCTCGTTCGCGCCGTTTGATGCGAAAAATCGGCGGACTGAAGCCGTGGTCGAGCAGAACGGGCAGCGGCAGCGCGTGATGAAAGGCGCCATGCGTACCATCGCCGAGGCCTGTGGATTCCAGCCCCCCGCCATCAAGGCTTTAGAGGCGCGGGTCAGCGCGGCGGCCGCAAAGGGCTATCGGACGCTGGCAGTGGCACGCGGGACGGAGACGGGTGCGCCAACGTTGATCGGATTGGTGTCGTTGTATGATCCGCCACGACCGGACGCCAAGCAACTCATCGCCACACTCCACGACCTCGGCGTTCCGGTGAAGATGCTCACTGGCGACGCATTGCCGGTGGCGTGCGAGATCGGGCGCGGAGTCGGGTTGCCCAACATCCGGCACATGGCGGACCTGAAAGCGGGCAACCAGACGGTGGATCTTTTCGCGGGGGCAGATGGTTTCGCGGAGGTATTTCCAGAGGACAAATATACGGTGGTGAAGCACCTGCAGGCTGCGGGTCATGTGACGGGCATGACGGGCGACGGCGTCAATGACGCCCCCGCACTGCGCCAGGCCGAGGTGGGGATCGCTGTCAGCACCGCGACCGACGTGGCCAAGGGCGCAGCCAGCGTTGTCCTGACTGAAGCGGGGCTGACGAACATTGTGGCGCTGGTCGAGCAGGGGCGGACAATTTACCAGCGCATTCTAACTTGGATCATCAACAAGATCAGCCGGACCATCCTGAAGGCGGCCTTTGTGGCCATCGCATTCGTGGTGACAGGCAAGTTTGTCGTTTCCGCCTTTGCCATGCTGCTGCTCGTCTTCATGACGGACTTTGCGAAGATCTCGCTGGCCACCGACAACGTCCGGCCATCCAAACAACCGGAGACGTGGAACATCGGAGGCTTCATCACCGTCTCCGTGGTCCTGGGTGTCTCAATGGTTGCTGAAACGCTTCTCCTATTGTGGTTCGGATGGTCGCATTTCGGCTTGGCGGCCAACAACAATGCCCTCTACACCTTCAGCTTCCTGATGCTGCTCTATTTTGCCGTGTTCTCCGTGGTGTCCGCGCGCGAGCGGCACTGGTTCTGGGCGACGATGCCCAGCAAGACTTTCCTGTCAGCCATCGCGGCAGATGCGATCACGGGCACCATTCTGACGCGCGTGGGTCTTCCGGGACTCATGCCGTTGCCTTGGTCGCAGACGCTGACGATTTTCGCTTATGCGATGGTCTCGTGCCTGATCGTCAACGACGCTGTGAAGGTCGCGATGATCAAATGGCGTGTTCCCAACGCGGTGGCCAAAATACCTGTTGATTTGACACCGCAGATCGCCACGCGAGCCTATGAATTGTATGAGCAGCGAGGCCGCCAGGACGGTCGGGCGGTTCAGGACTGGGGGCAGGCGGAGCGGGAGATTCGGAAAGCTGCCCTCCATAAATGAACAGACGCGAACACCGCGGCGGACATCGCCGAAAGAACGAAAATGAGAATCAATTCAAAGGACTTCCGGGTGCGGCCCGGTGAAAAGGTCAAGCTCGGAAAGTGGCCGACGATGGTGCCGCCCTTTTGCAAGTCCAAGAAAGCGTATCGAAAACTTCTGGAAGAACATGTTGAGAAATTGAGTTCGCTGCAACAACTTCATTACGCCTCCGGCCATTATGCGTTGCTGCTGATTTTTCAGGGGATGGACGCTGGCGGCAAGGATGGGGCCATCCGGCACGTCATGTCCGGTGTTAATCCGCAAGGCTGCGAGGTTTTCAGTTTCAAGCAGCCGAATGAGGAGGAACTGAGGCACGATTTTCTTTGGCGCACCACCCGACATTTGCCGGAACGAGGGCGGATCGGCATCTTCAATCGTTCCTATTACGAGGAAGTGCTGGTCGTTCGTGTGCATCCGGAGATTCTCCGCAGCCAAGGTCTTCCCAATGAGTTGCTCGACGAGAAGACCATTTGGAAGGAGCGGTATCGTTCCATTGTGGACTTGGAGGAGCATCTTTACCGTAACGGCACCCGGATCATGAAGTTCTTTCTCCACTTGTCGAAGGGCGAACAACGGAGGCGATTTCTCGAGCGTATTGATGAGCCGGATAAGAACTGGAAATTCAGCCTCGCGGATATTCGCGAGCGGAAATACTGGGCGCATTACATGGAGGCTTATGAGGATTGCCTGAACGCGACCAGCACCCATCGCACGCCCTGGCACGTCATTCCCGCCGATGATAAGGAGAATGCCCGGTTGATTGTTTCCCAAATTGTCCTTGATTCGCTCCGCGAACTTAAGATGTCCTATCCCAAAACCACCGCAAAACGCCGGCGGGAATTGAAATCCATCCGCAGACGCCTCTGAAGGCGCCTTTTCGGGGATGGCGGCTTGCCAATGGGGGGAAAGAGATTCAAATTGGGGCGGATGCGGAAAGTTGTAATGCCCATCCGTTGAGTTCGAAATAAATCAAAGGAATTTCCAACTCGCCGGTCTAATGGGTTAAAGACGTACATGAGGAAGCTGGAGATAATATGAGAGCCGCGGCCGCGCCAATCTGGGTTGACGGGGACCTCGCGCCAGACGCTGGCGCTCCTGCGCGCAAAAGATTTCAAAGGATTTTGCCGTCTCGCTGGTCTGATGGGGTAAAAGAAAGCCGCATGGGCGACCCGAATGACGAGACTTTGGTGTTGCGAACCCGGCAGGGCGATCCGGCGGCCTTCGAGGCGCTCATCCGCCAGCATCAACGCATGATTTACTCGCTGACATTTCGCATGACAGGCTCGGTGGCGGACGCGGAGGATCTGACGCAGGAGACCTTCATCCGCGCGTGGCGGCAGATCGGTTCGTACCGGGCTGCGTGCAAACTGTCCACGTGGCTTTATCGCATTGCGATCAACGCCTGCTTGAACTGGCGTCAGCGGGAAACCCTGCGCGTGGAAGTGGAGGCGGGCTGGGCCGAGACCAAAGGGACGGCGGATTTGTCAGCGGAAAGGACGCTGGCCGGAAACGAAACGGGCCGCAGCGTCCACGCCGCCCTGCTCAAATTGCCGGCGAAACAGCGCGCGGCCATTTTGTTGACCGTTTACGACGGCCTCAACCACGCCGAGGCGGCGGAAGTTTTGGGGTGTTCGGAAACGACCGTTTCGTGGCGCGTGTTCGCCGCCCGGAGGAAATTGCAACGCTGGCTGGCCGCCGCGGGAGAAACACTATGAAACGCATTGATTTGGAGTCGCAGATAAAGTCGGTGCGCGTGCCTGAACGCGACGAGGAGTTTTTTCGGGACTTGCCGCAACGCGTGCTGGCCCGCGCCCAGGCCGCCCCGGAACCGTCGCCCCTGCCGCGATCTTTTTCTTTTTCGCTGTTCGCCATTCAAACGTCAAAATTTGTTTTCCCCGCCGTGGTTCTCGGCTTCTGCCTCTGGCAAAGCCGGATGCCCCAGGCGGCTTTTCGCGCTTTGCAAGAGGACAGACAGGAGGTGCGCGTGGCCCTCGCGCAGGTGCATTCGAGCCTCGACACTCTTATGCGCGACGAACACGGCTTGCACTATCTAGTCCAGGACCAGCCATGAGCGATTTCCAGCCAGCCATCCATGTGGAGCAGGAACCGGTTCCGGCGGCAGAGAGCGCGGACGCTTCCGCACCGAGGATCGTCGAAGACCTGGTCCACCAGGCCGAGCGGGTTTTCGCCAGCGACATCCATCTGCAAATGGATCACAATGGCGCCGCGGTTTCCTTCCGGCTGGACGGCCTGATGACTCCGGGGGGGCGGCTTTCCGCCGATGTTGCCGAGCGGGTGTTTGGCCGGATCAAGTTCCTCGCGCGACTGAAGACTTATCAGGAGTCCATGCCGCAGGACGGTCGGATTGACCGCGGCGATGTGCAGGGGCAATGCGATATTCGCGTGGCCACTTATCCGACAGTTACGGGCGAAAAAATTGTCCTGCGACTTTTCAATCCCGGCGCCGCCAAGGGGATCGCGGAACTGGATTTTCCCGGCGAAGTTTCTACTGAGTTGCATCGTTTCCTGCGGCAGCCGTCCGGCATGATGCTGCTGACCGGCCCGGCCGGAAGCGGCAAGACCACCACCATTTATGCCTGTCTCCGCGCCCTGGCCGAACCGGGAGGACGCCACATAATCACGATTGAAGACCCGGTGGAACAAATCGTCCCGGGCGTGATGCAGACCGAGGTGAACGAGGCGCGCGGATTGGATTTCGCAAAGGCCGCGCGCCATCTGCTGCGGCAAGACCCGCAGGCGCTGGTGATCGGGGAAATCCGCGACGAGGAGACCGCGAACATCGCTGTGCGCGCGGCGCTGACCGGGCACCTGGTTATTTCCACCTTGCACGCGGGTTCGTGCCAGGGCGTGCTGGAGAGGTTGCTGGTTTTGTGCGCCGACCGCTCGGCGATTGCGGCGGCGGTGGAATTGATTTTGAACCAGCGCCTGATGCGGCGGCTGTGCCGGGAGTGCCGCGGGACGGGCTGCGCGGCCTGCCTGCAAACCGGCTATCAAGGGCGCGTGCCGCTGGTGGAATGGCTGCAAATCAACGACACATTGCGCGCGCAGATTCGCGCCCACCAGTTGCAGGGCGTCTCGCCGCAACGCGCGCTGGAGGAATCGGCGCGGCTGCTGTTGCAACAAGGCGTCACCAACCAATCGGAGCTGCGGCGAATTTTCGGCTTATGAAAAACGACGAGTTTTCCTTCTTCAACCAGCAACTGGCCGCGATGGTGCGCGACGGCATCCCGCTCGAAAGCGCGTTGAGGCGGCTGTGCGAGGGCATGCGCCGGGGCCAACTGCGCTCCGAATTGGAAACGCTGGAGGCCGATCTGGCCAGAGGCGTGCCGTTGCGCGAGGCGGTCGCCGCCCGGCGGCTGCCGGACATCTATCGTCACATGCTCGAAGTCGGCGCGCAAAGCAACAACCTGCCCGCCGTACTGACGATGCTGGCCGACTACTACCAGCGCCGGCATGTTGTCTTGACGCGGCTGAAGGGGCTGATGGTTTATCCGGCGATTGTGTTCGTCGGGGCGTTTGTGCTGTCGTGCCTTCTGGCTTTCCTGTTGAACAAGATCGTGGTGTCGGTTGTTTATCCAAACGATTATTTCATGCAGGTGATGCCACCGGCTGCGCGAATCCCAGTTTGGTTGGTGCCTGTCTGCACGGGGATGGTGGCGCTGGTGATTTGTTTTGCTCTTGCGTTGCCGCAAGTGCGGGGCGCGTTGCGGTGGCGGATTCCCGCTTTCCGTGAGGCCAGCCTGGCCCAGGTCGCCTCCGCCATCTCGCTCATGCTCAAAAGCGGAGTGCCGCTGGACAGCGCGCTGGGCCTCATGGAACGTCTGGAAGGCGGCACTGCCGCCGGGAATGAAATCCGGCTCTGGCGCGAGCGGCTCGCTTCCGGCGTGGGCCATTTCGACGGGATGGCGGCGCATGGGCACATTTTCCCGCCGCTGTTTGTCTGGACGGTGTCGCAATCCCACGAAGACTTGCCCGCGGGTTTTCAGCGCGCGGCCGAGATTTATCAGGCCCGCGCCGCCTATCGCTCGGAACTGTTTCTCTATTCGGCGTTGCCGTGCTCGGTGCTGATGCTGGGCATATTGATCCTGGTTCAGATTCAGCCGGTGATCTTCGTGCTGACCTCGTTTATGAGATCCCTGGGTGACATGGGTTGAGTTAAACAACGCAATGATTTGTACCGTGAATGGAGGAACTAACATTTTGCTTCTGTGTTTGGTGGGTCTGTTTGGGCTCTGCGTTTCGATGGTGATGGGCGGCGGCCTGGTCTTTCTCCTCCATTTTCTCATCTCGCTGCCGATGCGGCGGGCGGAACGGGCGCGTCTGTTTCTCGATTTGGCCGAATCGGCGCTCACGCAGGGGCGGCCGCTGGAGGAGACGTTGATTTCCGCTTCGCGCAGCGGCGATGCTTCGCTGGGTGCGCGCTTTCACCTGATGACCGCCTGGCTGGAGCGAAACCTGAGCTTGAGCGACGCGCTGGACAAAGTGCCCCGTTATTTGCCGCCGCAAATCACGGCCATGTTGAAGGCCGGCCAGAGGCTCGGCGATTTGCGAAAGGTCTTTCCGGCGTGCCGTCAACTATTGAAAGATGGCGTATCCCAGACCCGCGGCGCGATAAGTTACCTAGTCATTCTGACGCTGGTCATCACGCCGATCGGCACCTTTGTGCTCGGTATGATGCAGGTATCTATCATCCCGAAGTTTAGGGCAATCAGCCTTGACACCGAAGGCAGCGCGGCTGGAATTAACTTTCTCTACCATCATGGGGCGCTGTTGATCATGCTCCAAATCGGATTGCTGTTCTTGCTGTGGCTGGCTGCGCTGATTTACCTTGCCGGGCCGCGCCTCGCTGTTTGGTTACCGGTTTTGGACCAAGTTTATTACCATTTGCCGTGGCGCAGAAAGCGGATGCAGCGCGACTTCTCCACACTCCTCGCCATCCTGCTGGATTCCGGCGTGCCGGAATCGGAGGCTGTGGCGCTTGCCGCCGATGGCACGGCGAACACGGTTTTTCAACGGCGCGCCGCGCGGGCGGTGGAGAATTTGAGGCAGGGGATGAATTTGACACGGGCCGTAGAGGCGCTGGATGATACCGGCGAATTTGCGTGGCGTCTGGCTAACGCTGCGCACGGCCGGACGGGCTTTCTGCAAGCGCTGGCCGGCTGGCATGAATCGCTGGACGCCAAGGCATTCCAACAGGAGCAAGCCGCCGCGCACGGCATCACCAGCGCGCTGGTGCTGTGGAGCGGGCTTTATGTCGGCGCCATAGCGATTTCCGCTTTCACGTTTCTGACATCGATCATCAACTCCTCCGATTTATGGTAACGCGCGAACACAAACAGACGGCTCGCCGGGAGGCTCGCCCTACCGGCGTGGCAGGGCGTCGCTCCCGCGGAGCCTCCTCCCCGCGCGGCATGGTGCTCATTGAATTGGTGGTCGCCATCGCCATACTCGCCATCGCCTTCCTTCCGCTGGCTTACGGGGCCGGTTCCACCATCAAGCGTTTCCGCGCCAATTACGACCGCGCCGTCGCGATGGAGATTGTGGATGGAGAAATGGAAATTCTCGCCGCCGGGGAATGGCGCGCCTTTCCCGAAGGCTCGCAACCCTACGCCGTGAACGCGAAAGCGGCGGGCAATTTGCCGCCTGGAAAATTCCAGTTCACCCGCGCGGGGAACCATCTCCGCCTGGAATGGTCCTCCACGGAAAAGCGGGGCATCCTCGGCGTCGTCCGGGAGGTGACGGTTCCATGAAAACCCTGATCCAAAAGGCAGAAGGCAAAGGGCTAAAGACTAAAAGTTTCAGGCTTCGCCTTTTAGCCTTTCCGGTCCGCGCTCGCCAGCGCGGTTACCTGCTCATCGAGTTGCTGGTGTATATCGCCGTGCTTGCGGTGGTTCTGGCGATTACAACGAAGGCATTCTATCGTTGCTGGGACGACAGCAAGGCACTCAGCCGCAATGCCGATGACATCAGCCGCGCCCTGCACGCGGGCGAGCAATGGCGGGCCGACCTTCGCGCTGCCACGGGAGCCGTGGAATTGACACGGACCGGCGACGGGGAACGCTTCCTGGTTCCCTCCGCCGCCGGGCCGATTATTTACACCTTCGCGGCGGGAGAACTCCGCCGTCAAACCCCTTCCCCGGCGCCCACCTATCTCATGCTCTCCAATATTCAATCCTCGCAAATGCAATCCGACCAGCGCCAGCGCGTGCAGGCGTGGACATGGGAACTGGAACTCAAACCGACGCGAAAGGATGCCAAGGTCCGGCCGCGCTTCACCTTTGAAACCGTGGCCGGCCCGGCGAACACCCGATGAAAACCCGAATCGTCAACATCCGCCGCCAGCGGCGGTCCTGCGGCGGTTCCGCCGTGCTGCTCCTGCTGGCCTTGCTGGCCGTGATGCTCATGCTGATCGCCGCCAACGCCGCCGTGTTGAACCGGCTCGAAAAGGATATGAAGGGCATGGAGAAACGGCAAATCCAGCGGCTCGACGCGTCCGCAAAGCCGCAATTGCGTCCTGCACAGGAAGCGACCAACCAACCCGCCCGATAATAAGTCCGCCCGATTTCAGGAATCACCATTCACAATTCGAAAATGAACCTGCCCCGGCAATTGGACAAAGTGGAAACCATCGAGCGTTCGATCAGTTGTTTCGAATTGGGCTTGTTGAGCTTGTTGCCAGTGATCGGCCTCCCCATGGCGGTCCGGTCGCTCTTCCAGTATTTCCGTGTGCATGGAGAGCAGGCCGGCTTGCGCAATCCCGTCAACCGCTTGCGGCAATGGGGCCTCTTGTTCGCGGCGCTTGGAGCCGCAGAGTTTGTGGTAATCCTCCTCGCTATCGCCGGTTGTATCGCATCGTCCTATCTCCGCAACAATCCTTAACCAAAATTAGTAGCGATAGTGCTCCGCCTTGTAAGGGCCGTCCGGAGAAATGCCCAGGTAGGCGGCCTGCTTTTTGGTCAGACGTGTGAGCTTGACACCGATTTTCTCCAGGTGCAGGCGCGCCACTTCCTCGTCGAGCTTTTTGGGCAGGCGATAGACGCCCGGCTTGTAGGCGCTCCGGTTTTCCCAGAGATCCAATTGAGCCAGGACCTGATTGGAGAAGGAATTGGACATGACGAAGCTGGGATGGCCAGTGGCGCAACCGAGGTTGACCAATCGCCCTTCGGCTAGGAGATAAAGGCTGTGGCCGTCGGGGAAGGAGTATTTGTCCACCTGCGGCTTGATGTTGAGCTTCTTGATGCCCGGACGCCGATTGAGCAAGTCCACTTGAATCTCGTTGTCGAAGTGGCCGATGTTGCAGACGATGGCCTGGTCTTTCATTTTTTCCATGTGCGCCACGGTGATGACCTCGCAATTGCCCGTGCAGGTGACGTAAAGGTCGGCCCGCCCGAGAGTGTCCTCAACGGTGGCAACCTCGAAGCCTTCCATCGCGGCCTGGAGGGCGTTAATCGGGTCCACTTCGGTGACGATGACGCGCGCGCCGAAACCGCGCAGGGAGTGGGCGGAGCCTTTGCCCACGTCGCCGTAACCGCAGACGCAGGCGACTTTGCCGGCGACCATGACGTCGGTGGCGCGTTTGATGCCGTCGGCCAGCGACTCGCGGCAGCCGTAGAGATTGTCGAACTTGGACTTGGTGACCGAGTCGTTGACGTTGATGGCGGGGACGAGAAGTTTGCCCGCTTCCTTCATTTGGTAAAGACGATGGACGCCCGTGGTGGTTTCTTCGCTCACGCCCTTCCAGTCCTTTGCGATGCGATGCCAGAGGCCGGGCTGCTCCTTGAGCACGCGCTGCAACAGCGCCTTGATGACTTCCTCCTCGTGCGATGCACTGGGTGTTTTGACCCAGCCGCTGCCGTCTTCCAATTCATAGCCCTTGTGAATGAGGAGCGTCGCGTCGCCGCCGTCGTCCACGATCAATTGGGGGCCTAAGCCGCCCGGATGAACCAGGGCCTTCAGGGTGCAATCCCAATACTCCTCCAGAGTCTCGCCCTTCCAAGCGAAGACCGGCACGCCGGTCTTGGCAATGGCCGCCGCCGCGTGGTCCTGGGTGGAGAAAATATTGCAACTGGCCCATCGCACCGATGCGCCCAGCGCTGTCAAGCTCTCGATGAGGACCGCCGTTTCGATAGTCATGTGCAACGAGCCGGTGATGCGCACGCCGGCCAGCGGGCGGGCGGACGCGTATTTGCGCCGGATGGACATCAGGCCGGGCATTTCGTGCTCGGAAATGTCAATGGCCTTGCGCCCGTATTCGGCCAGGCTCAAGTCCTTGACTTTGAAGTCCGGTTGACCGTTGCCGTTTTTGGCGGCGGAGGCCGGGGCGCGTTTTGTTCTGCGAGAGGGTGATAATTTTATGGCGGGCATAAGTTGGCTTCTGTTTTTGGGATGCGGCTGGTGACAGTTTTACTTGACGGCCTTTTTCAATGCGGCCGTTTTGTCCGTCTTCTCCCAAGTGATGGAATCCAGGTCGTCAATTTTGCCGAAGTGGCCGTAGTTGGTTGTCTTGGAGTAAATGGGGCGCAGCAGGTTGAGTTGCCTGATGATGGCGGCGGGCTTGAAGTTGAACACGGCCCGGACCGCCTCCTCGATCTTTTCGTCGCTGACCGTCCCCGTGCCAAAAGTATCCACACAAACGGAAACGGGGTCGGGGTAGCCGATGGCGTAGGCGAATTGGATTTCCGCGCGCGTGGCCAGGCCCGCCGCCACGATGTTCTTGGCGACGTAACGGCCCATGTAGGCCGCGCTCCGGTCCACTTTGGAGGGGTCCTTGCCGCTGAAAGCGCCGCCGCCGTGCCGGCCCATGCCGCCATAGCTATCCACAATGATCTTGCGCCCAGTCAGCCCCGTGTCCCCCTGCGGGCCGCCGACCACGAACCGGCCGGTCGGGTTGATGAGAAATTGGGTTTCCTTGTCCAGCAGATCTGCCGGGAGGACTTTGCGGACGATCTCGCGGATGATGAAGTCCTTGATTTCCTTGTGTTTGACATCCGCGGAGTGCTGGGTGGAAACGACGACGTTGACGATCCGCGTCGGCCGGCCATTCTCGTACTTGACGGAGACCTGCGTTTTGGAGTCGGGCCGCAGCCAGGGGGCCTTGCCGGCCTTGCGGACGCGGTTCAACTCCCGGCCCAGCCGGTGGGCGAACATGATCGGCGCCGGCATCAGCTCCGGTGTTTCGTCGCAGGCGTAGCCGAACATCAATCCCTGGTCCCCCGCGCCCTGCTCGTCGGTGTCCTTTCCCTCCGCCGCCTTGGCGTCCACGCCTTGGGCGATGTCCGGACTTTGCCGGGTGACGAGGTTGGTGATGAACACCTTGTCGGCGTGAAAAACATCATCCTCGTTGACGTAGCCGATGGAGCGGATGGCTTCACGGACGAGTTCATTGATGTGAACGACGCCTTTACTGGTGATTTCGCCGCCGACAACGACCATGTTGCTTTTGGCGTAAGTCTCGCAGGCCACGCGGCTGCGCGGGTCCTGGGCCAGGTAGGCGTCCAGCACCGCGTCGGAAATGGTGTCGCACACTTTGTCGGGATGGCCTTCGCCCACCGACTCGGAAGAAAAGATAAAGGACTTGTTCATGTTCAATTTTATTTTACAAATACATATTGACGTATCTTGATAAGAAGATATATAACTTTATGCAACGAGTCAACCTTTATTTTTCATGTCAGCCATTTTGAAATCGTTGCGGGCGTTATCCGACCCGACGCGCCTGCGGATTATGGCGCTGCTGGAGCGCAACGAACTGTCGGTCCACGAACTGCAGGAGATCACGCGCCTGGGCCAGTCGCGCATCTCGACCCACCTGGGATTGCTGCAGGAATCGGGCCTGCTGGATTCCCGGCGGGAGGGCAAGCGGACTTTTTACAAGATCACTGCCCCGGCGGAAGGGGCAGCGCGTGAGTTCATTCCCCTGGCGGTGCGCGGCGCGGCGGAGCTGCCGGATCACGCCACGGATCAGATCAACCTCAAGCGCATTCTTGGACTGCGCGCGGAGCAGGCCCAGCTCTACTTCAACCAGGTCGCCGGACGGTTCGATCGCAGCTACGGGCCGGGCCGCTCGTGGCAGGCGTTCGGGCAATTGCTCCTGCGCATACTCCCGCCGCTGGTTGTGGCCGACCTGGGCGCGGGCGAAGGACTCCTGAGCGAATTGCTGGCGCGCCGGGCCAGACGGGTCATTGCCGTGGACAACTCGGAAAGAATGGTGGCGTTTGGTGCCGGCAAGGCCCGGAAGAACAAGATCAAGAATCTGGAATTCCGCTTGGGGGATTTGGAAAAACCGCCCATCGAGCCGGCGTCTGTGGATCTGGTGATTTTGAGCCAGGCCCTCCATCACGCCGCCAAGCCGGAACAGGCCATCCGGGCCGCGCACGCCATTTTGCGTCCGCGCGGACAAATCATGATTCTGGACCTCTTGCAGCACAACTTCGAGCAGGCGCGCGAACTGTATGGCGACCGCTGGCTCGGCTTCCCCGAAAGCGATCTGCATCGCTGGCTGGAAGCGGCCGGCTTCCGAAAGATCGAGGTGACAGTCGTTGCCAGCGAAGAGCAGCCGCCGCATTTTCAGACCGTGCTGGCGGGAGGGGAAAAGTGAAGGCTAAAGGATCAAGGATAAAGGGCGCGGCACGGAGCAGTTTTTAGCCTTTAGCCTTAAGCCTTTAGCCTTTTTGATGCGCTTTCCGCCAGTTGTTGCAGGACGGAGCAGAGGGCGGCGAGGCGCGGGGTGGCAACGGCGGCGCGGCGGGCGGCATCCAGGGGGGCGAGGAAAAGGGCCTGCAGTTCCAATTCCTGACCATGCTCGAAATCAACCAGCGTGGAGGCTTTGTAAGGTCCCATCCGGCCGGTCATCGCAATGTTGCGGGCGGCTTCGCTGTCGGGGACGGGCAGCCCGAGGGCTTGGGCGGTGCGGATGGTTTCCATCATCAGTTCGCGCACCAAGCCAATCCAGCGCGGGTCGGCGAGCAACCGGTCGGTGGTCAGGCAGGGGCCAGGCTCCCGTCCGGGATCGAGTTGGCCGCGCAAGACCGCTTCTAGGCCTGCGCAACCGGCGACGCCAAGTCCGTTGAAAGGGATGTTCCAAACCAGTTTCTCCCAGTGGGTCTGTTCGAGATTTTCGCTGACGGCGCAGGGCACGCCGGATTGCGCGAACAGGCCGGCGATGTGATGGGTGCGCGGCTGGGAGGGGCGCCCATATTCGCCCATGACGACGCGACCGTGGGCGAGATGGAGGATTTTACCCGGCGCGATGCGGTTTAGACAGACGAAGCAAAGGCCGCCCAGTGTTTTTTCCGGGCCGATAAGAGAGGCGATGAGCGCCTCGTTGCCCAAGCCGTTTTGCAGGGTCATAACGGCCGTGTCGGGGCCGATGAGGGGCGGGAGAAGTTCCTTCAAGACGGGGTTGGCCGTGGTCTTCAGCGCGATGAGAACCAGGCCGGCGGGGCCGATTTCATCGGGACGCCGGGCGCACCGGGGTCGGACGTGAAAATCGCCCTCGACGCTCTGGATGTGGACGCCGTCGCGGCGGACGGCCTCGTAGTCGGAGCGGAGGAGGAAATGGACTTCGTTTCCGGCCCGGCAAAGGCGCGCGCCGTAGTAGCTGCCCAAGGCGCCGCAGCCGAGGATGGCAATTTTCATCGGGTGGACGGGCAGGCCGGCAAAAGACGGCGCGGCTCGCCGGAAGGTCGGAGGCTATTGGGGGCCGAGGATGGCATTCTTGGCGGCCTGGGCGATCCGGAATTTGAGCGCCCTCCTGGCAGGAATCTGGATGGGAGCGCCGGTGTTGGGGTTGCGGCCTTTGTGAGCCTTGCGATTGACAACGAGGAGCTTGCCGATGCCCGGAAGAGTGAAGGTGTCCTTGGCGTGCTTGTAGGCCAGGGCGGCGAGATGGTCCAGAATTTGGGCGCTGGCTTTCTTGGTTAGCCCGCTTTTGGCGGCGATTTCAGCGGCGAGCTGCGATTTGGAAAGTGGTGTTGACATATTTGCGCGCTTGAGTTGGTTATTGAGTCAATGGTCCGCCATGTTCGGCATGGATCGCCGTCATCCGGCGGCGCGGGGATTTATTACATCCGTCCGCCGAATCGGCACAAGGAGAAAATTCGGGGTTCGGGAGGAAGGGTGACTTTCACATCTTTGGGTTCCCCTCTTAATCTTAATCCAAATCTTACTCTTAATCCGCTTGCAGGAGGGTCGAGAGATTAAGAGCAGGATTAGGATTAAGATTAAGAAAAGTCCCTGGTCGGGAGCTTGACATGGCGGGAGGATGCACGAAGATAGCAGCGTGCCGGCGTTGTTCACCATTCAGAGCGAGTTTCGCTACGAGATTGTCCGCAAGATATTCGAGGGCGGGATGGGGATCGTGTATGAAGCGGAGCAGCACGGCGCGCGCGAATTTGTCAAGCGCGTGGCGATGAAGGTGATCCGCCAGAACTACGCGAGCCAAAAGCAGTTCATAGATAATTTCATCGGCGAGGCGAAGCTGGTGGCGGACCTCATCCATACCAACATCGTGCAGACCTACCATCTGGGCGAGGCGCGCGGGCTTTACTTCATCTGCATGGAGTTGATCCACGGCGTCAATCTGGAGCAATTCGCCCTGCAGGTGGCGGAACGGGACCGGGTGGTGCCGGTGGAACTGGCGGTGTTCATCACCAGCCGCGTGGCGCGGGGACTGGCTTACGCACATGCCAAGACGGACCCGGACGGCAAACCGCTCGGGATTGTCCATCGCGACGTGAGTTTCAAGAACATCATGATCGCCTTTGCGGGCGACGTGAAGCTGACCGATTTTGGCATCGCGAAGGCGCGCGGCTTTCTTCAGGACGACGAGGGGAAAGTGGTGGCCGGGAAGGCTGATTTCATGAGTCCTGAGCAGGCGGACTTCCAGATCACGGACCGGCGCTCGGACATTTTTTCGGTGGGGGTTGTCTTGGCGAATTTGCTGCTCGGCTATAATATTTTCAAGGGCAACAACGCCAGCGATTCCCGCGACAGGATCATGACGCTGCCGCTGCCGGATTTCAGGCAGCTCAACCCCAAAGTGGACGCCCGGCTCAATGAGATGCTTCACCGGCTTCTGGCGCGGGAGCTGGACAAACGCTACGCGAGCGCGGACGAACTGCTCTATGATTTGGAGTATTACATCTATCACAAAGGCTACGGGCCGACGAATGAAACGCTCGGCAAGTTCATGCGCGAACTGTTCGGGCAGGGCATCACGACCGGCCCCAGCGGGGACATGGGCAAGACCGTCCTGATGGAAAAGCCGGCCGCGCCCGTATCGCCCGAACAGGCCGGCGCGACGGCGACGGTGGAAATTTGAAAACGAGAAAGACCAGCCACAATCCTTCGTCCGTGGTCACGCTGGGACTGATCCAGTCCCGCTGCTCGCCGGACCCGGCGGCGAATTTCGCCCGGACCGTGGAGCGCATCGGCGAGGCCGGGCGGCGGGGGGCGCAAATAATCTGCACGCAGGAGCTTTTTCGCACGCAGTACTTTTGCCAGAAAGAGGACCACGGGTATTTCAAGCTGGCGGAGCCGATTCCCGGGCCGGGCACGGCGGTTCTGCAAAAGCTGGCTCGGCGGCTCAAGGTGGTCATCATTGCTTCGTTGTTCGAGCGGCGGGGCGCCGGGGTGTACCACAACAGCGCTGCGGTGATTGACGCCGACGGGAGTTTGCTTGGCGTCTATCGGAAGATGCACATCCCGGATGATCCGCTGTACTACGAGAAGTTCTACTTTACGCCGGGCGATCTTGGTTTCCGCGCCTGGCAAACCTGTTACGGCAAGATCGGGGTCTGCATTTGCTGGGACCAGTGGTATCCCGAAGCGGCGCGGCTGACGGCGTTGCAGGGGGCGGAGATCCTGTTTTACCCAACGGCCATCGGGTGGCATCCGGCGGAGAAGGCCGCGGAGGGGGCGAGTCAACACGACGCGTGGGAGACCATCCAGCGCAGCCACGCGATTGCCAACGGCTGCTACGTGGCGGCTGTCAACCGGATTGGCACGGAGAAACCAGCCGGGGAGCCGGGGCTGGAATTTTGGGGGCAGAGTTTTGTCGCCGGCACGTCGGGGGAGATTTTGGCCAGGGCCGGCGCGGAAGTGGAGGAGACGCTGATTGTCCCGGTGGACCTGGCCCGCGTGGAGACCACACGCACACACTGGCCGTTTCTGCGGGACCGGCGGATTGACGCCTACGGCGACTTGACGCGGCGAATCATTGATTGAATCTATCGCGGCTCAGTCGGCCCTGCTATACAACCGGCAGATGACGGACTCGGATTTGAAAATCACTCACGGAAATCATCGCGCCGACCCTCAAATCATCCGCGCATTGTGAACCGCATCAAAACCCACGCGGCGGAGAATGGTTGCTGCCGAACGGGGTGTTCCCTGATCGAGAAGCAATTTCATCCAGCCGTGGCCAGTTCAATCACCTTGTCGTCCAGATTGGCGGCAGCGTAGGCGAGAGCCTCGCGGATGTCTTCCGCTTCCAGTTCAGGGAATTCGCGCTGCAAATCGCGGCGGTCGGGATAAGTGGCGATGGCCTCCACCACGCGGCGCACTGTCAGACGAAGCTGGCGGACGCACGGCTGGCCATTCATCCGCTTGGGATCACAAGTGATGCGCTTGAAAGTCATGGCATCAATTTGCATGAAAACGGCAGAAAATGCAAAAGAGAAGTAGGCCTCACTCCGCAGGGTACTCCCACACCCAGTCGCCCTGAGTCTTGTCAAATAGTTCCTTTCCAGGCACGCCGCCGTCGTCCTTTTCATTCCAGCCGACGGAGTAAAGAATAAATTGGCCGTTGGCGGCGAGGCGGTATTTGTAGGGCTGGCCGGTGATGACGTCGTTGGGAGGGTGGGCAATGAATTGCGGCGTGAGCGCGTCCAGGGTTTTGGGGAATTGGCCGTTGGCCAAGCGGTATCTTTCCAGGGCGCAGGCGAGGGCGGCCTGGTTGGCGGTGGTCTGGCTGACGGCAGCAGTAAAATTCACAGGATCATAATATGGTAGCATTAGTGACGGGTTGCTGTGGAGAATGGAATCCCGTAAGGATGAACTTCTGAATTGTTCGTCCGATTTGTCGGTGTCTGGCGGGGCGTTGCGGGTTGAGACTTTTTTCGCCTTAAAATCCACGAGGCCAATGTATTGCGCTTCGAACACCCTACAGTTTTTCAATTTCTGCTGGTCGTACCATCCGGCAGGAATGACTCGTCCGGCGCATGGAAGAGCTTTCTCCCAAATCCTCCTGGCACTGGCAGAAGCAGGAGGCCACGCATTCACCTCAAAGAATAACCCCTCTTTCTTGATCTGATCCGCCATGAAAACCTGGTAGGCTCGTTCCGCCTTGAGAGACTGGTACATCTCACCCGGAAAGTCGCAGGCCATGAAGCGCCTCTGAAGTTCCTGCAACTGGGCATCATTCCACCGGTGTTCGGCCAGGCCCTCCCAAACTGGTTGAATCACCCACCGAAGGCAAGTCCTGCGCGCCAGATATGAAGTGAAATACGACTCCGACTTGAAGGATTCTGCCAGGGAAAACATGAGTTTTACATCGGCCGTGGCGTTGTCGCTCTGGCCGGCTGCCAGTTCGGCGCACCCTTCCAAATTCAGACGCTGGCAGATTCTAATCAGATCGATCTGATGATGCATAACCTTCGGCGTCAGATCTTCCAGGTCGTAAGGCACCGGACAGACTGAATACTGCCGGGCGCTGGCGGCGCGAAGCTCGGCAAATACCGCAGCGTCAGGCTCCATTCCCGCCAGAACTGCGGGCGCGGCCGCGGCCCGGGCGGCGAGGCTGGTGTTGGTCGTTTCAAATGACTGCTTGTAGTCCAATGGGCCATTTTGCAATGTGCTGAAAGCCAACTGCCATGCCACCAAGTCGGTAAAATGGAGGCGCCCCCAGTCTTTGCTGATGTTGGTTTGAGTGATGTTCTTGTTCGCACCGAACCAGATGTCGTTCGTCAGTATGTCATCGCTCATGGCTTCCCCAGCATTGGTTGGGAACAGGGCTTTGAGGAACGGGGTTGCGAGGAAATTCTGGTCGTCGGGGACGGGCTTGGGGATGTAGGTGCGGAGGTCGAGGGATTCTCCGCGGGCTTCGATGGATTGGCGATATTGGTTCCAGGCTCTTGCGCCGCGCCAATCTTCCTCGGCGTAGAAGGCGGCCACCAGAACGACCAGCGCCGCGAGGCAGAGCACGGCGCGGCGCAACCAGCGTCTGCACGGAGGGCGGGAAGGCTGTGGTGGTGTTTGTGGAGATGGGTTCATAAGCTCGACTTTCGGATAAGGCGAGATTATGCGGTATCAAGGCGGTGTCAAGTGCGCCGTCGGATTCAATTCGATGATTGCCTCCTCCGCCGCCGGAGAAGGCTGGCGGCTGCAATCAGGGGACGCGGATCCTTCAAAGCTGTCTGGATGATACGCCCCAACTCCTCGCGGTTTGCCGCCGGGGCTTTGACTTTGCTCATGGTGAATGTAGCCTCCAACAGTTGCCGCCTGTTGTCAACGGCTCTTGATCGGCGCAGGGAGAGCGTTCGGCGGGACGCCGAACGCGGCGGCCGGGACGACCGCGCTCTCCGGACACTTTGTGCCAATTCGAGTCGCGGATGCGCTATTGCAAATCCGTGATGCGGCGGTCATAGACCGCCGCTACAGGGAATCGGCGCGGGGCGCCGACGCTACAACAATTGAAGTCAATCGCCCGGTCAGGCTTTGGGGGCCATTTCTTTTTCGCGGTCTTCCATGGCGGCTTTGCGGGAGAGGCGGACACGGCCTTTTTCGTCCACGCCGAGGCACTTGACCCAGATTTCGTCGCCGAGCTTGACGATGTCTTCAGTTTGTTTGACACGGAAGTTGGCGAGTTCGCTGATGTGGACGAGGCCGTCCTTGCCAGGGAGGAACTCGACGAAGGCGCCGAATTCCTTGATGGTGACGACTTTGCCGCGGTAGGTCTTGCCGATTTCGGCCTCGGCGGTCATGCCTTCGATGGCGGCGCGGGCGATCTTCATGCCTTCGGCGGAGATGGAATAGATGTTGACAGTGCCGTCGTCGTCAATGTTGATTTCGCAGCCGGATTCCTCGACGAGGCGCTTGATGTTTTTGCCGCCGGGGCCGATGAGGGCGCCGATCTTCTCGGGGTTGATCTTGACCTGGACGATGCGGGGCGCGTACTGGCTCAGTTCGGTGCGGGACGTGGGGATGGTTTTGGCCATTTCCGCGAGGATGTGAATGCGGGCAACGCGGGCTTTTTCGAGGGCCTCGGCCATGTGCGGGTGGGGAATGCCGCGGAGTTTGAGATCCAGTTGGAAGCCGGTGATGCCGTTGCTGGTGCCGGCGATTTTGCAATCCATGTCGCAGAAGCCGTCTTCCCAGCCGATGATATCGGTGAGGAGTTTGTAGCCGGCTTTCTCGTTATCATCCCAATCGTGCGCGGTGCAAATGCCGATGCTGATGCCAGCGACGGGGCGGGTCATGGGGACGCCGGCGTCCATGAGTGCGAGGGTAGCGCCGCAGACGGTGGCCATGGAGCTGGAGCCGTTGGATTCCATGATCTCGCTGGTGATGCGGACGGCGTAAGGATAGCTCTCCAGGGGGATCATCGGTTCGACGGAACGTTCGGCGAGCGCGCCGTGGCCGATTTCACGGCGGCCCGGGCCGCTGATGCGGCCGGTTTCGCCGACGGAGAAGTTGGGGAAATTGTAGTGGAGGATAAATTTCTTGGAAGTTTCGCCGCCGGTGTAGGAATCGAATTCCTGGGCGTCCTCGGTGGTGCCGAGGGTGACGAGGGTGACGGCCTGGGTTTCGCCGCGTGTGAAGACGGCGGAGCCGTGGGCGCGGGGGAGGATGCCGACCTCGGAGATAATAGGGCGGACGTCGTCGAAGCCGCGTCCATCGAGGCGCTTGTTCTCGTTCATGATGAGGCCGCGGATGGTTTCCTTCTGGATGTAGTAGAAGGCTTCGCGGAGGACGGATTCGGTGATTTTTTCAGCGCCGAATTTGGCGGTGAGGCTGACGGCAATGTCATCGGTGACGGCTTTGACGGCGGCTTCGCGTTCGAGTTTCTTCTGGGTGAGGAGGGCGGGAACGAGGCGGCCGCCGGCGAGATTCTTGGCTTCCTTGAGAATGTCGTCCGGGACGACGGAGACGGTGATTGCGCGTTTTTTCTTGCCAGCGCGGGCGGCGAGGTCTTTTTGGGCCTGGATGATTGGCTGGCAGCATTCGTGGCCGAATTTAAGGGCGGCCATGAAGTCGGCCTCGGAAATCTCCTTGGCGGAGCCTTCAAACATGACGACGTCGGAAGTGTCGCCGACGTAGATCAGGTCGAGGTCGCTCTCGTGCATCTGAGAGTGGGTCGGGTTGGCGACGAACTTGCCGGCGATGCGGCCGACGCGCAGCGCGCCGAGGGGACCGTCCCAGGGAATATCACTGACGGTGAGGGCGGCGGAAGCGCCGACTATGGTAAGGATGTCGGAGTCGTTTTCGCCGTCGGCGCTGAGGAGGATGCTCTGGACCTGGACTTCGTTGAACCAGCCTTTGGGGAAGAGGGGGCGGATGGGGCGGTCGGTAAGGCGGCAGGTGAGGATTTCCTTTTCAGTTGGGCGACCTTCGCGTTTGAAGTAGCCGCCGGGGAACTTGCCCGAGGCGGCGGCTTTTTCGCGGTAATCCACGGTCAGGGGGAAGAATTCCTGGCCGGGCTTGGCCTTGCTGGCGGCGACGGCGGCGACGAGGATGATGGTCTCGCCGAGTTGGACGGTGACCGAGCCGTCCGCTTGTTTGGCCAATTTGCCTGTTTCGATGTTGATTTGAGAGGAGCCGACTTGGGCGGATACTTTTTCTGACATAGTTATTTCCTTGTTACAGCGATCCCGCCGACTTAGAGGAACTTCAATGAAAGCCCCGGGCGCGGCAAGCGGCCAGGGCGCTGATTGAAATTTCCCAAGTCAGCGGGATATGGTTGACGCGAGTTGTGAACGTTGCATTGCGCCGTTCGCGTTTGGCGGCGCAATGAAATGGGTGTAAGTCCGTCCATAGGTGATGGCCCGGCCCGAAGGAAAGTAGAAACCGGACAGGTCAGTGGCGCAGTTTCAGCTTTTTTGTAATGGACTGGTATCGGGTCAGATCGGTGGTGTGGAGGTAATCCAGAAGACGGCGGCGCTGGCCGACCATTTTGAGGAGGCCACGCCGGGAGCTGTGATCCTTGACGTTTTGTTGAAGATGTTCGGTCAGATGGTTTATCCGCTCGGTCAGCAGGGCGACCTGAACATCAGCGGACCCAGTGTCGCGCTCATGAATCTGGAAGCCTTCTATCGTCTTGCCTTTTTCCATAGTCTTACGGTCATTCTTACTGTCAATTGATACTTGTTTTATCAGCAAGTGTAGGTTTGAAAGGGGCGGGTGTAAAGCCCTTTTCGATTCTTTTTTGTAACGGCCAGGACAAGGCACTGCGGATTGCGGATTGGAATGGGACGCATTTGTTTCGTTGGCGCGGCACCGCCGACCTGCGTTTTGCTGAACGGGTTCAGGGTCAAACCATAACTTTACCCTGAAATAGGTTGTGGCGGGTCGGTTCCGCCGGGAGAGGACGCTGACGATCCGGCAAGTCGCCCGGCGCCCATCCCCGCTGATACCGCCTTGACGAAGCTACGAAAAGTCTTCCCCCTTCTGTTTCCTCTGTTTGCTCGTGTTCAAATCCTTTGGTTGCGGCTCTCCGCGCTGCGACTTCGCGATTATGCGGTGAAATGTCTGTCTTTTATCCGT
>Ga0182030_10005988_pt1 | contig 25739 bp, 31 predicted proteins | sample 812S3MmetaG_FD_121299 | JGI IMG/M metagenome (GOLD analysis project Ga0182030, IMG submission 121299) | Permafrost microbial communities from Stordalen Mire, Sweden - 812S3M metaG (Illumina Assembly) | ecosystem: Environmental > Terrestrial > Soil > Wetlands > Permafrost | place: Sweden...
TCAATCCAGCAGACCCTGCTATGATGGTCTCTCCATTTATGACAGCCGTTGTTGGGGTCGCATGTGGCCCTACGGTAAATGTGGTTCCGCTGATAATCGCGATGCTTGAGCCTACCTCAGTCACTGAAAGACCACCGGCGATGCCAAGTTGTATTCCAGATGGATGAGAAGCCCCCCCGAGAGTAAATGATCCATAGCTGATACCACCAGGACCGATTGTGATGGTCTCGCCATTGAAGACATCCGTTTGAGGGGGCGTCAAAGGACCGTAGAAAAATGTCGAACCCCCAATAATGGCCTCCGAGGCCCCGACTGCTGAAATTACCTGACCGTCGACAATGACTACATTAGTCGGTACTGAAGGTGGTGCTACGGTGGTTTGCGCAAAGCCAAGCCCCCCAGGTCCAATCGAGATAATTTGGCCGCTAACCACAATGGTCTGCTGAGACGCTCCTAGGCCTATTGCATAGGTCGTTCCCTCAATTACGGCAGCTGAAGGCTCCAACTGGATAGGCACACCGTCTACAGTGATTGGTGTTGGTAATGGCATAAATATACCACCGCCAATCGTTGGTATAGGAATAGTTACTCCTGGAGCGATGACCTGGGAAGGGTTGACTGTAAACGTTTGACCATTTGCAATGACTTCTGTGGTTGATCCCTCATTGCTCACAGTCTGCCCACCGATCACGACCTGGGTAGGAGAGATTAGTATAGATACGCCTCCAACGGTCGTGGTGGTAGGTTGGGAACCTCCTCCAGCCGAAACTGGTAAGCTTTGTGCTCCATCAGGCTGTGCTTCGCCAGGTTGTGATCCACTGGGCTGTCCTCCGCCAGACTGGATAGGACTAGATTGTGCTCCTCCAGGTTGCGTTCCACCAGGTTGTGCTCCACTGCCTCCAGATGCCGTAGTGCTTTGAATGGCTGTCGTAGCCGGGGGTGGTGTCAGTGGACCCCAAGTGACAGTATCAGAGGAGGTTGGTGTTACCGTTTGCTTGCCTGTGACTGCATCACTGGGAAATGGGGCTGATTCAGTGGTGAAGACCGTAACGGGATTTTTACTTGTGGTTATGATAGTTGTTGGTGCTCTTGTAAGTGCTGGCCTTGTATAGGTAGTCGTTTGAACTGGAAGTTGTGGCGATATAGAAGAACAACTGACGCAAGCTGACACAGGGCTGGTTGATGCCGTCTCTGTGGCCCTCACAGTTCCAGATGTTGTGAGGGCGGGGGTTGTGGGACAGAAAATTGGCGGAGTGAATTCTGGAGTTGTGCTATACGTTGAAGAAAGGTTGCCGGTGATGGTGATCGTTGTCGTTTCTGTATTAGGTAGGATAGACCAGACTGTCCCAGGGTCCCCAGGGCTTAGAGTTATACAGGAGACGGAGCTTGTCACGGTGCTAGAAGAGGTATAATTGGAGTAGGTATATGTTGTCGTGGGTGATGAATTTGTCGAAGAACTGGTGGTCTCTGTCTTACTAGAATTGGTGACTGGTAAACAGGTGCCTCGAGTACACCATGTGGTTTGGGAGATAGAGCTAGGCGAGAGACTTGTAGTAGTGGATGAACTGGTGGTGCTGTTAGACCAGCGTGTAGTCGAACTGAGAGCTGGTGAATTATTTGAGATAGGAGCAGAAGAAGAAGAAGAAGTCGGGAGTCCTCGGCTCGTGACACTTTGGCTATAGGAAGTAACAGGAGTTGCTTGACCGCTGACGGTAGACGATGCTTGACTTGTGTACGCCGAAGCCGAAGAAGATGGAGTCAGAGGCCCCCATGTTACCGTGTCCGATGAAGTTGTACGACTATACGTAATGGTGTATGGAAGATCAGGACCGCTCGTCTGTGTTGATGTGAGAGGAAAGAGAGTTTCGCTCGTAGTTGACGGGAGGCTGGTCGTCAGGGAGTCGACTGATACCGAGTCGTATGTGAAACTTCGACACTCAACAATATCGACAGCGCCTATGCGAAATGAGTACTTCACTGTATCTCATAATGGGGAGTACTTACTTAACTGAACCAGAAGAACATAGCCCCAGAGAAATGCTCCGCGCGAGGACCTCTGGAAAAAGTGGAACATGACTTCAATTTACGAAGCACATCAGCACTGCGACAATGGATTGATCGACAGAGGTCGAGCTCCGCATGCAGTGCAGTGTCAATCGAACAAGTGTTGGGGAATGAGCGGTTGATTTCCAGGAAGCATTTGGTGGAGGGAAGAGATCAGAAGATCTCGTACACAATCATGGAAAGAGAACGCTGGATTCCAGAAACGACAGTGGTGGGTAAAGGGAGACAGGAGTACTCGAGAAGAAGGCGAAATTGAATGCGGAGGTAAAGTGCTGTGGGTTATACCCTTCACTGTCGGCAGAGTATATAAATTAAAGGTTCGCGAAAAGCAGTTGCAAGGAGGGACGGGCAAAATAAGAGAAGGCGACGCCTTGTCCGCCGCCAAGTACATAATGAAGATCCATTGGATGAAGCAGGGTACAGCTGGGGATCCATCGTCCTGGGTCCCCCTGGTCCAGCAACACGATGGTGGTGGGGAGACGACCAGGATCCAAGGACGATTGGACGATTGGAAGTTGCTGTTTCAAACGGCTTGTGGCTGGGAAGGGTGACCGCTCCCCCCGCCGGACGAATGTGGTGTTTCTGTGCTCGAGCAAATATATTCTCATCGAGATGTGTGTGTGTCACCTGCATATAGAAGACATGAGTTTTTCGGGATGAACTTTAATGAGAGGAAAGAATACTGGTACGAGTATGGCAGGGGAAAAGGCAGGAAAAGGCCCGCCAAAAGCCTCCTGTAGGTAAGCGGTGCGGAACGAGTTCTGACCATCAACGCCTTCATCTTAAAAGCTTGACCGCCGAGAGCTTGGCTGAGCACAGCATTCGAAAAGTTACACGGAGGCACAGTGTTCATTCTGTGAGAGGGTAATTTTACTTTGGGGGCCGAAATCATTATTAGTCGTCAGGTATTTCCGATTTTAGTGCTGAGAATCAAATTGCGCCATGGCCGACCGGTACTTGTTAGTACACACGTAGTACCTACACAGGTCCAACTTCCAAGGCTGAATCTTACGTATGGCAACGGAGCTAATCAGGTCTCGCGATATCCTCGAGATGGGAAGAACTGGAGGCTGTACCTCCCAGTTTATCTTAGCCCTCGTGAAGAAGGCTCGACTTCTGCTACTATTTTGGATCAGCTGTATGTCCTGGAAGAAGGTCTCCGTTGACAGCACACGACAGAGGCGAAGTTTAGGTTGCATGGTCTGGAATGCTCCGCGTGATTTCTTTGGGACAAAAGAAGCATCGAGGCAAGCAAGCATGTTCTTCAGACCACATGTCTTTCAGGGGTATATACCTACGCGGATATCTGGACTTTATCCTCATTCCCGGTAATATGGGCAAGTCTGGCAATATCTGTCAATCTGGCAATTGGCAATTGGCAATTGGCAATTAGCAATAACTGCATGCAATACACGTTCCCTCCCCGCAACTATCAATTTGCAACGATCCGAAGGGAACGCTGCATTCCACCGGATTATTGCAGGACTGTCGTACGTGATTTTACGAGTGCCCCGTAAAGCTTGCACAACCCTCCCCAAGTCAGCGCTTAGATCGTCGGCAATGCCTATACAGACTGGTGGACCGGCGAATTGAGGTGCACAGCTGTCATGTTTATTCGGCGGACCCAGCATTTTGGGAGCTAAGAGAGGCACAGATTCTACAGTACTAGTACTAGTAGGCGATCTACAATCTTTGAAATTGACGATCTTCAAGCCAAGGCGAGATGTTTCGTCTCGTAAGATTTCACGTCGGGACCAGTTGCAGAGCTTTCTCATGCTTCCTCATGCTTCCTCATGCTTCCTCGACTAGATATCGAGTATCGATTCAAATATAAAGACTTGCAGTTCAGATGACCATTTCACACCCTACAATGGCACTCAAGCATCATTCAGCTGGCTTAGGACCGAGTAAGAACCCCCTAGACTCGCTAACCTTCCTCTTCCATCCTTTCTCTATCCTTGTCAATAGTCGAGAGTTCTTATATCAATCGGGCAAATTTCCCTACATGCACCTGGCATAATTCTCAGGAAAATGAATACTGCCGGACGTTGCTGCAAGTGGTCGGAATACCCTCCAGCTTTTTGTACAAGTGTCACCATAATCGGGGACCTCGGAGGGTGGATCGTATCCTTCATCTTGCCTGAATGGATCCAAATGACTACTTTAGGCCTGGCAACTGTATCCTTGCAGCTACCTACCTACCCTCCCTAGTATCTTTTACGACCTTTAGTCAGAAGAATAGGTATGCATGCTCAAGACTCGAAGAGTTGATATTTCAGCTGCGACGTCAAGGTAGTCCGTTTGCCACCTTTAACAATTCTTCGGAATTTCCAGCATCGCAGCTCCCCTCAATTCGTCCAAAGGAGCCAAGCGTGGGCTGTTCTCCAGCCGTGCGCCTTCATCGTTCATTGTAACCTCATGATTTGCATAGGCGCTGTAAAACCGTCGTGGCGCCCAATAAGCACACTAATAAAATAGAAGCATACAAGGCTGAGAACCCACATCTGTCCACTGATTGCGCTGTTTGAAACTGGCCCAATTGAATCCCTAGCAGTGCTAATTGCGCGGGTCGTCGGCCCTCGCTCGGAGGATAACTCTAACGACTTTCATGCCTCACTCCTCTCGACCTTGACAACGCGTTCGAGGAAGCGTTCGAAGAATGCGACGCAGTCCCTAATCATGTTTTCAGTGTCAAGGTGGGGAGGGGTCGCGTTATGGATATCATATGCGCTTTCGAACCCGACAGCTTTGAGCGTGACTCCCTCAGTACAATGGTTAGTATTCCAGTGCTCAGCAGAGAGTGTGTTTCTTAACTCTCCAAAGGTACGGCGATGATGGGACCTGGTCTGCCATCTCCCTTCGAATTGGGACACCCCCGCAATGGGTTGATGTGATGGTCAGCACCGTGAGCTCGGAAACTTGGGTCGTGGGATTTGGGGGATGTGATGGGAGTGAGTCTTCGTCTTGTTCTTTCAATCGAACGCTTCCTCCCAGACCGCCAAGGGGATAAGGCACGAATATTGTCCTATTTCTAGAACTTTAGTATAACTCTAGATCTGTGCTTTGACGTCTCCGTGTGTGGAGAATAATGGAAATTTGACTATAAAGCTAACATCGCTCTAACCAGTTGCTGAGTGTATACAGGAAAGGGGAGGAGTTTTTATTCTCGGCAACTCATCGACTTGGCAATCCGAAGGATTCTTTGAACTGGGAGCTGATTCACAACTTGGAAATACCGGGTACGCGCAATATGGGTTAGACGATTTGACGTTTGGCTCGACGGGCGTTACCTTGCCAGGCGCCATTATAGGATCAATCAATACCACCGGCTTGGTAAATACAACACAGTATCTTCTCGGATATTTTGGCGTTGGAGTTGTGCCTGGAAGCTTTGGGAGTTCATTACCATTGAGTGCGATTAGTGGATTGGTAGAAAGAGAGGGCGTAATACCGAGTCATAGCTACGGTTTTACAGCTGGAGCCAAATATCGTGAGTCTAGCCATATAACTGAGCAAGAGGAGGGGTTTAACGTGATACAGAACAGAAAGGAGTACCTAACTCATTGACTCTTGGGGGTTACGACGCCAATCGTTTTGTTCCTAACAACGTCTCCTTTGAACTGAACCCAAGTCAAGTACCTCAGGTCTACATCAACTCTATCTCTGTCGCGAATACCAGCAGCTCCAGCGATCTGGTTTACGCCACAGACCGTGTTTCTGCCATCATTGATAGCTCTACGCCTTATTTATGGCTTCCAAAAGCGGCTTGCGATCGGTTCGCCGGAGCTCTCGGCCTTCATTACAATGATTCTTTGAATCTTTATACATTCGAAGCCAACAACTCGCAGCATGAATTGCTAAAAAATTCCAGTCTGACCTTCGTATTCAGTCTTTCTGATGTTTCCGCTTCACCAAATATTGTCAACATTAGCCTACCGTATGCTGCCTTTGATTTGGAGCTGACTTTTCCTGCAATACCCGGGACATCATCTGGAGCTGAAGATTCAACAATGTTCTATTTCCCTCTCCGCCAAGCTGCAAATGAGACCCAGTATACAATTGGGAGAGTGTTTCTCCAAGAATCTTATTTGATCACGGACTACGAGCGGAACAACTTTTCCCTGCATCAAGCAGTTCACACATCGGCCCCCCTCCAAAATACGAGCATTATTTCGATATCTCGCCCGTCAAACAGTAATTTCACAGGACCTCCCAAATCTTCTAATTCAATGAAGCTTTCCACTGGAGCCATTGTTGGAATAGCCGTCGGAGTAGTAGTCATAACTGCTCTTTTGACATTTGCTCTTCTCTTCTTGTGTCGCCGAAGACACAGGGATGTCGAAGAGAGCGAGAAATCTGTTGCCCAACGAACACTCCTTGATCGTTTGCGACGTCGAAGACCACCTCTACCCCATGAAGCGAGCGGAGACACAGACTTCGCTACTGAGGTAGGAGCCGATGCCACTCACGAGCGATTTGAACTTCCAGCTCCTCTAGGTCCTGTAGAATTGGATAGTGAGTCTGGAACTTTAGGGGGAACGACTGAACATGGATCTTCCACGCAAGATTCAGGCAACATTTCAGCATATGAACGTGCAAGGAGGAAACTCGAGCGTCAAAGATCTGCAGCTGCGCGATTACAGCAGGCGAATGAGACCTATCCAGTTGAGAAGAATGAGACTGATATCAGTCCCGTGGCACATTATCGCCCATCTGACAACGTTCCGGATATCGAGAGTCCGCTCGTAAGTCCGCTAGGTGCTGAATCTGGCGATTCATTGACAATCAGTGGCGCTCCATCTCCCGTGAGTCCTGGGTTTGTGTCGGCTCCTACATCTCTGATTCATGCTCCACCGCCCACGTACCAGAGGATCAATCCAGCGAACGTGGTCTATGCGGGGAGACTACCAGATAATGTTGAATTACCGCAGATTGTACCTAGGCTTATCGGGCCAGACGGCAGGACGATGAACGCCGAGCCGACTATATCGGATCCAAACAGTAGCTTGGGAAGCCATTATACGGAAAATGAGAATGCCGATTTATACGGAAGTGGATCTTCGGGGGCTGTGGATGTTTCACGGGGGCCAGAGTCATCTGAAACAAGGAGGGGAGATGGTATACCAATTAGGGAGGAACTGGATACGAATGTACAGATCAGGGAGATATCGCAGCCTTGGGGTCCCAGGAGGACTCTTGATGGTGAGGATTTGGTGCATATTCCTCAACCGCCGGAGAATAGGTTCAGTTGGGAGGAAGAAAGAACAAATGGGACTGACTGACATATTGGGATTTGGGTGATTTAGCGTCGGAGTTCAGGATCAGGATGATGAGACATTGACGATCTCTTTTCATAATGTATACAAACAAAAATTACCATTTCCTCAATACGGAGTCCATGTCAATAAGTTTTTTAAGCCTTGAAGCACAACACTACGAAGCTGCAGCTTCTGCTTTGTATTGTTCATGTCTACTAGAGAAATCCTGTTAAAGCGCACTCGCCTCCGTCTTCCCCAGAACGCATGTCTCGTGAATAGTCGTGAATAGTCGTGAATAGTCCCTCGCCTAAAAAATAACGCCAGACCTCCAAAAATTTCGCAATGCCCCTATTACAAAACCATCCCACCCCACCCCACCAATCAAACCCTCCAAAAAACCAAAATCATAATTCAAGCTCCCTAGCCGGTTCGAACGACTGACCTGAAGATAGTCGCAAGACTGCAATCTGTGGATTGAATTAGGATTTATTTTAATGAGACTTGGGCTTGGTAGAATACCTTCCGCTCTACCACTGAGCTAAGAAAGCGCGGGACTTGGCGAATTCCTGCTTATTTCAAGTGATAACAGTATTCGGTGCTGAGCAATTAGGTATTGAGTAGCTAGTGGGTCCGTTTTCTACCTATCGTCGTATTTTTTGGTTCTTGTCTACTTCACCCTAAAAGATATTTTCTGAAATGCTATGTTCCTCAGTTTACTCATATTATATATTGGGACCATATGATCACGGGTCGTGGATTTGATTGATGCTTATAATAAGGTAGGAGATGGCACATCCTTTCTCGCATTTCTCCCTTTGGAAATATAAATGCATTATGCTATCGCACACACTATAGCTACCTATAACCTATTGCTTCTTGAGTATTCTCTTTGCGGGGACTGCTTGAAACAACCAAAGGGTATAATTGTACAAAGCATACGCAGAACCGAGTCTACACAAACCACAAGCAAACCCTTTTCCTTTTCAACGCCCTCCATTTAATTTTCCATACATAATCAATGCTGCATTTCATTACCAAAGAAGTCGCTTTGTCCAGATGCCTGATCAAGGTCCATATACTGCTCGATATCATGCTCCACAAACTTCGGCTGGGATAGTCCTCGCATCCGTTGAGCTTCCTGTAATCTTTGAATTTCCTGTAGTCTTTGTTGTTCTTGTGACTTCTGATTCGTTTGGGCATCCGGGAAAGCGTCATCTTCTTTGGGTCCATCCAGTCCTCGACTGGCTTTGAAATCAGGGGGTACCGCTCTTCCCAAAGTATCTCGTCGGTTTTTCTTCCTCTGTCCTGTCATACTACTACTGTCTCCTCTACCATTCATCCACATTCCAGCATCACTTGTATTGCCCTGCGCTAAGTCCGCTTGAACGACGGCAGCTCCTCTCAGCATTGGCAAAAGTGTCCGGCTTTCATACCAACGGCCTTTGACATCAGGCAATTTCTTCTTCGCAGCTGGCTCGAGTAAGCGCCACTCGTACCAGACTCCTTTATTTGCTGCATCCGCTACCTCATTTCGAAATAGCAGGTCGGCTACCATTCTTGGAGGTAGGGCAGGTGTAGGCCACTGTGATCGATTCTTATATGGCATAGGCATCTCGACAAACTTATAGACATCACCAACGAACGTAACTTCTGATGTCGAAGGCGGAGTAGTACGTTCAATAAGCTTTTGGATGACAAGGACAATAGCATCATTGCCGGGGCCGCGCAATCGGAGAGGTTCGCCAGCCCATATCTTTTCGGCACCCAAAAACATGCCGTTGTAATGCACTTCTCCTGGAGCTGCCAGAGCGTTATCGACTCGGTCAAATAAAGAGTAGCTAGAATCAATTGCTTTCGCCGCGAGGATGCTGCCATCAACTAATAAAGTAGGATTTGATCTTGAATCTGGGCTTATAATTTGCTCCCAAGGCACTTGATCGAATGTAAGGTTTGATAGTTGACGGTGAGTGAGTGGGGGGACGCTCCATGCGAGCCATGGCCTGAGCTGATCCTCCCGTTCCTTGATCTCATATGGTGGGTAGAAGAGTGGATGCGATAGAGGTTGTATCAAATATCTGGGAGTGGGTAAAGCTTGCCGCTTTGAGATGACACCAAGTCCCCAATTGCCTCCAACTTTATTGAACCAGACTAGCTCCCCAGGTCGGAAGAGATATTTGCCATTGGGTTCAGCATCCAATCTTTGCTCTGGGGAACTGGTTGTCGAGCTTGGAGGAGCACGGAGGGTCGGTTTCGCTGCTGGTAGACCTGTAGACACTTTCAATACCATTGGGTTGCCTTTGAGAGCTGTGGCTTACTTTTAGGGGCTACACTCATAGGTAGTTGAGCTTTAATTTCCTTCTTGACTGGTGTCTCAACCTTGATTGTGTCTTGTGTTTCTTCATCTCCATCCGGCGAACAGATCTTGCAGGAACAGTTCCTACGATCACCCTCTTTATCTGTAGCCAGCCATAGAACGTGTGGCATAAAGTCGGCAGGGCTTCTATAGCGTTTCTTACGACCTTCGGGATGTCCATAAAGGTATGCGTCTTGTCGTTCAAAGACACCAGCTGCATGTTTGCCTTTCTCCTTCTTCTTATCTTCTGCACCTTTGTCCGTCTTGTACTTCACATGCTCCCATAAGATATAGTCTTCTGGAAGTTCTTTGAGAATCCAGTTTCTGTCTATATTTCAATTAGTGTTTGTGCAAAGGCCTTAGGAAGGTTGCGTACTTAGATAGTCCTTCCCAGCTAAGTATTGCATTAACATGCCACCTATCTTTCGTCTCCAATCTACAGCCTTTGGTTCGTCAGGATCGAGCTTCTTGTAGCAATCGACCATTCCATTTTCATCTGGTGTGTCATCGAGCTGTTTTGCTGTGGGTTGGTTCTTTTCCCGCACACCTTGCTTTGTTGTCACCTCGAGTAGGCCATCAGATCTGCAAATGATAATAGGGTAGTATTCAGCCATGATATATTGTCTTTTGTGTGCGGCTACGGGTTGGGTCGTTGCCGAGGCTTCATGGAGACGATGGAGTTGCAAAGTCGATTCAACGAGAGATCGGCTCTAATGTCAGGTACGGTACTGGTAAGGGTCACGGGCGATAATGCTTATCGGTAACCCCTGCCGATGGCTTGCTTCTTTGAGGCTCGAGCCTTCTAAATGCGGAACAAGGCAAGATACGGTATTCCCTCCTTGGGGAAAGTTTAGATGAAAGGATTTACTAGAGAATGACCTACATTTCTGATGGGTTCGCTGAAATCTTTAAGGTAGAGTTTGCAGTCATGACTGTATAGAGAAGAAATATATATTAAAAAAAAACAATTGGCTATGCTGTACCACCAGAAGAAGATATTGTAACTTTATGTGTCAAAAACTACTTGACTTACAAACCTAGCTCTTTAATTTGAAGAATAGTGAAAGTTAAAAATCGAAATATTGCTTCTATGTAGAAGTTTGTCCCGCCAAAACTCTCATCACTCGGCTGGAAAAGGGGCTTGCAATCTAAAGCTAAACTGCAGGGATGACACGACGCGCTCGAACCTGAAAATTTGAGGCGTCACTTTCAGCATTCCTTCTGCGTGAACTTGAGAACAGCACAAATTTGAGAGATCATAATTCTGGATCTCTTTGCTTTGCAGATAAGCTATCTCATCCGCCTCGCAAACAAACCCTTCTCAATACCATCCGACGTCCTCCAGTTATCAATGGAAAATCAGACGCAGTGTCCTTCCATTATTTCTGTCACTCTCGCATTCAGGTGAATCAGGCTGTTTCCTCAGCCTTACTCTCCGAAGAAATCACCTCGCAACACATAACAATACTCTTCGTTCATTGACCGAACCTCACAAAACTGCCCCTCCTCGCAAGATGGAGCCCTTCAAGACCGTCCAGTCTACCCCACACCGGCCAACAGCCTCGAGCCTGCTAGCCAAATTCCTCCCTGGTATATCCCCAAAACACAAGATGGATCGTGAGGAACCTCACCGAGTCTCCACATCGATCTCGCACGCTGAATCCGAAACCTCCCCGCCCCGCTCGTCAGTCGAAACACCACAAGCTCAACGAACCGAAGATTATGATGAGATGGAGGAGATTCAGTATTCAACTCAGAGGAGGTCGGGGTTGAGGGAACGAAAACCGAATACATCGCTCAAGGCTGCAGAGAATGGATACTCAACTCCCAGACGATCTCGTACTCAGAGGAGAAGCGCGATCGAAGAGCTAATCGGCGGAGATTTAACGCCTGTTGTCAGTGATCGCATTGCAATCCGACAGGAGATTGCCAGCAAGACCGCAGCTTTTCGTGATCGATTTCTTCTTGAGATGAAAGATCTATTTCTGCCACTGCTTCCACCCAACAATTACGTCCGCAAACTTGTCGCGAAGCACGCTGAACTCTCTGCGGAAGAGATCGCTCAACTTCCTACCATTACTCCCTACGAAGAGATCGACAGACAACCTCGAGGCCTAAAGGCAACCATGAAACCTTACCAGCTTTCAGGACTGAGCTTCATGGTATATCTTCACCATAACGTAAGTGCATTGCTGCTTCCTTCCAACCTATCTGTTTGGATACTGACTGCGATATCTTCTAGGGCCTCTCGGGAATTTTAGGTGATGAGATGGGCTTGGGAAAGACCTTACAGACCCTCTCTCTGATACAATATCTGAAGGAGAACGACCCAAAAAGCGGAATCGGAAGACAACAACGACCATTCTTAGTAGTCTGTCCTCTCTCAGTATTGAGCAGCTGGATGGCCGAAGCTCGAAAATGGGCACCTGAATTGAAAGTCATTCGTTTCCATGGGCCGATGAAGGAGAGAAACAGGCTTAAGAAAATCGTCGTAGGAGAAATGGATATGTTTGGTAATCTCACAGCTCAGGCGAAGTCTAAGCTTAAATCACGTCGACATACAGCAGGCAAGAATGTTATCTCTCTGGATACAGACTCAGAAGATGAGGTTGACGTGGGAGTCGATCTTGTCGTTACGACTTATGATAGTTATAGGGTTGAACAATCATGGTTCAAAAAGGCTTTTGTATGGAGATACGTCGTGCTTGACGAGGGCCATACGGTAGGATCTCACCTTCAGCTCCCATTTTTTAAGCTCACAATGAGAAGGTCAAAAACCACGAGAGTCTTGTTTCGAAAAGCTTGCAAGGATTAAAAGCTGAATATCGTCTGATTTTGACTGGAACTCCTCTCCAAAACAATCTCTCAGAGCTCTGGAGTTTGCTTCACTGGCTATACCCTGAAGTATTCATCGACAAAACAAACGAACTTTTCGATAATTCCTTCAACTTATCCAAGGGTCAATACTCGAATACTGTGCTGGACGATGCTCGCCACTTGCTAGAGCTTATTATGTTGCGCCGCATGAAATCCTCTCCCGGTGTTGATCTCAATCTTCCGCCCAAGACAGAGGTTCTCCTATTTGTTCCATTGTCTCCAATGCAGAGATTTTGGTACACTCGCATGATCACCAAAGCTGACCAAGGACTTCTGGATGAGCTTTTCAAAGGCCTGAAGAGCAAGGAAGAACAGGCTATGAAGTCCTCAAAGGAAGTTGAAGAAATGGATAACAAGCTGATGAAACAAGAAACTGAAGCACTACAACTTCTGGAGAATCCTGATTTAGTTGGCAGTGACGCCTGGAAGGAAACCAAGAATATTCTTGCCCGGACCATCGAGCGTGAACAAGAGGCAGCCAGCGACGAGACCCCAAGAAAGTCAGAGTGGCAGAAGCTCATGAATTTACTAATGCAATTACGGAAGGTTTGCAATCACCCATATCAGATAGGTAATGCTGAACCGGACCCTTACGAATCTGGCGACCATGTCATTAATGCATCTGGTAAATTCATTGTCCTAGAAAAGTTAGTAACCGAGTTGGTCATCAAGCAGAAGAAGAAGATTTGTTTGTATTTCCTCCAGATTGTTATCTATAAATTCTAACCGCCTTTCAGTGATATTTTCAGGATTTACCAAGATGCTCGATCTTGTTGAAGAGCTTCTCTTGCTTAGAGGTGGCGATGGAACCAGCTTTCAGTCTGTTCGAATCGACGGTGCTACTTGCAGAGCTCGAAGAAATCTTGGCATTCGCATGTTTAATGATCTCAGCAGTGATTATAGAGTCATGCTAATTTCAACACGTGCGGGGGGACTTGGTATCAATCTTGCGACTGCATCTGATGTAGTTCTTCTCGATCAAGACTGGAACCCTCAGATCACTCTTCAAGCCGAAGCAAGAGCTCATAGAATAGGCCAGAAGAACCCGGTTACCATTTACAAGCTCGTCTCTCAAGGAACAGTTGAAGAACAAATGATGGGTCGAATTCAGAAGAAACTCTACCTTTCTGCTAAAGTCACTGAGGCCATGGAGGATATCCATACTAAATTTGGTAGTGCAGCGAGAAAGGGCAAGAAGGGTCGAGCTGCTGAGAGTGACGATAATATGCCGCAACTGAGCACCAACCAATTGATGACCTTAGTACGACGTGGCGCCTCAGCTATCTCACGACCGCAGGTCGATGTTTCTGAGATGCTCAGCTGGTGAGTCCATCTAAGCAGCCCTAATCAATTGAAGTGACTAATTAATTATGATCAGGGATTGGGAGACGACAGTAGGCAAATGTAAAGATCAACCTGCCGATGTCAACGTCAAGAAGGATGCTATTTCAGACGCTAAAATTGACGAAGAAGAGGAGAAGAAGTGGCTTACAGAAATGGAGCGTGTCGAAGCATCCGTCTTTGATGGGAAGCTACTGGCCAAGAAATCCAAAACCAATAAAGAGATTGCCGCCGAATTGTTTGATAGAGCAGACCGGCGAGTTGGTAAAAACACCACAGTCATGGTGGATGGGTACGCCATTTCCAAGGAATCGATGAGCTGTGGGGATTGGGAGGCTGTTCCGACTTTTGCTGGAAAAGATCCTCGCCTTGCCGAACCGAAGCGTGCCAAGAAGGTTGCGGTTGAACCTCAGGGTCATTGTCAAGTCTGCTTTGACGGGGGCGACTTGCATTGCTGCAATCTTTGCCCTCGCGCGTATCACTACCGCTGTCTCGATCAAGAGTTCAAGGGCAAAGCTAAACTGCCTCAATTCAACTGTCCGCAGCACGGCTGCTATGATTGTCAGCAGAAGACTACAGATGCTGGAGGCATGCTGTATAGATGTCGCTGGTGTGAAAGAGCTTATTGTGAGGACTGCCTCGACTGGGAGAAAACTCTTCTTGTTGGCAACAATTTGATAGAGTATGAAATTTTAGGCTATGGAGCTAGGGAACAAGCTTTCTACATCCAGTGCCATGCCTGCACGAACCATTTCGCCGAGCATCCCAATGATCGGAAGTTATGCGAGCGCTTCGAGTCGGATTTCAAGGCTGACCATGAGAGGCTTTTTGGTGGCAACAGAGAAATGAGCACTCGAGCTGGAAGCTTGACAGATGCAACCACGATTGACACTCCTGGTGTTATTACTCCGGTTGCTATCGACGATGATGATGTTGAGGTATTTACGCCGAAGAAACGAAAACTCCAAAATGACAGTCTCGGTTCTTTTAGAAAGAGAGAACGTCTCGTATGATAGATCGAAAAGACGGCGTTTTACGGATTGCTTTTCAGAGAAGGCGTTTTGTTTTAAGCGTTGATTTGCTTTTAAAATGGGTTGGCATATTTTCACCAGTCTACCGACTCGAGGGCGTTTGGAGTATGGATACGATTGACGACGAGACCTTTTCATTTCTGGGCTCAAGTCAAATGCTTTGCACCTTCGGATTTTGTATCAATATTTACTATTATAGGTAGATCTCAGGATCAATGCAGAACGATTGTAGACTAATGCAATACTGATGAAAGCTGAGAAACTTCCCTGATCCGTCGCAGTTCTCAACCGTCTAATGTACAACAAACTTACAACGGGATGCAGCTTGGACGCATACTTTTAGCCAGGTCGAAGTGATTTTGATCGTCGTCTGATGATCATATAAACGAATGCATGCAGACAAGATCGTGAGACGATGTCCGTTTGGTTTCAATGACATTATGCTTAAGTGAGCGAATCAAACAACGTTTCCTGCCAACTAGGATAGATTGGAAATCATGGCGCCATTTTGTAGGGGAAGCATAAACATCCCTTCGAAGCAAGGATCAGGGAAAATCCCCCGAGACCACCTCCAAGGGCAGGATCATCCTTTGTTCCGTCGCAGCCTCTGAGACTTGTGGCTATATTCCGACGGAAACACACCGTCCCATGGTAACTGCTTTAAAGGTACTTTCGATGTCAAACATAGAGTTCAATGGTTGAGCAGGCTATTAGTATTCTGGATGCTCAAAGCGTTTGGTGCAAGTGGGTTCAACGGAAGTCGTTCCCCAGATCTTGGCCTCGTAGATTCAAATGCGGCAGTTGATGTGGTCCCGAAGAATGACACTTCTCGATTTTAAACACTGGCTTTGCTATCTTCTCATGTCTCGCAACATGGCATATGTTAATTTAGGGGGAAGCCTTACCTATTACTCTCTTTTTCCACTTCAGATAAATAATCTCAACTGACCTCCTGGTGAGAGTCATACATGCATTCTTAATTATTATGGGAGTCACGTTTAAAGATGAGCAAGAGGAAGTGGATAAGTCTTTGGGGAGGGTTCAACTTCGTTCTGAGACTGGAGAGGTTATTCTGATACCAAAGCCCTCGAGTGATCCTAATGATCCTCTTAACTGGTGAACGCCATTATCTTTATATAGAACTATGAAGAGGGTTAAAGAGGATCAGGTCCACACCATTCAAGTACTATGTAGCAGTTGTTACATGCCTTGGCATGTTTATGTGTACGTTTCTAGCAGCAGGCCCAACGGTTGCCATCGTTCAGATGGCTATGGATTTTGGCAACGGGCCAAAGACAAACCTAGCAGTCATTATCCCGCAAGTAGCATTCTTCTTCACAACCTCAGCGCTTACCCAAGGTACTGGAAATCTATTGTGGCAACCTCTCATTAACAAATACGGGAGACGGCCAATCTACATCATCTCCTTCGCCGGCTACTTCCTCACAGCCCTCTGGAGCGGTATCACCTCTAACTATACTAGTGAACTCGTAGCAAGAATCCTCCTTGGTTTCTTCTCGGGAGCAGGAGAATGTCTCGGCCCAACCACCATCTCCGACGTCTTCTTCCTCCATCAACGAGCGACAGCCATGGCGTACGTTCTCTCTCTACCCAACCCCCAACCCCCAAACGCAAACTAATACTCAAAAATAGAATGTACAACTTCGCAACCGGCCAAGGAGTGTCACTCGGCATAATTATATCCGGTGCAATAACAATCCATAACTCCTGGCGTGTGATCTACCTTGTTGGCACCGTTGCCATCGGCGTCCTTCTCCTCCTCATCATCTTCACATTCCCCGAAACAGCCTACAACCGTTCATATGATAATACAGAAGGTGATATATACGAGAATAAGAAAAATCCATATCGATTGTCGCTATCAATTATCTTAGACGATGATGAGAAAGGAAATATAGCACGGTATTATGAGAAAACTGATGCAGTGGTCACAGTTTTGGAGGAAGGTGGTGAGTATTCAACAACGCCTGCATTGCAGAGGATGGAAGAGAGGATTCGAAGGCTTGAATTTGCAGTTATTGGGAATACGAACTATTCCCTCTTGGCATCTTCAAATAGAGGAATTCCGAAGAAAAAGTCGTACAGGAGTACACTTTCGTTATTTACAGGCGAGATCTATACCTCCGAATCGTTGTGGACGATGTTCATACGTCCTTTTGGACTTATTCTCCTACCGCCTGTACTCTGGGCTACACTAGTCATGTCGGTGCTGATTGGTTTCGCGGTTGCGATTTCGAGTAGCTGTGCGTCTCCCCATCTCCCATTCCCAGGCTTTCACATCGAAAACTGCTCGAAAGCTAACGCACAACAGTCGCCAACGACTTCGCCGCAACGTACAATTTCACATCCTTCCAATCCGGCCTCTGCTTCTTCGGCTCCCTCCTCGGTGGCATCCTCGCCATCCCCTTCGGCGGCCCCGTCGGCGAAGCCGTCGCCAACTACTTCACCCTCCGAAACAACGGGATCCGAGAACCTGAGTTCCGACTACCCGCCATAATCATCGGATTCGTTACTGGTCCGCTTGGATTGTTTTTGTATGGCATTGGGTTGCAGGAGAAGATGAGTTTTATGGTTCCAGTGGCGGGGCTGGGGTTGTTGAGTTTCGCGGGGGGAACGGCGATTAATGTCTCGTTGGTTTAGTTCGTGGCCCTCGTCATTTATTGCTATGCCCAAGTACTGATGTAGAGTAGTACGTTGGATGCTTATTCCCCCGTCGCAGGCGAAGTGACGATTGCGCAATTGGCTTTCAAATGTACCCTCTCCTCCCCTTCTCCTCTCTTAACCATACAAACTACTAATTGGGGTCACCCAGCAATCATCGGATTCGGCCTCTCCGCTGCAACGAACACCTGGATCGCATCTAGCGGCCAACTCCTCGCCTTGTCTGAAATGGCGATCATCACAGCTGCAGTGCTTGCGCTAGCGATACCGATGTTTTTCTGGGGTGCGAGAATCAGGAAGAGGAGTTTGGAGTGGAGGGCTGTGAGGTTTGTGAGGTGGAGTGGTGATAGGAGATAGGCGGTGAGGTTTTGCTGTGATGTAATGTAGAGTGTTGTTCTGTCGAGCGTCTCTCTGCCTTGATCCTGTGTTGAGCTACTTCGTATTTTCCTCTTGTCCCGCGTGTGTGGTGATCGTATGTATTCTCAATTTTTTCCGGCATCCCCCTTTCTGATTTTGGTCTGTTGCGTATTTGGGGACGACAACGTCTTCTATCTGTCCATGTCATCAATTTCCTCAAATCCACTTCTTCTTCCATAGAACCTACCTTCCTCAGTTCGAGGCAGCACCGCAAATAATGGAAAGGGACCGAGGTGGAATGTCGTTGATTACTACCTGCGACTTTCGTCTGCTCCCTCTCGCATCATCAATGCTTAATATATACACCGCTTTATCCGCCCCCACCTCAAATCTCGCGGATCAAAGCTCCAAAATCCATACATCCAAACGTACTTGCGCGTACTTTACGACCAAAATGTAGGTATCCAGAAATCCATCAAAAAAAAAAAATTTTGCGTGCTCGCCACTTCGGTCGTTCCCGTCATTTGCATCTTCCAATGCTGATATGCATGCGCGTAAATGCTGAAAATAAAATCACTATTTTTAAATGCTCTCCCTCTTTGTTGCTTCGTTAATTCATGTTTGCTCCATCTTCTTCTTAATTTTCTGCATGGTCTTAAATCTTCTACGCCAGCTGCCGGTTTTGAATTTTGTGCAGCGGCGGTCGAGGTCATGCTTCACTAGACGAAAGATTCAATGCTGCCAGCTTAGCTTCGACTGACTTTACAACTTCGGGGTCCGGTGCTGGTTCGACCCTTCTTGGGGGTGCTCGTTGACACTCGCCACACCTGAAGTGATGACATCGAGTGCATTCTAAGGGCTCAATGGTATCGCCTAGGGCAATACCCTCAGGGCTATTTGGATGAGGGATTGGTGGAAATACCTTGAGGCATTGGTGGCATTCGTACTTGATAGGCGAGGTAGATGTTGCAGAATGTTGGTCGCCAGGATAGCCGTCTGGGTAGTTCTTTCTTTTCGCACTGAAAGCAGTCAGTCAGCTGCTCAAAAATCAAGGTAGATAGTGCTTACGGGTCTCTGGGACAATCCGTGCAACGAATGTGAGAGCAAGTGCTGCATATTTTCGTTCCCCCCGGGAACAATGTCGTGCATACATGACAAGTCCTCCTCACTCGTTGCATTGGCTTTTTTCTCACCAAAGGCTGTCCACCAGTTTTACTCGGTATGGTCAATACAATATGCTCACTCAAGCTCAAGTACTTGTCCACTTCAATATCTCCTGCCATCCATCCAGTCGTTGCACCCGTGCTCTCTTTCCCCTTCTGAGCAGACTTGTCTTTCTTTGGTGGATATCGTGGGCATTTCGAGCATCTCGTATGGTGACATATCGGGCACTCTTTACTCCCTCCAAATGTTGCAGTGCATCGATGGCACGTTCTGTGCACTCGCATTCGTATTGGTTTCTCAATTCGAAACGCAGTCTTCTCAGCCCTTGCTATAGTCCATTCATTGGGCTCAATATTGAGCTTGAACCGCTCTCCCAGTTTCCTCGCTCGATCAGCGTCAACCTCAGACCGCGTAATTTTCGTAGTTTGAGGTCCTGATACTGTTCTATTTAGTTCAGTAGTTTCCGCTGCGGGCTCTGGCGTAGGAACGGTAGCTTGAGGTGCGCTATACGATGTGAGTAAGTGAGTGCATTGGAAAGAAGCCAAGAAGATCATACCTGGATTCAGCAGCGATTGAAGTAGTCGTGATTGCAGGGGTCTTTTTGGAGGAAAATGAAAATCGTTTGGATCCATCACTCTTTCTCAAAATTGTTTTCGCCCTACTGAGTAGGCTTTTCTTCTTCTCCCCCTCTGGTGCACCAGTCGCTGGCGTAGGTGTACTCATGGTGAGTTTCGATTTGCGTAGAGAAAGGAATTGAATAATATGTTCGCGCAACCAAACTCCAACGTCGATAGCTATCGATCCATCGGTCTCCTTTGCTGCGATACGATATCACAAATAGCGTTTGCTCCGCTCGATATTATATATCTAGGATCAATTCTTATCCCGGTGGAGACTTTTATCCTTGGCGTGATTGTAATTGAGATGATAAAATATCAAAAGAGTCGACGGGATGCATCAAATAGAGAGTGTCCACGATAATATGCAATGACACCGAACAACGGCTGATTGACTGAGCAAAGTCGAAGGTGGAGTTCTGTTCCAGCTGAAAATCCCGGATCGGTGGTAACGAAGTGCAGGATCCAGCGATTGGATAGCGGCGGACCAGAGCGAAACGAACTTGCAAATAAAGCCTACCAACAGCGATGCTAGAAAACTCTAACCGTTACACTATTGACACTGACAGAATAGGAGGATCGAAGTCGGATTGGATGGAAGTGAAGGGAGAAAGGCTTCCAGAAGCTATCATCGAGAAAGTAAAGGGTGTGAAGGTAAGGGTGTACTGTATCGAAAGTAATTGAACCGCAGTGTGGATTGTTAGAGGGCCAGAGAGGATTCAAATCCGATGCAGGATAGTGGCCACAACCCAACCCAAATTTGTCCGTCCTTCCGCTGACGGGAGATATCAGACCGCAACCTGACTTCTCAACAGTCCACATGCACAGAGGTCAAGGATCCAAATATATTGGGGAGCTCCTTGAAGCTTAAAATTGATGGATGGGGGTGTTTTGTTTGGGCTTTGGCCACTTGGGAAGAGGGGAAGGGGGGGAGGGGAGGAGTTTTGGGGACCGGCTTCACTCCACATACAGCAGCACCAGCTGTCGCCTCAGTGCGCGCGCGTCAACTTCTAATTTCCTTCCTTATCTAGGACGAAACATTCCAAAATAAAACCCGTTACGACCTCCTTTCTCCCTCATCTACCGCTCGGCTGCCAGCTCTATTTCCAGTTGCTGACTGAATGGCGGGATACTACAACAAGATTCAGTCGCCGAACGCTCTCTCGAGCATCATCGATTTGACGGACAAGAGTGGAGAGAATGCACCTTATACTATTCCTAAGCTAGTCTACCGTCGCTGAATCTGATGACCCACGACCCGGGCACCATGGTGAATGGAAAGCCACTTCGTCAACAGCTCCAACCAGCATCGGCCCTCGTACCCTCGTTGCATCCCATGCACATCTGGGCCGGGTCTTTCAAAGCCCTTATTGGTGATTATTGGTTATGTCCGATCTCCGACGATGACTGTGACCCGCTTGCCATGCTGATCATTGGACAGCTTGGACTGCTAACGATGAGGCTTGGGCCTGGAATTGGCTGCTGGAATCCAAGCGTGCCCAAGCGTGCTCAAGCGTGTCCCACACATTTTCTTGGGAATAAAGTACTGGGACGCGAAATGATTCGACGCGAGGTCGCCTATACTTGTCTACTGTACTTGGGATTTCACGTCAGGCTGTCAACGGCTGCCTTCCGCTCATCAGTGCACCAGAATCCCACATGAACGCCTACGTGAGACATCCTGCTGAACTTTCTTAATCGGGACATTCTATGCCCCCTAAAAGGGAAGGCACAATGTCTATTTATTCAAACCACCGGCAATTGCTGCCTCTCTGCCCGACTACCGTCGCGTCGCGACTATATAAACTCAGCCTAATGTAACGATGCTTCTCTCCATGGAGGCCATCCTTGAAAGCTGGATTTATCCCTCCTCGGATACAAACCTCTCCGCGCCCATCAGTCGGGTTCCCAGATGCACCATGCTCAATGGGCTTGCATTGCAGGGAATATATCACGCTGCATATGTAATGAACTTGGATGAGGTTGGGCCCTTACGCCACAGTTCAGGAAGAACATCATTCAGATCAAATTTGGAAGGTATTTCCAGAGAACAGTTGAAGCAGGTCTCATTCAATTATAATCTCAACCGGCAGCAGATCTCGAACCAAGAGCTTCAAGATTTTCTGGGGTTCGTCTCATTCCCCAATACACGACCTGATCCCAGAGACATCATTCATCTGACTGAAAACTGAAGAGACACCCTAGGTCAGTGACCTGGTTCTTGCGTTATTTCTTGCCCGCGTCTTGATTATTTTCGATCCATCTGAAGTTATCGTAATTAGGGGCATGAGACACGGCAATCGGCCCTGTATTTCTTCAATGGCGGGGGACCGTCCATGTTCGGCAGTCTATTCCGATGCATGATCCAGAAACCCCTCCAAAAGAAGAAGAAGGAGAAACCTCGGTCTTCTCGCGACAACGACGCGAAGGTGAAACTTTTGACCTGGGCAATCGGGGATAATGGTCGATTCAGATCAGTTCCTCATCTGTACGACTTGGCGTCAAGGCAAAATGCTATTCAACCGCCCGGCAGATGAATGTCAGGGTCAACGCCACTATGCCACAAAGTCTCAGCGCCCAGGTTCTTTCTCAATAATCGCACGATACTGTTGAAAATCATAAGTTTTATCGGATGAGCACTCCAAGGAGTTTACTCTCTTATCATAGCCCCGCTGTTTATCCGGTAATTGCATTACCCATCATCCTTGTATCATCCCTATATTCTAAAAACAGAGTCTTAGTACCAAAGGAACTTGGTATCTCGTTTAAGCGCTGCGGCCCGTCGAATCGCTGAAGGCCCGCCGTTGGGTGATTTTTAACGCTGTCTGTGCTTACCGCTATCACCTAACATATCTATCCGAAGTTGGACGACATTCGAGGCTGTCATCCATCTGACGGGAACATTCAATATGTCTTGGCGACTTGAGGCAGAAGCTCTACCACTATACTCTTTCTGGTAAGCGTCATGTATCGCCGTCTAATAGTTTTCCATGGTTTCGAGGTCCCACCATATATTCGGTTGCTATATAACCCACACCTCCGGACACATAGTGGACGTAGTGGACGCGCATTTCCAGGTGAAGGCTTCAAGTGGATCTCCGCCGGGTCGGGGGATGAATCGTAATATCGATAAATTTTGGTAAATCCCCGATCGTTGGGATGAATGAAGATCTGTTGTCCGGGTTGGTAAAAAAATTGTAAGCATTCGCAAGGCGACCTGGAATGGGAAGGTTCGAGTTTACATTACTAGTCCTCGAGATCTCTCTTTGCTTTCCTTTGCTTGCCTTGTAAGGCCTAGGGAATGTAAGCCGTTAGCTACAAATCTCCCAAATCCTCGAATTTTGTTGCAGGTCTGAGTGGAACGTCCACATCAGGTGTGACCTATGACTAGTGCGTCAGTGGCAACATCACTGCATACATTGATCTTGCAATCTTTGCTAGCACTGGGTCACCCTCAACGGGAATGTGGAAGTCTGGGAACATCAAAATACTAGGCAATACTCAAATTTCTCCAGCAGCTAGGTAGGAGGAGTATTCTTGGCTTCGAGCAAACCCTTACCAACGATAAGAGCTGCTCATTGCTACTGTGCTCCAGGTCTGGTCTTGCTTCTTCGTCCATATACCTCAAGATAAAATTTGAGACCAAGTTTCGCTTCCCCAATTCTACCCCTGAAAATCCTCAAGAAGCAGTCCTCGCAAGAAGCCCTCGTGCACATGCGTGGTGAGCTGTGTTATATGGTTGACACCCGTCCAGTGAATTATTTCTTTCTCATTCCAAAATTCAGAGGTAGCGCATTTATCAAAATTTCACCTCACCTTCCTACTAGGATCAAAATCATTTTAGGGAGAGATGGCTACTTCCGGATGGCCGCTTTCTCATTCTCCAAGACCCTTTTTCCGATATCATCTACCTTCGTCTCCCCGTTTACAGTATTATTTCTCTCGCTATTGCCTCCCACGTCAACTTTTCAACCCTTGCCTACTCATACACTTCTAGTCTACGCGTTTTCCAAACACATGAAAGACTAAGATTAGGTTTATATCGCGCAGAGAGAGACGAGGGCTCGGAAATATACTTAACCTAGTTCTTGACCGTGGAACGGGTTATGTCTCTCTCATCGAGATAGTGTATCTTAATAATACTTGGCGTGAGCTGTGATCTGCTCTGGCGATACGATCGAAAGTTTTGACACACATTTCGGAGGGGCGTTTCGCTCCAGTTTCAGCTGCAAAAGTTGCAAGCCGCGCCCGACAGTATATTTCAACTCCATTAAAAACCCCAATGTCTCTTTCTCCAGTCATCGCATCGATATTTTTTTTAGAGCCACGGCCAGAGCCCAAAGCCACTTTCCTTCTTCGCATCGAAATTCAAACAGTTCGGTGCTATATTGGGAGAATATTTCTCATTTGACCGAAGTTCCATTTACACTCGTCTGATATGGAGGAGTTTTGGACGGCAACACTGCATTCTCGGCCAAATACCTGGGGCGCAAGCACTTCCAAGGCAAAGTATAGCGTACGTTGTACGCTACTGTAGGTACCTACCCCGCACCCCAACGCCTATAATACAGCGATGGCCAACCATATTGCGGGAAATCCGCATAATAATCGGCCCGTTGATCTCCATCCCATCGAAACTTAATCTCTGTACAGAGAAAATCAGTGAATATATATATAGCTTGATTGTCTTCTTTATTTCACTGACGTCTTCTCATCCATTGTGCCATTTTATGCTTCTTTCAGCATGCGTGCTTTTCTCTCTAGGGTAGGGCTAGCCTTGCTCCTGATCGCTCAGACTTTCGCAGTGCCAGCAGAGCTCGCAGCTCGAGATGTGAATTCTTTCGTTTCTTCGGAAAGGAAGATTGCGTTACAGGGTGCTCTAAATAATATTGGACCTGATGGCTCAGCTGTTCCAGGTGCTGGAGCTGGTCTTGTCGTTGCTAGTCCTTCGAAAGAAAACCCGAATTGTGAGTTTCCAAGCACGAGAGAAATTAGTTTAGAAACTTGTTAATGCATTGTAGACTTTTATACATGGAGTCGGGATTCGGCTCTGACGTTGAAAATGCTCATTGACGAATTCATCTTCGGCAACCACGCGCTTCAAACTAAAATAGAACAGTATATTCACGCCCAAGCCGTCCTTCAAACTGTATCCAACCCATCAGGAACTTTCTTACCTGAAGGTCTCGGACTGGGAGAACCGAAGTACCTTGTCGATGGTTCGCGTTTCAATGGAGCTTGGGGCAGACCCCAACGAGATGGACCGGCCCTTCGAGCTATTGCACTAATCACCTACAGCAATTGGCTAATCAGGAACGGGCAATATAAGGAAGCAAAGATTGTCATCTGGCCGATAATCTCCAATGATTTATCTTACGTAGGACAGTATTGGAACCAAACTGGTTTTGACCTTTGGGAGGAGACCTTAGGATCCAGTTTCTTCACAATCCAAAACCAGCATCGAGCTCTAGTCGAAGGCACACAACTTGCTCATGACCTAGGTGTTACTTGTACTGGATGTGATCAAGCTCCTGAGATCCTATGTTTCCTTTCTTCGGGCTTTTGGAATGGGAAATATATTGTTTCAAATATCAATGTGAATAACGGCAGGACTGGCTTGGATGGAAATTCGATTCTTGGTGCAATTTCTACTTTCGACATTGATGCGTACTGTGAGAGCCCGACATTGCAGCCTTGTCATAGTCAGTCACTGGCCAATTTCAAGGTCTTGATAGATACATTTAGGGACACTTACAGTATCAACGACGGTATTCCAGAGGGCCAAGGAGTAGCTGTCGGAAGATATGCTGAGGATGTTTATATGGGCGGCAATCCTTGGTGAGTTTATTTCTCCGGGTGTGTTTTACACACAATTAGCTAAAAGCAATAGGTATCTGATAACAACGGCGGCGGCGGAATTCCTCTACGACGCTGCTGCTCAATGGAAAACCCGCCACACCCTTACCATAGACAACATATCCCTCCCATTCTTCCA
>Ga0182030_10005989_pt1 | contig 25738 bp, 23 predicted proteins | sample 812S3MmetaG_FD_121299 | JGI IMG/M metagenome (GOLD analysis project Ga0182030, IMG submission 121299) | Permafrost microbial communities from Stordalen Mire, Sweden - 812S3M metaG (Illumina Assembly) | ecosystem: Environmental > Terrestrial > Soil > Wetlands > Permafrost | place: Sweden...
CTGGCCGATGATCCGGGCGTGAACCCGCCCCGCGTGGCGCTGGCCGATGATCCGGGCGTGAACCCGCCCCGCGTGGCGTGAGGCGGGAATCATGAACCGTCGCAAAGCAGTGGTCGTGGGTGTGGCTGCTTTTGCCATTGGGGCGGCATTCGCGGCGCAGCCGGTCTCGGAACGGGGAGATAGAGGCAACAGCGGGGTGATCGAGCGCCCGACCTGGACGCCCGGCACCAATGGTGTGATGGCTGCCTACGAGACCAACCTGCTGCTGGTCGCGCCGCCGCAGTAAGGGATTAGGAGCCGCCCCGGGGCGGCCCCGCGGCGGCCAGGGCTCCCCCCACGGGGAGCCTTGGCTGTGCGCGTCAGCTAAACTGGCGCGCCAGCCACGACAGGGTCCGACGTGCCAGGAACACATGCCACGAAAGTAATCGTCATCGCTCACCGGGGTGCAAGTGGCGAGCGCCCCGAACATACGATTGCGAGTTACCAACGCGCCATCGAGGAAGGTGCAGACTATATCGAACCCGACTTGGTCATGACCCGGGACGGCGTGCTGGTCGCGCGCCACGAACCCGAGATTGGCGGTACCACGGATGTTGCCGACCATCCGCAGTTTGCGAGCCGGCGCCGCACGCAAGCCGTCGACGGCGAACAAATGGAGGGCTGGTTTACCGAGGACTTTACGCTCGCCGAACTCAAGACGCTGCGCGCGCGCGAGCGCCTTCCGAAGCTTCGAGCAGCCAACACGATGTTCGACGGTCGATTCCAGGTGCCGACTTTCGATGAGATCATGCAATTGGCGCTGGACACCAACCGCCGGCGGCCGGGTCAGCCAAAACTCGGCGTCTATCCCGAAACCAAGCATCCGGAACACTTCCGGTCCTTGGATCTACCCCAGGAAGGGGCCGTTTTGGAGACGCTGGGCCGTTATGGTTATGACGCGCCTGGCTCGCCGGTATTCATCCAATCATTCGATCCGCGCAATTTGAAGCAATTGCGCGGGATGACACGCTTGCCGCTCGTACAGCTGCTCGAGCATGAGGTCGCCGATCTGGCGGGTGTGGCGAAATATGCTGACGCCATCGGTATCGCCAAAGCGCTCGCGACTCGCGAAACGGTCGCCGCAGCTCATGGCGTGGGGCTGGCGGTGCACGTCTGGACATTCAGGGCGGAGAACGAGTTTTTGCCGGACGACCTCAAGTCAGGCCAGGACCCGGCCGCGCACGGCGATCTGCCGGCCGAAATCGAGCGCTATCTGGCGCGCGGCATCGACGGATTCTTCATCGATTTCCCTGCCATGGGCGTGCGGGTGAGGGACGCGTTCGCCGCTCGATCGCAGTGACAGCGTCCAAGGGCTACATTTCTGCGGTCCACTTCGAACACCAGCCGCTTACCGCCACCAACCGGCCGGGGAACAGCTCGCAAGGCCGGTAGTCATTGCCCGCGTTGCCTTGCAGCTGCAGGCAATTCTCGCAGTTCGATCCGGGCACGAACTGGGGGTATTTCTTGGCGTCGACCTGACTTGCGTTCTCCACATACCCGAGCGCAATGGCGGTGGGGTCGTGGATATCCAGCTTTGGCATGGATTCGGCGCCGCGCAGCCGGTGCGGCGCCAGCCCGGCGAAGGTCGCGGCCCCGAACGCCAGCGTTTGCACGACGGCGCGGCGGGACATGGGGGAGAGTCCCGTCGGACATGTTGCACGGGTGATTTTCGGCATGCCTTAATATGCAGAAAAATGCCGGCGGAGTCACGGTGGGTTTTTCGCCCCACCGCGGCGGGGTGGCGGATACCGTCGCCACCATCGCTGCGCCCGCCGCCATGCTTGCAGGGCGGGCGTGGTTGCCTCCGGTCAGAAGAACATGGACATGTAGATCTGGAAGACGGTCGCGTTGAACTGGTACAGGGGCTCATCGCCCGGCTGGTAGCCGTTGGCTATCCCGTAGTATTTGATGTCGCGGAAGTCCAAGTAATGGAAGGTGATGCGGCTCACATCAAAAGTCACAGTCGCGCGTTTGAACACCTTCCACCCATTGGGCAGGAAGGCGTAAGTCGCCTTTGCGCCGACGGTGTAGTTGTCCTGTGCCGCCAAGTCCTGATCGCGTGCTTCGAAGCGGTACTCGTTGGCGTACGCGAATAGATCGCTGTAGAAGTTTGCATGATTCTGCTTGTAATAGCGGAACCGCCCTTCCAGGATCCAGATATTGCTGATCGGATGAGTATAATCGAGCTCGTAGGTGTTGCCGACGATCGCCCAAGTGTCGCGGAAGTATCGAAACGATGCGGTGAGAGCGGCGCGATAGGGCAGGTAGTACTTGCCCTCCACCTGGACCGCGGTGCTGGTGCGCGTGTCCGGATACATCTGGGTTGCCAGCGAATAGCCCTTGGCGGGATTGAGCGGATCGAGGAAGCGCACGGACCGATAAGGATTCGCGAGATACCCCTGGTCGGTGATGACGTTGAAGTTCACACCCGCGATGAAATTCTTGGTGAGAATCTGCGACAGATCGACGTCGTAGCTTCGGCTCTCGGCATGTCCGAGCCACGCTACCACGGGTACGAAGGCCGTCCCGTTGTTCTCGCCGACGGTGTCGTTTGTGTTCGAAAAGGCGAGCGACAGCGTGGTGAGGTCGCCGAACATATCCTGTTTCAGCGAGAAACTTCCGGTGTCGGACTTGTAGTCGCGCTCGACGCTGTTGATGAACGAGGCCGTGTAGGTGGTCTTGTCGTGCACGTATTCGACCGTGCCGCTCTTCTGCTTGCGCTCGTCCTTGATCTGGCTCGCCTGGCTCAGTACGTCGATCGATGCGCCGCTCACCTTGTCGACGAAGTAACTGGCCTCGACCGCGAAATTTTCCGTGAATTTCTTGCGCACCAGCGCCGATTCGCCGGTGATGTCCATGCCCCCGCCCGAATACTTGCTGTAGAAGATGTCCGCCCGGTCATCGGGCAGCACGTCCGCGCACGTAGCCCGGACCAGCAGGAGGGCGGTGCAAATCACCGCCCCCCGGCTGACGATACGCTTCGCGGACATCCTCATCATCAATTGCAGCCGCAACCGCCGCCGGCGCTGCCGCTCGCTCCGCGCGAGCCCTCGCGGGCCTCGCGGATGTGATCGAGGTAGGCGGAGGAGATGGCATCCCGATCCCAGGTCATGATGGGATCGGCCAGTCGATCCCGCTCATACGGCTTCACCCAGGGCTGGATGGTGCACGCGGAGCTCATGAGCACGGTGGCTGCGATCAGCGCGGCGCCCGCCCATCGAACGGAACGGCTGAGGGATGGCATGGTTACTCCCGAATCAATTGACGAATGCGATCCTGGTAATCGTTCTCGTCCCCCGGCTTGTAGCCGCGGTGGATGTAGCGAATTTCGCCCTTGCGGTCGATGATCACCGAGCTCGGCATCTCGTCCACGTGGTACGCCTTCGAGACCTGGTTCGCCGGATCGAGCATCACCGGGAAGCTCACCGGTTTGCGCTCGAGCAGCGCTTTCACGGGCGGTGCCTCCTTGTCGACGTTCACGCCAATCAGCGTGAAGCCGGCGGGCTTGTACTTCTTATACATCTGATCGAGGAGCGGCATCTCCTGCTGGCAGGGGCCGCACCAGGTGGCCCAGAAATTCACCATGACGACCTGGCCCTTGTATTGGGCGAGGGCCCCCTGGCTGCCGTCCAATGCGGAGAGCGTGAACGCGGGAGCCGGGCCGCCGGCGTCGCCCGCAAAGGCAGCGGAGGCGGCAACGATCGCCGTCATCGCGCAGCGGGTGAGAAACCTTGCTTTAGAACTTTGCATGAAAATCTCCTGATACTGTCCATTCACCGGCTGACAACTAGAAAAACGTGGTCAACCCCAAGGTCCCTTCTATGTTGTGTACGTTCTTATTGACTCCGAAAAGGCTGGACTCGAACAAGTGATCCCTCACGTCCAAATGCAGCGCGAGCCAGTCAGTGATCAAAATTCGAGTTCCGACCCCGAAATTCAGCGCGAACTGGTCTTGCGCGGCGAATTTCACGTCGCCCATGCCAGCCGTGACATAGAGCGCCGTGTTGAAGGCCCGACCCCGTCCGAGAAACACTTCTCCGGGCAGGATGTTGTAGCCCACGTCCAGGTCGTAGTACGTGAACTGTCTCCCAGAGTTGCTGAGCACCGTGATTGCCGGGAAAACCTCTTCGAGGCTGCTCTGGCCGGCTTTCGAGCGCGCCAGAAAACCCTCGAGGAAGAAATCCTCGGTGACATGGTAGGCGGCGCGCACGCCGTAAACCGGATTGGTGCCGAAGTCCTCGATGCTGAGCGCTCCGAAGTAGGCTCCCAACTCGAAGTCCTTGGCCTTTATCTTGGGCGTCTTCACCTCGCGCCGCGTCACCTGCGGCTCGACGATGGTGGGTTCGGCGCCGGGATCCTCGACCGACACCTGCGTCGGCTTCTTGTCCCCGCGATGGAACCAGCCGCAGCCGGACAGCAAAGCCGCCGCTAAAAGAACACTGCAAAGCCGACTTTCCATTCTTCTAAATCCTCGTAAACGTTCAGATTGTTGAAGACCACGTAGTGACGCCAATCGGCGCGCCACATGAAGCGGCGGGTGATGAACCCGCGAGCGCCGAGCGACACGTAGGCCATCTCGTTATTGCTTTCCAAGGGAGCCGGTGGAACCTTGTCCACGATGTGCTGGTAGCCGGTGCCGAGGCCGGCGGTGGGCGAGAACCATTTCCATTCCGGAATGAAGGTATGGCGCAGGCCGATGGTCGCGACGATGCGGTTGTCGAGCGTGCCGAGCGCCTGCTGCAGCACTGCCTCGACGTCGATGCTGTCCGTGAGTCCGAAATCGCCATAGGCGGTCACCAGGTTCTGCCGGTTGTACACCCCGTATCCCGCACCTACCTCCCATCGATGGCTGGCGAAGTCGGGGTAGGGCGGGATCGGCGCGGGCTCGCCGTCGGCGAGCTTCGTAACCGCAAGATCCTGCCGCCGCGCCCAGCCTTCCTCGCCCCGGGGGGCCCGCACCTTGTACCAGTCGGTACGGCTGAAGAGCACGGTCACGATCTCGTCCCGGCCGATCACATACACGACGGGATATCCCCGCCCCGGCCCCGAGTGCATTTCGAGGTAAGGGGCGGTCACCACCAATTGCAGCAACGGGCGCTTTGCCGCTTCCGCGACACCTAGGTGCAACGCCTGCAACAGCAGAATGAGCCCAAGCAGACGTCGCATCAGTTCATACGCTTACGGCAAAGTCAGTTCGCTGCCGGAGCGACGAACGGATCGTTGTAATACTGGCCGCCGATATCCAACCATTCCGAGATCAACCGCATCTCCCCGATCGTCAAGAATCCCGTGTGATCGAGCACAGGATCATGGAAGCTCCCATCGAATATACGCAAGAAGGCCGTCGATGCCGCTGAATCTCCGGCGGCCATCGGCGCCGCCAACATCACCGGCACCTGCGTTGGCGGTGGGCCGGGATTGGTGACCGTCAGGTCCTGCAGCACTCCCATATTAAGCGTGAGTTCGTCATGAGAAAACAAGACTTCCTCGTACGATTGCACGTGTGTTGCGTCCCCGTCCCCTCCGGTGACGCTCTCCGGAAGGCCGGTCAAGTCGAGCTGCCCGGCGGGCACTTGGACTTTGTTCTGTGCGCTGAGCGGATTGTGGCAAAGCGTGCAGGTTATCGGCGTGTTCGCGACGTTGTTGACGGTTGCGACGCGTGAAGAGTCGTTCCAGAGGTTTTGCAGGAACAACTGAGTGGGGTTCGAGGCCGGATTGGCGTAGTGAATCGTGATGCGGCACTGCGCACTCCAGGGAGCACAGCTTCCATTGGTGGGAGGCGTGCTTGGAATGCCGGTGGTGCCGCCATACGGGTAGCTGAAGATGTTCATCCCGGCGATCACAGTCAGCACGTCGGGCTGCGGAGTGGTGACGGTGTCTGTCCAGATTGGCGCGTAGATGACATCGGTCGCGAGAATCTGGGAACAGGGCTGGGTGTAGGGTGCCGGAAGCGCCGCCAGGGCGCTGCCGTGTTCGCAGCTGATGCGCTCGAGCGTCTGGGCCATGGTCTCCCCGCTGTTGGCGAACAGCGCATTGTAGGTGCCGGGGAACGCCTCGCCCGTGGTCGAAGCTCCCTGGTTGACGGCAACCGTCAAGCCACTGCGGCCGTGCGAGGGCGTTTTCAAGTTGCCCGCCGTGTGGCATCCGTTGCAGCTCTTGGTCTCACCCGGCATAAGCTGCATCCAGCTCGTGTGCTGCGCGCTGATCCGCCGCCCGTTCACGTCCAGGACATCGATGACGAAAGGCACTTCCGCAGGTACCTGGATCTGCACCGAGCCATCCGGCTGCACGGGTGCGTATCCCAAGATTTCGCGCATGCCCATACCGGCGGGCCCGAAATCGGCCTGATCGAGCTTGCGGACAGTCTTCGGCGGAATTTCGACAGCCTTTTCGATGCGTACGAAGCGCGCAGGGCGGGCATAGAAGCTCGCCTGGGTGGGGTTCGCCTGAGTCGCGATGTTCGGCTTCGCCGTGTCGACCCCGTCGTAATCGTACACACTCGAGATGTCGAGGATTCCCACCTGATTGTTGAACAGGGTCTGCTGAGCAGGCGTGCCGGGTGTGAAGTCCGGGATGAAAATGGGCACTGGGGTGCGGGCCTGCAGAATGACCGGCTCGACCACTTCCATACCTTGCTCGGCCGAGAGCAATGGACTCAGGGTGCCGGCCCCGAAGTCATAGATCCAGAGTGTGTACTGCGGTGGAGCCTGAGTCACGTTGGCGCCGGTGGTGTTGGAGCTGTTGCAAACCTCCGTGGTGCCGGCGGTGGTTTGGATGAGGCAGGGTGCCCAGCTCACAACCATCCGGTTGGTGCCGTCGTAGAGAGGATAAAAAGAATAGAAGCGCCCGCCCGCGGACGGCATGTTCGCATCCGTGGTCACGCCGAGGGTGGTCGCCTGGGTCTGGCCGACCGCCGCGGCCGTTCCCGACGTCCCGGAGCCGGTCGCTGCCGTGGGTGAGCTCGGCTGATTGACCTCCACGAAGTTGGCGGCATCGATGAGTTCGATGTCCCCGCCCAGCTGGGTTCCGAGCATCGGGCGAACCATCGCCAGGAGTTTTCCGTCGGCCCGCTGGCGTGCGGCGAGGAATTGAATCACGTTGTTGTTGGTGCCCGCGAGATTGGCGCCGGTTGCATGGCTGTTTGCGCCGTAGAGCAGCTGCAGTCCCGTGCCGTCCGGGTTGGTCACGTACAGGCTCATCTGATCCTGCCCGTTGGTCACCTCCCATCGCGAGAACACGATCTGTCCATTGGCGAGCACCGAAGGCGCGAAATCGTGATTGGTGTTGAAACTGATTTGATGGATGTTGGTGCCGTCGCCGTTCATGACGTGCAATAGAAAGATGGCCTGCTGCTGGTTGCTGGTCACCGCCTGGTACTGCGGCCGCCCCTCATCGAGCAGGATGGCTTGTGTTGCGACCTGCCGCGTGGAGGTGAACACGATCCCGCCGCTGGGCAGGTAGTGCGGTCCCACGTCGTGACCGCTGGTGACACTGTCGTTGGTTAGCTGGGTGACCGTCTTGGCCGCCGCGTCGTACTCATAGATCTTCCAGTTCGGCTGCTTCGGGTCCGTGTTCTTGAGCGTCGGATCGAGCGGCAGGCGCAACGAGAACACAACCTTCTTTCCGTCCGGCGATACGTCCAGATCGCGCACCGCGCCCTTGCCGCCGGTGATCGGGAACGTCACATTGACCTCCGCGCTCGAGGCGTTCGCGGTCTCGCGCACATACAGATCGCTGCCGCTGATCGAGGTGATCAGATCCTGGACGTTGATGTCGGTCGGCGTCGCGGCCTTGTTCTGCTTGTTCGTGTTGGGCGCCAAAACCGGCTGCTTCACGTATGCCATCGGATAATTGGTGATGCCGGGCGTCAATCCCTGGCCGCCGGCGACGCCGGGCGCATTACCGGTGGGCGCGCTCGAGCACGCGAACAGCAACGCCATGGGCAGTGCGAGCGCCGCGGACTTGATGATTCCGCGAACCGGACGAGTTGAGAAACCGTGACCCGAGTCACGAAGGCGGAATTTGTTCATTAGCGGTTACCTACTCCTGGTCTCGAGACTCAGATGCAGGTGAGGTTCGAGTCATTGAACTTAATGATCTCATAACTGCATCTTCGTTTGATGTGAACACGCAATCTGTTAACGCACTCACAGAAGAACTTCGCCACATCCGTTTTCCTTGAACAATTAGGAGCGAAGTCTCGCAAATCGCGGCTCAGGATAAGGGTGCGTAGTTGGCTGTCGGTACTGTCGCGAAACACCGACGTCGGTTGGATGAGACATTCTTTGCGCGCTTCGATGATGCTTATATTGGCGCCGGTCCAAACCACAACTCTGCGTAAGTGGATGTGAACATGATGCACGGGATGGAAAACTCAATGAGCGATATCAACCGTCGCGCGGCGTTGCCGCGTCTCGTCAAGCTCGCGCTCGCCGCGACCACATGTGCCGGCGCGCTTGCGCTGTTTGCTGCCAGTGCGGAGGCTCAGGCAGTCAATGCCAATCAGGCGACGCGCATGTACAACCGCATCGCAGGCATACCGCCGACTGCGGCGGAGCTCGCGACGATGCTGCAGCAGCCGACCGCGGTCGCCGCTGCGCTGATCGCGACCAACGATGCGAAGTTCTACAACGACACCATTCGCAACATGGCGGCGCCCTGGACCAACCGAGCCCAGTCGGTGTTCGTGCCGTTGAACGATTACACCGCGACGGTGATCGGCATGGTTCGGGATAACGTTCCCTTCAACACCATCCTGAGCGCCGATCTGCTGTACACCGGCGATGGACAGTCCGGCGAAGGCAGCTACTCGCCGGACAACAACAACATGTATCGGACGCTCGACGACAATAACGTCGACTTGAGCGTGCACTTGAAGCAGACCACGCAATCCTCGCTCACCGGGATTCCCTCGGCCGCCACGGCCGGAGTGATCACCACGCGAGGTGCCGCGAGCGCGTTCTTCGTGAACGGCACCAACCGCGCGATGTTCCGCTTCACAATGATCAACCATCTCTGCAACGATCTGCCCACGGTGATGGACACCACCCGGCCGCCCGACCGTATCCGCCAGGACGTGACCCGCAGCCCCGGCGGCGTCAGCACGTTGTTCTTGACCAACTGCGTCGGCTGCCATTCGGGCATGGATCCCATGGCGCAGGCTTTCGCCTATTACAACTTCTCGTATCCGGCGAGCGAGATCGGCGCGACGGCGTGGCCGATCGGGCAGATCGTGTACACGGCCGGGCAGACGCAGCCGAAGTATCACATCAACACCACCAATTTCCCGCAAGGTTTCATCACGCCGGATGACAGCTGGACAAATCGCTGGCGGACCGGCCCCAATCAGGTGCTCGGATGGAGTGGGTCGCTGCCGGGCTCGGGCAGCGGGGCCAAGTCGCTCGGGCAGGAGCTCGAGAACAGCGCCGCCTTCAATACCTGCCAGGTCACGAGAGTCTTCAAGACGGTGTGCTTCCGCGCTCCGGCGACTGCCAACAACAACGGAACGAGCGACGCCCAGGAAATCACCACGCTGATCCAAACGTTCCAATCGAGCAACTACTCGTTGCGGCAGGTATTCGCGCAAGCCGCCGCGTATTGCATGGGAAATTGATCATGAAACCTACACGCATACTCGGCCTTATCGTACTCGCGGCTTCGTTGACCCTCGCCGCTTGCGGCGGCGGCGGTGCCGGCAACTCGGCGCTGCCCACGGTCGCTCCCACCAGCAGCGCGGACGCTTATACGGGTCCCGCGCCGGCAACGGCGGACGTTCAGGCGTTCGAAGTCAATTTGTGGGACAACATCCGCGGGCAGAACCGCTGCGGCCAATGCCACAATGCCACCACTCCGGCGCAGATGCCGAACTTCGCCCGCAGCGACAATGTGAACCTCGCTTATGCGCAGGCCAACACGGTCGTCAACCTGGCGCAGCCCTCGACCTCGACGATGGTCGTGAAGGTCAGCGGCGGCCACAATTGCTGGCTCGCGGATCCGAGCGCCTGCGGCCAGATCCTGACCACGTGGATCAGCAATTGGGCGAACGCCACGGGCGCCTCGTCGGCGACGCAAGTCCAGCTGGTGGCGCCTCCGGTGCAATCCGCAGGCCAGAGCTTGAACTTCTCCTCCGCGACCGCAGCGCAGGCGGCTTATCAAAGCACGATCTACACGTTGACGAGCAAGTATTGTGTGAGGTGCCATTCCTCGACAGCCAGCCCGGCCAACGCGCAAACGCCGTACTTCGCGGATCCGAGCATCGTGACCGCTTATCAAGCAGCGATTCCCAAAATCGACTTTACCGGCTGTCTGCCGTTCGTCGCCACCGGAACGGGGGCCTGCGGCACAAACTCGCGCTTTTATCAACGGCTGGCGACCGACCTGCACAATTGCTGGGACGTATGCTCCACCGACGCGGCACTCATGCTCACGCAGATTCAGGCATACGCGAAGATGGCGACGCCCACCAGCCTGGACCCGGCCCTCGTCGTGAGCAAGGCGGTGACCTTGACTCAAGGCACGGTCGCGAGCGGCGCCAATCGCTACGACGCGGACACCATTGCCAAGTACCTGTTCTCGGAAGGCGCCGGATCGACCATGGCGTACGACACCAGCGGCATCGATCCCTCCGCGGATCTGACGCTCACGGGTCACTATCAATTCGACGGCAGCTGGGGAGTGATCTTCCTCGCCGGCGGCGGCAAGGCACAGTCGACCGTGCAAGCGAGCTCCAAGCTCAACACGCTCATCCAGGCGACGGGTGAGTTCTCGATCGAGGCGTGGGTCGCCCCGGCGGTGGTGGCCACGAAGCTGTCCGACATCGTCAGCTACTCGGGCGGCGACACGTTGCGCAACGTCACCCTCGCGCAGACCAATCAGGATTACGACTTCTCGCTGCGCGGCTCCAATTCGGATCTGAACGGCGCGCCGATGCTGCAAACGCCTGATGCGACCATGGCTCTGCAAGCGTCCCTCCAGCATGTGGTGCTGACCTACGATCCGGTCAACGGACGCCAGATCTTCGTAAACGGCGTGAATCAAAACATCCCCGACCCGCAGAAGGGCGGCACGATCTCCAACTGGGATAGCACCTTCGCGCTGGTTCTCGGCAGCGAGGTGTCGGGCGACAACGCCTTCCAGGGCGAGATCAAGTTCCTCGCGATCCACAGCCGCGCGCTCTCGGCCGCGCAGGTGCTGCAGAACTTCAATGCAGGCGTGGGACAGCGCTATTACCTGCTGTTCAACATCTCCAACGTCCCCGGCGTCAACGTCAACCAGGCCTACATGATGTTCACGGTGAGCCAGTTCGACAACTACAGCTATCTGTTCTACCAGCCCACGTTCATCTCGCTGGACTCGACGGCGAAGCCGACCAACATTCCGGTCAGCGGCATGCGCATCGGCATCAACGGCACGATTCCGCTGGTGGGCCAGGCCTACATACCGTTGAATACCGCGGTCACGGCGGCTAACTACTCGGCCACCGGCGGAGACATCCTGTCGACGGTCGGCACCGTCATCGGCCTGGAGAACGGCCCCTTGACGGACCAGTTCTTCCTGCAGTTCGACACGCTCGGCACCGCGCACGATGTGATCGTGGAGGCGACGCCGCAACCGGCGCAGCTGGCCCTGGCGCCACCGGCGGCGGACTTTGGCGTGCGCACGTTCGCCCAAGTGAACTCAACGTTCTCGCAGCTCACCGGCGTATCCACGTCGAACTCTTCGGTGGTCACGACCTATCAGAGCGTCGCGCAGCAGTTGCCGGCGATCAACACGCTCGAGGCATACTCGGCCGCGAATCAGGTGGGCGTCGCGCAGCTGGCGGTTCAATACTGCAACCAGGTGATGCTGAGCCCCACCCTGCAGGCGAAGATGTTCCCCGGCGTGAACTTCAGCAGCCTGAGTTTGCCGTCGGGCGCCGGCTCGATCACCGGCCCATTGACCACGCTTGCGGTGGGCGCTACCGGCACGAACGCGCAAACCACGGCGGTGCAGACCGAGCTCGGCAATCTCGTGAATACGCTCTGCAGCGGCGCTCTTCCCTGCACCAATGCGGCTCGTGTCAGCGCAGTGACGGTCGGCGCTTGCGCCGCGGCGCTCGGCAACGCGAACGTGATGATCGATTAATTCGACCAATAGTTAAGGAATCGTAGAGGTTCAAATATGCGCATAATTCGCAAGATCCCCCGGGGCCTCGGCCGCAATGAGCCGCTTCGTCATGCCGATCATCCGCGGCCCAAGACGCGCCGGGAGTTCCTCGCTCAGGGGTTCATGACGGGTGGGGCCTCCGTGCTGCTGCCTTCGGTATTCAGCTTGATGGCGAATCCGCGCATCGCGCAGGCCCAGCCGGCGTTGGTTCCCGACATGGCGGCCGCGGTCGCCGCGTGCGGCATCACAGCCGGCGCCGGAATGATTCCCTTCATCTGTTTCGATCTGTCGGGCGGGGCCAATATTGTCGGCTCGAACGTACTCGGCGGTGGTCCGGGCGGCCAGCTCGATTTCCTGAGCGTCGCCGGCTACAGCAAGCTGGGATTGCCGGGCTCGATGGTGCCCAACTCCAGCACCAAGAGCTTCATCGACGCGAGCCTGGGACTTCGCTATCACTCCGACAGCGCGCAGCTGCGCGGGATCAAGACGCGCTTCACCAACGCCGCCGCGGCCGCCAAGGTGACGGGAACGCTCATCCCCGCGCTCTCGCAGAACGACACCAACACCAATCCGCACAACCCCATGTATGGTATCTGGCAGGCCGGGGCGCGCGGCGCGCTGCTCGATCTCATCGGCACCGATAGCTCGACTTCCGGTGGAAATTCCATGGCTCCTCCCGGTATGGTGAACGTCGCGGCCCAACCGAGCGTGATCCAAAACGGCGCCGATACCGCCGGACTCGTCAGCACCGGTCAATTGAGCACGTTGCTGCCCAATCCGCCGAACCCGGAGACGCAGACGACCGACGTGACCAACGTACTCGAATCCATGAAACGCATCAGCGACGCCAAATACAGCGGCGTGACGGCCTACTCGAATTCGATTACGAATGGTTCCGCGATGCAGACCGCGGCCATCCAGGCTCAAACCTGCGCGTATACCAAGGCTGCCTACTTGCTAAATCGCTACCCAAGTCCCGGCGCGGTCGATCCGGACTCGGATCCGAACATCGTCGGCCCGAGCGGCATCTTCCAGACCGCCGAGTACCAGGCGAGCAGCGACTTCCAGGCGACCGCGGCGGTCATGAAGCTGGTCATCGACGGCGATGCGGCCGCCGGCACGATTCAGCTCGGCGGCTTCGATTATCACACGGGCGATCGAGCGACCGGCGAGACGCGCGATTTTGGCGCCGGCCAGTGCATCGGCGCCGTGCTTCAATATGCAGCCATCCAGGGCAAGCCCGTGATGATCTACATCTTCAGCGACGGGTCGCTCGCGAGCGACGGCACCATCGACGATTCGGTGGCCGGACGCGGCAAGGGCGTGTGGACGGCGGACAATGGAAGCGTCGCCGCGACGTATTTCCTGGTCTACGATCCGAAAGCCAAGCCCACCCCGGCTCAGTCAAATCCTGAGATGAGTTTGCAGCTGGGATATTTCAACCCCGACGGCTCGCAAATGACGACATCGAGCCCCGCCGGAAACAACGTGCCGAACCTCGTGCAGACGGTCGTGCTCAACTACATGGCGCTGCACAGTACTTCGGCCGTGTCGAGATGGCCGAACCTCTGGCCGACCACCCCCACCAACAATACCCTGGGAGCAGGCGCGGCGACGCTCGATCCTCTGATCATGTACCAGCCTCTTGCAAGCTTGGTGAACGGTAAGGTACCCGGCTGACGCGGCGTCGATCCCGTTTCGGCGCTCGGCCGGAACGGGATCGAAACCGGTGCCCGACCGGTACCCGGGTGTTCGCTCCTCGGCGCGCGCTTTGTGTCTCAACGAAGAGACAGGGACATCGCGTGCCACGACAAGACTTTTCGACTCTGTTATGCGTTCGTCACCATGTTTCGCGAGAAACTTCCACGAATGTGCGCCAAGTCATACTGATTACGCCGCAAAGCAAAGCCCCGCGCGTTGACACTGCGACGTGCAGTATGCGATTTTGCATAAGGTCTGATCAGGGCGAACTCGTCGCAAGTCGAGGGCGCAAAGCTTCCGGTCTAGTCCGAGGAAACTCGAACCCAGGACGTGAACCTAGGACAGCGGGGTTACCAGCGTGAATGATTCGCAGCCGTGCCGTGACGCCGGCTTCTATTCGATTCGTCCACGGGCGATGCGGTGAGGGCATCGCCCCATGCGTAAAGTACTGGCTCTTTGCGGCGTGATGCTCGGCGCTTGCTGGGTGTACCCGGCGTCCGCCGAGGCGCCGTCCCTGGTCGGCAAGGAAGCGCCGGACTTCGTGCTGAAGACCAACGGCGGCGTCAATCTTCGCCTGTCGGAATTCCGCGGCCAAGTGGTGCTGGTGAACTTCTGGGCGCGCTGGGCCGGAGACACGCACCGGGAAATGAGGGCGCTCGACAAGATCAACACGACCTACCAGCGCGCGGGCCTGGTGGTGCTCGGGGTCTCCGTCGACGAAGACCTGCGCCGCGCGCAGGAATTCGCCGATTCGATGAACGTGTCCTACCCCATCATGTTCGATGCCGGGTCTGATATCGGTCGCGATTATCAATTGGCCAAGATGCCCGTGACGCTTCTGGTCGATCGCTCGGGAGTGGTGCGCTTCTCCCACATCGGGTTCAAGCGCGGCGACGATCGGATGTACCTCGAACAAATACGCGAGCTGCTTCGCGAGTAACCGATAGGTCTGATATGAATTTCACGTCCAGGATGGGAACGATATTTGCGGGAGCGCTGCTGCTCGTCGGAGCGTTCACAAGCAGTGCGGCGGCACCGGCGCCGGGCGCCGCCGACCTTGCGCCCCCCGCGGCTGCTTCGGCATCCGCGCCGCCGCCGCCCGCGGCGCCGCCCGCGGCGGATGCGTCGGCTTCTCCGGCCGCTGCGGCCCCTGCAGGAGCGGCGGCCCCCGCGCCTGGCGCGCCCAGTTCGGCGGCGGCCACGCCAAACGCCGCGGCTGCGCCCGCCGACCCGTCCGCCTCCGATTTCAAGACCCTGGATCAAGAAGTGCAGGGCATGAAAAAGGACGTAATCGACCTCAACAAGGATCTGTTCGTCCTCGAGGAGGAACTGCTGTTCCCCGCGAATACCCAAGTCGCGGTCTATGTGTCGATGGATGTGGGTGCTTTTTTTGCGCTCGATTCGGTGACTCTCAAGATCGACAACAAGGAGGTCAAAAATTATCTGTACACCGCGCGCGAGGCGGATGCCCTGCTCAAGGGCGGGGTGCAGCAGCTTTATCTGGGAAACCTCAAGGTCGGCAAGCATGAGCTCGTCGCCTTCTTCGCGGGCAAGGGACCGGTGGAGCGGAACTACCGGCGCGGCGCCACCCTCAATTTCGACAAGGGCGTCGGCGCCAAGTACCTCGAAATGAAGATCACCGACAAGGTCGCCAAGCACCAACCAGAGTTCCTGATCAAAGACTGGGAATGACGTGCGGGGTTTAAGAGTCAAGCTGCGCCCGATGGTTCTTGCGGGGCTCCTCTCGGCGCTACCGCTGATCCCGGTTGCCGCGAAGAATGTGAAACCGGACCCCGCCGGCTTGCCACCGCACGACGTGCGCGATCTGCACTACGGCGATGTGCTCTTCTATTTTTATCAGGACGATTACTTCGACTCGATCACCCGTCTGCTCGCGGCGCAGCAGCTCGAGCGGCTTCCGCACACCGAGGGCGAGGCCGAGCTTTTGCTCGGCGGGCTGTACCTGTCTCTCGGCGAGCATGTCGAGGCCGGCAAGATTTTCGAGGCGCTGCTCGCCGGCAAGGCGTCGGAAGCCGTGCGCAACAAGGCATGGTTTTACCTGGGCAAGGTCTGGTATCAGCGCGGCTATCTACAGGAGTCCGAGCGCGCGCTGAAACAGGTATCGGACAAGATCCAGCCGCGCATCAGCGCCGAGCGCTACATGCTGCTCGCGCAATTGATGCTGCGCCAAGGCCGCTACGACGACGCGATCGCGGCGCTGCAATCCTGGCACGGGGCGCCTGATTGGACCGCGTATGCGCAATTCAACCTGGGTGTGGCGCTGGTTCGCAAGGAGCGGCTACCGGAGGCGATCGGGTATCTGGATCGCGTGGGAAAGATGGAGACCAGGGATGAGGAGCTGCTGTCGCTCAGGGACAAGGCGAACCTCGCCCTGGGATTCGCGTACCTGCAGGCTCAACGTCCCGCCGATGCACGGCCGGTTTTGGAGCGTGTGCGCCTGGAGGGGCCGTTCTCGAGCATGGCGCTGCTCGGCGACGGCTGGGCCGATTCCTCGCTTGGCGAATTCAAGAAGGCGCTGATTCCCTGGATGGCGCTGCGAAAGCGCAATCTTCTCGATTCGGCCGTGCAGGAGGCCTACCTCACGGTGCCGTACGCCTACAATCAACTCGGCGCGCGCGGGCAGGCGGCGGAGTACTACAGCAGCGCCATCGATTCTTTCGACGCGGAGCAGAAGCGCATCGACGAGTCGATCGAGCTCATTCGGAGCGGCGATCTGCTCGATCGGCTGTTGAACGACGACAAGAAAGACACCCTTACCTGGTACTGGCAGTTGAAAACGCTGCCCGACGCGCCGGAGTCGCGGTACTTGTACCATTTGCTTGCGACCAACGAGTTCCAGGAGGGCTTGAAGAATTATCGCGAGCTCAAGTTCATGAGCAAGAACCTCGACGACTGGCGCGAGGTTCTCGGCGCCTACGACAGCATGCTCGATACGCGTCAGCGGGCCTACGACAAGGAGGTTCCGAAGGCGGATGCGGTGATGTCGGCGACGGACCTCGATGCACTGACACAAAAGCGCGTCGACTTCGAATCACGGCTCAACGCGATTGAGAAGTCCAATGATGTGGCTGCACTCGGCACGCCGGAAGAGCAGCGCACGTGGGCTCGCCTCAGGCGCATCGAGGATTACCTTGCGATGCATCCGGACGATGCCGACCTCGGCGAAATGCGCGAGAAGCTGCGTCTCATGAAAGGAGTCATGTACTGGCGGCTCTCGGAAAGCTTCAAGGCGCGCGTCTGGAACGAGCGTCGTTCCGTGAAGGAGCTGGAAGCGTCGCTGATCGAGACGCAAAAGCGCGCGGTGCTGGTCAAGCAGGCCCGCAGCGGCATGCCGGCGAATACGGGAGCCTTCGCGAACCGGGTCGGCAAGATGCGCGTCCGCATGGATGAGCTGCAGGGGCGCTTGGACACCCTGACCGACAAGCAAAGCCGCTATCTGCAGGATATTGCCATCGTGGAACTGGGCCGGCAGAAACAGCGCATCGAGACCTATCAAGTCCAGGCGCGCTTCGAGCTGGCGGCTATCTACGACAAGACCGCAAACCCGAGCGAGAAGCCGGGTGAGAAGTCGGGCGGCGGCAAGCCGCCGAGCGATCCGTCGAAGGTTCACCCATGAGCAGGTGCACAACCGCCTACATCATCGGCGTCTTGGGGTGCCTCGTGTTCGCGCCGGCGGGCCATGCGGACTCCAAGAACAAGCCTCAGACCATCAAGGACCTCGACAGTCAGCAGGTCGACATCAGCCCGGACCCTCCCAAGGGTGTGGACAACACCAAGACCATGGCCAGCTACAAGCGTTTTCTCGAGCTGAACGCCGGCGATGCGGCGCTTCGCGAGGAGGCGATGCGCCGTTTGGGCGATCTGAACCTGGAGAGCTCGGAGTCCGAACGTATCGAGCACGAGCTGGCGACCAATGAGGGGCTCCGGGCGACTGAGGCCATTCATCTCTATGCCGCGTTGCTGAAGACTTATCCCAACTATGAGCGCAACGACTCCGTGCTCTATCAGCTGGCGCGCGCCTACGAGCTCAATGCGCAGCCCGACAAGGCGCTCGCGACGCTCGACAAGCTGGTCGCGAGCTACCCCAAGAGCCACTACATGGACGAGGCGCAGTTCCGCCGCGGCGAGCTCTTATTCTCGAACAAAGCTTATCCCGCCGCTCAAAATGCGTACGAAGCGGTGATCAAGTTTGGATCGGCATCCGGATTCTACAATCAGAGTCTCTACAAGCATGGCTGGTCGCTGTTCAAGCAGGGAGACAGCGAGCGCAGCCTCGAATCCTTCTCCCACGTGCTCGATTCGGTGCTCGTTTCGAAGAAGGATCCGAAGTTGCTGGTGGAGCTCGACACCTTGAGCAAGCCGAATCGAGAACTCGTGGAGGACACGTTCCGCGTCATGTCCATCACCTTCTCGTATCTCGACGGCCCGAAGTCCATCGACGAGTTCGTGAAGCACAAGACGCCCCGTCCGTATTACTACTTGCTGTATGCGCGGTTGGGCGACCTATACATCGAAAAAGAGCGCTACACCGATGCCGCGGACAGCTATCGGGCCTTCGTTTCGCAGGACCGTAATAACGAGAAGGCCCCGCTGCTCGAGATGCAGGCCATCGAGGCCTACTCCAAGGGCGGTTTCCCCGATCTGGTACTGCAGGGGAAAAAGGAGTTCGTCGAGAATTACAGCTACGGGACGCCCTTCTGGGCCGGGAGAAAGCCGAGCGACGAGCCCAAGGTGGTGGCCGAGCTGAAGACCAATCTCAAGGACGTGGCCCAGTACTATCATGCTCAGGCGCAGCGCACCAAGAGCGTGGCGGACTATCAGGAAGCCGCAAAATGGTATCGCAGCTACTTGACGTCATTCCCCGACGACCCCGAGTCCGCAGTCACCAATTTTCTGCTCGCCGACACGCTGTACGAGAGCAAGCAGTATCTTGATGCCGCGCAGCAATACGAAAACACGGCCTACTCGTACGGCACCCACGCAAAGGCCGCGGAAGCGGGCTATGCCGCGCTCGTCGCCTACGGCAAGGAGGAAGATGGCTCCTCGGGCGATGCCAAGGCGAAGATCCACGCCAAGGAAGTCGACAGTTCATTGAAATTCGCGCAGGCTTTTCCGACTCACCCGGAAGTGCCGCAGGTGCTGACCCGTGCGGCCACCGATCTCTACGCTGCCAAGGACTACGCTCGCGCCACCGCTGCCGCGCAGACCTTGCTGGCGCGCCAGCCGCCGGTCGACGCGGGCAAGCAGCGCGTGGCGTATACGGTGATCGCGAATTCCAACTTCGAGCAGGGCCATTTCGACAAAGCCGAAGCGAGCTATGCCAGTGCGCAAGGATTGATGGCGGCCAACGATCCGGAGCGACCGGCCATCGTCGAGCGGCTCGCCGCCTCCATCTACAAGCAAGGTGAGCAGAAGAACCAGGCGGGCGACAGTGCCGGCGCGGTCGACGACTTCCTCAGGGTCTCGAAGATGGCGCCCACCTCGAAGGTGCGCGCCAACGCGGATTTCGACGCGGGAGCGCTGCTCATCACGCAGAAGCAGTGGGACCGGGCCATCGTCGTGCTCGAGGACTTCCGCCACAATTTCCCGCAAAGCCCGCTGCAGCCGGATGTGACACGCAAGCTGGCGGTCGCCTACTCCGAATCGAACCATCCGGGGCAAGCCGCTGTCGAGTTCGAGATGATTGCGCAATCGCCCACCGAAACCCCGGAAGTGCAACGGGAAGCCACCCTGCAGGCGGCGGGGCTGTACGACAAGGCCGGCAACAGCGCGAAATCGCGCGCCATGCTCGAGGCGTTCGTGAAGCACTTCCCCCAGCCCTTGAATCCCGCCATGGAAGCACGCAACAAGCTTTCCGTGATCGCCCAAAAGTCGGGCGACTACGCCGCCCGTGACTACTGGCTCAGGGAAATCATCAATGCGGACCGCGCGGCCGGTGCCGCCCGAACGGATCGCAGCAAGGCGCTTGCGGCCAAGGCCACCTTGACGCTGGCGGAGCCGGCACGCGAGGAATTCATGCGGGTCAAACTCGTCACGCCGCTCAAGAAGTCGCTGGCAGAGAAGCGTAAAGCCATGGAGGCGGCGCTCAAGGCGTATACCCAGGCCGCCGACTACCAAGTGGCGGAGGTGACCACGGCGGCCACTTTCGAGAGTGCAGAGCTCTATCGCCAGCTCGGCAAGGACCTGATGAGTTCCGAACGTCCGCGAGGGTTGTCGAAGGACGAATTGGAGCAATACAACGTGTTGCTCGAGGAGCAGGCTTTCCCCTTTGAGGAGAAGGCGATTCAACTGCACCAGGTGAATACCGCTCGCACCAAGGACGGCACCTACGACGAGTGGGTCCAGAAGAGTTTCGCGGCATTGGCACAACTTAACCCGGGGCGTTACGCCAAGGTGGAAATCGGTGAGCAGCAAGTCGATTCGATTCGTTAGCGCGGCGGCGGCGCTGGCGCTGGTCGCCGGCTGCCACAGCTCGCCGCCGCGGCCCACAACGCCAGGGTCGAGCCCGGCTGCCGCCTCGAGCACAGCGCCGTCCGGTGCCGGTGTCCCCGCTGCGGCCGGCGCGAGCACCCCGGCGACCGGCGCTGCCGCGAAGGGTGCTGCTGCGCCGTCCGGGGCGCCGGCTGCCCGCTCCCAGGCGCCTGTACCCCCGGCCGCCCCCGTCCCTGAACGTGCGGCGCAACAATACGCGCAGGCGCTCAACATGATGAAAGCCGGGCGCAACAGCGATGCGGAACTCGAGCTCAAGCAGCTCTCGCTCGCGTATCCGGACTATGCGGGGCCCGAGGTGAATCTGGGTCTCATCTATGTGCGCGCCTCGCGATTCGGGGATGCCGAAGCCGCCTTCAAGGCGGCGCTCCAACGCAATCCCGACAACGCCGTCGCCAATGACGAGCTCGGCATTGTGTTGCGTAATCTCGGCAAATTCACTGAGGCCGAGGCCGCATACCAGCGTACCATTACCGTGCAACCGGGCTACGCACCGGCCTATTTCAACCTGGGCGTGCTGTACGACCTGTATCTCGACGAGCCGAAAAAGGCACTTGAGCAATTCGAGCATTACCTCACGCTGGCGGGCGACAACAGGCAGGTCGCCGGCTGGGTGATCGAACTGCGCAAGCGTGTCGGCGCCACCGCGCCTGCCGCCAAGAAGGAGCCCGCATGATCACCGCACGCAGAGGGATCTTTCCCTTCACGGCAATGGCCTGTATCGGCATGCTCGCATTGGCCAGTCCGCGTCGCTCAGAAGGCCAGACGCCAGCCCCCGCTGCCGCTGACACACCCGCGTCACATTCGAATGCACAATCGGAGGCAGGCGAGCCGCGTGCCACGACATCCCCCGATGCCGCTCCGGCAGAAAGCCCGGGTGCCGCGGCAAGTCCTCCGGCAGAGGCTTCGCCTGCAGGGCGGGTGTCTCCGACCGCGAAGGCCGGGGGGGTCAAGGCGCAGGGCGCAAGATCCGACGGCGGTAAGGCAGGGGCGGGCGCCAAGAACACGTCGGCCGACAAGCTGGAGCTGCAAACGGCGACGGTCACCGGAGACCGGGAGCAGCCCAAGGTGATGTACATCGTTCCCTGGAAGAAGTCGGACATCGGCGACTTGTCGGGCAAGCCCATGAACAGCCTGTTGGATGAGGCCCTGGCGCCGGTCGACCGTGACGAATTCAAGCGTGAAGTGATGTATTACCAGGCCGTGCGGGCGGACGCGTCTCAAAATGGTGCGCCAGGCGGCCCGGCGGCGCCGGCGCGCCCACGGTGATCAAGGGTGAGAAGTAAGTCATAGCCGATTTTACGGAATCTGGTTGAATCTCAGGGTGCAGCGGGTTGGATTTTTAGGAGCGCAGAATGAATTTCATGAGTTCGGTCGTCAACTTCTTCAAGGACGGCGGGGTGTTTCTCTACCCCCTCGCCTTGATATTCGTGGTCGGAGTGTCGATCGCCATCGAGCGATTCGTGTACCTGACCCGCGAGACCATCCGCAATCGAACGCTGTGGGACAATCTCGTTCCCGCGTTGAGTGCAGGTAACTTCAAGCAAGTGGTGTCGCTCACGCAGAATTCGAAGGCATCGATTGCCACGATTCTGAACTACGGGGTGGCCCGGGTGGCAAGCGCGCGCCGCCGCGACGACATCGAGAAGGCGATGGACGAGAGCCTGCTGGAGGTCATTCCGCGCATCGAGAAGCGCACCCATTTTCTCGCCTCGCTCGCCAACGTCGGCCTGTTGATCGGCTTGCTCGGCACCATCACCGGCTTGATCGGCGCCTTCAGTGCCGTCGCGACGGCGAATCCTGCGGAGAAGGCGAGCTTGCTGGCCGCGGCCATCTCGGTCGCGATGAACAATACGGCCTCGGGCCTGGGCGTCGCGATTACCCTGCTTTTGTCACACATGTTCCTCGAGTCGAAGACGACCTCCTTGATCGACAGCCTGGAAATCGCATCCGTGAAGTTCTTGAATTCGATCACCGAGCGTCAGCACGACGCCCCGGGGGTTCCGCAGGCTCCGTCGGCGGCAGCGCCCCAAGCGCGTGCACCCGCAGCGGCGCGCGGCAGCATCTAGAACTTGAACCCGGTGGCCGATCGAACGGTACAGAGCCCATGAAATCAAAATCCGCCAGCATGGTCCGGCGAAATCACGCCCGCTATCATCGCGGCCGCGATGATTTGAACATCGTGCCGATGATCGACATGATGGTGATCCTGGTGTTTTTCTTGATCTTTACGGCCGTCTTCTCCAAGACCAACATTCTGCAGCTCAATCTGCCAGCCAATTCGAGCGCTCAAGTCGATCTGCCCAAGGGACTGAAGCTCGAGATCATCATCCACCCGAACGATCTGCTCGTGAACGACCGTAATTCCGGGCCGCTCAAGATGATCGAGAACACGGGCGGCGGTTACGATCTCGACGGACTTTCGGAATTCATGCGCAAAGTGAAGTCGCAATTTCCGCAGATGACCGACGCCACCATCCTGCCGGGTCCGAACGTGTCCTACGATACGTTGGTCCAGGTCATGGATACGGTGCGGGTCTATCAGATTCCCCAGCCGCCCTTCTCGAAGGCGGAGCTTTTCCCGGATATTTCCATCGCGGACGCGCCCACATGACGCCGTATCGAATTCGCAGGCACCGGCAGCGCCGGCATGGCGCAAGCCATTTCGCGCTGATTCCGTTCATCGACATGATGACCATCCTGGTGGTGTTCCTGCTTGCGCATACGGCGGACGTGGACATCTTGCCCAACACCAAGAACATCCACATTCCCCAGTCCCTTTCCGATCGTAAGCCGAGCGCCGCCGTCGTGGTCATGGTGACCAAGGATTCGGTGTTCGTCGACGGCCAGCTCGTGGGGTCCGTGGCGGATGTCGTCGCGAGCCCCGCACCGGTGTTCGCCCCGTTGAAAGCCGCGCTGATGGCGCAGAACGACAAGATCTTGAAAGGTGAGCGACAAACGGATATCTCCAAGCGCGAAGTCACCATCATGGGCGACAAGGATCTGCCCTACAGTCTGCTCAAGCGCATCATGCTCACGTGCAGCGATGCCGAATACGGCAAGGTGTCGTTTGCGGTCGTCGAGCGCGAAAAGGCGGCCGGCTGATGGCTGCCGCGGCAAATCCCGCCAGAGGATCAACGGCGCCGGGCCTTGCCCCCTATTTCCGCCGCTATGAGCTGCCCTGGTCTCCGTCCGAGGACATGGAACGGCGCTATCGCGTCATCCTGCGCAATCTCGTCATTGCGTTCGCGATCATCGCCGTGCTCATCCCCTTCCTGCCGAGGCGGGAACTAGTGGTGAACACCGAGTCGCTTCCCGAGCGCGTGGTCCAGCTGGTGATGGAGCCTCCACCACCACCGCCCCCTCCGCCTCCGCCGAAGCCGGAGAAGCCCCTCGAGAAGGCGCCCGTCAGCCCGAAACCCGTACCGCCACCGGTGGACGCGCGCGCCAAGGCGGCCAAGAGCGGACTGCTCGCGAGCATGGACGATCTGGCGGCGCTGCGCGACATCAATCTGGACAAGCTGGCCAAGAACCAGCCGAAGACCAACGACCCCGGCGACGTGACCGAGGTGAACCGATCGCTGATCACCTCCAAGGCGGGCGGCACGAGCGGCGGCATCAGCGCACCCACGAGCTCCGGGTTGGCATCCGGCGGGGGCTCGCTGAACGGGATCCGTACCGCCCAGGTCACGGGCCCGACGCTCGCCACCGGGAATCAGGGCGCGACACGGGCGGGCGGCAGCGGCAAGGCCTCGCGCAGTGCCGACGAGATTGCGCTCGTATTCACCCGCAACAAGGGTGCGATCGACGCCATGTATGCTCGCGCCCTGCGCGATAACCCGGCGCTGCAGGGCAAGGTGGTGATCGAATTGACCATCGCTCCCTCCGGCGACATCACGGCGGCCAAGGTGCTTTCGAGCGACCTCAACGACCCCGAGTTCGAGGCGAAGCTCCTCGCCCGGATCCGCCTGTTCAAATTCGACGCCAAGGATGTGGCCACGCTGACCGCGACCAAACCCATCGACTTCTTCCCGGCCGGATGAACATTCAGTCCGAAATCGAGTTCTTCAGCGATCTGGGCCTGATCGACAAGGCGCGCTTCATCGTCCGGCTGATGGGCGAGGTGGCCGAGGAGGCCAAAGTGGGCGCGGGCGACGGCCAGGATCTCGCCCGACTGAAGTTCTCCAACGAAATCCTGCAGCGCCTGGCGCGCTTCAGTTTCCAGCTGCTGAGCGAGGATACCGCGCGGCCCCCGGACGACGTGGTGATCCGAATGCTGCTGGGGCACCGCGCGGACAAGAACTCGGAGCGCATCATGCAGAACGCGTACCGGCGGGTGCTGACCAGCTTCGAAAGCTTCGATACCACGGTTCTCCTCAATTCCCATTAGAATTGGCGCCTCTCGGTGGGCATGTCGCCCCGCCGACTGACGGACGTCCCGATGATGTATCGCGAAGGTATTCAGTTCCCGCCCAAAGATGCCGGGCTCCGTGAGGATGTGCACGCGCTCGGCGAGCTGATCGGCGAAATCCTGCGCGATCAGGGGGGCGAGGCTTTTTTCACCCTGGTCGAAGGGGACCGCAGGGCGGCCATTGCGCGGCGTGAGGGCACGCCCGCCGGCGAGGAGCTCGAGCGGCGTACCGCCGGGCGCGAGCCCGCGCTTGCCACCGATCTGACCCGCGCGTTTTCCACCTGGTTTCAGGCGGTCAACACCGCCGAGAAAGTTCACCGCGTGCGGCGCCGACGTCAATATTTGAGCGATACGAGCCTCAAGCAGCCCGGGGGCATCGCCGAGTGCATCGACCGCCTGCAGCGCGACGGCTACACCTTGGACCAGACCTTGGCGCTGATCGGCTCGATCAGCATCGAGCCCGTGTTCACCGCGCATCCGACGGAGTCGACCCGGCGTACCATCCTGCGCAAGCAGCAGCACATCGCGCAAGGGCTGCTCGATCGCCTGAATCCCGGACTGATGCAGGTTGAGCTCGACACGCTCTGGGCGCGGGTTCGCCTGGAGATCGCGAGTATCTGGCAAACCGAAGAGCATCCGCGCGAGGGGCTCACGGTGGCGGACGAGCGCGAGCACGTGCTGTTCTATCTGATAGAGATCCTGTATCGCGTGGTGCCGCTCTTCTACGAGGAAATCGAAGGAGCCCTGGCGCGCGCCTACAGTGTGACCGTCGAGTCGCTGAACGTGCGCGGCGTGCTCAAGTTTGGCACGTGGGTGGGCGGCGACATGGACAACAACGCCGACGGCCACGCAAAGTCCATTCGGGAAACTTTGCAGCGCCACCAACAGCTCATCGTGTCCACGTATTTCAACGAGTGCGGTCAACTTGCCGAA